>Ga0326597_10000194_pt1 | contig 111784 bp, 96 predicted proteins | sample RVTome_12_FD_203789 | JGI IMG/M metagenome (GOLD analysis project Ga0326597, IMG submission 203789) | Soil microbial communities from uranium-contaminated site in the Upper Colorado River Basin, Wyoming, United States - RVT100D185 | ecosystem: Environmental > Terrestrial > Soil > Contaminated...
GAAGTTCCTATGGTTGTCAAGCGGCTTGGGGAACTTGTTCGAGTCGGGCCAGGGACGTCTGGATGAGCGGGAAGACCTCGCGTGCGACGTAGCGCTTCAGTCGTCGCATGGTGTCGAGGTCAGCCTTGCCTTGGGTCGGCCTGCGCTTGTTGATGTAGACGCGGGTTCGCGGATCGCAGGTCAGCCTGGCGAGCACGATCGTGTGCAGGGCCCGGTTGGCCTGGCGATCGCCTCCAGGATTGACCCGATGTCGGTCTTGGGTCTTGCCAGAGTTGATCGGCAGGGGTGCTGCTCCGCAGAGCCGGGCGAACGCTGCCTCGGAATGCAGGCGGTCAGGGTTGTCTCCGGCGGAGATCAGCAGCGCCGCGGCCGAGTGAGGCCCGATGCCTTGGCGCGCGACCAGTTCCGGAGCGACCTCGTTGACGATGCGGTCGCGCTGCGACTCGAGCCGTTTGATCTCGGTTGTCAGGTGTTGGTAGCGGCGTGCGAGTTCTCGCATTGCCATCCGGGTCGCGCTCAGCGTGTCGGTCACGGGACGGTCGTCGAAACCCGACACCTGAAGGGTGAGTTGTCGCGCGGTGAGTCCGCGCAGCTTCTCGCGGAGCTTGGTGGGGGCGGTGACGACCAGAGCACGGAGCTGGTTGATCGCCTGGGTTCGGGCCTTGACCGACGATTCGCGGGTGACGTGCAGCACGCGGATCATCTCCACCACCCCGTCGCCGGCCTTGGGCAGACCCTTGGCTGTGCCCGCCAGCACGGAACGCGCGGCGGCTTCGGCATCGACCAGATCGGTCTTGCCCTTGTTGCGGCGGGTCTTGCGGCTGGGGCGGTCGACCTCAAGCACAGCCAGACCTTGCGACAGACAGAACAGGGTCAGCCCGCGACCCCAACTTCCTGTCCCTTCGATCCCGATCCGGTCGATCACCCCGAAGGTGTTGGCCCATCTGATCAGCTGGCCGTAGCCGGCACGTGTAGTTGGAAACGATCGGTCACCCAGTCGGCGCCCCAGCAGATCGATCACCACGGCGACGTGCAGGTCGGCGTGAGTGTCAATCCCGATGATGACGAACGGCTGGTCTTCTGACATGGTGTCCACGCTGCTCTCCTGTTCAATGGAAGCGGCGCTGGCGGTGGGCGTGGACAGCACTGCGATGAGTGATCGTCACAGGTTCCTATGAGGTCACATCGCCCGCCGTCAGCACCAGGGCCGGGCCGACGGTTCGGAGTCAAGGCACAACGTTCGGCCGGCGGAGTCGTAGGTCAGACCCGACCCGGTTCTGCAACCCTCGCAGATCCATGCACACCCTCGCAGCGGAGTCGCCGCGGCCATGGCCTGCCTGCCACACCTCGGGGAGCGCGGCGATGGCCTGGTCGACCACGGCGATCTGGTCGGCGATGTTGTTCGCGGTCGCGTTGCCGCCACGCAAGATCCCGGCAGCCAGGCCGAGCGGTTCGATGAAGCACAGCATCGGGTGGAACCCGAACCCGCCCTTGAAGTTCGCGGCGGCGCCCTGCTTGAGGTCCGAGTTCACATTGACCAGCGACGCGTCGATGTCCAGCACGATGTCCTGCTCGTCGGTCTGCTCGAGCAGCGTGCGGATCGCGTCCTGGCGGACGGCGACCAGGCCTTCAAGCCGGGCTTCGTCGACCTGATGCATCGCCCGCCACGCGGTCGGGTCCGATGCGACCTGCCCGAACAGCACCGGCTGATCACGCAGGGTCTTGAGGTCCGACATGCACTTCCCGCCCGCGGCGATCATCATCGCGACCTGGGTGAGAAGCCTGCCCCGATCGAGCGCGGAGGAACGCTGGGTGGTGTCGGCCATCACCTTCGATGCGCCGTGGGTGAACCCAAGCTTCTGCGCGATCCGTCCCAGCAGGTGCGTGCCGGCCTGGCTGGTGACATCGCGGCCGTCACCGGTGACCGTAAGGCGCTGGACGGTTTCGATAGCGTGCACCGACAAGGTGCCCTCCTTGCTGGACGAGTTTCTTGGTCGAAACGCATCCAAACGCAACGGAGGGGGGCACTTTCACGTCAACCGCCCCCGAACTTCACTGAAAGATCGGGGCTAGCCACGGTCACGAGAGGAGGATTCGAGGATCGGGGTCGTCGGCCAGGCCCTCTGCGGGTCAGCCAGCATCGCCTTGGAACTCAAGACGGATGGCCCGGATCGCCGCACCTTGGTCCACCTCCATGTAGGTGACCTCCCAGATCTGCGCGCAGCATTCCGTCTGCCCTGAGGGCAGGAAGAGGATGGTGCAACCACCCACGCCTGAAGAGCCCATGAGGCATTCGTCGCCGTAGAAGACGTCCGCCTCACCGGGCCCCGTCGACATCGCGACGTCCACGACCTCGGGATCCGCGAGTCCTAGAAGTGTCTCGCGATCCTGCGCGCCCCAAGCCTGCGCGAAGAGGCTCAAGTAGTCCTCGACGCTTGAGTAGCCCGCCGCTGACGACCTCGGTCTCGACTCGACCACGCGGCGGAACCACGCAGGCCCTTCGTAGACGTACTCGCTGACCTCGACGAATGCGTAGCCGTTGAGGTGCGGGTGGGTCTCCCCGGGTGCCGGGACATCGGCAGTCACCACAATCCGCCCGTCTTCGACGGCGAGGCGGACGTCCGCCGCGCTGAACTTGTCCCATTGGTAGGGCGACGGAAGCTGGCTCGGCTCCCCCGATTCCGCGTCGACTGACCACACCTCGATCGACGCCCCCCAGTCGTTGCCGTACCAGCAATTCGCCTTCACGATCCGGTCGTCGCGGCCATCGCCGTCGATATCTCCTCGGAGGTCGTTGGCGATGTCGATGTGGACGCTGGGTGCTGCGGGGTCAGTGGCGATGCTGGGATGCTCCCACATCAAGGACGGGCCAGCCTCGTCGCGGCGTTCTTCAACGTCGAGCGGCCCCTCTCCCTCCAAACACGCGATGTTCCAGGCCCGATCGACGAGGATGTCGTCGGTGAGTGCCGCACCGCCATCGCCTGTCGTCGATTGCGTGGCATCCGTGCCCGTAGCCGAATCCCCGGCCGACTCCGGGTCCGCTGTTCCAGAGCTGGGTCGTGGCATCAACTGCCCGTCGGCGTCAACGCATTGGGTGACCAGCCAATAGTGCTGTTCGTCCAGCTCGGGCGATGGAACGAGGCCCATCGCCTCAACGGCATCGTCAGCTGTTGCCAGCAGGAACGACTTGGCCCGAGACTCGTCCGGGCTGTCGCCGAGTTGATCGGCGGCGGATCGCAGGTCGTCGGCGATCTGCTCGGCCTTGGTCCGAGCCGCTTCCTCTCCGACCGGCAGCACGCCGCTGATGGCGTTCCAGTAGCCCACACAAGCATCGAACACGCGCAAGTCCGGCGAATCCGTTGCGGGGGCCGCTTGGTTCGATCCTCCGTCTCTGTCTGTGGTTGCCGTACAGCCTGCGGCTACGGCGGCGACCACGAGGCCGGCGACCGCCGTCAGGGCCGCAGTCCCTTGCCGGGAACCGGGGCGGATTCGGTGCATGCGCATGCGGTGGATCACCTAGCCCGCGTCACCGCGGAACTCAGCCTTGGTCACGACCAAGCGGTCGTCGCGCAGGACGTAGGCCAACCGCCAGACCTGAGCGCAGCAGCCGGTTTGGCCGCGCGGCATGAACAAGACCTCGCAGGAGCCACCTGCGGTATTCAGGTCGCAGTCGTTGCCGTAGACGGCAGTGGCGTCGCCGAGTCCTGTTGACGCCATGGCTTGTCCAGCCTGCTCGTCCGCGAGATTCTGGAGAGCCTCCACATCCTGCTGACCCCAGCGGTCCGCGACCACATCCAGGAATGCCTCGACCTCGTTGGGCCCGTACGAGTACCGGGCTGAATCGCTCAAGGTAAGCCGGCCCAATCCCCGTTCGATGTCAGCGGTGATTGCGCCGAAGCCCCCTAGCACCATGACCGTCACGGGCTGCCAGGTGTTCAGCAGCTTGGTCGTGGCCGGTGGGATGGACGTTCCGTCAACGAGGACGAGCGCCGCGTTCAGCTGCGCGGCCGCAGGAACCCCTGCGAGAGCGTCGGGGAACGATGCCCCTGTGGCTGCCAGGACCAAGGTCTTGTCAGCGTCCGTCGTGGCAGCCACGGCGGCCGCGGTCTCGTACCGTGACGGTCCCGCGATGCGCTCGATGCTGGCTTCGGGAAGTCGCCCCCGGATCCGCGTGACGACTTCGTCACTCACCGCGGCCGTCCCACCAAGGACAACGACTCGGGTGGGAGCCAGTCGGTCGAGCTGTTGCCCGGTGACCTCGGGGAGTCGTCCTCCCTCGGTGAGCAGCAGAGGCGACCGTGACGAGGCTGCCACGGCACCACCGGCCAGGGCGTCGGGGAACGAGGCGCCGGTGGCCACATACACCGTTGTCGCACGTTCCGGGAAGAACTCGGCGACGATCCGGGCGGCCGTGTCGAACCGTCCACTGCCGGCGATGCGGTCCACGCGATCCGCCAGTGTCCCAAGCTGGGTCTCGACATTCGCGCTCACGGCGTTCAGTCCGCCGAGGATCACGACTCGATCGGGGGTCATCCGTCGGATCTGCTGCTCAGCAAAGGCGTCGAGGGTGTCGGTCCCTGTCAGCAGCAGCGGCGCGCCGATCGTCGCGGCGGCGGGGCCGCCTGCGAGCGCATCAGGGAAGTCGCGGGCCGTCGCGACGAACACCGTCTCGACGTGGCCGGGGAAGGCCTGTTCGACCAGGGCAGCAGCTGTTTCGGTTCGGCTGGCGCCCGCGACACGTTGCGTGGCCGGTAGTCGGAGCAGACCGATGTCGAGCACCTCGGCGCGGTCTCGCGAACCGACCGTGACCTCACGCCGGGTGGGTGTGGTCGCCGTGAATCGCCTGGTCGTCAACACGTCGACGGTGTAGGTGCCGGGCACCAGCCCTTGGAGTTCGTAGCTGCCGTCGCCTGTGGTTTCTGTCGTTGCGACGACGTCGGATCCGTCGAAGATCCGCACGGTGGCACCGTCGACCCCGTCTTCGTCGGGGTCGGCGGCGCCGTCACCGTCGGCGTCCTCGAACAGCCGTCCCGTTGCGGTGGCGAATCCGTAGACCCCCGCGGTGAGAGCGGTCGTTTGGTCGTCTTCAATCGTCACGGTGGTGGTGGCGCCGGCGGTCCATTCGGTCAGGCTGTCGGCGACTGCTGTCAACTGAACCTCGTAGGTTCCGGGTGGCAGTTCCATGATTCGGCAGCCATCCCGGTATCCGGCGCCGCAGGGGTCGAGCTGGCTTGCGCGGACGGTGGTGACGATCTTGCCGTCCTGTGCGAGGTCAACCGAGGCGTCCCGGGTCGTGTCGTTGGCGGCACGCACACCGTCGGCATCTCGGTCCTCGAAGATGTCCAGTGCGAGGTGTCCCACCGCAGGGCGGAAGCCAAGGTAGATGGTCTCGGTGACGCCATCCGGGTTTGAGGTGTCGGCCACAGTGACTGTCCGTGGCAACTCGACGGTCGGAGTCCAACCCTGCATCCACGCATCTACGACATGACTTCCTGGGGCGACCTCGAATTCCAACCCGTTATAGGTGTGGAAGTAGCTGTCGTAGGTGACGAACTGATCAACCACCTCCTCGCTGACCCGGAAGGCATAGGACGACGGAGTTCTCGGTGGGCCGCTCGAATCGAAGAACGGGTCCAACTCGTCGGAGTCGCGTATGCCGTCTCGGTCCTTGTCCTCGAACGGGTGGAGCCGGATAGTGACGATCCGATACCAGCCCACGTCGATCGGCGCCACCTCGCCCGTACTGAGTGAGAGGGTGAACTCGTTTACGGTGGAGAAGTGCACGTCATAGGTCCAGTCGATGATCGCCTCCACGCGGTAATCGCCGGGCTCCAGTTCGAGGCACCACGTATCGGGGTCCTCGTCGCACTCGGCGTACAGGCCGCGTTCGTAGCGGCCCCCTTCGCCGGTTGCGAGGTCTGTTATCCAAAGGTCGAAGAAGGCGCCATCCGCTTCCCCCGTCTCGTGCGAGCCATCTCCGTCCTCGTCGTGAAACCCACGTACAAGTACGCCGGTCCCCGTTGCGGCTCGCGCCGCCGTGAAGGGCCCTAGCAGGATCAAGCTCGCCGTCAGGCTGAGCAACACCCTCGTACCCAGATTCGTCCGCACCACGGCGTCCCCCTCCCGCGCCCCGACGGCAGTCGACCAGCGACGGTAGACCATACGGCCATTCTTCGCCGCGTGGCCCTCGCAGCCATTTCGACGCCGGCACGTCAATCGTGACGTCGGAGAGCGGTCCAAGGCGGCTCGTCCGGACTCCAGGGCCCGAACCCAAGTGTCGGCTCTGCGTTGGTCACGGGCGAGCCAGGGACCGCTTGAACGCTGGAACGAGGCAAGCCGCGGAGCAGCAGGGCACCTGCGCCGCGGGGAACTCGACTTCAGCCGCGCACGGATGGTGGTCGCCGGCCGAATGCCGACCTGCGTCGCGCGCGCTCGACCTCCACCTGCCGGTGCAGGTCGATTGCCTCGCGCGCGCGAGCGCTCCACCTGTGGTGTTCTGCGGCCAACTCTTCCGTGCGATCAGTCGCGCGTGCGCTCCCGCTCGCAGCTCGATTCCCGACGATGGTGCTCACGAGTCGGCGGTCTACATCATCCACTGCGTCTGCGATCGTTGCCGGGTCGAAGTTGGGCCGGCGGGCAAGCAGTGCCAACTGCCGTTCGTCCAGAGCCTGGAGCTGCTCCTCGTGAAGTTCGCGGAGTCGGCGGGCCAGGAAGCGGTCGGCTTGGAGCTGGGCGTGGTGCCAGGCCGCGCGAGCTTCCGGGCGGCCCTCTCCCGGACGGGATCCGATCATCGACTGGTAGGTAGGCACCTCGAACCGTTCGCGATAGGCGGAGACGGCGGTGGCGGCCGTGAGCCAGGCTGACTGCTCGCTCGGGTCGGCCGGCCGAGGTCCGAGTTCGGTTGCCCACGGCAGGGGTGTCGGGGTCGTGGCGAGGTTGGCGCGGATGTGCTGCCAGCGCTGGCGGATGAGCTCGCCGGCCCGACGTGCGATCTCGCCGGCCGTGTTGTCGGTCCGGGGGAGGGAGGCGAGCGGGCCGGCCGACCTTGCGGGCTGTCGCGTTTCGGTGATGCTGGTCAACCGCCAGTGCAGGATGCTCGCGACGGAGTGCGCGTCGTCGATCGGTCGCATGGCGATGGCCTCGTCGAGCAGTACCTCGACGTCGTGGCCGTGCAGTGCTGCGCTGCGGACGGCGTTGAGCAGGGTGGGCCACTGGGCGTCGGCGGTCGCGGCGCCGAGCCCACGTGTCCGCAGCCATCCGGCGAGCCAGTCGTCGGTCGCCTCGCGGGCGGCGTCTTCGAAGATCTTGCCGAGCCGGGCAAGCGAGTTCATCTCGTGCAGCGAGTCTTCGATGACCTGGTGGGCGGCGAGGCGATCGACGTCGCGGCGAGCGAGGATGTGCGACAGGACCTCCTCAGGTGCGGGAAGGTCGTCGGGGTCACGGACGATGTCGCGATCGGCGTCGGTGGAGAGCCAGAGGTGGTTGGCGTACCGGCCGCGGGTGGCAGCGACGTAGAGCTGCTCGTGGCTGGCGTCCGGGGCGATCGCGGCGTGACAGACGTCGACGGTCATGCCTTGGGCGCGGTGGGCAGTGGTGGCGTACCCGAGGTGGCAGTGCTCGGCGAGGTAATCGGCCGGCAGCGTGACGGCCGCGCCGTCGCCGTGGCGGACCGCGTCGGCCGAACCGTTGCGGTGGACTGCCGTGATGGTCCATAGGTCGCCGTTGACGACCCAGCCGCCATCGTCCGCGCGTAGCCGTCGGTTGTTGCGGCGGGTCACGAGGTGGTCGCCGACGGACGCGACGTTGTCGCGCAGCCTCACGGTCGGCCCGTCGGTGACGGTCCCGGCGGCGAGCAACGTGTGTCGGGCGCGTTCGGACAGGACGGCGGCCTGCTCGTTGGTCGACACGATCATCAGCACCGTCCGCCTCTGTCCGTCCGCGTCGAGCGAGGTGGCGTCGGCGTCCCAGGCGTTGAACAGGCCCGTCTCGATGTCGGTGGTGGTACCGCCGTGAATGCGGGCACGCATCGCGTACTCGGCCAGTGCTGCGGGATCGCGTCGGCGCAGCAGCAGTGACGCGTTGGCCTCCCAGGCGTTGGTGAAGCGGCGGATCTCGTGCAGTCGTGCGGCGCCGTGGCGGTCGGCGAGCAGGTCGAACGCGCCGCCGATGTGGATCGCGGCGAGCTGGGCCGGGTCGCCGATGAGCAGGACGCGGCCGCCAGCGCGGCGGGTCTGGTCGATCAGGTCCACCAGGTCGGCGGTCGCGACCATCGATGCCTCGTCGATCAGGACGAGTGGGCGGTGGGGGAGTTGCCAGCGTCCGGCACGTGTCTCCCACAGCCACTTCGCGGTGTTCTCCGCGCGGACCACCGCTTCGCCGTCGAGGACCTGGGCGGCGGACTGCGACACGGTCAGCCCGAGGACCTCGCCGCCTTCCTGCTGCCATGCGTCGACGACGGCACGCAGGGTGCGGGTCTTTCCCGCGCCTGCCGGCCCGACGAGCAGGCCGACGCGTCGGTCCTCGCCGAGCAGCTCGCGGACAGCGGCGGCCTGATCGTCGCCCAGCCCGTGCTGGCGGATCGCCCGGTCGAGGGTGCTGGGTGGGACAATCTTGCCGGTGGGCTCCGGGGCGATGTCGAGCAGCCACCGTTCCTGGTCCAGCGTGGCACGCAGCGTCCACCGCTCCCGTTCCGGCTGCGCGTACACCGACGTCCCATCGGCGCGGCGCAGCGTGTCCGGGACGTCAAGCGGGTCGGCCGCCGTCACCAGCACGAGGTCCTGCTGTCGCAACACGCTGTCGGCCAGCGTCTGGGCGGCGGCCCGTAGTTCGTCGGGCGCGGACCCGGCCGGTGGGAGTACGTCGAGCGCGGCCCGGAGCAGGTCGTGCCGGGAGAACGTGGCCCGGCCGCTGTCCGCAAGCCTCGCGAGCACGGCGCCGACCTGCTCGTCGGTCGCCGCTCCCGGTGCCGCCCCGGTCGCATGTGTGCGGCCAAGCACCCGGCCCGGCAGTTGCTCCAGACGTCGCCCTTGGGACCTGGCGGTGGCCTCCCACTGCTCCAGCGCCGAGGCGGCGTCGGGCTCGCCCTTGCGCTGCCGGGTCGCGGCCCACGCCGTCTGCGCCATCGACGACAACACCGCCGGCGGAGCCTCGACCCCGTACTTGTCGCGGTACGCGGCGGCGAGCTCGGACACCTTCGACGTGATCGCGCGACGCCGCGACGAGAACATCTCGATCAGGTCATCGTCCACGCCTTCGAGCTCGCGCAGCCCGTCGGGCCGGTCACGCCAGGCGACCCCGAGGCGTCGGGTGAGCTCGGCTTCCAGGGTGCGGTTGTAGATCGCCCCGGCACCGGTGCGGGCGGTCAGCAGTGCCCGACCGTCCAGCGCCCGCCACTTGTCGTCCTCGATCGTGCGGGCGCGGTTGAGGACGACGCAGTGGGTGTGCAGGTGCATGTCGCCGTCGCGGGAGGTCCACTCGTTCATCCGTGCGACCACGAGCCCGTCGGTGTCCAGCACACGGACCCCTTGCGCCCCGGCGCGGACGTAGCCGGCGTGCTGCTCGAGGTAGCCCAGTCCGGCGTCGACGGCCGCGACGTGTGCGGCCCAGACCTGCTGCTGCACCTGCTGGTCGCCGGCGGCCCACAGCAGCGACACGGACTTCACCGGCGAGAACGTGCAGTCCCATGCCGCGACCGACGCGTGCCCCCCCTTGCGGCGGATCTCGTGCTTCGCCATCCACCGGTCGTACGGGTCGACGATCTCTGACGCCGCGAGCAGCGCGGCCGCCTTCTTCGCAGCGGCCTCCTCGGGCTGGCGGAACTTGCGACCGAGGTACCCGCCCCCGGGACGCACGCCCTTGGCATACAGCGGGACGAACTCGCGACGCTCGACCTCGCCCGCCAGGCCGAGCGCGTCCGCCCCGCCGCCCCACCACGACGACCCAGGCGCCGTCAACGTCCGTGGCCCGCCTTCGCCGTCGGTCCGTTCGTCGGGTTGGGGGAGGTAGTAGTCGGTCATCCCGTGGCGGGTCTGCTTGAGGTAGTAGTCGACCGCGCCACGACCCGCGAGGATCTTCTTCACGCTCAGCACGACCGTGCCTCGCGTTCCGTCTCACTCGGACAGTGCATTGGTGCGTCCCGATGCTGCGCTCACGGAACAAGTCCGCCAGCGGGTGCTCGAGATGTGTCACCGAGGCCTGGATCGCCGGGAAGTGGTCGCAGGACGCGCGGTCATCTGGAGGCGAGCTCGGGGCTGTCGGGCGGAGTCGGCCATGCCGCCATGCGACCACAGGGCACCGAGCAGCCCGGCGAGGCGATGATGGCCGCCGCGAGTTCCGCTGGGCCGGGAACCTGCAGACGCCGACCTGTGCTCCGTCCTCGTCGTCGGTCAGCGAGCGCGAACCCGACACGAGCCGGGCGGTGTCGAACGCCGCGGTGGATCCAACGACACCGACGGGCTGACGCCCGCGTCGTACCGTGACGCCCAGCCGACAATTGGGCAAGCCGTGTTCCTTCGACGCATAGCTGTGCGCGGCTTCCGCGCTGCCGCGGCAACGGAGATGACGTGCGAGTTCCCCGGCCGCTTCTCGCTGCTCCTCGGAGCCAACAACGCGGGGAAGACGACCATCGCTGATGCGCTTTATCTGGCTCACCCGCGCACGTTCCCTCAGATCACCCGCCCGACGGTCGCTGTGCTTGGTCCGACACCTCGCGAGATCGATGTTGCCTTCCAGTTCGCTCCCGCCGGAGAGCCGGAGAGTGCACTCGGCAAGGGACTATCAGCGGCGACCTCGCCGGCGCCGTCCTGGACCAGAACGCTCGAACGGAACCTCGGCCAAGTGCGCGCCCGCCAGGTGGGCATGGAACCCGAGGGTATGGCCAACCTTCGACTGATCTATCTCCCCGGCTACCGCAATCCCGTAGATGAACTCGCCCGACGCGAGGCCCAGATTCTGGTCGAGTTGCTGCGTGCGGAGCAGCAGCGGCTTCACGGGCATCGCAACCTTGTCAACGTGCGCAACCGCGCTGCGAAGCTGCTCGACGAGCTCGTCAAGGCTGACCTCATCGCAGCCGTCGAGGACCGCATCCGTCAGCACCTCAGCGCGCTCTCAGCCGGAGTCAGCTCGCAGTACGCCTTCGTCGGCGGCCAACATGTTGATGATGCCTACCTCGCTCGTGTCCTTGAGCTGTTGTTGACGTCCATTGACGGTCGCGCGTTCGCTCAGCGCCTTGAGCTGTCCGGTCTCGGTTACGTCAACCTCCTCCACATCGCGGTCACGCTCGCGGCGATCCCCGACCCCTCGGGCACCGGTGGACCAGCAGGCACAGGCGACAATCCAACGTCTACAACGGACGCGGAAGTCATTGATGTACCGCCGCTCCCGCCTGTGGAAGTCAACCCCGACGCGGTCATCGACCAGGCGGAGGCCGAGGCGGAGGCCGACCAGGACTCCTTCTTCCCCGACGAATTCCACGTCACGATCGTCATCGAAGAGCCCGAAGCGCACCTCCACCCCCAACTGCAGTACGGGCTCGTCCGCTACCTAAGGCGCGTCGTCAGCGCCCGACCGGAGCTACAGGTCATCCTCAGCAGTCACGCCCCTGAGGTGATCGCAGCATGCGAGCCTGAGGAACTCGTGGTGCTCCGGCGAAACCCGGACGGCACCTCCCGTCATATCACGATCAGCGACGTTCCGATGTATCAACGCGAGCGCACGCTCCGGATGGCCCGTCTCCATATGGATGCCACACGTTCGGCCTCTCTGTTCGCGCAGAGCATGGTCCTCGTCGAGGGCGTCTCAGACGCCGTCATCCTTCGTCAGCTGGGGGCCGTGTGGGCCGGTGGAGATGCGGCACGCGAGGGTTTCATCGACGCGCTGACCATCACGGTCGTCGGATCGAAGATCGGTCGATGGCCCGTGGACTTCCTCGCGACCCTGGACCACGAGCTCATCGACCGCCTCGCCGTCTTCACAGACACGGACACGCGGACTGGTCCGGCGCCCGCCCCACCGGCGTGGATGGAACGGCCGCCGACCGTCCGCGGCTTCCGGTGTCATCCGACGCTCGAACCCGAGCTCGTTCTTGGCAACGAAGACGCCGTCGCCGCGGCTCTCGGCACGATGGGAATTCCCCCGCCTGCCCCCATCACTGCCGACACGATCGACGAGCTGTTCGGGAACGCCGCCAAGAAGCGCAAGGCCGAGTTCTCGATCGAGCTCGCAGCAGTCTTTGCCGCGCGCCTCGAAGTGGGCGAGACCGTCACGGTCCCATTGGTCATCAAGACCATGCTCGACTACCTCTACAACGCAGCGGTTGTGCCGGCGACGGCCGTCCCGACTGTGGAGATCGTGAACGATGACGATGCGCCTACCGCTGAATGACGAGCAGAAGGCGGCTATCACGACGGGCGCCGACAGGGTCTTCATCGAAGCTGCGCCTGGCGCCGGAAAGACGACGGTCGCCACCGAGCGGTTCGGCCTATCGCGTTTCGGGCGCGCCCGCGACGGTCGTGGCGTGGTGGCTGTCAGTTTCGCCCGGTCAGCGCGCGGCGAGCTGGACCAACGGGTACGCCGGCGTTGGGGTTCTAACGCGCTTCGCTGGCCGCACAAGGTCTGGACGCTCGACTCATTGCACTTCGCGCTTGTTCAGCACCTACTTCGAAGCGGAGCGATCACATGGCCCGCCGGCGTAACCGAGTTGCAGGTGGTCGACACCTGGCGGGGCCACAAGGGCAGCTGGCCGCGACCGGTGGGTTCCTACATCCAAGGTCTCTGGTTGAACGGGACAATTGTCACAATCGGGAACGGCAACGCCACCCTGAGCGAGTACGCGTTCAGCGGGGTCGGGCCCTACCGCGCTCATCTGGAGGCAGGGCTGTGCACACACACGGAGATCCGACAGGTCCTCGGGGCCGCGATCGCCAAGGACTCGGGTCTCAAGCCGATCGTCACGGACTTCCTCAAGAACACCATCGCCACGCTCATCGTCGATGAGGTTTTCGATGGCAACATGCTCGACTTGGCCATCGTCTACGGCGCTGCCAGCACTGGCATCCCAACCACCCTCATCGGCGATCCCTGGCAAGCGCTGTACGCCTTTCGTGGCGCACGACCTGAACTCGTGCCTCAGGTTGTCGCGAACCTGAAGTTCGAGACCCTTGGGATCTCCGAGTCGTTCCGCTTCGAAACGACAGAGATGCAGACCCTGGCCGAAGCGCTTCGCGCTGGGCAGCCGGTAGTTGTCTCAGGTGGGCCAGCTCAGAACTGCGACGTCGTGCTGGCGTCAGAGTGGGCCCGGCTATGGACAGCAGGCCACTGTGTGCTCCCGCTCTCGTTCGGTCAGGCGAGCAACCGTGTAGACGCTGCCATCGCACTCTTGCTCGACCATGTGGTGAGCCAGCGGTTCGGCGTGCTCTCGACGTTCGGTTCAGACGCTGCCGTGATGCTCGGCCTCGACCCGGAGGTCCTGCGCGCTGACGGTGCCGCGCAGTTAGCGCCTGTCGTCGAGACGTTAGGAGAGGGGACCGAACAAGCCGCCAAGGAGGGCTTCGCCCTGCTGCGCTCAAACCTGCTTGAGCTGGGGAGCAGGAGCATCCCGAACCTCCAAGCAGCCAAGATGACCGAGCGCTACGCGCGGCTCATCCGCCTCTCCGAGCGCCTCGCAGGCGCGGACGTCATCCCCGGCCTCACAATCCACCAGGCGAAGGGTCGCGAGTGGAGCCAAGTCGGCGTGGCGCTCTCCGACCCCGAACGCGCGCGGTTGGCCAAAGGCCTTGAGCAGGACTCCGAGGACGACCGAGCGCTGTACGTCGCATTGACCCGTGCGCGGCACGAAACACGCCTGGTGGGGTGAGCGCCGGCCAACTCGGGCCGCTGTACCAACGGCCCGGGTTGCGCACGTACCTGAGCAATCGGTGACTGGCGGAGCATCAAGGCTCGACCAAGGCCCGGACGGCGCTTCGGAGTGCAGCCACGTCCTCGGGATTCATCTCCTCGTGAGGTTGTCCCAGCTCGTCGGACGGGGCGCTGCGCACGAGGTGGACGCGGGCGCGCCAGCGGTCGGCGGTGACGACCAGGGGTGGTGCTTCGGGGGCGTCGGCGGGGTCGAACAGCGGGACGAGGAGCCGCCAGCCGGACGGCTCGATCGTCTCGGCCTGGACCTCGACCCAGACCATGCCGTCGTCGCGTCGCCAGATCTGGCCAGCGGTCATCGCTTGAGCTTGCGGTAGGCGTCGCGGGCGCGGTCGGCGTCGGCGGCGACGAGCTGAGCCGACCTGTCGGCCTGCGCGGCGAGGGCCTGGCGCACCAGCAGCCGCAGGCCGGCGTCGACCTGGTCGGCGAACGTGACCGGCACCTGCCGCTTGCGGGCCAGCAGCTGCAGCTCGGCGAGCAGCTCGACGTCGACCCGGACGGACTTGTGTTCCCGCTCCATCGCGGCCTCCAGCATCACACCAGCATCGGATTCGGGCCGAATCGGACCCGTGCTACCGATTGTCCCACGCAATGTCCCACGCAGCATAGGCAACAGCATCACATCAGCATCAGGTCAGCATCGGTCGTCTTGGACCGTGAGCGCAGTCCCACCCAGGAGCTGCGCCCATGTTCGACGACATCCCGCCACCGTTTGGTGACGTCACCCGCCAGTGGACCCAACTGAACGACCAGCAGCGGCAACGGCACGCCGCTCGCATGCTCGGATCCGGCTGCCCCCCAGGTCCCGAGCACGTCCGCCGGCCCCAGCAGGATGACGGCGCCTGCTACGCGCGCCTCGTCGCGGCCGCAGCAGCGGGCGACTCGATCGCGTTCGCATGGCTGGCGACCTCGCACCGCCCGATCCTGCTCGTGCGTGGCCGAGCCATCTACGACCACGATCCGTCGGAGTGGGGCGCCGTCGCCATCGAGGCGCTGCACCAGACCGTCACGCGCGTCGACGTGTCGATCGGGGTGTGGCTGCGGCGCCGCGTCGTCCAACACTCATGCCGATTCGTCTCACGCCGGGTCGACCAGTACCTGGCACGGCGTGCCCACGAGATCGCCACCGACCCGGCAGACCTCGCCCACACCGGTTGGACCCCAGTCCAGGGATCGCCCGACCCGCACCTGGATCTGAGCATCGCGCTCGACGAGGCGCTCGCCCGTCTCGACGCGCCCACCCGCGACGCCTTCCTCGCCCTGGCCAACCATCGGCCACTGGACGACGTGGTCGACCGCTACCACCTGACCTACGACACCGTCCGCAACCGGGTCAAGCGCGCCCGCGTCCGTCTGCAGCCGCAACTCGCCGGCTACGTCCGGGCGGTCGACCGATGACCGTCGTCGAGAGCGCACCGGCCGGCACGGCGATCGCGCTGCTGGCCGACCTCGACCCGACCAGCCACGCGCCCGACCGGATCCATGCCGTGTTGGGATGGACCGACCTCGGCGAACGCCACTACCAGCCGCTCGCCATCCCGGTCGCTGCGGCGACCTGCACGGGCATCGTCCCACCCGCACGGGTGGCCGAACCCTCGCCGGCCGTGCAACTCCACCTGGACGTCGAGGGGCTCGACACCGTGCCGCCGACCTCGTCGGGTCGGACGTGGCGGACCTGGGCCCTGCCCTCGATTCCGCCGACGCTGCGCCACCTCCAGCTCGCTGCGGCCGTGCGCGAACTCGCCACCCAGCTGGGCGGCTGACCGTGGCCGCCGCGAACCGCGAGGAGCGGCCGGATCGTCATCTCGTCGAGGTGGCCGTCCGGTATGCAGAGCACGGCTGGCCGGTCATCCCGCTGCACACTCCGACCGACAACGGATGCTCCTGCAGCCGCGGGACAGAGTGCGGGTCACCCGGCAAACATCCACGCACCCAGCACGGCCTGCACGACGCGACGCTCGACCCTGTCGATGTTCGCGGCTGGTGGGCGCGTTGGCCCGACGCCAACGTTGGCGTCGTGACCGGGGCGCGGTCGGGGCTGCTCGTCCTGGACATCGACCTGCCCCACGGGCCGGCATCACTTGCCCGGATCGAGGCCACGCTCGGGCCGCTGCCGGTGACCTGCGAACAACGCACTGGTTCGGGCGGCCGACAACTCCTGTTCGCCCACCCCGCCGAGCCCGTGGGCAACCGTGCGCGGTTGCTGCCCGGCATCGACGTGCGCGGCGACGGGGGCTACATCGTCGTCCCGCCGTCTCAGCACGCCACCGGTGAGCCGTACCGCTGGACGGGCCGCACGCCGGTTGCCCCGGCACCGGACTGGCTGGTCGCGCTGCTCACCCGCGAGCCCGTGGCCCACACCCCCGCTGGCGCCGTCGCCCGGCGGCCGATCCTCCAGGAGCCCTCGTCGGCTCTGGCCCACTATGGCGCCGCCGCCCTCGACCGCGAAGCCGCACAGCTCGCACACGCTGTCGAGGGCACCCGCAATGACTCGCTGAACCGCGCGGCGTTCAAGCTCGGCCAGCTCGTCGGCGCCGGCGCCCTGCCCGCCGACGAGGTCGCCGACCGGCTCGAACGGCTCGGCACGGACCTGGGACTGCGACCTGCGGAGGTGAGTCGCACCGTCGCGTCGGGCCTGGCTGCTGGCGCCGCACGGCCGCGCGACCTCGACCTGCACGAGCCGCCGCCGGCACGCACCGACGCCGCGTCCGCCCCGCTGGTGCGCCGACTCGTGCGGCGCCGCTGAACGGAGCCGCCATGTCCACAACCCGCTCCCGCCCCGACGCCGACGAACGGCGTGCCCTCGCCGAGCGGCAGCTCGAAGCCGAACTGCAACGGCTCGTCGAGTCGGGCGAGTACGCCGCGTGGTTCGCCAAGCTCGCGAGCTTCCACCGCTACTCGCCCAACAACACGCTGTGGATCCTCGCCCAACGCCCCGAGGCCACTCGCGTCGCGTCGTACCGGACCTGGCAGCAGCTCGGCCGCCAGGTCCGTCGCGGCGAGTCCGGGATCCTGGTGTTGCACCCCAAGCCCTACTGGGTCGACACCACCGGCCAGCGGGTCCCGCCGCCAACGAGCGCTGCGGATCAGCCGGGTCGGATCCGCAAGGTCTCGTTCGGAATCGGTCACGTCTTCGACCTGGCGCAGACCGACGGTGACCCGATCGAGCTTGGCCGTCCCGCGCCCGAGGTCGCGCCTCGCGAGCTGGCCGATCACCTCGAGGGGTATTGCCGCGAGAACGGCATCACGGTCGAGACACGAACGCCGACCCGTGGCCTCGGCGGCTACTACCAGCGCGACGGTGACCGCATCGTCCTGGCCGCAGGGAGCAGCGAGGGCGAGCGGGTCGCCACGCTCGCGCACGAGCTCGCCCACCGCGAAGACCCCGAACTCATCAAAGCTGACGGGGCCAGCGACCGCGGCTACTACGCCCACAACCGTGCCGACTGCGAGGCCGTCGCCGAAGCGACCGCGCACACGATCTCGGCCCGGTTCGGCCATGACATCAGTGGCCACTCCGCCGGCTACATCGCCGGCTGGATCCGCGGCGACGTTGATCGGTTCAGGCTGCTCCACGAACGTGTCGGCCTGGTCGCCCGTCAACTCCTGCCGCCCGACCGACTCGACCTGGCCCTGACGGCGGCGCACACCCAGATCACCATCGACGCCGCCGAGCGGGCCGACCAGAGCCGCCGGCGATGACCCGGCCCGCCGCCGATCTCACCGACGATGAGATCCGCATGCTCGCCAGCCACATCGCCAGACTGTGCCTCGAGGTTGAGCGTGGCCTGCGGTCACCGGATCACCTGCGCCAGCTTGCCGACCCTCACAAGCCGTCACGGTGGACCCGGGCGCTGAAGGTCGGGCGCTTCCACGGCGGCCCACCCGTCCCTGCCGACATCGGGCCGCCGCACCTGTCGCGAATCCGGGAGGACCACGCCGTGGTGACCGTGGTCACCCGCACCGAGGGGCTGCGCTGGGGTGCGATCACCCTGCAACTCCGCGCCCGCGGCACCACGTGGCACATCGCCGACCTCCAACGACTCCTCGCCGCCGCCCACTACCGATCCGGGCAAGCAAGAGCACCCGTCGATGAGATGAGTCTCGATGAGAAGATCCAGCGCGCGTCGGCCGAGCGCCGACTCGTCGGTGCCGCCCTTGCGACGGTCAGGCGAAGACTTCGGGACCTCCACGACCCCGACGCCCGCCGGGGAGCGATCCAGTCCCAGGCCGACTACCTGCAACGTGCTCTGGGCGATCTCGACCGGGAGCTTCTGGACCTGTGCTCACGAGACCATGCACGGCTCACCGTCGAGCAGATGAGGCGACACCTTGGCTGACGATGAGCGCGACATTGAGGACGTCCCCGGGTAACTGCCATGGCGATGAGAAGGCTGACGCCTGCGAGCAAGGTCCCGATACGCCGTCGCGGTTGGAGTCCGCCCGTAGCCAGCGCAAGTCCGGCACTCTTTGACGGAAGTCGTTGGAACGCGCCGCAGGGTCGCTCACCCGTGGTCGGATACGCCAAGCCGGGTGAACCCATAGCCTCAGTGATCACGGCGCGCTTCCGGGAGGTCGAAGGTGAGTCAGCTTGTCGCGTACTACGACGAGGACCCGCTTGTGGTCAAGGGCAGGGTGGAGATCCAGCAGTCGCCAATATCGTCGGCTTCCGGATCGCGTTCAGTCGAAGGCGCGATACGAACGGCGCTTGTCTACGTTCAGGTGCCAAGCGAGGCTGGACCGTTCCTGGTCCCGTTTGGGGAGTACGACGATTGGTCCCTCCGTGACCGGTACAACGAGGCGATCCGGATCATGAATACGCTCGGTGCGTCCACGATCACCTGTGAGACATTCGGCGAGGTTGCCGTTCGGCGAGGAGTCCGCGCCAGGGTTCTGGGTCGAGGTGGCGAGTTGACTCAGCAACGGATCGAGAACAGCGGATTCGACTTTCATCACGATGGTGCAGGCAGCGCACCCCGCGACCCGAGGCCACTACTACGTTGGCCGGACGAACCTGGATTCTCCGCGGCCGTCAGTAGCGTCCTTGAGAACGGAGCGACTGATGTGATCATCAATATCAGAAGCAACCGAACCCATGCGATCGGTGGCACTCTCGGAGTCCAGCTCAAGAACCTCGGCTTCGACCTTGGCGGGATGACAGAGCATTCTGGTGCGACCAGCTTGCACATCCGCGCCAGCTTTCCGCAGGGCCGCAAGGGGTTCGGAGGTCGGTAGCTCGCCGACCAGTTCGCCAACTTCCAGGTCACCACACGCTCCCATCTCGGCGTCACCGACCGCTCGGGGCTGCCTTACCAATTGCTCGGGTCCCAGACCAGACCTCATCGACGAACCCGTTCCAGTTGACCGCCGGATCCGCCACCTGTCGCGCGGCCTCCAGCAGGACAAGCACTTCGTCGTCATGTCGCGCGTCATCGAGGGCATGGGACGGGTCCCACCCGAAGGCCGTCGCCAGCGCAGCGACCAGTCCCTCTCGGAAGCGAGGCCAGTCGCCGGGGTCGTTGAGGTGGTGCTCCATCTCCATGAAGTAGACGAACTGATCACGCTCGATCCAGGGCAGATCGTCGACGTCGATTCCGGGCGTGCCGAACATCACAAGTCCTTCGCTGTCATCGCCCGAGCCTCGGCGACGGCGGTCGTGCTCGTCAACCGGCCGCGGGCCGGGCTGTGGATAACAAAGTTCACCTCCTCGCGCGCTGAGCGCATGATGTGGTCCCTGGTGACACATCTCGGTTCGTCGCTGGCGGACTTGTTCGGTGCACGAGGAAGGAGACCTCATGAACGCGGTGCAGCTCATCGGACGACTCACCCACGACCCGCGGCCCGTCCGCGCGGGCAACGGCAGCACGCTCGCGACCCTGCGCCTGGCCGTCCCGGGCCCGAAGGACGACGCCGTCGACTACGTCACCGTCAAGATCTGGGGCCGGTCCGCGGACGCGGCCCTCAAACATCTCACGCGTGGCCGACGCGTCGCCGTCCAGGGTCGGCTCGAGCACCAAGAGTGGACGGACGACGAAGGTCGCCGCACCGAACGGCTGGCCGTGGTCGCTGACCGGGTCGAGTACCTGGACCCCGTGCACTCCGGCCGCCGTGTCGATGGCGTCGCTTCGGAAACCGCCGATGCGACCTGATGACGCCACCCTCACGACTTTCCTGGACCGGACCAGCCGACTCTGGGTTATCTTCCAGTACTCACGGGGAGTAGTCACCATGGGCCATTCCGGGGGCCGAACGGGCAGGTCGGGGCTCCTGGTCGCCCTCGCACTTGGACTGGCTTCCTGCACCTCCGCCAACGGCTCGTACACCCCGACGTCCTCGCCATCGACGACCGTCGACATCACGGACTCGCCCGCCCCCAGCCAGACACCAACAGTGGAAACGGCCGAGGAGCAGGTCGCCGCGCTCTGGGAGGCCGTCCACGAAACGCGCCTCGCACAGATCTACCGCCCCGACGACCCCGACGAGGCAGCCTTCGCGGACATCGCGACGATCGAGACCCAAGAAGATCTGGCCACCCTCGTCCAGGCCGCCCGCGGCGACGTCCCCCTCGACTTCGTCGAAGCCGAGTACTGGCCCGACATCGAGATCTCCACCAGCGGATCGGCTGCCATCGCCGACTGCATCCTGGTCGCGACACGACCATCGTCCCAGCCCGAGGACGAACCCAGCGTCCGCAGCCAGGTGTGGACCGGAACCGTCGAGCCCACCAGCGACGGCTACCTGCTGTCGAGCATCAGCATCGGTGAGGGCAATTGCGTTCCCGCAGAACTGAACCGTCAACTCCTCGAGGCCTATCGGGACTATCACGAGGCCTGGACGACTGCCTGGGATCCTCCCGATCCGGACCACCCGCTCCTTGAGGAGACGATGACCGGTCAGCGCCTGGAGGGCATTCGTGAGCTCCTCCGGGAGGATCGCGATGCCGGCATCGCGTTTCGTGATCCCCACGATCCGTTGACCGACGCAGTTGTGTTCGCCCTCAAGATCGGCCACGCAACGGTGTCCGACTGTCATCAGGCGGATCCCGGCTACGGCGCCTTCGATGCCGAATCCGGCGAGCGGTTGGATGATGAGGTGCCGCCAGTCGAGCCTGGAGAACTCCACCTGACCTCGGTGGATCTCGTCCGAGATGAAGAAGGGGAATGGAAGGTCGCCGACGCGGCTCTGCTCACGGACTCGGACTGCGAACCAAGGGGGACGGACCATGTCGTGGCGCCTTAGGTGCTACCTCGCCTGTGCCTTGGCTGCGGTGGCCATACCCGTGGGACCGGCCTTCGCGCATCATGATCCGGCTCACACCTGCGAGGGCGACACCGAGACGCGCGGCGGGGGCGGCGAGGCGACCGGCGAATGTGACGTCGTGAGCGACGGTGGCGGTTCGGCGGAGTGCGATCCGCTGAGCGAGGAGATCGCCTACTACGACGACCCTCCGGACGACCGGTTCGAGGAGTACCTGAAGATCTTCCTGCGCTACCCGCCCCCCGAGGGGATGATCTACCAGGCGGCCTACAACTGTGCTGGGGTGCACCTTGGCGGCCCGCACCTGGTGGCCGACCCTGACTGGGCGGACACGCAGACGGCACGCGACGTCGCCAAGGCGCGAGTCACGCCGGCGCTCCCGGACCCGAATGTGTCCCCGTCCGAGGCGGTCGTGCGCTTCCCGACGTGGTTGTGGGTGGATGACTTCTACTGGCAGGAGGCGTCCGCAAGCGCGTCGCAGGGTGCTGTCACCGTGCGGGTGGATGCTCGGCCCGTGCGGGTCACGTGGGACCTTGACGAGGGCTCCCACGTCTGCGACGGGCCGGGCATCGCGTGGTCGGAAGAGGCCGACGATGCCTACGAGGCGCAACCGGAGGAGTCGCGCGGGCGTGGCAACCCGGCCTGCACGTTCACGTTCCGACACTCGTCGACGGTCAACGACGACGACCTCTACCACGCCACAGTCACGGTCACGTGGGAGTTCTCGTGGTGGTTGAACGGCACGCCGCGTGGCGTGTTCGGGACGATCGACCGTTCGACGTCCTTCGACTTGCGGGTCGGCGAGATCCAGGCGCTGATCACGGACTACTGAAACGGGGAGGGCTCATGGCCACGACCACCACCACGACCGAGCCGGCGACGGGCCGGCTGGCACCTCCCACGCCTGCCACGCGCAGGGTCCGTATCCCCCAGCTCGCGGTCGGGCTGCTGCTGACTGCCGGGACCGCGCTGGGGTTCATGCTGTGGAACGCGGCCTCCATCCAGCGGACCCCGGTCCTGGCACTGGCGGACGATGTCACGCGGGGCTACGTGCTCGAGTTGGAGGATCTTCGGATCGTCCACGTCGGCACGGACGACCCGCTGGCGATGACGCCGGCCGACCAGGCCGCGACCCTCGTTGGTCGCGCCGCTGTCGTCGACCTGCCGGCCGGGACGCTGGTGACCACCGGGCAGTTCGCGGTCGCATCCACCCTCGTCCCCGGCGCGGGCGTGGTCGGCCTCGCCCTCGGTCCTGGCCAGTACCCCACGCCGCAGCTTCGGATCGGTGACCTGGTCAACGTGGTCGTCGCTTCCGAGGAGTCGCCGGACGGACGGGTCCTGGTGGAGGCCGCGGAGGTCGTGTGGATCGAGCCCGTCGGTACGCAGGGCCAGCGGTTCATCTCGGTGCTGACGGGCGAGGCGCTGGCCGGCCAGGTGGCGGCCACCGCGGCGCGTGGCGAGGTCCGTCTGGTGCTGGTGGCCCGCGACCAGGAGCAGGGGACGTCATGAGGATCGCGTTCGCGTCCGCGCGGTCGTCGCCCGGGGTGACGACCGCGGTGCTGGCGTTGGCGTCGGCGTGGCAGGGCAAGGTGCTGCTGGTCGAGGCGTCCGAGGACGGCGGTGCGTTGGCGGTGCGGTTCGGGCTTCGGCTCGAGCCGGGGTTGACCACGTTGGCGGCCGCGATCCGACACGACGCTGACGCGGCGACCGTGCCCGCCCACGTGCAGGTCCTGCCGGGCACCGACGGCCGCCTTGAGGTGCTGGTTGGTCCGCCCACGCCGGAGTCCGCCCACCTGTTGCTGCGCAACGCCGGTGATCGGCTCGCCACGACTGTCGCGCAGCTCGTCGACCGGTCGGTGCTCATCGATGCGGGCCGGCTGCCAGCACAGCCTGCCGCCCTCCCTTTTCTGACCGGCGCCGATCGGGTCGTGCTGATCGCCCGCCCACGCGCCGAGGATCTGCAGACGCTCGCGCTGCGGCTGCCGACCCTGCGCGAGCTCGGTATCCAGCCGCGTCTGGTCCTCGTCGGCGACGTCCCGTACAAGCCCGACGAGATCGCGGCGACGCTGGGAATCACCGTCATCGGCGTGCTGGCGGACGACCGGTCCGCTGCCGACGCGCTGGCCGGGGTTGGCGCGTCGCGGCGTCTGGATCGCAGCCGGTTGTTGCGGTCAGCCGCCTCGATGCTGTCCCGGTTGATGGCGCCCGAAGCCGCGACCGCCACCACGCCGCAAGCCCCGATCGGGGCACCCGACGACTGGACCTCCGCGTCGGTGTGGGCGGGGAAGGCAGCCGGTCGATGACGACTCCCGCAGTTGGAACCGAGGTGGCCGACGAGCTCGTCCGCTCGATCGGTGAGGCGCTGACCGCCCGCCAGAACGACTTGACCGAGTCGGGGCAGCCTCGCATGTCGGTCGACGACGAGCGCACCTATGCGCAGTCGCTGGTGGGCACCGAGCTGGAACGGCTGGCCAACGATGCGTTGCGGACTGGTCGGCAGCCACTGGATTCGATCGCCGAGCGGCGGCTGGCCAACCAGGTCCTGGATCGACTGTTCGGCCTCGGGCCTTTGCAGCCACTGCTGGCGCTGGAAGGGGTGACCAACATCGCGATCGCCGGTGCGGACCCGGTGTGGCTGGAGTTCGCCGACGGCCGCAAGGAACAGCACCCGCCGGTGGTGTCCTCGCCGGCAGAGCTGGTCGACATCGTCGCCGCCGCCGCACGACGGCTGGACCGCTCCGAGAAGCGCTGGGACGCCGCCAACTGGGAGCTGGACATGCAGCTTCCCAACGGGGACCGGCTCAACGCGGTGATGTTCCCGCCCGCATCCCGCCCGCGCGTCACGATCCGCCGACACAACTTCGACATCCACCGGCTCGACCACCTCGTCGAGCTCGGGGCGATCGACCGGGCCCTGGCCTCGTTCCTTCGCGCGGTCGTGGCCGCGAGGTTGAACGCCGTGATCGCGGGCGGGACCAACTCGGGCAAGACCACGATGCTGCGCTGCCTGATCAACGAGATTGCGGAGCACGAGCGGATCATCACCGTCGAGGACTCCCTCGAGATCGGCCTTGAGCGCTTCGCCCACCTGCACCCCGACTACGAGACCCTGGTCGCCCGTGACGCCAACACTGAAGGCGTCGGCGAGATCTCGCTGGCACAGCTGGTGCGTACGGCACTGCGGATGTCCCCGGATCGTGTGATCGTGGGTGAGGTCCGCGGCGACGAGATCCTTCCGATGCTGCTGGCGATGTCGCAGGGCAACGACGGGTCGCTGTGCACCATCCACGCGTCCACATCGAAGGAGACCTTCAAACGATTCCAGATGTATGCGGCCATGACCCCGGAGCGGCTCGACGCCGAGACCACAAACCTGTTGGTCGCCAACGCCGTTCACCTGATCGTGCACATCGGCTGGGTCGCCGGCCGCCGCCGCGTGACCTCGGTCCGCGAGGTCGTCGACGTCGACGGGCGCAGCCTGACGTCGAACGAGGTGTGGCAGCCCGCATCCGACGGTCGTGCCGTGCCCGGTTTTCCGTTGCGTGACGACACCATGGACCGGCTGCTCGCGGCCGGATTCGACCGCCAGCTGCTGGCCAACCGGGAAGGCTGGTGGTCCGCGTGAGGCCGCTCGTCGTCGCCGTCTTCGGGGCCATCGCGGGGCTCGGGGCGTGGCTTGCCGTGGGTGCACTGGTGGGCTGGCGGATGCTGCCTTGGTCTGCGGACGTGCGCCGGCGGGCCGATCGGATCCGACGGCTGCTGGCCACCTCCGGTGCGACACTGCTGGTGGCAGTGGTCATCCTGGCGATCACCGGCTGGCCGGTCGCGGCGGTGATCGCCGGGCTGGTCACGGCCGCGGCTCCGCGGCTTCTGGGCGGGGGGCAGGCCCGCAAGCAGGCCATTGCCCGCACCGAGGCGATCGCCGCGTGGGCCGAGTCGGTACGCGACACCATGGCGGCAGCGGCCGGGCTGGAGGAGGCGATCGTCGCCACGTCGGTCGCCCCGCCGGCAGCGATCGCCCGCGAGGTCCGACTGCTGGCAGAACGGCTGCGTCACCAGCGGCTGGTCGACTCACTCGTCGCGTTCGGTCACGACCTGCACCACCCGTCCGCCGACCTGGTCGTCGCCGCGCTCACGATCGCCGCCCGGATGGAGGCCGCCGACCTGACCGGCCTGCTGTCGCGGCTGGCCGTGTCGATCCGCGACGACGCGACCATGCGGGTAAAGATCGAGGTCAGCCGCTCGCGGCTGCGTACCTCGGCCAAGATCATCCTCGGGTCGGTCGCGGCGACGGTGGTCATGCTGCTGCTGCTCAACCGCAACTACCTCGACGCGTACGACACGGTCACCGGGCAGCTCGTGTTGACGGTGGTCGGCGCGATCTTCGCGGGCGGGGGTTGGATGATGGCCCGCATGTCCGACCTCGACCTGCCCGAACGGTTCATCCCGCGTCAGGGAGGTGGCCGATGACGGTCGCGCTCATGCTCGGCGTCCTCGCCGGGGCCGGAATGTGGCTGACGGTCGTGGCGGCACGACCGCGACCGGCCCCGCTCGGCGAGGTGCTCGCAGCACTGACCGGGCCCCAACGTCCTGCCCCAGCGGCCGGGACCGACCCAGCGACCCGGTGGATGCTGCGAGGGCTCGCGACGTTGGGACTGCGGACCCCGGAACGCGACCAGCAGCTCGCACTTGCCGGCCGCACCCCCGAGGCATGGGCGCGCGACAAGCTCGTCGGCGCCGTCGGCGGGCTCGCCGTGCCGCTGCTGGTCTGGGGCGGCCTGGCCGCCACCGGCATCGTCCTGCCACCCGTGATGGCGGGCCTCGCGCTGGCCGGCGCAGCCGGTGGCTGGCTGCTGCCCGACCTCAGCCTGCGCGACCAGGTCGCACACCGCCGCAAGGCGTTCCAGTACGGACTGTCGGCCTACCTCGACCTGGTCAACGTCATCCTCGCGGGCGGCGCCGGGATCGAGACCGCACTGGTCGCCGCGGCCGACGCCGGCGACGGGTGGGCATTCGCCGAGATCCGCCATGCCCTGCACCGCGCCCAGCGGATCAACCAGCCGATGTGGGCCGCGTTCGATGACCTGGGCACCGATCTCGGCGTGGCCGAACTGCGGGATCTGGCGTCCTCGCTCGGGCTTGCCGGCACCCAAGGGGCACGCATCCGCGCCTCGTTGGCCGTCAAGGCCGACACGCTGCGGGCACGCCAGATCTCCGAGACCGAAGCCGCCGCCGAGGCCACGACCGAGCGGATGAACCTGCCCACCGCCGTGCTGCTGCTCGGGTTCCTCGTCTTCATCGTGTTCCCGGCCGTCACCGCGATCAGCGGCACGACCAGCCCGACCAGCCCGACCTGCATCGCCGGCCAGACCGCCGGTGCGGACTGCCCTCCACAACCGTGACACCCCGAAAGGAGCACCCATGACCCTGCTACGAGTGCAGGCTGCCCTGTTGATGTTCGCCTGGACCGCGAGCGACTTTCTGTCCGAGACGCGCCGCCGCTTCCACGAGGACGAGGACGGGCTGACCACGACCGAGGTCGCGGTGGTCACCTTTCTGCTCGTGGGTGCGGCCATCGTCGTGATGGGCATCATCTACGTGGCAGCCAAGGGCAACGCCGAGAACATCCCGGTACCGGAGGCTCCCGCGGGGTGACCAGGCGGGCCGACGAAGCCGGGGTCATCGCGACCCAGTTGGCAGTGCTCATGCCGGCACTGCTCATGCTGATCATGCTCGCGGTGCAGTTCGCCCTGTGGGCCCATGCGACCCAGCTCGCCGACGCGGCCGCCGACGCCGGGGCAGCCGCCGCGGCGCTGGCGGACGGGACCGCCGACCAGGGCGAAGCGGCAGCCATCGCCATGCTGGCGCAGGCCGGCAACCTCACCGACATCGTGGTCGAGGTCGATCGCGGTCCGCAGCAGGCCACCGCGGTGGTGACCGGCATCGCGCCCAACGTCGTCCCCGGGTTCCGCTGGTCGGTGACCGGCCGGGCCGCGGTCCCAGCCGAGGTCTTTCGCCCAGAGGGGGAGAGATGAGGCGCCGGGAGGACGGTTCCATCGCGGTCGAGACCGCGATCGTCGCACCGGTGCTGCTGGTGCTGATGCTGCTGGTCGTCTACGCCGGCAGGGCGTCCCAGGCCGACGCGGACGTGCAGTCCGCCGCGTCGCGTGCCGCGCGGGCAGCCTCGATCGTCGACGACCCGGCAGCCGCGACCGCAGCCGCGCAGTCGACCGCTGCCGCAAACCTCGACACCGCCGGGATCGAATGCGTGAGCCTGGCCACCACGGTGGACACCGCCGAGTTCCGCATCGGCGGCACCGTCACGGTCACGGTGCGCTGCCAGGTCAGCAACGGCGACATCGCCCTGCTGGCCGTCCCCGGGTCGCGCTGGTCGGTCGCATTTGCGACGCAGGTCATTGACGCCCATCGCGGGGGCGACCTGTGAACCGCTGGCGGTCGGACGAGGGCACGATCTCCGCGATGGTCGCGGTGCTCGCGCTGGCGCTGATCGCGTGCGCCGGGCTCGCCTATGACGGCGGGGCGATCATCAGCACGCACGCCGCCGCACGGGATGTCGCGACCGCCGCCGCCCGGGCCGGTGCCCAGCAGGTCGATCCGGGCGCGGTCCACCAGGGGCTCGCCGACCTCGACCCGGTCCTGGCAGAGCAGGCCGCCCAATCCTTCCTCGCCGCAGCCGGCATGAGCGGCCAGGTGACGGTGGCGGGCGCGACCGTGACGGTGACCGTGCACACCAGCCACGCCATGCGGCTGCTGCCGCTGCCGGACCGGTCGATCGTGGCCACCGCCAGTGCCACCGCGGTCAGCGACGTGCTGGGAGCACGACCATGATCCGCCGCATCGGCCAGGTCGCTGCCGGCCTCGTCGCGCTGGTCGTGACGTTGGGAATCGTCGGCGGCATTCCCGCGGGACTGGTCCGGTTCGTGGGCTGGCCGCTGCCCGAGGCGTGGCCGACGCTCGACGAGCTGCGCCAGTTCGCCCAGGTCGGCGTGAGCGACCAAACGATCATCAAGGCGCTGGCGCTGGTCGTGTGGATCGCCTGGGCCCAGGTCGCGGCAGCCATCGTGGCCGAAGCGGCCGGCCTCGTCCGCGGACGAACCGCCGCGCGACTGCGGGTCCTTCCCGGCCTGCAACCCTTCGCCGCCCGCCTGGTCGCCGCGATCGCCCTGGTCGCGGCAGCATCCGCGTCACCCCGAACGGCCGCCATGGCGGCACCGCTCCAGGCCGTCGTTGCGACCGCGTCTGCCACCGTCGCGATAGAAGCCGACGACGCGCTGCCGGATGCTGCGCCGCTGCGGCGCGGCGCAGACACCGATGCCATGGCCACGGTCGTCACCACGGCGAGGGACTCGTGGTGGCAGCTCGCCGAAACCCACCTCGGAGACGGCGCAAGGTGGCGCGAACTCCGTGACGTCAACGTCGGACGCGACGTCGCGCCCGGTGTCACCATCCAGGCGGACACGACACAGCTCGACGCGGGATGGCAGATCCGCGTCCCCGTAACGGCCACCACGGGACCGCAGGTGGCCGACTCGCCTCAGGCGGCTGCCGAACCGGTCGAGCAGGAGTGGGAGGTCGAGCCCGGCGACCACTTCTGGCACATCGCCGAGCAGACGCTGACCGAGGCGTGGGACCGAACGCCTACCGACGCCGAGGTCGCGCCCTACTGGCGCCAGCTCGTGGACGACAACCGCGATCGACTCCTGCCGCCGGGCGATCCCGACCTGATCTACCCCGACCAACACTTCGAGCTTCCCAGCCCACCGGCCGACCCCTCTGCCCCGGCACCCATCGCCCCGCCGATCGACCATTCCGCGCCCGTACCAGACCCGGTTCCATCCGACCCGGCCCCCGCCCCATCGGAGGTGGGTGAGGCACTGCCCGCCGCCACGCCGACGGAGGCTGCGGCCGACCTGTGGCGCGGAGCCATCGAGCGAGGAAACCCGGTGGCGGCTCCCGAACGCAGCACCGGCACGGCCGTGAACGACATCGACGCGGATGCCGAGGCGGACGCGCGCAATGGGTTTGGCGTCCCGGTTGGGCTTGCGGCCGGCGCGGCCGCCGCCGGCCTGCTCGCTGCCGGGCTGACGACCCTGCTGCGATGGCGACGACGTGCGGCGATGCGCCAACGCCCCGAGGGGTACCGGCTTCCCACCCCGCTGCCGTGGACCGAGGCCATGATCACGCGCCTCGAAGCCGCGGCACCCCCCGAACCCGTCCTCGCGGACCTGGCCTCGCTGCTGGCCACCATCCCACCCGACACCCACCCGGCCTTGGTGACCACGCTCGACGACGGCACCGTAACCCTGCTGTTCGACGACCAGGTCGAGGTGCCCGAGCCGCCCTCGCCGTGGACGCTCGCCGACGACGGCGCCGACGGGCCGGTCGGGTGGACCGCCCGCCTGGGCGATCGCGGCCCTGACCGGTCCATCGGGCTGCCGCTACTCGCGACCCTCGGCCGGACCGGCGAGACGACCGTGCTCGCCAACATTGCCGCCATGCCACAACTGGCGGTCGAAGGCGCCGACGAGGACGTACGCCGGATGCTGCGGTGCATGACCATGGAGGTCGCAACCTCGCGGATCGCCGTGCCCGTCGAGGTCGTCATCATCCGCGACTACCTGCTTGCAACCCTCGACAACACCCGGCGAGCCGACGACCCGCACGCCGAGGTGGAGGCGGCGCTGCGGGAGATCGAGCAGGGCGTCATCCCCGACGATCGCACCCCCCGGCTCCTGGTCTGCCATCCCCCCACCGAGTCCACCGACGTCCCACCTGCACTGCGCGGACCGGTTGGGGTCCTGACCACGGCCGCCGCCGACGTCGCATCACGGTGGACCCTGCAGATCGAGGACCGGGCAACGGGCCGTCTCGTCCTTCCCGACGGTGGCAGCGTGGAGCTGACCCTGCCTGATGTCGAACCCTTTGAGCTCGACGAGGAGCTGCGACACCTCGCCCGAGGCGCCACTCAGCCGGACGAGCCGCCGGCGGCTGCCGCGGCGGACACGGAAGACTCCGAGGGCGTCCTCGTCGACGTGACGACCAACGGCCACCGACCCCCACCAGCGGCCCCCGCGCCCACGGATCCTCCATGGTGCGAGGTACGGCTGCTGGGGCCCGTCGAGGTCTTCAAGGACGGTGTCTGCGTCGAGAACATTCCCCCGCGAAGCCTCGAACTGCTCGTCTACCTCGCCACCCACCGCGACGCGATCAGCAAGGAACGCCTCGACACGATCATCTGGGGCGGTCATGCCGCACGACCCGGAAGCCAGCGCGTCACCGCCGCCCTCACCAAGCTGCGCGACGCCCTCGGCGACGGCCCCGACGGCGAACCCCTCGTCCCACGTCGCACCCGCGATCAGCGCATCGAACTCTCCGGCGACATCGGCACCGACCTCGACCGCGCGCTCGCCCACATCGCCATCGGCCGCGACCTTCCCGGAGAGGCAGGCCTGTCGGAACAGGCAGCAGCCCTGGACCTCGTCCGCGGCGAGCCGCTCCAGGAACTCCCCGTCTCGTGGGGCAGCGAGGTCGTCCAGCGAGCGATCGCCGAACTCCAGGATGCCGCCCTCGACCTGGCACGCGCCCGCAGGGAGACCGGTGATTACGACGCCGCCGAGGACGCCGCCCGACGTGGCCTCCGTCTACTCGACCCTGCCGACGCCCTCTACCTCGAACTCGCCGAGATCGAACACGCCCGCGGCCGCCCCGACCGCGTCGCAAGCCTCTGGCGACAGCTCTGCCAACGCCACGGTGAAGACGCCGACGAGATCAGCGGCCTGGTCTCGTCGCCACCTCCGGAGATCGAACTGGCTTTCAGGTCGCTTGTGGAAGCTGCAACATGATGGGTAGACCGTGAGAGTGCTCGTGACCGTCAAGGCCTACCCGGAGATCTCCAAGCGGCACGGCGAGGTTGTGTGTGTCGCAGGCGTTCGGACCGACGAGCAGCCGTACCAGTGGGTCCGGCTCTGGCCGATCAAGGACTTCCGCGACTTGCCGGTGACTCAAGCCTTCCGCAAGTACCAGTTCATCGACCTCGACGCGCCGACGTCGCGAAGGGACCCGCGCCCCGAGAGCCGAGCACCGAATCTGGACTCGATCGTCAACGGCGACTTCCTGCCGAGTGACCGAGACTGGGCGGCCCGACGCCCATTTGTCGAGCCGCTCATCGGCGAGTCGATGTGCGCGATCCAGAGGCAGCACGCGGTGGATGGCACGTCGCTCGGTGCGTTCCGGCCGGCCGCTGTTCACGACGTGGAGATCACTGAAAACGACCCTTGGTCCCAAGAACAGCGCAACGCCCTCTCGCAGCTCAGCCTCCTCGCGGCAGACCAAGCCGAGCTTGAGTGGGTCCCGTACCGGTTCCGGTACCGCTACACGTGCGGTGATCCGGACTGCAATGGGCACCGTCAGATGATCATTGACTGGGAGATCAAGCAGGCGTATCGGCGCTGGTCGCGGCAGTACCCCCGAGACTGGCAGGCGCGGATCAGGCACAAGTGGCTCGACGAGATGTGCGCCGCCGACCGTGACACCGCGTTTTTCGTCGGGAACCAGTTCGGGGCGCCCCTCGCCTTCTTGGTGCTGGGCGTCTGGTGGCCGCCGAAGCGCCCCGCCCAACAGCTGGAGCTACTCCAAGGGAATCACGACTAGCCCCGGCTCCATTTCCTGCGCCAAGTCTGCGATCACGTGCCGGTGGCAGGAGGCGTGCTCGCGCTCGAAGCAGAGCATCGCTACGTCCTGTTCGCGGGCGAGATCGACGACCTGCTCAACGGCCGGTCGGGATCCGTTGTCGAGCTTGGCTCGGTAGCGCTGGACAGCCCCATGATCGCCGGCGCGGAACGCGTCGCGGTTGTCCGCGGGGTTCCCCAGCTCGCGCAGGTGGAGGTAGCCGATGCCCACTTGGGCCAACGCCTCGCCGAGCTTCGTCTTCGAGAACCCCGGCTTGCGTGACAACGGGGTGAGGCGAACGTCGATCAGACGTTCCACGCCGTGGAGTCGCAGCAGTTCGATGAAGGACGCAAGGTCTCGCTTCTCGTACCCCACGGTGTAGATCACAAGACGCCCTCCAGTTGACGACATCGTAGTAGCGAGTGAGGAGGACGCCCGAGCGGCTGCCTCCGAGAGCAAGCACCTGGGGATCCTCGGGAGGGATGTCGCATCGAACGTCTACCTTGTGTCCCCAGAGCCTGGATACCCATCGGGCGCCGTCGAAGTTGGGGGACTGGTGCCGTGAAGCCCATCACCGAAACCTGCACACCGCGCAAGGATGTCCTTGACGGCGAGCTGACCGACCAGCACTTCGCTGCCCAGCTTGACGCCGTCGTCCGCAACCCAGACGCGTACCCGGTCTACGGCGACCCTGATGCCTTCTTCGAGCTCACCTACCCAACGGAGGGTCTCAGGGAGTTGCTCCGTCGGGTCTTCGGTCGCCTGTCCGGCACGGCGGACGGCGATGCTGGAGTCGTGCGTGCCGAGACCTCGTTCGGTGGCGGGAAGACCCACTCGCTGATCGCGGTGCATCACCTCGCTAGCGGCGCGAAGCCCGCCAACATCGACGAGTTCATCGATGTCGCCATCATCCCCGCGGCCTGCCGGTCCGTTGCTTTGGTCGGCGATGTGCTGGATCCCGTCAACGGGACGGATGGCCCCGGAGGAGCACGCGTCCTGACGTTGTGGGGCACTCTCGCTGCGGCCCTGGGTCCCGACATCTGGGAGAAGATGGCGAAGTCGGACGCAGCTCGCACGCCGCCGGGCCGCGACACGCTGGCGTCAGTTATCGGTGACACACCCACCGTCGTCATGATCGACGAGCTGGCCCATCACCTGCGTACCTGTCTCGGGTCCGGCGACGAGGACGTCCGCCGCATGGCGAAGCAGATCCCGGCGTTTCTGAAGACCCTGTTCGAGCACGCCATGTCGACGCCGAATCTGGTCGTGGTCATCACGCTGGCCACGGCCTCAGACGCGTTCGCTGAGGAAACGGCACTGCTGCAGGCAGAGATCGACTCGGTCGTCGGCCGGCAGCACGGCATGGTGCAACCCGCCGACGACACCGACATCGCCGAGATCATCAAGCGCCGGTTGTTCGAGCGGATCGATCACGACCGCGCCGTGGAGGTTGCCAGCGAGTACCGCGCGACCTACGACAAGTACGCATCACAGGGCGAGGCACTGTCCGGCGCCACCAACAACCCGGAGGGTTACGCCAAGTCCCTGGAGGACAGCTACCCGCTGCATCCTGAGCTCGTCCGTGTTCTGGACCAGCGGTTGTCGACCATCCCGTCCTTCCAGCGCACGCGTGGTGCCCTGCGTCTTCTCGCACGCGCCGTGCGCATCATCTGGGCGAACCCCGACTCGGCCCCTCCAACGCTGAACGTCGGCGATCTGCCGATCCACGACGACGACCTGCTGCGCCAGTTGACCATCAAGCTGGAACGGTCCGAGTTCCAACAGGTCGCTGATGCCGACCTGGTCGGCCCCGACGCGCACGCAGTAGAGGTCGATGCCAAGCGCAACCCTGCGGCGCGTCACGCCGCCCGCGCCGCCACCGTCGCCTTCATCCATTCGCTCGAACGCAAGAATGTCACCGGCGCGCTTCGAGGCGACGTGCTGCTGGGAACCGCCCGTCCGGGGGAAGACCCGTCCACGATCATCGACGCGCTCGACGACACCGCGGCCGTCGGCTGGCACCTCGAGACCACTGGCGACCGCTGGCGGTTCACGCCCGAGCCCAACGCCAACAAGATCCTCGAAGAGGAGACCAAGGCTCTCATGCCGGGCGGCACCGCCGGCGGCAAGGTCCTGGACGCCATCGATGAGATGGTGGAGAAGCTCTTCCGCGCGCCCGGCGATCCGACAGCGAAGGCCACCGTCAAAGTCGACGTGTTCCCGTCCAGCGGCCTGCGCTCCGTCAAGGACGAAGAACGGCTGCACGTCATCGTCGTGCACCCCGACGACCACACCACCACGGACCAGACGGCACTGCCGCCCGCCGACCTGCTCGTCGAGGCCCGCGACAACTACAACGACAAGCGTCGTCGGAACCGCAACGCTGTCGTCTACGTCGTCGCCGACAGCAACCAGTTCATCCACATGCAGACTCAGGTGGCCCGCCGGCTGGCCGCGAAGCGGCTCGCCGAAGACGAGACCAGGTTCGTCGGCGAAGGGTTCGCGAAGCTTCGCCAGACGATCCAGGAACGGGCCGACCAAGCCGACCTCGACGCCGCCATCGCCATCGCGAACTGCTTCGCGCACGTGTACTGGCCCGTCTCGGACAAGGCCAACGGTCACCTGGCACACCAGCAGCTATCGCCCGCCCAGAAGGGCGACCTCTCCAAGTCCGGCACCGACCGGGTCTGGGACCTGCTCGTTGCGCATGACCTCATCTTCGACGGCCCTGTACAGGCAGTGTGGCTGAAGCAGAAGGGCTGGGTGAACCAGCAGCCGCAGGTGTCGACCTCCGAGGTCCGGTCACATCTCTGGCGCGACCACGGGGCCAAGATCGTCCCGACTGACAGCCAAGTGACCAAGGCCATCGGTCAAGGCGCCGAAGCCGGCCTGTGGGTCTACTACGACGCACGCTCCCGCGAGTTCCTGGCAGATGAACCCCGCGGACGTGCCATCCCCGTAATCGACGAGCAGACCTTCCTCGTCGAACGGGCGCACGCCGAGTCACATGGCTACGTCGCCCCACCAGTCGATGCGAAGATGCTGCTCGACAACATCCCTGATGCCGACAGCGAACCTGTTCCGCTGACCGACGTTCGTGCCGCCATCGAGAAGACACGGGGCGGGCACGAACCAACCAAGACCGACCTGCGCGACGTCGTCAAGTCGGTCCTGCGCACCGGAAAGGCCGTCGCCTACAAGGACGACGACCTCCTCGCCGAGTTGGTCCCGTCCGACCTCGACACCATCGGCTTCGACCGGATCAGCCTGCGCGCCGCAGGCGAGACCGAAGGGATCAAGGGTAAGAACGACACCTTCTCCGGGTCAGGAACAGTCGGCGAGGCCGTGGGGAAGGCATACGCACGCGCCAACGACCTGATCGCCGAGGACGAGGACTTCACGGGTGTGACCCAACTGTCCGTGTCTTTCGAAATCGATCCCACCGGCGTCCGATCGCGCGCCGCGCTCACGATCCCGTCCACGATCCAGTCCGTGCCGCTCATCGCCGAGATCCAACTGGTCGCAGAACTCAAGGACGCGACCGGCACGACCACCGCCCAGGTCACCGCCAGCAAGGCCACGCTCGGAACCGTGAAGCCGCTGATCGAACGCATCGTCGCTGCCGCGGACAAGTGCACCGGAACGATCAAGTTCGTTTGCGACTTCAACGAGCCGAAACTCACCTCCGACGCCGACTTGAAGGCGTTGCGAGAGACCCTGACAACTGCCTTCTCAGATGTCGCCGCCACCGTTCGAGGCAAGGTCGCCTGATGCCCGCATCGACACAGACGACACGTCAGCCGGCCAAGCCCGGCCACCGCCGCTTCCGACTCATGGTCGAGCCGACCGATGACGGCGCGTTCGGCCTGCGACTGCACGAGTCCAACGGCCGACCCGACCACAGTCGGCCAGTGGCCCACCTTGCGGCGGCTCGCTACCCGAAGGCGAGCGACGCGGTCCTGGCCGCACTGGAACGCTCCGGGCACAAGCCGCGAGCGATCGGGCCGACCAGACGGCAACCCATCGAGCTGGAGGAGGGAGCTGGTGTCCGCCTGGCCCTCGCACTCAACGCGATCCACGGCATCACGAAGCTGGGCCGTACCAGAGCCATTCTTGACGGGGTCGCGCGCCTCTCGGAGGAGGAGTGTCTCTACTGGTACGCGGCATGCTGTAGCGGGAACCCGTCTGACATGCGCCGGACGAAAGCCCTACGTATCTACCTGGCCTCAGAGTGAGTGACCCGTCGAGTCGCCCGGTCTCCTCTCTCCCCGTGCCAAGGGCGGGACCGGTTCGTTCGCTCCTGATCGAACGGTGGCTACCGATCCAAGCCCTGGGCATCGAGTCCGGTAGGCGGGAGTCCAATCCGAGGCCGCCACTCAATGGATTTCACGTGTGGTGGGCACGCCGCCCCTTGGCAGCGTGTCAGGGAGCACAGCTCGCAGCGCTGCTGCCACCCTTCGACGAGCTACCGCCGGGCGAGTTCGAGTCCGAAGACGACTACCTTCAGTGGGTGATCCGCCTCGTCGGGATCCTTGGAGATCCTGTCAAGACGGCAGCTGAGATCGATGCCGCCAACAAGACAGGCGAGCGGCTCAAGTCCGATCCGTACGGCTACAGACCGGCCTTCAACAACTCGCCCAGCATCCCGGATCTCAACCGGCTGCACCGCTTGCTCGTCGCGCGATGGGGACGCCTCCCGGTGGTGCTGGATCCGACTGCCGGTGGCGGATCCATCCCGTTCTCGGCGATGCGTTACGGCCTGCCAACTCTGGCGAACGACCTGAACCCCGTTGCGGTCGGGATTCTGGATGCGACTCTACGAACGGCCAGCCAGTTTGGAGTCGACTTCGTCTCAGAGGTCGAGAAGTGGGCGGCACTGCTTGCTGACCGGTGTGCGAAGCGGTTGCGTCCCTTCTTCAAGCGTGACGATCCTGACGAGCGCATCACGGCCTACCTGTGGGTAAACACCGTGGCTTGCCCACGCACGGGTGGCCCTGTGCCACTCGCGCCGAATTGGTGGCTGGGCAAGGAGAAGGGCGGTGTCGCGGCACGACCAATCCCGGTCTACAAGGACGATGGGAGCCCCTCGCACGTCGCGTACCAGATCCTCGAGAAGCCGAAGGCTCAAGGTTTCGATCCCGACAAGGATTACACCCTGGCTCGCGGCACTATCACTTCGCCTTGGGCAGACGACCTTGTCATCGACGGCAACTGGGTCAAGTCAGAGGCGCAAGCAGGACGAATGTGGGGAGAGCTGTACGCCGTGGCGGCTTGGCGACCAAAGTCGACCGGACGCGGCAAGGTCCGGTTCTTCCGGGCGCCCACCCCAACGGATCTCGACGCCGTCACGGCGGCTGAGGCCGAGTTGTCTCAGCTGCTTCCTCGATGGGAAGCCGAGGATGTCGTTCCGCACGAGGACCTACCGGAGAACATGAACGACAGTCGGCCTCGCCAGTACGGGATGACGCGCTGGCGGGACATGTTCTCGCCTCGGCAACTCCTCTTCCAAGGTGTGTTCATCGAGGAATGGCGCAGGCTCCTGCCGGAACTCCGCGAGGGCATGGACCGCGAGCGGGCAGATGAACTCGCGACGGTCCTGACGATGGTTCAGAACAAGACGACGAACTGGAACTCGAAGTTCGCGTCTTGGAACGTCAACGCGAAGGGGTTACGTAGCACGTTTGACCGTCATGACTTCGCGTTCAAGTGGACCTACGGGGAGTTCGAGGCTGCATCTGCACTTCTCGACTGGGCGTATTCGTCTCTTCTCGACAAGTTCAACAAGGTCGTGGCGATTGCGCAGCCGGACACCGAGAAGCGTCTCGGACAGGATGGGGAGCTGACCCACCCCGCTCCAGGCCCCGTGGAATTGTCCGCCGGTTCGGCAACATCGTTGGCCCACATCGGCGATGGCTCGGTCGAGTGCGTCAACATCGACCCGCCCTACTACGACAACGTCATGTATGCCGAGCTCGCGGACTTCTTCTACGTCTGGGAGAAGCGCACCCTTGGCCTCCTGGACCCAGATCGCTTTTCCGCGGAACTGACCGACAAGGACAACGAGGCCGTCGCGAACCCTGCCCGGTTCAGTTTCGCCAAGGGCAAGAAGCGACAGGCCCTCGCCGACGGTGACTACGAGTCGAAGATGCGAGACATCTTCGCTGAGTGCCGTCGTGTCCTCCGTGACGATGGTGTCATGGTCGTCTGGTTCACGCACAAGAAGGCGGAGGCGTGGGACACGCTTGGTGCCGCGGTCATGGACGCGGGCTTCACGATCGAGACGTCCTGGCCGATCAACACCGAGTCTGCTGTTTCACTGCATCAGGCCAACGTCAACGCTGCCAAGTCCACCATCGTCCTGGTGTGCCGAAAGCGGGCGCAGCAAGGGTCTGACACGACATTCTTCGAGGATCTCGAAGCCGAGTTGCGGTTTGCGGCCCGCCAAGCGGCCACCGACTTCGAGCCTGTCGTCGGCCACGCTGGTGTCGACTTGTTGTTGTCCACGTATGGCCCGACGCTCTCTGTCCTCTCGCGTCGTTGGCCCGTGTTCCGGTCGGAGGCTGACCCGGCCGGCAACCTCATTCCAGTCCGCCCCGAGGAGGCGCTGAACATCGCCCGGGCCGAGGTGGCCAAACTGCGCATCGCCAGGCTGGTGGGCCGGGAGCGCCGATTCGATCCAACCATGGACTTTGTTGTGCTCGCCTGGTCGCTGTTCGCAGACGTCGGTTTCCCCTACGACGAGGCTCGGAAGCTCGCCCTCGGTGTGGGTTCGGACGTCGACGAACTGATCGTGGACAGGGTGCTGGCGAAGTCGGGTAGCAACGTCTCGCTCGTCGATCCGAGCGACCGCGTAGCCCGTCGGATCAAGACCGATGGTCCCTTCATGTCGATCTACGACGCCGTGTCCGTGCTCATCCGGCACTACGGCACCGACGGTGCCGCTTGGGCGAAGTCCTGGCTCGTCGAGCGCGGCTACGGGGCGTCCCAGGAGTTCAAGGAGGCCGTCCTCGCCCTGGCCAATGCGGTTCCCAGGGAGAAGGACAAGGACGGCGACTGGACGATCGGACTCGCAGGCGCGATCGATGACTTGGCAGCCAACGTCCCCACGCTCGGCCTGCGGCTTGACGAGGCAAGGCAGCATCTGGCGAACGAGGCGAACGAACAGATGACGTGGGCGTTCGGGCTCGACCAGTGACCGACGTGGGCGAGCCAAGACGGCTTCGAGACCTGCCGTTACGGCGAACGTACGAGCTCGACGATCGTCCGCGCGACACGTTCTACGTCCCGTGCCTACGGGTGGCGGCCCGCTATGACCGGTTCGCTGGGTACTTCCGGGCAGCGTCGCTCGAGGCAGTAGCCGACGAAGGGCTGCAGCCCTTCGTCCAGCGCGACGGCCTGATCCGCATCGTCGTGGACGCCGACCTTCTCGAGTCGGACGTGCAGCAGATACGTCGGGGCGGCGAGGTGGGCGGCGACCAGGCACTGCGCGAAGCCGTGCGGTCACAGGTCCATGCTGCAGTTCTCCGCGCGGAGCTGCCCGCATCTGACCGGCTGTCGCTCGTGGCCACGTTGGTCGCGGCCGGCCAGATGAAGGTGAAGGTCGCCGTCATGGAGGGGTCAGACGGTGTCCCGCTGCCGCCGGGGCACCCGATGCGAAGCGTCTTCCACGACAAGGTCGGGATTTTCTGGGACGAGGAGCACGAGGCTGTTGCGTTCCGCGGGTCTCTGAACGAGACACCGTCCGGATGGGCACGCAACTACGAGGGCTTCTCGGTCTACCCGATGTGGGATGCGGCGGTGTGGGATGCCTACGGGTCCGCGCAGGCGGAGCGGTTCGAGAAGGCATGGGGGACAGGCAAAGCGGGGGCTTGGCGCCTGTTCGACCTGCCCGACCCAGCCGTTGAGAAACTGATCCAGTACGCCGACCCGAACCGAGACTGGCACTCCGTCGATTTCGCTGATCCAGGCCCCTTTGTCGTCGATCCACACAGCCCACCCACCTCCGAGGTGATCGTGGTCGCCGAGCCCCAACGGGAGGAAGCGCCGTTTGGGGATGACCTGGCGGCGCTCCGAGCCGCGGAATGGGCCGGCATTCGCACGGCAACCGTCACACCGTGGCCGCACCAGGACGCCGCAGCCAAGGCAGTCGTCTCGGCCCTGTGGCCCCGAGACGCAACGCCCGGCGAGTTTGGTCGCATGTTCGCCGACGAGGTCGGACTCGGAAAGACCATCGAGATCGGCCTGGTCATCCGTGAGGCACTCTCCAACCGCGGGGCACGGCGGGTATGCGTGCTGGCCCCTGCCTCCGTCGCACCCCAGTGGCAGGGCGAGCTGTGGGACAAGTTCACGCTGTGGATGCCGTTGCTTGTCGGGCAATCCCTGCGTTGGCCCGACGGCTCAACAACTCCGGCCGGCGACAACCCTTGGCGATCCAGCGACCTGGTGATCGCTTCGTCCCACCTCGCCCGGATGACCTCTCACCAGGAGCGCGTGCTCGACGCCGGGTGGGATCTCCTGGTCATCGACGAAGCGCACCATGCGCGGCGCGCTGAATCGTCCAAGCCCGGAACGGCCAACAAGATGCTTCGTCTGCTCCGCGCGGCGGCCAACACTCCGGCCATAAAGCGGCTGCTGCTCGCCACGGCCACGCCCATGCAGATGCATGTGCACGAAGCATGGGAACTGCTTGCATGCTTGGGGTTGCCCGACATCTGGACCGCGTCGGCGTTCGAGCGCTACTGGAACAATCTCGCAGCGGACCAGCCCCACAACGAGCGCGACTGGGCTCACCTCCATGAGCTGTATGCAGCCACCGCCGAGCGCTGGGGCATCGACACCATAATCCTGCCAGCTCTTCGAGAACGAGCCGGATTCGTCGACGCTCATGCCATCGAGCACTGGCACGACAGCCCAAACCCAGGCGGCGCCAAGTCCTGGCCCCGGGCGAAGGCCGACACCCTCACCTGGTGGCTCAGCGAGCAGACGCCCCTCCGCCACCTGGTCTACCGCTCGTCGCGGGAGCTGCTCCGCCACTACCAGGATGTCGGGATCATCGCGAAGGACGTCGTCATCCCCGAACGCGATCCCGACGATCTGGTGGTCGACCTCGAGCTCCCCGGCGAGCGCGACCTGTATGACCGGATTGAGACCTGGATCAGCAAGCACTATCAGGCAGCCAAGGACGCGAAGAAACCAGCACACGGGTTCGTGATGACGGTCTATCGGCGACGACTGACGTCGTCGTTGCACGCGATCCGTGTCTCGCTGCAGCGTCGCGCTGAGGCGCTCCAGTTGCGTCGCGACGATGCGGAAGCGGTCCTGGATCTTGGCGCCCTGCTCGATGAGGACGACCTCACGGTCCTATGGGACTCGGACGAGACCGAGATCACCGTGGATCCTCGCGCCCTCGACGAGGTGGCTGGTCTGGAGGACGAACTCGCCGAAGTGGCCGACTTCGTGGCGGCCATCGACAAGGTCCTGGAAGCCAACAACGGCAAGGACTCCAAGTACGACCGGTTCGAAGCCCTGCTGCGCCAGACGGTCATTGCGGGTCGACATCGGACGTGCATCGTGTTCACGCAGTACACGGACACGATGGAGTGGCTGCGACAGCACTTGGCGTCCGCGCTGGGCAGCGAGAAGATCGCTTGCTACTCCGGAGGGGGCGGAGAGCTCCCGGCCGGGGATGGCACGTGGCGGTCGGCATCCAAGACGGACGTCACCACTGCCTTCCGAGACGCTGCCACCAATCCAGACAACGAGCTGCGGATCCTGCTCGGAACCGACTCGATGTCCGAGGGCCTCAACCTGCAGACGTGCGACCTGTTGATCAACTACGACTTGCCGTGGAACTTCATGCGCCTCGAGCAGCGCATTGGCCGCATCGACCGCATCGGTGGCCCCGAGATCGCGCACGTACGGAACCTGCTCATTCGTGACTCCGTGGAGGAGCGCGTCTACAGCGGCATCGTGAACGACCACTCCGCCTTCGGAACCGTGATCGGTCCGACCGGCAAGGTGACGGGCGACCCGACCGTCGTTCTCAACTCCACCGAGCACCTCATCGCTGCTTGCTCGCTCCAGGGAGGTGATGTCGACTCCGCACTGGAGGAGCTGCGACGTGCAGCTCAGGAGGCCAGGTCGAAGGCGCTCACGGCAGGGACCTTCGACAACTCGACACTGGAAGGCCACGACCCAGAGGAAGGCCCTTGGCGATTCGACCGCGGCGACATGCTGCAGCGGCTGGCTCACGTCCTCTCTGACCTGCTTCCGGATGCAGCGACGGACCCAATTGGCCCATGGAAGGTCGACACCACTGACGGGGCCGCCCTGCTCACGTTGGATCCGAACACAGCCGCCGACACCGAAGCCGCCCTCGCTGTCTGGGGCCATCCAGTCGTAGACAAGATGCGAGGTGATGCCTGATGGTCGCACCGGATAGCTGGCCGGATGGAACGCAGGACGCCACACGACTCGGCCCCAACTGGCGGGCTCACGCGCTGCCGGATTGGGCGACCAGGGACTTCGCCGGCGTTGCATATGGATTTGAAGAAGCCGCGCAGGCCGTATTCGACTCGGTGCCGGCGCGTTCGCCCGACCCGCTGTTCCTGCCCCTCGCCTTCCTGTGGCGGCACCACTTCGAACTGATGCTGAAGGCGAACATCACGATCTGGTGCCGGGTCACCAAGACCGCAGTTCCTTCCTTCGGGGGCAAGGGCGGGCTCGGCCATGACCTGCGGGCTCTCTTCGACAAGTTCGAAGCCCTCACCTCGACGGAGGCGAGCGTCGAGGACCAGACGGACACAGCCGCCGCCCGCGCCGCCTTGGACACGTTCCTGGCCCTGGAGCCGCACCACGATGCGTCGCGCTATCCCGTGGGAACCGACGGCAAGCGATACCAGCGGCCCGAGCGCGTGGACCTAACGGAAATGCACCGCGCTGCGGAGGCCGTTTCCGCCCTCCTGGGTGGGGCGTACGACCAAGCGGATGCCTGCCTCAGCGACATGCCCGACGAGTCCGAGTTCATCTAGTGGCGACTGCCGCGCACGAGAGCCTCACCCTACAGTCGTCGAGGCCGGGTTGTTAGTTAGGGGGGAACGTGCCATTCGATCAGGAGCGCGTGGGCGAGGCGATTGCCCGCCAGGAGGACGCTGCCCGTGATCCGGCCGACCAGGTCCGGCTCGTGGCTGGTCCGGGGTCTGGGAAGTCCTTTGCGATCGAGGGTCGGGTGGCTCACCTCGTGCGATCCGGTGTTCCTGCCGGCCGCCTCATGGCGGTCTCGTTCACTCGGAACTCATCAATGGACCTGGAGGATCGAATCAGGAAGACCTGTGCCGACCTCGGCCTCGAGGGCGCCGATCAGGTCCGTGTCGGCACGCTCCACTCGGTTGCGCTTCGAGTCCTCAGGCTGGCGAACCTCCTAACGATGTATCCGGTCGACCCGAGGGTGCTGGACGACTGGGAGACCCGCGAGTGGATCGACGCGGAGTTCGCCCGGTTTGCGGACGTGACGCCCGGTCGAGCCCGAGACGTCCGCGAGTTCCACGAAGCATGGTGGAGCACCGGGCAGCAGAACCCCGCGAACTACGTCCCCGCCGCCCCTCCGGTGACGGCCCAGGAGCAACAGCAGTTCACGACGTTCCACAACATGCAGACAGGTTTTTATGGCTGCCTCATGGTGGGCGAGATCGTCCGGGGCGGCATGCAGCACGCCAAGGCTAACGCGATCGACCCTCGGTTCTTGCTCGATCTCGATCATCTGATCGTCGACGAGTATCAGGATCTCAACCCCATGGACCTGGAACTCGTCGACTACCTCGCTGGACAGGGCGTCACGATCTTCGCGGCAGGAGACGACGATCAGAGCGTTTACTCGTTCAGGCACGCATCGCCGGGTGGAATCCAGACCTTCATGAACCGGTTCCCGACGGCAGGCGATCACAAGCTCTCGGCATGCTTCCGCTGCACGCCGACGGTTCTCGACGCAGCCCTGGGCGTCCTATCCCAGTTCGCCTCCCCATCCAGGATCAGCAAGGACCTGAGCTCGCTCTACGCGACGTCCGACCCGGTGGTAGCCGGGCACGCCCATTGGTGGAAGTTCGGCACGCCCCAGGCCGAAGCGGAGGCGATCGCGAAGTCCTGCCTCAACCTCAAGGAGTCGGGACTCGCCTTCGGAGACGTCATGGTTCTGCTCGGCAATCGTCGGGTGACGGCGGCGACCATCCAGGAAGCACTTGAGGCGAACGGCGTGCCCTTCTCGCCAGTTCAGGTCGCGCCCTATCGAGACACTCCGGCGGGCCGCACGGCCTTCGCTCTTCTGCGCGTGCTGACGAACTCGCAGGATCTCGTTGCCCTCAGGACCCTGTTGGCCCTGCAGCCGATGATGGGGCCGGGGCGGTGCCTCGACGTGACGACGCGATGCCGCGAGGCCAACCTCAATGCGCTTGACCTCTTCCAAGGGCATATCCCGAACGGTGTGCTCACCAAGATGCAGCGCGAGAGGGTGGAGGCCGTTCGCGCCGTGTCCGAGGCCCTCGCAACATGGGACGTCGACGAGACGTTGACCGACCGCGGTGAAGCGTTGGCTGACATCGTGGAGCAGGTGAGCGGCCACGACTGTCGGGCGGACTGGCAGGCATTCGCAAGTTCGATCCCACCCGAGGCAACCCTGCGCGAGGTCTGCGATCTCCTCTACTCCTCCAACTTGGAGGAGTCGGCCACTGTTCTGATCGAGATTCGCGAGCGGCTTGGTCTCCCACCAGAGCCGACGACGGATCCGGACCGCGTGCAGGTGATGACGATGCACGGTGCCAAGGGGCTCTCGGCGAAGGTTGTCTTCATCCCTGGCCTGGAGGAGACGGTCTTCCCCAACCAGCGGCGGGCGGCGAAGCCAGGGCTCGTCGACGAGGGAGCGCGTCTGCTGTACGTGAGCATCACCCGTGCGAGAGCTGCGGTGTTCCTGACTGGCACTCACGGCCGATACCAGAACGGTGCCTATGTCCAGAATCCCGTGAGTCGGTATCTGCCCCATTCCGGGCTTGTCATGGAATACCGGCAGGACACCACGGGGGTCGATGTGGACTTGGCAGGAGCGATCGTCGCTACCAGCAACCTGCTCTAGTGCGTGACGCGTTGGCCGCCTCTCACGGCTGCCGGTCGATGCCTCCCGCAGCAGAGGGCATAGTGAACCGGCGGTCCTCGCGGTCCTCGCGCTACGCGGGGAACCCGATCATCAGCGAGAGGAAGACCGTGGCTGACGACGAGTTGCTGCGCATCACCCATCGACTGGAGCGGGTGTTGTCGGGCGAGCCCGATGACAATCAGCTCGACGTCTGGCTGGTGCATCTCGAGCGGGGGGATGTCGACGAGTCGGAGATGGACACGAAGTGGGAGGTGGCGGGGTCCGCCGTGCTGTACGGAATGGACCCGTACCGCAACCAACTCCTGGGCGAGCGACCATTCGATGTCGCCGACGCCTACTCGACCGATGCCGCCTACTACTTCGAGCACGTGTTCGAAGTCGATGGTGATCTGTTGCCCGACGTACGCGAGCACTTCGAGTGGCCGGAAGGCAGAGCGCTGTTCCTCCATGACGTCCAAGTCGATGAGCCGCTTCGGCGGCGCGGCTACGCGAGCCTGCTCGTCGCCGACGCGATCTTCACGCTTGCCGGGCACGGGACGGCCGTGTTCGCCCATCCGGGTCCGACCGACCTCGGCCCAGGCAACGAGGACGACGTTGTGCGGGTGCGGACCGAGACCGTCAACACGCGCTTCCTCGGGGCGCTCGGATTCGTGCCGTTCCGTGACCGGCTGTGGGCCCTCGACCTGGCCCGGGCCGAGGTGGTCGACACGCTTGCCCGTGTGCGCTCTCTGGGCGCGTAGACCCGGAAGTTGACGCGCCGACCTCACTGGGGTCGGCGAATCGGTTATCCACAGGTTGTCAAGGAGCTCAACCGTCCGTTCCGGCCGCTCCGTAGTCTCGGGCCAGATCGCGCTGTTGCGCTGACGGCTCGCGAAAGGGGACGGCCCATGGGCGGCACGGGTCCGTTGACCGCGCACATCGAACGACGCCGCGGGAAGTGGCAGATCGTCGTGGAGCTGGGGGAGCAGGTGTTCCGCCAGTGCGAGGTTTGCAGGGACCTGCCCCGAGCGGATGGCCGCCCCAAAGGCTCGCCGCGGTGGTGGCTGGCTGACGGCGGCGCCCCCAACAGGTGCCCCGACTGCGATGCGCCCATGATCGAGGACACGGGTCGCCGGCAACGACGCGTGGGTGGTTTCGATCGGAAGAAGGACGCGGAGGCGGAACTCCAGCGGGTCGTCGCTGCCCATCGCTCCGGTCGCGACGTGTTGAGCGGCGAGACCACCGTCGCGGAGTGGTTCGAGAAGTGGCTGGACATCGTCGCCGAGAGTGTGCGCTCTGGCGACCTCGCCCCTCGCACCGCGGTGGGCTACGAGTCGCACGTGCGCATCCATCTGCAGCCCAAGCTCGGTCATCTGGAGCTTCGGCAGGTGACGCCGGGCCATGTGGCTGACCTCATGCGGGGGTTGCGAGCCTCGGGTCGGTCGGCCACCACGGCCCGCAATGTGCGGACGACCTTGTCTCGCGCCTTGTCGGACGCCATGCGCCACGAGCTCGTGCACCGAAACGTGGCACAGATCGCCAAGCCGCCCCGAGTTGACAGCCCGCCGCCATCGGCATTCTCGCGTGAGGAGTTCGACCGGATCGCGGAAGCGGCCCGTGCCCACCGCCTGGGGCTCCTCTTCCTCTTCGCCGCCTGTACTGGCCTGCGGGCGTCGGAGCTCCGAGGGCTGCGCTGGTCTGACATCGACCTGGACGCAGGGACGTACCAGGTGCGCAAAGGGCTGCATCGCATCACCGAGTCGGCACGACGGGTCGTCGAGCCGGGCCTCGTCGAGAGCCGGCCCAAGAACCAGCACGGGGGCCAGGTCGTTCCACTCTCGCAGACCGCGGTCAGGCTGCTCCGTGCCCAACTGTCCCGGCAGGAGGCAGAGCGGCAAGCGTCCATCGTGCCATGGCCCGCTGACGATCACGTGTTCACGAGTGAGGTCGGGACGCCCCTCGAACCGTCCAACGTGCGGCGGGTGTGGGTGCGTCTGCTTGAGGACGCCAACGTGCCGGCGAAGACGCCGGATGGGCGGGGACGCGGACTCCACGAACTCAGGCGCACGTTCGCGACCAGGCTCAGAGACCGGGGGATCCCCCTCGAGGACGTCCAGCGGCTCGGTCGATGGTCATCCCCGCAGGTGCTCCTGAAGATGTATGCGTCGACCGATGAAGCGCGGTTGCGACAGGCCGCTGAGGCCGCCGCTGACGGGCTCGCCACCGAGGACATCGACCCGACGGATCCAGCATGACACTCCGGCTGGCGTGTGCGAAATGTGTGCGAGACGTCCCGGCGACGGATGGTGAGGATCCCCGCCGAGACCGGAATCGGCCTCTGACCTGCAGGTTTGTTGAGCGCCCCCGGCAGGAATCGAACCTGCGACGCACGGTTTAGGAAACCGACGCTCTATCCACTGAGCTACGAGGGCGGGACTCCCGAGGCAGGCACCGCACGGGCTTCCGTACGAAATCTGCCCCAGGGCACTGTCCGCGGTCGAAGGCTACGTCTCGGCCAGCGATTGCCAGGAACGCTTCGCAAGCTCGACGTGATCGGATGTTGGCGGTCTCGGTGAGGGGGTCCGGACCAGGGTGGTCGGCCGTTTGGCGTAGGCGGGCGGGTCAAGGTTGCCTTGCAGGGCCGCCGTTCGGTTCTCGGACTCGTGCGGACCACGCCTTCACCCCCTGAGGTTTCTCCATGCGCATTTCTCCCCGCTTCCGCGTTGCTGCCGCTCCCATCGCGGTCGCGCTCCTGCTGACCGCGTGCGGTTCCAGCGATGACACGACCGACACGACCACCACCGAAGACGCGACTGACGCGACCGACGCAACCGACGACTCGTCGGACGCGGCTGACGACACGGCTGACGACGAGACGGCCGACGACGAGATGACCGACGACGAGATGACCGACGACGCAGCCGTCGACACCGAGGCCGCAGCCGGCACCTACGCCGGTACCTGGACCAACACGACGTTCGGTTCCACCGGTGCCGCCACGGCGACGGTCGCCTTCAACGGTGACATGGTCAGTGTCACGATCGACCTTGACGGTGGTGTCTTCGGCGAGGCCGACCCCGAGGCCTTCACGTTCGAGGGCGCGTTCACCGCAGACGGTGCCAGCATCAGCGGCACGTCCGACCTGCTCGGCGCGTTCACCTTCACCATCGACGCCGCCGGCAGCTTCGCGATCGACGCCCCCGAGGTCCCGTCCGAGCGCATCGGTGCGTTCAACGCGGCCGGCGTGTTCGGCGGCGGTTCGCTGAGCGGCACCTACTCGGTCACCTTCCCAGAGGGTGGCGGCGCCGAGGGCACGTTCGAGGCCACGAAGGCCTGATCACCAGGACCTGATCCACACCGCGATGCGGCGCCGTCCCGGCCGGACCATGATCACGCTCCATGTGCGAGCGCTGACGGACCGGCCGGGACGCGCGCTGGCGATGCTGGCGACCATCGTCGCCGTCGTCACGCTGCCGGTCGCGATCCTTGTCGTCTCCGCGTCGGTTGACGCATCGGTTGCCCAACTGGCGGCGCTGTCAGCACCCGTGGACCTCCTGGTCGAGGCAGCAGTCCCCGGTGGACTGCGCGCCACCGACCTCGACGCGGTCGCGGAGTTGCCGGACGTCGCGGTCGCCGCGCCGGTCATCATCGAGACCGTCAACATCAACAGGCGACCGACGACGCTGTACGGGTCGAACCTGCTGCTGGGCGAACTGGGGGGCTCGTTCAGCCCCGCCCTGTCGGCGGGGATCGCCCGGTACCGCGACCAACCCGGCCTGCTCTTCAACGGCATCTTCCTGGGTGATCGGGTCGCTTCCGACCTGGGCGTCGCGGCCGCGGAATCCGTCGAGGTGGTCGGAGGCGATGCGGTCACGTCGACGACCGTCCACGAGGTGGTCGATGGCGCGACGTTCAACGACGGCGCGTTTGCGTTCGCGCTGCTGGCCTATGCGCGCGAGCTCTCGGGCCGACCGGTGGACTCGCTCGACGTGATCCTTGTCCAGGCACGACCGGGTGCGGACACCGACACCCTCGGCCAGCAGATTGCGGAGATCCTGCCGGCCGGGGTCAGCGTTTCCTCGCCGACCGCGCTGGCCGAACTGGCCGCGCAACGCATCGCGGGTCCGGTGCGGCTGGTCCTGTTCCTCGGGCTGCTGACAGCTGCGATCGGCTCGTTCGTCGTCACCGGCATGGTGCTGTTGTCCGTCGAATCGCGACGCACCGAGCTGGCGCTACTCCGAGCCCTCGGGGCGTCGTCACGCGGGTTGGTGGCGGGCACCTTGGCCGAGTTCGTGATTGTGGCGGTGGTCGCGGTCCCACCGGGTGGGGTGCTCGGCCGGCTTGTCGGAGCCGCGCTGATCCATCGCCTGCCGACGGCCGTATTGTCACGGACCGAGGTGAGCCTGGCCGTGGGTGCTCCCGCGGGAGCGCTCGGGATCGCGCTGCTGGTGGCGATCGTCGTGGTCGTCGGGGGATCGCTGCCGACGATCCGCCGCGTGGTTGCGACCTCGCCGGTGGCTGGGCTGGGCGACGCCACCCTCCCGGTCGTCGCTGACCGACCGGACACCGAAGCGGCTCTGGACCGCCACCGTGACCGGGTCGTGGCCGGCGCCGTCATGGGTGTGGCGGGCCTGCTGCTGGCGTCGGGGGTCGGCCCCGGGATCGACGGTTCTCCGCCCGGGCTTGTCACGGTGCTGCTGGTCGGCGGATTTGCGCTGGCCACGCACGCCGGCCGTGCTGCCCTCGCCGAGGTGGTCGCGCGGGTCAACACCGACCGGGGGCAACGTGGGTCGATGCCGCGGCGCCTGGCCGCGGCGTCCTGCCGCGCCGATGCCGATCGCACGTGGGCCACGGTCGGCGCGATCGCCCTGGGCGCCATGGTGGCGGTCGCGGTGACGGGCATGACCGCGGACGTCCGCGCGGAGCTGCATGACCGTTTCGACGTCTGGGAACGCTCGGGCGTCGTCGTGCAGGCAGGCAGTCTGACCGATCCCGCGTCCACCCGCGTACTCGACCCGGACGTTGATGCCCGCCTGACGGACCTGTTTGACGGGGGCGTCGTCAGGGTGTGGCGCACGCCCGTGGTCCTGGACGGCCTGGCGGTCGAGGTGCTGGCGGCGGACGGCCCCAGTGGTCATCCGTTGCTGGCCAACCTCGGGCCGGACCTGCGCGACCAGCTGGCCCGGCGCCCCGTGGTCGTCCTGTCCCAGTCGGTCAGCGACCGCCTGGGCGTCGTCGCGGGAGACACCATCGGGTTGCCCGGCACGAACGGCGTGCGACAGGTCGAGGTGGTCCGTGTCATCGACACGCCGGTGCTGACCGGTGACGGTGCGGTCGTGGTCGGAGCCGCGCTCCTGCGCGACCGGTTCGACGTCGACGGACCTGCCGCCATCGAGGTGGTGGCTGTGCCAGACGCTGCCGGTCACATCGCCTCCACCGCGGCCACGCGCGAACGCGTTGCCGGGGCGCTGGCAGGACTCGATGCCCACGCCGAGGTGGTGACGGGCGAGGAGTTGGCGCGCCGGGCCATGGACCGGCTGGGGTTGTTCATCGGTGTCTTCCAGCTGGTGCAGGTGCTGATCGCGGTGGCCACAGGTGTCGCCCTGGCCGGCCTGATGTTCAGTGCTGTCGCGCAACGGCAACGCGGGGTCGCCCTGCTGCGCGTGATCGGCGCTCAGCGCCAGCAGGTGGCGCGCGCGGTGGCGTGGGAGGTGGCGGCCGCCGGCGTCGTTGGCCTCGGGCTTGGGCTTGCGCTGGGTGCGGTGTTGCACCGCGCGGGCGTGATCACGTTGGGCGACCTGGTGCGGTTTGACATCGCGCACCGTTGGTCGTGGAGTCCCCCCGCAGCCGGCGTGGTGGTCGTCACCCTCGCGGTTCTGCTGGGTGGCGCCCTTCCGGCGCAGCGCGCCGCCCGCACCTCCATGTTGCAGGACGTCATGGCGCCTTGACGTGCGACCACCACCGACGACCGCGTCGACCCCTGCACCGCATCAGGCCAGTGATTGCAGGCGGTAGCCGACCCCACGAACTGTCTGGATCTGCAGGCCGGTGCCCTGGAGCTTGCGCCGCAGTCGCGACACCTGGTGGCGCACTGCAGCGTCGTCCTGCGGCGCGTCGTGACCCCAGATCCGTTCGAGGAGTTCCGTGGTGCGAAACACCACACCGCGGCTGCGCAGCAGCGTGGCAAGCAGGTCGTACTCACGCGGACCCAGGGCCACCACACGGCCGGCCACCGCGACCTCGCGTGAGGCCGGGAGCAGTCGGATCTCTGGGGACGTCGCGCCGACCTGCGTCGGCACAGTCACCTTCGCCGCCCCCTCGCCGGGGCCACCTGCGAGCCCAGCCCGCCCTCCCCGGCTGCTTGCCCACGTCTCGATCGCGCGGATCAGGTCGCCGGTTCGGTAGCGCCGCGGCGTGATCGTCACGCTCGCGCCCTGCTCCTCGAGCGCCTCGGACGTCACCGGACCGATCGACGCAACGGCGACCTGCCCCGCCAGGCATTGCCGGACCTCGGCGAGGACGTCGGGCCCCAAGTCCTCCGCAATCGCAAACAGGTTGCGTGCTGCACTGGGTGACGTGAAGGTCACCACGTCAACCGTGGCACCGATGATGGCTCGGATCAGGGCCTGCGCCGGTGCGACGTCGTCGGGCGGGCCGGTTTGGTAGGGCATGACGGTGACGACGTCGGCGCCGAGGTTGGCGACGTGCCGGTAGGCGTGCGTCCGCCCGCCATGCAACTGCACGGCGATGGAGTCGACGTCCAGCACGCGGTTGGCGAGCCATCCGGCGACGTCGGCGTCCGTCTCCCTCGGTGACACCCAGACGGGCTTCACCCCGGCGTTCGCCAGCCCGCCGACGGCCTTGGCCCCGCGGGCGACGCAGCGGGCCTGCACCAGGCAGGCTCGCAGCTCTGGCCCGAGGCCCCCCCGATCAGCGGCCTCGAGCCAGAGCACCATCCCGACGCCGGTCGTGGCCACGACCCAGGTTGGCTGCGCGGCGATGATCGTGGCGGTGTCGGCGAGGATGTCGTCGTCGGGCGCGGCCACGTCCCCGCTGAGCATCGGGCCCGACAGGACGTCGGCGCCCCGCAGCTCAAGCGCTGCGACAAGCTGCATCGACTTGCGGGTGGCGGTGACGCCGACGCGAAGCCCGTGCATGCCTGCTCCTGGACGAGTCGCGAAGGATGGCCGGCACGCGTCGCCATGACATGTCGCGATTGTGTCCGGAGCATGAAGTCAAGCGGCGTCAGGTGGCACCGTCACGGGCGGGTCAGCACTCCCAGGGTTCGCGTAGGCGGATCATCACCGCGGCGTGCTTGTACGACGGCTGGCGCGAGTGGGGGTCGAAGCTGGGCATCGTCAGCGTGTTGACGCGTGGGTCGTGCATCGGCATGAAGACCTGACCGGGCTGCATCGATGCCGTCACGAACGCTCGGGCTGTCACCTGACCGCGCGGGGACGAGACGACCACCTCGTCCTCGGTGTGGATGGCGAGGGTGTCGGCATCGGCCGGCGAGACGTCCACGTACAGGTCGCGGTCGCGCATGGCCTCCAGCGCGGGCGAGCGACTTGTGCGGGTCCGCGTGTGCCACTCGCTGGTCGACCCGCGTCCCGTCAGCAGGACCAGCGGGTATCGACGTCGCGTCGACTCCGCTGGCGGTCGTGGGTCATCAACGATGAACCGCGCCCGCCCGTCGGGTGTCGGGAACCGTCCGTCGCCGAACAGCCGGCGCTCCGGCGCGGGGTCCGGCGCACCGGCCGGGTGGGGCCACTGGATCCCATTGGCGCTGTCGAGGTGGCGGTAGTCGCGGATCCCGGAAATGTCGCACGGTTGGCCGACCGTGCAATCGCGCAACATCGCAAACGCGGCCTCGGGGGACTCCCACGCGGCGAACATGTCCCCGCAGCCCCATGCCTGGGCGACCAGGCGGAAGATGTTGAAGTCCGTCAGGGCTTTGCCGGGGGCTCGGCGCACCCGCATCTGCAACCCCAGGCGCCGCTCCGAGTTGATGAAGGTGCCCTCCTTCTCGCCCCAACCGGCGGCCGGCAGGACGATGTCGGCCAATTGGGCGGTCTCCGTGTCGCCATACAGGTCCTGGACGACGAGCGTGTCCAGGTCGCCCAGGAAGCGCTGGAGGTCACCGTGGCCGATCCACGAGTGGGCGCCGTTCGTGGCGATCACCCACAGCCCGAGCACCGTGCGCGTCGCCATTGCCTCGACGATCTGGTCGTAGGCCCAGCCGGCTTGTTTGGGGATCACGGCGGCGTCGATGCCCAGCGCCGTGGCGACCTGGGCCCGGCCGGCGGGGGAGTCAAACGCGTGGCCGCCGAACAGGCTTGTCGTGTTGGAGAACAGCCGCGAGCCCATGGCGTTGCACTGCCCGGTGATCGAGTTGGCGCCAGTGCCCGGTCGGCCGATGTTCCCGGTCATGAGGGCGAGGTTGATGATTGCCTGGGCCGTGCGCACGCCTTCGTGGGACTGGTTCACGCCCATGGTCCACCACAGCGAAACGGCCTTGCCCGCCGCGATGGTGTCGGCAACACGCTCCAGCTCTTCCGCCGGCAGGCCCGTTGCAGTGCAGACGCGGTCGAGGTCGTAGGCATTGACGTGCGCGGCGAAGCCATCGAACCCGGTGGTGTGGTGAGCCACGAACTCCCGGTCCACGGCACCGCGCGCCAACAGCAGCCGCGCCAGGCCGTAGAGCAGGACCAGGTCCGACTTTGGCGCCAGGGCCAGGTGCTGGGTCGCGCCCATCGCTGTCTCGGTCACCCTCGGATCGATGACGATGATCTGCGGGTCGTTGCGGTTGCGGGCCAGTCGCTCCCACATGATGGGGTGGGCGACGGCGAGGTTCGAGCCGATCAACACGACGACGTCGGATGCCTCGAAATCGGCGTAGGTGTAGGGCGGTGCGTCGAACCCGAAGGCCTGCTTGTAAGCGACGACAGCCGTCGCCATGCACTGGCGCGTGTTCCCGTCGCCGTGGCGGATGCCCATGCCGAACTTCGTCAGCGCCCCCAGCAGCGCCATCTCCTCGCTGGGGATCTGGCCGGTGGACAGGAACGCCAAGGCGTCGTCGCCGTGGTCGACCTGCAGGCGCCTGAACCGGTCCACCATGGTGGTGATGGCGGTTTCCCAGTCGGTCGGCGCCAGGACACCGCGGGCGTTGCGGACCAGCGGCTGCGTCAGTCGGTCGCCGGCGGCCATCGGCGCCAGCGCTTCCCATCCCTTGGGGCACGCCATGCCGAGGTTCACGGGATGGTCGACGGCGGGCGTGAGGCCGACCGCCTCGCCATCTGCGAGGTGGATGTCCAGCGCGCAACCGGTCGAGCAGTAGCCGCAGATCATCCGGGTGGTGGAAGTCGGCGTGCGATGCAGGGGGAGTTGCCCCAGGCCGAAGGGGGCACCGGTCCGCCGCAGCAGGTCGGTCATCGGCCCCTCGGTGCGATGCAACAACTGGTGGACGCGCCCCGCATCCATGTCCGCCCCTACGGTCATGTCCGCCTGCACCGTCATGTCCGCCCCGGCCGTCATGTCCGCCCGCGCCGTCATGCCCGCCCGCGCCGTCATGCGCGCCCCCCGGGCATGCGCAGGTCCGCCTCGGCCGTGAAGAACCACCAGCGCTGCACCAGTTCTGCGCCGATGATCGCGCACAGCGCCAGGACGGCGAACGCCAGTTCCGGACCCGACTGACGGTCAGCGATCGTCGACGACGCGACGACGAGCAGGCACGCGCCCACGGCTCCAAGCACGACGCGGGCCTGCACGGCCCCGCGCAATGGCCCACGCAACAGAAGGGCGGTGCGTCCCATGGCGTCGCTGGGGCCCCTCCGGGCGTGACGCAGCAGGCCCATGTCCATGGCTGCGCCGACCACGACGGCCACGAGTGCGACGGCCGTTGCGACCTGGCTGCCCCGCAGGACGCCGGCAACCACGGGACCACCATCCGAGGGGCCGACCGCTGTGGGCGCTCGGGCCGCGCTGGCCGCTATGGCCACGACGGCCAATGCCCCTCCGGCCGCCAACGACGTGACGAGGAATCGCGCCACGGTTCGGCTTGCCCGCCACAGCCGTCGGCCGGTGACGGCATACACCATCGCAGAACTGAGGACAGCCCCGACACCGACGGCGCTGGCCGCTGCTGACAGTTCGGGGATCGTGGGGGACACCAGGCCGAGGTGTTGTGCGGCCGCCCCCACGCCCAGGGCAGCGAAGGCGCTGAACGCGATGATCTCGCGTGAGAGCCACGAGTGGCGCAGGCCAAGCACGGCGCGCCACGCCAGGTGGGGCCGCCCGAGGTGGGCGACGCTTGCGATCAGGGCGACCACCGCCAGCAGCATCGAGGCGATCGCGCCGTCGCTGCGAGCGCTGCCTTCCAACACGCCGCGTGCCTCCAGTGCGGTGAGCACGCTGAAGCCTCCGACCGCGGCCTGCGTCAGGACCAGCATGGCCGTCAGGGGGACGTGCGCGTGGCTTGGTCGGACGGCGCGGAGGTTCGCCGGGTCGACCCCGGTGCGCAGGTCCCGGGTCGTGCGGTAGTTCGTGGTGGGTGCCGTGTGACTGGCATCCGGGGCGGCGAAGGGGAACGCACGGCCCGCCGCGAATTCCTCGACGTCGACGACGCGGATCGCGATCGCCCGGGTCGGGCAGGCCTGCACGCAGGCGGGTGCCTCGCCCTCGGTCAGGCGGTCGTGGCACATGTCGCACTTGCGCACGATCCCCAGATCCGTGGAGTACTGCGGCACCTCGTAGGGGCAGGTCAGGGTGCAGTAGCGGCACCCGATGCACTGGTCGTCGAGGTGGCGGACGATGCCGGTGACCGGGTCCTTCTCGTAGGCGTCGACCGGGCAGCCAGACAGGCACCCCGGATCGACGCAGTGGTGGCAGGCGGTCGTGACGGCCTGCGTCACGGCGCGGTCTGCGGTGCCCACCAGTGCGCCGACGTCGCGCCAGTGCTCACTCGCCTCAAGGCCGTTCAGCGCTCCGCAGGCGGTCACACATGCCTTGCAGCCGGAACAGGCATCCAGGTCCACGTCGAACGCATACTGCTGGCCGGGTGCCGGCGGGGATGCAGGGAGCAGGTCCGAGTAGAAGCGCTGCAGCATGTGCTCGGTCGCGTCGGCGTGGCGCTGGGCGAAGCGTTGCACGGCCGTGGTCGAGGCCTGCTCCTCCAGGAACACGTCGATCAGCGTCCGCATGACCGGCTGCGACGAGCCGCCACCGTCCGCCGCTGGTACCTGACGCGACGCTCGAGCCGTCGCCGTCGGCAGGACGGGCAGTGCTCGGCGCGCACCCGCCACGGGCAGGGGCGTGGCCGTCACGAAGCGGTGGTCATTGGCATGCGGACAGGATGGGCAATGGATGTGTCCGCCATCGGGCGGCCGCGTTTCCAACGTGTCACAGCTGTCTCGCACGCTCGCGCCGCGGTCGCATGGCGTGCGACACCGTCGAAACATGTCCGTCACGGGACCGGCGATGCCCGGAAATCCGCCGGCTTGACACTGCTGCCCATCAGCGTCGACGGAGGTACCCGTGGCATCGCAGACCGCTCGCACCATCGTGGTCATAGGCAACGGCATGGTCGGGCACCGACTGGTGGCTGAACTGATCGGCAACGGTGTTGCCGACCGCGCCCAGGTCATCGTGTTCGGCGAGGAACGCCACCCCGCGTATGACCGGGTCCACCTGTCCAGCTACGTCGACGGCGCCTCGGTCGAGGACCTGACGCTGGTCAGCGGCGGCGGCTACGGCCATCCGAACGTGACGCTGCGCACGGGCGAACCGGTCACGTCGATCGACCGCGTGACCCGGACGGTCACCACGGCAAGTGGCGTGTGCTCGTACGACGACCTGGTGCTGGCAACCGGGTCGTCCGCGTTCGTCCCGCCGATCGAGGGCCGTGACCGCGCCGGTTGCCACGTCTACCGCACCCTCGATGACCTGGACGGGATTGCGGCATGGGCCGCGACCGCCCGACGCGGGGTCGTGATCGGCGGGGGCCTGCTGGGCCTGGAGGCCGCGAACGCCGTCCGGGCCCTTGGCGTGGAGACCACGGTCGTGGAATTCGCCCCCCGGCTCATGCCGGTCCAACTGGACGACGGGGGCGCCGCGGCCTTGCGGGCAAGGGTCGAGGCGCTGGGCATCAACGTGCTCCTGGCCCACGCAACCCATGAGATCTGTGGCGACGGCGACACGGGCCCCGTCCGGTCGCTGCGGTTCGCCGACGGCACGTTCATTGACGCCGACCTGGTGGTCTTCTCGGCAGGCATTCGCCCGCGCGACCAGCTGGCACGCGATTGCGGCCTGGAGGTGGGTGACCGCGGCGGCGTGGTCGTCGATGCTGCGTGTCGCAGCGCCGACCCTGCGATCTGGGCCGTGGGCGAGGTGGCGTGTGCACACGGCCGCACGTGGGGCCTGGTTGGTCCGGGATACGCGATGGCGCGAACGGTGGCCGACCGACTTGGCGGCGGGTCCGCGACGTTCGATGGCGCGGACCTGTCGACCAAGCTGAAGCTGCTGGGCATCGAGGTGGCCAGTTTCGGCGACCCGCACGCCGACGCATTCGCGGATGCTGGCGGACCCGCGGTCGACGCGGCGGCAGTGCCGCGCGCGGTGCGGTGGGAGGACCCCTTCGCATCGGTCTACCGCAAGGTGGTCATGGCCGCCGATGGCAGCCGTGTGCTGGGCGGTGTGCTGGTCGGTGACGCCAGCGGCTACGACACGCTCAAGTCCTGGACCGCCTCCGGGACCGCTCCCACGGTCGCGTTGGGGACGATCGCGGCCCCCCAGGGCGATGGGATCGGTGCAGCCCACGGGGCGGCGGCCCTGGGTCCCGACGCGACCGTCTGCACCTGCAACAACGTCACCAAGGCTGACCTGTGCCAGGCCATTGGCCAGGGGTGCTCGACCATCGGCAGCCTCAAGTCCGCGACGAATGCCGGCACCGGCTGCGGTTCGTGCGTCGCCCTGTGCGGGTCAATCCTCAATACCGAACTGGAAGCTGCCGGCGTCGAGGTGGACCGCTCACTGTGCGAGCACTTCGCGATGCCACGCGTGGACCTGTTCGACCTGGTGCGGGTCGAGCAGCTCACGACGTTCGGCGACGTGATGGCGCACCACGGCCGCGGCGGCATCGGGTGTGAGGTCTGCAAGCCCGCCATCGCGTCGATGCTCGCGACGCTCTGGAACGACCACGTGCTGGCGCCGGACCACGCGGCGCTGCAGGACACCAACGACCGATTCCTCGCCAACATCCAGCGCGACGGCACCTACTCCGTCGTCCCGCGCGTGCCGGGTGGCGAGATCACGCCGGCGAAGCTTGCCGTCATCGCCGAGGTGGCTGCGGAGTTCGACCTCTACACCAAGATCACCGGCGGCCAGCGCATCGACCTGCTCGGGGCACGGCTGGATCAGCTTCCGCAGATCTGGGGACGGCTGGTCGCCGCTGGCATGGAGTCGGGACAGGCCTACGGCAAGTCGGTACGAACCGTGAAGTCGTGTGTCGGGGCGACGTGGTGCCGCTACGGCGTGCAGGACTCGACGGCCCTGGCCATCGCCCTGGAGGAGCGCTATCGGGGCCTGCGGTCGCCTCACAAGCTCAAGTTCGCGGTCTCCGGGTGCTCGCGCGAGTGCGCTGAGGCGCAGTCCAAGGACGTTGGCGTCATCGCGACGGAGAAGGGCTGGAACCTCTACGTGTGCGGCAACGGCGGCATGCGGCCTCGTCACGCGACCCTGTTGGCCACGGACCTCGCCACCGACGAGCTGGTCCGCACGATCGACCGCTTCCTCATGTACTACGTGAGGACTGCGGACCGGCTGCAGCGCACGTCGGTCTGGCTGGAGGAGCTCGAGGGTGGCATCGATCGCGTGCGGGCCGTGGGCGTCGACGACCACCACGGCAACGCTGACGAGTTGGACGGGGCCATGGCCGCCCACGTCGACACCTACGAGTGCGAGTGGACCGCCACGCTGGCCGATCCGGCCAAGCTGGAGCAGTTCCGCCCGTTCGTGAACGTGGAGGGGGCGGATCCCGCGCTGGCCCACACCGTCGAGCGCGGCCAACGCCGTCCGCTGCGGCCGGAGGAACGGAGGCCGCTGCCCCTGATGGTCACCGCCGGCACGGAGGTGTCGTCATGAGAGCGCCTGCCGCCTGGGAGGCGGTCGGGCCAGTGGGCGCCTGGATTCCGTGGACGGGTCGGGCGGTGCTTGCCGCCGACGGCAGCCAGGTCGCGGTCTTCCGGCTGGGCGCGCACGAGGTCGTCGCGATCGACAACCTCGATCCGTTCACGGGTGCCCACGTCCTGGCCCGCGGGATCGTCGGCAACGAGGGCGACGTCGTGAAGGTCGCCTCGCCGCTGCTCAAGCATCGTTTCGACCTGCGAACCGGCATCTGCCTTGACGACCCCGATGTGTCGGTCGTCGTCCATGGCGCCCGCGTTCGTGACGGCGTCGTCGAAGTCTGCATGTCCACCGATCCCACCGAAAAGGAGCACGCAGCATGAGCCAGACACTTGACCGGATCCGCCCGCTGTTGTCATTTACGGGCCGCTATCGGATCCTGCACCTGACGTGGTTCGCGTTCTTCCTCAGCTTCGTGGTCTGGTTCAGCTTTGCCCCTTTCGCCCGGTCAATCGGTGACGAGTTCGGGCTGTCCAAGGAGCAGTTGACGGTCCTGGCCCTGTGCAACGTCGCACTCACCGTGCCGGCGCGGGTGTTCATCGGGATGGCCCTGGACCGTTGGGGCCCCCGCCGCGTCTACGCATCCATCCTCATCTACGCGGCCGTGCCGTCACTGGTCTTTGCCACGGCACAGTCATTTGAGGTCCTGGTCGCCAGCCGGCTGGCGCTGAGCATCGTCGGTGCCGGATTCGTCGTGGGGATCCGCATGGTCAGCGAGTGGTTCCCGCCGCGCGAGATGGGCACCGCCGAAGGCGTCTACGGTGGTTGGGGCAACTTCGGATCGGCTGCCGCGGCCTTCACGCTGCCCACGGTGGCGGCGCTGGCCGGTGGCTGGCGCGGGGCGATTGCAACGACCGGCCTCATGGCCGCGGCCTACGGCGTGGTCTACCTGCGCACGGTCACCGACACGCCGGAAGGTCAGATCTATGCACGGCCTCACCGTCAGGGGGCCTTGGAGGTCACCAGCCGTGGTGGCGTCCTTGGACTGCTGGCCCTCAACGCACCGCTGGTGGCCATCCTGGGCCTGGTCGCGTGGCGGCTCCATCGCGTCGGGTTTCTGACCGGGGGCGTTCTGGTCGGCGTTGTTGTGGCACTTGTCGCGCTCCTGGCCGTGCAGAGTCATCAGATCGTGCGCGTCAATGCGCCGGCCCTCGCCGATGCCTATCCCGACGAGGACCGCTACCCGCTGCGCAGCGTGGCGATCCTCTGCCTCGCCTATGCAGTGACCTTTGGTTCGGAGTTGGCGGTCGTGTCGATGCTGCCGACGTTCTTCGGTGACACGTTCGGGCTGTCAACGGTCGCTGCCGGGATGACCGCGTCGGCGTACGCCTTCATGAACCTCGGCGCCCGACCGATGGGTGGCCTGCTTTCGGACCTGATGGGGAGTCGCCGGCGCACGCTGGGCACCCTGCTGGCAGGTCTGGCAGTTGGCTATGGGCTCATGGCGATCGTCGGAGCGGGCTGGCCGGTTGCGGCGGCTGTGGTCGCATGCATGGCGTGCTCGTTGTTCGTCCAGGCGGGCGAGGGAGCGACGTACGCCATCGTGCCGCTGGTCAAGCGCCGGGTGTCCGGTCAGATCTCTGGGCTTGTCGGTGCGTACGGCAATGTCGGGGCCCTGCTCTTCTTGACCCTGCTGCTGTTCACCGGGCCCACCACGTTCTTCCTGGTGATCGGCGCGTCTGCCATCGTTGCGTCGTTTGCCACGCGCTGGCTGCCGGAGCCGGAAGGCTCGTTCGCGGCCGAGCACGCGCCGGAGCACGACGTCTCACTGGCGCTGCGTCCAGCCTTGCGGCCGGCGGTGGCGATGGCCGGAGCCGAGTAGCAGCCCGCGCGACGCCGGCGTCGGTTCATCCGGCGCCGGCGTCAGCCCTTGAGCAGGCGTTCGATGGCGCCCATGGCCTCGTTGATCTTGTCCTCGGAACCGTCGCGGACGTCCTGGGCAACGCAGTGGCGGACGTGTTCGCCCAGGAGCAGCAGGGCCACCTGTTCCAGCGCTCGCGTCGTGGCCGAGACCTGCGTGAGCACGTCGATGCAGTACGTGTCCTGGTCGACCATGCGGTGCAGGCCACGAACCTGTCCCTCGATCCGCTTCAGGCGCGCGAGCAGCCGATCCTTGTCCGCGGCGTAGCCGTGGTCCATGTCCACTCCCGTCCTGGGGTCCGCCATTGCGCGGGCCGTTCGACCCCTCGGGAAGATACCCCCAGGGGGTATAGTCGGCGAGTGCTCCAACCGCGAGGGTGCTGCCATGACGACCGAAACGATGCTGGTCCCTGAGGTCCACTGCAACCACTGCGTCCATTCCATCGAGGGAGCCCTGACACCGATGCCGGGCGTGGCTTCGGCTCGGGTTGACCTCACTGCGCGGGCGGTGGAGATCACCTACGACGAGTCAACCGTCACGCGCGATGCGCTGGTCGCCGCGATCGAGGACCAGGGCTACGACGTGGCCGAGGGCGGCGGACCCGAACCCGCGCGCCGCGAACTCCCGCTGGCCTGAGCACGACCATGGCCACCTCGACCACGCCGACCCCGATCGCCCGGCGCCCCACTGAGCTGGTCATCGAACTCGACTTCGACGTCGAGGGAATGACGTGTGGGTCCTGCGCAGCACGCGTGCAGCGCATCCTCAGCCGCCAGGACGGGGTGGACCAGGCCGAGGTCAACTACGCCACCGGGCGCGCCCACGTCGTCGCAGCCGCGCCGGTGGACACCGCCCAGCTCAGCCAGGCGGTGGAGCGGATCGGGTACGAACTGCACGTCCACGCGGGACAGTCCCTGCCGGACCGTGCGGCGGAGGCGCGTGTCTGGCAGCGGCGGCTGGTCCTCGCAGGTCCCTTGGCTGCGCTGGTGGCGCTGCTGGCCATGACGCCCCTGGGTGAGGTGCTCGATCACACGCCGAGATCATGGGTGATTGCGGTCCTGGCGACGGTCGTCCAGTTCGGTGCGGGGTGGCCCTTCCTGCACGAGGCCGCCCGCCTGGCCCGTCACCGTGCGGTGAACATGGACACCTTGGTCGCCATCGGGACGCTGAGCGCGTGGGGTTTCAGCGTGGTCCAGCTCCTGCGCGGTGCGCACGAGCACTACTTCGAATCGGCCGCCCTGATCATCGCGTTCCTCACGCTGGGTCGCTGGTTCGAGGCACGCGCGAAGGGCCGGGCCGGCGCCGCCATTGAGGCACTGCTGCACCTCGGCGCGAAACGCGCCACGCTGGTACGCGACGGCGTCGAGCTCGACGTCGACGTGGCCGAGCTGGTTGCCGGCGACGTCGTTCGTGTCCGGCCCGGGGAGAAGGTTCCGGTCGACGGAATCGTCATCGCGGGCGCCTCGGCAGTCGACGAGTCGATGCTGACCGGCGAGTCGTTCCCGGTCGACAAGGGCGTGGGCGATCGCGTTGTCGGTGCCACGGTGAACGCTTCGGGCACGCTGCTGGTCGAGACCACTGCTGTGGGCGTGCACACCGCGCTGGCCCGCATCGTGCGGATGGTGGAGCGCGCCCAGGCCGGCAAGGCCGACCTGGAGCGGCTCGCTGACCGGGTGGCTGGGGTGTTCGTGCCGGCGGTCCTGGTGATCGCGGGACTGACGTTCGCGACGTGGTCGATCGTCGCCGACCCGGTCGACGGGCTGGTGGCGGCCGTCGCGGTGCTGATCATCGCGTGCCCGTGCGCGCTTGGGTTGGCCACGCCGACGGCCATCATGGTCGGAACGGGCCGGGGTGCAGACCTGGGCGTGCTGATCAAGTCCGTTGAAACGCTGGAGCAGGTGCGCACCATCTCGACGGTGGTGTTCGACAAGACCGGGACGCTCACCACCGGGCGCATGGCCGTGACCGACGTTGTCGCGTCGGGTGGCGGCGACGATGGCGACGTCCTGGCCGTGGCGGCCGCGCTGGAGGCCGGGAGCGAGCATCCGGTTGGGCGCGCGATCGTCCGTGCCGCGCAGGAACGTGGAACCCAGGTCGGGGCGACCGTGGACTTCGAGGCAGTTGCCGGCCACGGCGTTGTCGGCGTGGTCGACGGCCGGCCAGCGAGTGCCGGCCGCGATCGGCTGATGGCGGATCGCGGGGTCACCGTGACCGGCGACATTGCCGACCTGGCCGCGAAGCTCGAAGCCGAGGGCAAGACCGTCGTGCGCGTCGCCCACGGTGGCCGCGCAATCGGTCTGGTCGCCGTGGCCGACACGCCCCGCCCGGAGGCTGGCGAGGTCGTTGCCGCCCTGCGGCGACGCGGACTGGCGGTGGTCCTGCTGACCGGTGACAACCTGGCGACGGCGACGGGCGTCGCCCGCCAGGTCGGCATCGAGCGGGTCGTGGCCGAGGTGCTCCCGCAGGACAAGCAGGCCGAGGTCCGGCGCCTGCGCGACGGTGGCGAGCGGGTCGCGATGGTCGGTGACGGCATCAACGACGCGCCCGCCCTGGTTGAAGCCGACCTCGGGATCGCGATCGGCAGTGGGACGGATGTGGCGATCGAGTCGGCCGACCTGGCACTGCTGCGCGACGACCTCCACGGCGTCGTCACCGCCCTGGACCTGTCCCGGCGGACCTACCGGACCATCGTGCAGAACCTGGTCTGGGCCTTCGGTTACAACACGCTGGCCATCCCCGTGGCGGCTCTCGGCCTGCTGTCACCGGCTGTGGCGGGCGCCGCGATGGCCGCCTCGAGCGTCAGCGTCGTGATGAATTCGCTGCGCCTGCGCCGCTTCCAGCCCGCCTGAGCGTCACGCGCGGCGGTCGCTCGTCGACCGTTCCTCGACCCGGACGCGCGGCTGTCCGCTGTCGTAGTCGGCCTTGATACGCGACTCGTGGCTGTCGGACTCGAACCGGACGCTCACCTCGTCACCGTTGTCCTCCACGGACACGCGAAACCCCGGCTCGGGCGTGGCCCATCGCAGCTCAATGTGGCCGTCCTCCCAGCGAAACGACGCGCTCCCGCCCAGCGATGATGCGGTCCGCACCACGCCGTCCGACTGGTCGTCGCTCGTGGAGGCACCGTCGGAGGGGCGATCGCTGGCCTCCTCGCCGTCCGAGCCATCGTCGTGGGTGGGCTCATCGGAGGCGTCGTCGTCCGAACTTGGCCCAGTGCTCGCCTCGTCCGTGGGGCGGTCGCTGGCACCAGCGGTTGGGGCCGTGGTTGGGCCGTCCGTCACAGCATCGCCGGACGGGTTGTTGGTTGTCGTCGATCGCGGCGACGGGGATGATGTCGTGGTGGACGGTGCCGGGCTGGAGGTCGGCGCCGACTGAGGTGCCGTGGGGCCGGGCGTTGCCGAGGCCGATCCGGCATCTTCCGGTGCCGTTGACCCGTCGCCGGAAGAAGCGCCGCTCGGGGCAGAAGACGATGTGGGGTCCAGCGGCGACACGGCCACCGCGCTTGCCTCGATGATCGGTGGCGGCAGGGGATCCACCACCTGGTTGGTCACGACCCGGACGGCGCCGCCTGCAGCGGCAAGCGCGATGCCGGTCGCGATCACCCAGACTGACACAGCCGTCGGCAGCGATCGCCGCACTCGTCGTCCCATGTCCATCCTCCTCCTCGCTGACCAACCGAGTCCGTCGAGCCGACACCCACGGGGGAGCCCGCCCACACCGCGTGATGGTCACGGTAGGTCCGGCCGCATCAAGCGATCCTCAAGCCGGACTCAATCCTGCGCGTCCCATGCTGGGTACGGCGGTCCGACGAGGGCCCGGACCTACGCTGGCGCCATGGTGCGCCTGCTGCTGGTCGAGGACGACCCTCACATCCGGGGTCCGCTGCTGCGCGCTTTGGCCGACCTGGGCCATGCTGTCGACTGGACCGCGGAGGGCCTGCCTGCGCTGAAGGTCCTGATGGACGCACCGTTCGACGTGGTCGTGCTGGACCTGGGACTCCCCGACGTCGACGGCGTGGAGCTGTTGCGCATGCTGCGCGGCGTCTCCGACGTACCGGTCATCGTCGCAACGGCGCGTGATGACGAGGCAGACATCGTCCGCACGCTCGACGCTGGCGCGGACGACTACGTGGTCAAGCCCTACTCGGCTGCGCAGCTGGCTGCCCGGGTCCGGGCCGTGCTCAGGCGCCATGGCGCGGCGGTGGAACCGGGGGACCTGGTGCAGGTCGGCGACCTGGCCCTCGACCTGGGAGGGCGAACGGCGAGCCTGGCCGGCGCACCGTTGGATCTCAGTCGTCTGGAGTTCGATCTGCTGGCCCACCTCGCCCGCCATCCCGGCCAGGTGCTGTCGCGTCGAGCACTGCTTGCCGAGGTCTGGCGGCAGCCACTTGGGGGCGGGGACCGGACCCTCGATGTCCACGTGTCGTGGTTGCGTCGCAAGTTGGGGGAAACGGCGGCAGCACCGCGGTACCTGGTAACGGTGCGCGGGGTGGGCTTCAAGCTCGTCGACCCGGACGGCTGATGCGCCGCCGACTGGTCCTGCTGACCGCAGCAACGACGTCCATGGTGGCGATCGCCTTCGTCGTGCCGCTCATGCTGCTGGTGCGCTCGCTGGCCGAGGAGCGGGCCTTCCGACCGGCCGAGTTGGCGGCCCAGGGCATCGCCCCGGTTGTTGGGACACTGGATCCCGTGGCCATCGGTGACGCGGTCGACGCCGCGGCTGTCCGGTTGCGGACTGCCGTGGCCGTCACGATGCCGGACGGTTCCGTGATCGGAGCCGACTCGGCGCGACACGACGGGGAGATTCCGACGTCGCTGTCGATCCTCGACCGCGAGGGTGTGGCCGACGCCCGCGTGGTGCTCCCGGTCCTGCTGGCGCAGGGCACGGCGGTCGTGGTTGCGGAGGTGACCGAAAGTGCCGTCCAGCGTGGTGTGGCCGAGGCATCCCTGGCGCTGTTCGCCCTGGGCATCGTCCTGGTCGGTGGGGCGGTCGGTGTCGCTGACCTGTTCGCGCGCCGCACCCTGGACGTCGTCGACGAGCTGGAGGCCGTCGCCCTGTTGCTGTCCGACGGACAACTCGACAGCCGTGTTGCTGATGACGACACGTCACCGGCAGAACTCGCTCGGGTCGGTGCAGCGCTGAACACGCTGGCATCCCGCATCGGTGTGCTGCTGGCTCATGAACGCGAGGTTGCTGCGGACCTGTCGCATCGGCTGCGGACTCCGATGACGGCCATGCGCCTGCAGGTCGACAACCTCGGCGACGGGCCACAGCGCGACGACCTGCGGATCGCGCTGGACCAGCTGCAGGCAGGGGTGGATCGCGTCATCCAGGACGCGCGGCGACCGGTACGAGAGGGTGCTCTGCCGCGGTGCGAACTGGGAGCCGCTGTCGCGGAGCGTGTTGGGTTCTGGATGGCTCTGGCCGACGATGAGGAGCGGATGCTCACGTTCACCCCGCCAACGACGGATGCCTGGGTCGCCCTTGCGCCTGCCGACGTGGCCGACGTCATGGACCTCCTGTTGGGCAACGTCTTCACGCACACGCCCCCCGGCACTGCAGCGTCGGTGGCAATCACGACGCGTGGGACCGACTGGCTCCTCAGCGTCAGCGACGAGGGAGCCGGCTTTCCCGACGGTGTCGAAGTGGTCGCTCGTGGCGTCAGCGGCGGCACCGGGAGCGGCCTCGGACTGGACATCGCCAGCCAGACCGCCCAGCGGGCCGGTGGTCGCCTGGAACTCGGCACGGGTCCAGGTGCGACGGTCAGCCTGGTCCTGCCCCCGGTCGAGGGACCACGCTGAACGGCCGGCCCGTGACGGGCCGGCCGTTGCCCGAGATGGGCCTGCGTGTTCCTGTCATTCGTTGTCGCTGGACTCGTCGTCACTGGGACCTGAGCGATCTTCGTGCTCGTCGTCGTCACTCGTGCCGGACCGGTCGTCGTCATCGTCATCGTCATCGTCGTCGTCGTCGGTGGCATCGTCGCTCGTGCCGGACCGGTCGTCGTCATCGTCGGTTGCGTCGTCGGACGGGTCGTTGGACGAGTCGTCGGTTGCGTCATCCGCCGGGTCGTCGGTCGCGTCGTCGGTCGGGTCGTCGGAGTCATCGTCGGCGCGGTCGTCGGACCGGTCGTCGTCGCGGGCCCAGCGCGTTGCAGTCTCCAGCTGTCCGTCCTCCAACTCGGCCTTGAAGACGACCGTGATGCCGTCGCGGCGGAACCACACGCGAAGCTCGTGACGGTGTTCCTGCTCGATGCGGAAGGTCCAGTCGGTGACAACCTCGTCAACCGTGAGGACACCGTCGGCATCGACCTGCAGGGTGACGACGCCGACCCGGTGGTCACCCGCGACCACGGCGAAATCAGCCTGCCGCGGTCGATGATCCGTGACGTCGTCGCTGGCGTCGTCCGTCGGGCGCTCGCTGGCCTCGTCCGTCGGGCGGTCGCTCGTTCCGTCCGTGGCGTCGTCGTCGGCCGGCTCGAAGTTGTCCGAGGAGCGCGCGAAGGCCGCGGCCACCTCATCAACGGCGGCGATCTCCGGTGCCAGGTTGGCGGCCACGGCCAGGCCGGTGCCGACGGCCGAGCTGGACGGATCCGGCGCTGGTGCGGTGGCCGGGGCGACGATTGCCCAGCTGACGCCTGCGACCATCAGCGCCGACAGGGTTGCGGCGGTCACGGTCGTGAGTCGGGTTCGGGTCATGAGAGGGCTCCTCGTGGCTTCAGTGGACTGCGTGGCTTTGGTGAACTGCCACGATGGTGGCCCGGCGCGGTCTAAGGGTGCTCGATGGCCGGCTCAAGAGATCCTCAAGGGTCGACCCCCGGGCTCGAGAGCACCGGGGGTCGACAACGAGAGGCAGCCTCTGCGCCCGCGAGTCAGCCAGTCGCCTTCTTTGCGGTCTTCTTTGCAGTCTTCTTTGCAGTCTTCTTCGTGGCCTTCTTCGTTGCTTTCCTTGCGGTCTTCTTTGCGGACCTCTTCTTGCTGGCCTTCTTTGCGGGGCCCTTCGCGCGACGCTCGGCAAGCAGCTCCGCGGCCCGCTCGTCATCGATGGACTGCGGGTCGACACCCTTGGGGATCGTGGCGTTGTACTCACCATCGGTCACGTAGGCGCCGAACCGGCCGTCCTTGATGATCATGTCCTCGCCGGACACGGGGTCCTTGCCCAGCTCCTTCAGGGTCGTGGCCGACCGCCGGGCGCCGTACTTGGGCTCCCTGAGCTTGGCGACCGCTTCCTCGAGGGTGATGGTGAACAGCGCCGCTTCGTCGTCCAGTGACCGCGACTCCTTGCCCCACTTGACGTAGGGGCCGTAGCGGCCGTTGAGTGCCTGGATCTCCGCGCCGTCGTCGGGGTGAGCGCCGACCGTGCGAGGCAGCGACAGCAGCTTCAGCGCCGTTTCCAGGCTGATGGACGAGATGTCCATGTCCTTGAACAGCGACGACGCCTTCTCGGGCTTGCCATCCTCGGGGTTGCCCAGCTGGACGTACGGGCCGAACCGGCCATTGCGGACCCATACCTGCTGTCCGGTGCCAGGGTCGCTCCCGAGTTGGCGATCATCGCTGGGACGCTCGAGCAGTTCGACGGCCTTGGCGACGGTCAGCTCGTCCAGGGCGATCTCACCCGAGATCGACGCAGTCTGGTCACCGCGCTGCAGGTAGGGGCCGTACTTGCCGTTGCGCAACTCGATCGGCGTGCCGGCCTCATCGACGCCCAACGGCACGGCGTTGATCTCGCGCGCGTCGATGTCGGGCAGGCGCTCCTCGCTGATGAGTGCCTTGAGGCCAGGAGTGCCGTTGCCAAAGAAGAACTTGCGCAGCCACGGGACGTACTCGAGGTCGCCCTCGGAGATCAGGTCGAGGTCGGACTCCATCTTGGCCGTGAAGTCGTAGTCGACCAAGTGGGTGAAGTAGCGCTCCATCAACTGAGTGACCGCGAACGCGAGCACGGTCGGAACCAGCGCTGATGCGTCCTTGCGGACGTACTCGCGATCCTGGATGACTCGCACGGTTGCGGCGTACGTCGACGGCCGTCCGATGCCCAGTTCCTCCAGGCGCTTGACCAGCGAGGCCTCCGTGTAGCGGGCCGGGGGTCGTGTCTCGTGGCCGGACGCGGCGGTGTCGCGCACTTCCAGCGCATCACCCTCGCTCATGGCGGGCAGGATCGTCTCGCGGTCGCCCAGGTCTGCCTCGGGATCGTCCGAGCCCTCCACGTAGGCCAGGAGGAACCCGGCGAAGATGATCGTCTGCCCGCTGGCGGACAACGTGACCTCGCGGCCGTCGTCAAGACCGACGGCGATGCGCGCCTGGACGCGCTCCAACTGGGCGTCACGCATCTGGGAGGCGATCCAACGCTTCCAGATCAGGTCGTAGAGCGCGAACTCGTCACCCGACAAGGTGCCTTTCAGCGTCGTGGGTGCACGGAACCGCTCGGCGTCGTCGGGCGAGGGGCGAATCGCCTCATGGGCTTCCTGGGCGCCCTTGGCCTTGCTGGCGTAGTGGCGCGGTGCGTCGGGGACGTGCTCGGCGCCATAGCGCTCCGCGATCTCGTGGCGGGCCCCGTTGATCGCCGACGCGGACAGCGTCGTCGAGTCGGTGCGCATGTAGGTGATGTAGCCGTTCTCGTACAGGCGCTGGGCGGCCCGCATCGTGCGTTGCGCTGCGTAGCGCAACTTGCGGCCGGCCTCCTGCTGCAGCGTCGAGGTGGTGAACGGCGGCGCGGGGCGGCGAGTGGCCGGCTTCACCTCGACCGAGGTGACCGACGCAGTGCCCCGGGCGACGCGATCAGCGAGGTCCGTCGCGGCCGCTTCGTCCAGGATCGTGGCGGCGGGGTTGGTCAGGCGTCCGCTCTCGTCGAAGTCTCGAGAGGTGGCGACGCGCGTGCCGTCGATCGCGTACAGGCCGGCCTGGAACGTGGGGGCCGTGGCGTCCGTCGTGGTGGCCATCGCGGCCGACAGGTCCCACCAGCTGGCGGACACGAAAGCCATACGTTCGCGCTCGCGTTCGACGACGATGCGCGTGGCGACGGACTGGACGCGGCCGGCCGAACGTGCCTGGACCTTGCGCCACAGGACGGTGGACACGCCGTAGCCGTACAGGCGGTCGAGGATCCGTCGGGCTTCCTGCGCGTCGACCAGTTGGCGATCGAGGTCGCGCGGGTTGGCCAGTGCTTCCTGGATCGCAGTCTTGGTGATCTCGTGGAAAACCATCCGCTTGACGGGGACCTGTGGGTTCAGCGTCTCCAGCAGGTGCCAGGCGATGGCCTCGCCCTCGCGGTCCTCATCCGTTGCGAGGTACAGCTCGTCCGCGCCCTTCAGGGCCTTCTTGAGGTCCCGGACGCGGCCCTCCTTGTCCTTGTTGACGACGTAGATGGCCTTGAAGTCATCGTCGGGGTTGACGCCCACGAAGGCCTTGACCCAAGGCTCGGCGCGGAAGGCGTCGGGAACCTCGTCCAGCTTGTTGGGGAGGTCACGGATGTGCCCGACCGAGGCCTCGACTATGAAGTCGGGGCCCAGGTACGCACCGATCGTCTTGGCCTTGGCAGGCGACTCGACGATGACGAGTTTGGGCATGGTGGACTCATGTGGTCGAGGGGGTTGGGCGCGGCACAGGGTGCGTGAAAGCGAACCACGCCGCCACTGTCGTGCGTTTCCGTGGCAGCAAGCCACTGCGTCAGCGGTCTGGCAACGATCAGCCGCGAGTGGTGATGAGCTGGTCGACAGGGGCGTGGTCGTCGGTCAGGATCTGGGCCCCGCCAAGCCAGTCCGCCCAGTTGGGCAGGCTGGCTTGCCCAGGGCCACCACCGGGTCGGAATGGTCCCTCCGTGGTCACCGCCGCCTCGTCGTCGTCGCGCGCGGCGTTGCGGGCCAGCATCGCTGCAACGTCCAACGGGCTGTCGGACGCCACGAGGATCAGGTTGCCGCCGACCTCGGCGCGCAGTCGCTGCGGCGGGGCCAGCACGGCCACATGCGCGAACACGTCGGCCAGCGTTGCTGCGTGGGCGCGGCCGAAGTCGAGGTTGCCGTAGTCGATCATGTTCAGGGCGTACACCCCGCCGGGACGAAGTCGCGCTCGGATCTGTGCGCCGAACTCCCTCGTCGTGAGATGCCACGGCACGGACACACCGCCGAACGCGTCGCCGATGACCAGGTCGTAGGCCCCCTCGGGCTCGGCAGCCAGGGTCAGCCTGGCATCACCGGTGCGCACGACGATGTCGTCGCCGGGAACGAAGCCCAACTCGTCACGCGCGATGTCGACCAGCAGGCGGTCCAACTCCAACACCGTCGAGGTGGAGCCGGGTCGATCGGCACGCAGGTAGCGCGGCAGGCTCATGCCCCCGCCGCCGACGTGGAGCACATCGATGGCCTGGCCGGCCGGCGCGACGGTCGCCAGCACGTCAGACATGGTCTGCGCGTACGTGAACTCCAGGTGGATCGGGTCGTCGAGGTCGACATAGGAGTGGCGCAGGGTGTCCAGCACCAGCACGCGGCCGGAAGGATGCTCGGGGTCGGCCACGACGCGGGCACAGAAGTACGGAGACTCGAACTGGCATGGTCCGCGTGACGCCAGGCTCAACAGCGCGGCCAGCCCGATCGCGACGATGACGCCGACGCCGATGACGGGGCCGCTGCGGTGACCCTCGTCGGCAGCGCCCGCGCCATCGGCCGCGCGCCGCAACCATGCCCACAACACCAGGCCACCCACCACGAGCACCATCGCGACGATCCTGAAGGTGGGGCGGGTGGGCACCGCGCGGATCAGGACGAAGCCCGTGGCGAAGGTGCCGAAGATCGCCCCGGCCGTGCCGATCGCAGACAGCCGACCGACCACCGCGCCGGTCTGCGTCAGGTCCGTCAGGACCAGTTTCACCACGGTTGGGGACACCGCACTGAGGACGGCGGCCGGGGCGAAGAACCCTGAAAAGGCCAGCAGCACGATCGCGTCGGGCTGTCCGCTGCCCACGCCGGCACCGAGGAAGTCGACGATGGGGACGGTGAGAAAAGTCAGGACCCCGCCGGCAACCAGCAATGGTCCCAGCAGGTGACGCGGGTCGACCCGGTCGGCCGCGCGGCCCCCTGCCCAGGCCCCCAGCGAGATGCCCGCCAGCACCGTGCCGATGATCCCCGTGAACGTCTCCAGCGTGACGCCCACGTAGGGCGCAAGGAGTCGGCCGGCAAGCACCTCGAGCACGAGGACGATCGCGGAAGTCGAGAAGACGAGTGTGGCGGCGGCGAAGGGCGACATGGCCGGAGCAGGCTACTCAGCCGGGCTGTTCGGCAAGCGCGCCGGATCTGGCGATGGAACTGTGGGCGGCCATCGGTGGGACGGGGGGTGGTCATGAGGACGCTCGAGCACGCGTGGCAGGCTGTCGGGGACAGGGATGGTGACGATGGATCGGATCGCGCTTCGCCTGCACGCCGGCTTCCTCGCCGCGGTCGTGCTGGTGCTCTGGCTCCCGTTGGGGGTCGCGGTTGGCCAGAAGGTGTTCTGGCTGTTGGTTGGTTGGCACGTGGCATTCGTGACCATCGCGCTGACGTCGCGCCGCCGATGGCTTGGGCTGTGGTGGTTCGCCACATGCACCAGCGTCATGATGATCCTGCCCGACTGGTTCCTGGTCGACGGCCTGCGGACGCTGCGCTTTGCCGCAGACGGTTTCCCCGATGTCGGCCCCGTCAGCGGCTACATGGCGCTGATGTGGGCGCCGGCGTTCGTGATGCTGGTGCAGGCGGCCACGGCTGCGGCCGGAAGTCGTGACCAGACGCTTGGCGATGTTTCGGCGATCGTCGGTGCGCTGGTCGTGTTCGGTCTGGCCGAGTACTCCCTGACGCGCATTCCCCTGTGGTTGCCCCTCGGCGTGCGGACCTGGAACGGGATCGCCACGTACGTCCTGTTGGCAGAGGCGGTCCTGGGCTTGGTCGTCTGGCGCGCCTGGTGTCGGATCGATGGCGCCGGACCAGTCGTCGCCGTGCCCGCCGGTGCAACCGTCATGCTCACGTACCTGGGCCTGTTGGGCGTGAGCTGGGTGGTCGTGGAGCGCGTATTGAGCTGACCCGCCGCCGACGGCTGATCGGCGTGGGTGCAACCGTCGTGTTGGTCGTTTCCGGGCGCCGCCCGCCGACGGCTCGCCTACAGTTGGCCATGCTTGCATCGGCCGGGAGCCTGTCAACGTGCACTACGAGCTCGTGGCCGGCACCTCGTCCATCGTGGTCGAGGCCGACTCGACGGTGGGGACGATCGTCTGGACCGTGCCCGAGCCGCTTGGCTGGTTCGACGTCAAACGTGTCGGAGATGGCCTGGACATCGATGCGGGCATCTCGGGGCGCCTGGAGATCGGGCTGGACCGCTTCTCGTCCGGCAACGCCGTCTACGACGCTGAGTTGCGCAAGCGGGTCGATGCTCGCCAGTACCCGATGGCCGTCGTGGAGCTGGTCAAGGTCTTCGATCGCGGCGACCTGCACTACGGCGCGAATGCGACGCTGGAGTTCCACGGTGTCTCTCGGCCCGTCGCTGGGGCCATCGACGTGGAGCTGGCCGACGATGGCGCGATCCGCGTCACCGGGCAGGAACGGATCGACATCCGCGACTTCGAGATCCCGACGCCTTCTATGCTGATGCTGAAGATCTACCCCGACGTCCGCGTCCACCTCTTCCTCGAGGGTCGTCCGAGCGCGTGACCGGAAAGGCAGTGCGATGGGCACGCTGTTCGGGTTCGTCGTCGGTTACATCGTGGGTGCGCGAGCAGGATCGGTCGGCTTTGACGAGCTGGTCGACTCCGTCCGAGCGATCCGCGACTCCGAGGAGTTCAGCGCCTTCATGGGGTTGCTGGGCGAGCACACCCGGTCGACCGCTCAGCAACTGGGTGGCCGCTTCCTGACCGCCCCTGAGCGCAACGGCAACGGTGGTGGTCGCCTGCGTGAGCATCCGGTCGCCTCGGCAGCCGAGGACGCCCTGCGCGCCGCTCGCGAGCGCTTGGGCAAGTAGCCCGCAGGCTCAGCGGTCCGGGGTCGGCCGTCGGATGCGCAGGTAGTGGGCGATGTCGGGGATCGCGCTCACGGCGGCAGTGGCCGCGGCCGCAACGGCCACCGAACGGACCATGCGCCAGAACATGTCGAGGCTCCTTTCAATCGGCCGGCGGCGGGCCAGTGATCGTGCCACCCGTGGCAGATGACGTCGACCAGACCGCGCCTGACATGCGTTGCCCCACCATGGCCCGGATGTGCTCGACGGCGACGGGGACTGCCGCGGCGACCCGGTCGGACAGGGCCATCCCGGGCCCCGTCGTGGCGGGAACGCATCCCAGCAGCACAACGTCATCGAGGGTCGCACCCAGGAGTCGGGCGCGCGCCAACGTGGCCTCGATCGGAAGTCCATGGCCGTCGATGGGCCCGGTCGTCGGCGCGTCCTGCGGCGCCATCAGCACGATCGTGCCGGGCTCGTCGTCAAGGTCGACGGCATCGACGAGGAGCACGTGGGGCGGGCCCCCGACCAGGTCGTAAGCCAGGTGGACGCTTCGTGTGCCGTAGTCCTGCACGCGGGCGCCTGGCGGAGGGTCGGCGAGCAGGGCCTGCGCCACCGCCGGACCGAACCCGTCGTCACTGAAGAAGATGTTGCCGATGCCGGCGACCAGGACATGGCTCACGGGCTCACTCCGTCGCGCGGGACGATCTCGTCCGGGCTGAAGTGGAACCCGCGGCCCATCGTGCGCAGCAGGTCGGCACCCGGGTCGTCGTCGACGGTCACGACGACGTGGGTGTTGCCGTCGAGGTCCTCGAAGACACCCGTCACGGTGGCTTCGCGACCCGCCAGCAGACGGTCCATGGCGTCCGCTCGTCGCGACGGCGCCAGGCGAACGGCGCTGCCCCGAGCGATCATCTGGCCGGCGACGACCACGTGACCGCCGCCCGGGTCCATGCGTGCGTGCAGCAGGTCCAGATGGGTGTCGTCGAGTGATTCGAAGAGGTCGACGATGTCGGCAGCCTGGGGGTCCGTTCGGCGTGCAAGGTCGCGCTCGGCGGGGGTGAGGCTGCGCACGCGCAGCGCCATCATCTCCTCGATCTCCGCGCCGTCGTGCGAGTTCCCGACACTTGCCCCAGCCAGCATCGGCGGCTCCGGCAGGACCATCGGGACGGCCAGCGCAAGGCGGTCGTCGACCAGGGAGGTCCACAGGCGTTCGCCGGTGGCCATCGCGGCCGCCTCGGCGGCGCCGTCCGGCGGCTCGCGCAGAGAGCCAAGGACGCCGCCCTCGGCAGCGAGCAGAACGTGGGTCGCCAGCAGTGAACGCGCGACGTGACCGCGCCGATCGGCCGGCGGATCGCCCAGGATCTCGGTCAGGTTCTCGACCCGCACGTGGACGCACGCCCATTCGCCACGCGCCTGCCCCCGGATCGTCACCCGGCCTTCGACGCCGCCTCCCAGCCGCGTCCACGGACCGTCGCCATCAGTGCCTTCGATCGCCAGTGGGGCGCTCCCCAGCGGCCGGACCTCGGGGGACGCCAGCACGTCGCTGAGCGCGACGTCGACATCGCGGTGCCAGACGTCTGCCTCGTCCCAGTCGGCTGTCGGGTCCGCGCCGGGCCGCTGGCGCCTGACCGCACGCAACCACCGGACGCGCACCTGCAGGCGGACCGACTCGGCCGCTGCGGCGTCGTCCCCCACCGGGATGCGCACCAGGAACGCCGCTTGGCACCACCATGGCTCTGCATGCCGATGGGCAGCCCAGGTTCGCGGTCCCACCACGCCGAATGCCCACCGGTAGGTGTTCTTCAGCGCATCAGCCCGATACGGGTAGAGGACCTGGCCCTCGCGCATGACCGCGTCCGCGATCGCCATCGCGGGAGCGAAGGCGTCGCGGCCGGTCACGCGGCCTCCTCGGCATCGCGCAGTACCTCGGCCAGGGCGGCGTCCACGACGGGTCCACCGTCCATGCCGTGCCAGTCGCGACGCAGTCGGCCGACCAACTCGTAGCAGCGGTCGACGGGGATGATGTGGGCGCGGACGGGCCGACGCCGCTTGTCCAGCAGCAGGGCCTCGACCTCCGGGACCAGGTCGGTGGCCAGGGCCACGCGTTCCATCAGCGTGCTCCATGACGCCCGAGGAAGCAGCGACTCCGTGGGCCCTGCGGGACTGGGGTAGAACGCCGTCGCGTGGCCGTGGTCGTCGAGCAGCATGAAGACGAGCGCGACGGGGGCGTCGACGGCGTCCCAGGCGGCTTCATCGGCGGTCCCGCTGACGACCCGGTCAGGGACCGCCCGCAGTGGCCCTTCCGTCGCGGGCAGTCTGCCGTGGCAGTCGGTGCAGCAGCACCGCAGTGTCCGGCCGGCGACGTCTGCAGCATGCGGATGCCGGTCGCCCACGGCGCGGCCGCACAGCTCGCAGGCTCCGCGCGCCGCAGCGAACCGCCGCAGCGCGGCGATTGGCAGCCCTTGGGCCGCCACGTCAGGGTCGTCGGGTGACGGGGACGGCGGCGGGCTCACGAGAGCACGGGCAGGCGCCGCCGGCCCTGCACGGCCTCGACCAGTTCGATCCGGTCGACGTCAGGCGCGTGCGACGCCAGGGCGCGCTCCAGGGCAGCGGTCAGGCCGACCCGGCCCTGTGGGGTCGCGGCTGGCCCGTCCACGGTGATGATGACCGTGTCTCCCTCGACGCGTTCCAGGGACAGGTGATCGGCCAGGGGACCAACGCGCCGCGCCACGTCGTCCATGGCTCGCGCGACGCGGACGTCGCGCGCAACGGGGTGCAGTTCGTGCAGGACCAGCAGGGCGGACGTCCGGGTGTCGGTCAGCACGGCCTGCATGATGGCTCCCCGCGCCGGGCCCCCGCGGTCATGGATCAGTTCCAGCAGCCGCGCCAGGCCGTCGCCGTGCACGTCGAGCAACTCCGCGACCAGGTCGCGTGTCAGGGCACGCACGTGGGGGTCGGCAACCAACTCCAGTTCGGCAAGCAGCCCGGCGATGGTGCGGGCGCTGCGTGCCTGGGCCGGGAGGTCGGTCACGTCACCGCCGTCCCGCTGGGGCTGTGCAGCTTCTGCAGCACGCGGCCGCTCGGCAGCGCCATGTGGACCCCGCACGGCAGGCACGGGTCGAAGGACCGCACGGTCCGCATGATGTCGATCCCCTGGAAGTCGGCCTGCGAGTTCTCCTCGAAGATCGGGGTCCCGATGACGGCGTCCTCGTACGGGCCGTTGGTTCCGAACCGGTCCTGGGGCGAGGCGTTCCACGATGTCGGCGGGTACGGGTGGTAGTTGGCGATCCTGCCCTTGCGGATCACCAGGTGGTGACTGAGTACTCCTCGGACTGCCTCGGTGAACCCGCAAGCGATGCCCTCGTCGGGGACCTCGAACGGCTCCCACGTGCGCGTGTGGCCCGAGTTGACCTCGCGCATCGCCTGTTCGACGAAGTGCAGCGCTGCCGCGGCGGCATACGCCTGGAAGTATGACCGGGCCCGGTCGCGCTCCAGGGTGTTGGCCCACTGGGGGACATCCCACCGCAACGTCATTTCCGGCATGCCGGCGGTCCTGGGCAACGTGATGTCCACACCGTCGCCGGTGGACTTGACGAATCCGATGTCGACCAGGCCGGCAAGTGCGGTGACCCACAGGCGCGCCAGGGGCCCCCCGCCGGTCTCCAGCGCCAGGTGGTCCTTGCCGTCGTGCCACCGCGGCGACATCACCCAGGAGTACTGGTTGTCGAAGTCGCGAGCCTGCGGCTTGGGCAACGTGTGCTGGTTCCAGGGGTGCGCGGCGTCGATGGGGTTGCCCAGCGGGTCCTCGGTGACGAACCGGTCACGGTCGCCCCACTCGTCGTAGTACGACGAACCGAGCAGGATCCGCATGCCCGTGTTGATCTCCACCAGGTTCGTCGTGACCAACTCGCCGTCCACGACGATGCCTGGCGTGACGAACATCTTGCGGCCCCAGTCGGCCATGTCCGCGTAGTTGAAGTTGCAGGCGTGGGGGTCCTGGAACGATCCCCAGCAGCCCAGCATGATCCGCCGGTTGCCGACCTGCTCGTAACCCGGCATGGCCGCGTAGATGAAGTCGAACAGGTCGTCGTGCAGCGGTACCGACCATTTCATGAACTCGACGTACTTCATCAGTCGGACGAGGTAGTCGGTGAACACCTGCCGTGAGGGGACGGTGCCGATCCCGCCTGGGTAGAGCGTGGACGGGTGGACGTGGCGGCCCTCCATGAGGCAGAACATTTCCCGCGTGAGCCGGCTCATCTCCAGCGCCTTGCGGTAGAAGCTGCCCTCGAACGGGTTCAGCGATCGCATGATGTCGCCGATGGTGCGCATCCCGTGCAGGTCGGCGTGGGGCGCCTCGGTGCGGTTGGCCTGTTCCAGTACGCCGGGGTTGGTGCCCGCGACCATCTTCTCGCAGTAGTCCACGCCCACCAGGTTCTCCTGGTAGAGGCAGTGGTCGAACATGTACTCCGCGGCCTCGCCCAGGTTGATCATCCACTCGGCAAGGTGGGGTGGGCGAACGCGGTAGGCCATGTTCTGGGCGTAGACCGAGCACGTCGCGTGGTTGTCGCCGCAGATTCCGCAGATCCGGCTGGTGATGAGGTGGGCATCACGCGGGTCCTTGCCCTGCATGAACACGCTGAAACCGCGAAAGATCGACGACGTCGATCGACACGATTCGACCACGCCCTTGCCGAAGTCGATCTTGGTGTAGATCCCGAGGCTCCCCACGATCCGTGTGATCGGGTCCCAGGCCATCTCGACAAGGCCGTCACCTGCCATGTTCGCTCCGGTCGCGCCCTTGGCGCGGGTTGGCGACGGCACGGCCGTCGCGTGCTGTCACCATTCGGGGAGGTAGCCGGTCAGGAGTTCGCGGCCGCGCTGGCGCCACGGTGGTTCCTCGTCCATGGCATCGCGGGTGAAGTCACGCAGCCGCCGGATCGTGATCCCGTACGTCCGTGTGATCGCGGACGAGAGCTTGCCGCCGGGTGGTTCGTCCATGAACGGCATGAACTTGTCCGGGAAACCCGGCATCGTGCAGCCGATGCAGATGCCACCGACGTTCGGGCACCCCCCGACCCCGTTCATCCAGCCGCGCTTGGGCACGTTGCAGCGAACGATCGGTCCCCAGCAGCCCTGCTTGACGATGCACTCGGGGTGGCCGTAGCGCGCGGCGAACTCACCCTGTTCGTAGTAGCCGCCGCGATCGCAGCCCTCGTGCACGGTGGCGTCGAACAACCAGCCGGGTCGCAGGGCGTCGTCCAGCGGGATCATCGGCGCGTTGCCGGCGGCCTGCATCAGCAGGTAGAGGAACGTCTCCGCCAAGGTGTCCGGGTGGGTCGGGCAGCCGGGCACGCAGACGATGGGAATGCCGGCCGTGGAGCGCCAGCCCCAGCCGAGGTGGTCGGGCACGCCCATGGCGCCGGTGGGATTGCCCGCCATGGCCGGGATGCCGCCGTAGGTCGCGCAGGTTCCCACGGCCATGACGGCCCATGCGTTGGGGGCCAAGCGGTCGATCCACTCCGTGGTCCTACGCGGCTGGCCGGTCTCTGGATCGTTGCCAAACGCGGCCCAGTAGGCGCCGTCGGGGGTGATCTCCTCGTTGGGGACCGAGCCCTCCACGACCAGCACGTACGGATCGATCTCGCCACGCTCCGCGGCGAAGAACGGGTCGAGGAAGTCGGTGCCGGAATCCCAGGCGAGCAACGGCCAGTGGAACACGACCTTGGCCTGCCCTGGCAGGACCCCGGACAGCAGATCCTCCACGGCCGGCTGAGTCGCGGCGGTCAGGGCAACGGAATCGCCGTCACACGACAGACCGGCATTCAGCCACAGCACGGTGACCGTCGGGCCGCCGTCGACCAGGGAAGCGCCGTCGGCGGCCTGGTGCGTGTCGACCTGGCTGGCCATGCGAGCCTCCTCGACGTCGTCGGCAACGTAGTTGCGCGCATCCGGCCACGCGGACGAAAGGCGGCCGACTCCGTCGCGTGGCCGCGGGCGCTGTGCCACACTCGCCCGGTGGCTCGCGGCCTGGAGGTGCACCGATGCCGGTTGAGGTCACGGCCCGGCTTCGCGCGCAGGGAGGTCCAGGTGGATGTCGGCGGGATGGGCCCCGACGTGCTGGGTGACGAGGCCGACTCGCCGCTTGTGCCGGCATTGGCCGACACGGCGGCCGGGGTCGCCACCGCGATGTCGTTCGACGCGGTCGTCCATCTCGATGGGCAGGGTCGCCTCCTCGCCTGGAACCGGACGGCGGAACACTGGCTGGGCATGAAGGCGGGCGACCTGGGCCGCCAACATGTGGAGGTGCTTCCGCTGGAAGGGGCCGAGCAGGAGCGCGGCACCCTGCCCGCGGTGCTGGCGGGCACGCGGTCGGCCACGGTCAATTCGCGCCGGGTGAACACCTGGGGCGAGGAAGTGGCCGTCGAGGTGCGCCTGGAGCCCTTGGCCGGCGGTGGGGCGGTCGTCATCACCAGGGACCGGTCGCGTGAGGCTGACCTGACCGCTGCCCTTGGGCAGTCGGAGGAACGGGCCGGCGACCTGCAGGCCCTGGCCAGCACCGGCATCTGGGTCTGGGACCCGGGCCTGGACAACGTGCAGTGGTCGCAGCAGATGTTCGAGCTCACCGGGTGTCGGCCGGAGGACTTCGAAGGCACCCTGGCGGCCCACCTGGACGTGGTGCCCGACGGCGAACGAGATGGGGTGCGTCAGGTACTGCAGCATGCCCTGCTCAGTGGCGAGCCCGTCACGATGTCGCATCAGGTGCGACGCCCGGACGGTGGGTTGGTCTGGGTCGACGTCCGTGCGCGGTCGTTGCAGACTGGCCACGGCCGCGGTGTCGTCGGAGTGTGGCGCGACTCCACCGAAGGGCACCTGGCTGAGGCTCGCCTGGTCGAGGCGAATGAGGCGCTCCAGCGGTTCGCGGCGTCTGCCGCCCATGATCTGAAGTCGCCGCTGGGGATCATCAGCTCGATGGGCAGCCTGGCCATTGCCCGCTACGCCGAACAGGCCGACCCGACCCTGCTCATGCTGGTTGGTCGAATCATCGACAACGCCGACATGGCCATCGAGATGGTCCAGGCCCTGGTGCAGTCCGCCCGCGTTGGCGCCGGCAACGTCGACATCATCGAACTGGACGAGGTATGCAGCTGGGTCGAGGACATGCTGCGACCACGCTTGGTTGCCGAGGAGGTCGACTACGCCCGGGCTTCCCTGCCTCGCGTCCTGGGTGACTCCGCGCTGCTGCGCCAACTGATGCTGAACCTTGTCACCAACGCCATCAAGTACCGCCACCCGGACCGTCCCCTGCAGATCCGTGTCGACGCCACGTCCGAGGGCAAGAAGTGGCGAATCGCTGTCCGCGACAACGGCACGGGGATCGATCCGGCTGACCGCGCCAAGGTGTTCGACGAGGGGTTCCGCACGGCCACGGTGGAGGACGTCGAGGGCCACGGCCATGGCTTGGCCCAGTGCCGCAACATCGTCCTGCGCCATGGCGGGAAGATCACGGTGGCTGACGGCATGGAAGGCGGCATCGCGGTCGAGTTCACCCTGCTGAAGTTGCCGTCCGACCTGCAGCCTGGCCCGTCTGAGGGTCTTGGGCCTTCGTCGTAGCCTCCGTCGCGGACACAACCCGGGAGGTCCGCGATGGCTGAGTACTGCTTTGTGATGAAGGGCATGACCAAGGTCGTGCCCGGCGGCAAGGAAGTTCTCCGTGACGTTTGGCTGTCGTTCCTGCCCGGTGCCAAGATCGGCGTCATCGGTCCCAACGGCTCGGGCAAGACCACCCTGATTCGGATCATGGCCGGGGTCGACACGGAGTTCGAGGGCGAAGCCTGGGCGGCCCGCGGCATGACCGTTGGCTACCTGGCCCAGGAGCCCGAACTCGACCCCACGAAGTCCGTTCGTGAGAACGTGATGGACGGCCTGGGCGAGGCACCGAAGCTGCTGGCCCGTTACAACGAGCTGTCGATGAAGGTCGGCGAGGTCGCCGACGACCCCGACGAGATGCAGCGGGTGCTGGACCAGATGGGCAGGGTCCAGGATGAGATCGACGCGGCCGGGGCCTGGGACCTGGATCGGTCCATCGAGATCGCCATGGACGCGTTGCGTGTGCCGGACGCTGATGACCCGGAGGTTCTTTCCGGCGGCGAGAAACGTCGCGCTGCGCTGTGCCGCCTCCTGCTGTCCAAGCCCGACATCCTGCTGCTCGACGAGCCGACCAACCACCTCGATGCAGAGACCGTCGGTTGGTTGCAGCGCACCCTGCGCGACTATCCGGGCATGGTCGTCGCCATCACCCACGACCGGTACTTCCTGGACGAGGTTGCCGAGTGGATCCTCGAACTCGACCGCGGGAGCTACTACCCGTTCGAGGGCAACTACACGGGCTGGCTGGAGCAGAAGAGCAGTCGGCTTGCCCAGGAGGAGAAGGAGGAGTCCGCCCGCCAGCGGGAGCTCAAGCACGAGCTGGACTGGGTCCGCGCATCGCCGCAGGGCCGGCGCAAGAAGGCCAAGGCGCGCGTGTCCTCCTACGAGTCGCTGCTCATCAAGGACCGGCCCAAGCAGATTACCAAGCCAGTCATCACCATCCCCGACGGCGATCGGCTTGGCGACATCGTGGTGCGCGCCAAGGGCGTGTCCAAGGCGTTCGGGGACAAGCTGCTGTATGACGACCTGACGTTTGACCTGCCGCCCGGCGGGATCATCGGCATGATCGGTCCCAACGGTGCCGGCAAGACCACGCTGTTCCGCATGATCGTCGGCCAGGAGAAGCCCGACGAGGGCGAACTGACCGTCGGCGAGACGGTCAACATCTCCTACGTCGACCAGAGCCGCGGTGACCTCGACGCGCACAAGACCGTTTTCGAGGAGATCTCCGGTGGTGTCGACTGGATCGACCTGGGTGGCACGGAGATGAACAGCCGGGCCTACTGCGGTGCGTTCGGGTTCAAGTCGGGCGACCAGCAGAAGAACGTCGGCGTGTGCTCCGGCGGCGAGCGCAACCGCATCCACCTGGCCAAGCTGTTGCAGACGCGCGGCAACCTGCTGCTCCTCGACGAGCCGACCAACGACCTCGACGTCGACACGCTGCGCGGCCTGGAGGAGGCGCTGCTGGAATGGGCCGGGTGCGCGGTGATCACCTCGCACGACCGCTGGTTCCTGGACCGGGTCGCGACCCACATCCTCGCGTTCGAGGGCGACAGCGAGACGTTCTGGTACCCAGGGGGCTACTCCGAGTACGAAGAGGACCTGGTCAGGCGCAAGGGCGAAGACGCCCTGAACCCGCACCGGATCAAGTACAAGCCGCTCACCCGCCGCGACCCCTGAGCGGCGTGCCGCACCGCAGACCGGTCCGCGATCCTGATCGGTTGCGGCGCCGGTGCCCTGCTGACGGCCCTCGTTGGGGCGGCGGTCATGCGCGGCGTCGAGATCGCCGTAGCGTCGCCGCATCCACCGACAGCAAAGGCACCTCTGGTGCGCACCAGCATTCGAACCATCGCAGCACTCTGCACGGTCGGCCTTGGCCTGAGCGCATGCGGCAGCAGTGACGACACGACCACCGAGCCGGACGCCGTCGAGGCCTCGATCGGCTGGACAAACGTCGCCGACGGCGATGAGATCACCTCGCCGTTCACGGCCGAGTTCGCGGCCGTCGGCCTCACGGTCGAGCCCGCCGGCGAGGTCAAGGAGGGCGCCGGTCACTTTCACGTGATGATTGACACACCGTGCGTCGCAGCCGGTGAGGTCGTGCCCAACGACGAGACGCACCGCCACTTCGGCGATGGGTCGACCTCCGCCGTGCTCGAGCTCGAGGCCGGCCAGCACACGCTGTGCCTGCAGTTCGCCGACGGCGTGCACGTCGCCACCGACTACACGGCGGCGATCGACGTCACGGTCAGCTGACCCTACCCACTGCCCCAACGGCGATGCCGCGCCCCGTCTGGGTCGCGGCATCGCCGTTGGAGCGGAGATCGCCGCGCGGCCAGTGGGTCCGTGTGGTGGGGCTGGTGGTCAGGTGATGCTGGGGGGGCCGATCCAGGCGTAGCCGGCCCAGGTCAGCAGGCCCACCATGGCTGCCCAGCGGGCGAAGCCGGTGAGGTCGGCGTGTGCGACCAAGCGCAGCAGGAAGCGGATGGCCCACAGCCCCGACAGTGCGGCAACGGTCATCCCGATCAGGACCTCGGCTCCGGAGAACCCGACGGTCGCATCGGCGCCGACCAGGTCGCCTAGCTTGAAGACCATGGCGCCCAGGATGATCGGCACGGCCAGCAGGAACGAGAACCGGGCCGCGGCTTGCCGCGACAGCCCCATGCCCATGCCGGCTGCGATGGTCGCACCGGACCGCGAGATCCCGGGCAGGATCGCCAGCGCCTGACTGACGCCGACGACCAGGGCGTCCACCGGTGTGACGGTGGACTCGTCCCGGCCAGTGTCCGGGGGCACGTCAAATCGGTCGACCGCGCGCGGATCGAGCCCGGCGGCACGGGCGGCGCGGCCCCGACGATGGCGCTCGATGCCGAACAGCATCAGCGCGGTGATCAGCAGGAATGACGCTGCCCAGCGTGGGTCGGCGAACGTCGCTTCGAGATTCGTCTCCAGCAGGAACCCCGCGATCGCCGCGGGTACGGACCCGATGGCAAGCAGCAGGGTCGTGCGTCGCGCCAGTGAGACCTCGGCCGGACTGCTCGCGCCGACCCCGAACGTCCGCGTGGCCAGAAAGGCCAGGTCGCCGGCGAAGTAGGCAATGACGGCCACAAGCGTGCCCACGTGCAGGGCGACATCGAAGGCCAGGGTCGGCTGTTCCCACCCGAACAGGTAGGGCACGATGACCAGGTGACCGCTGGACGAGACGGGCAGGAACTCGGTCAGTCCCTGCACGAGTCCCAGGATGATGACCTGCGTAAGGGTCCCCAACGATGACTCCGAGGCACGGGTCGCGCCAGAGTAGGTCGCGCCGTCGCGCAGCCAGACGCCTGGTCCGCCGACAGCCAGACGCAGCATCACCGCGGGATCAGCTGGGCAGCACCGTCAGTGACAGCGGGCCCCTGGAGGCGGCCGCGGCCAGGCGGGCGGCGGCAGCGCGGGGAAGCGCCAACCACACGACGTCGGCATCGATGGCAATGACGACCCCGTCAGCCGCCGTCGCAACGTCTGGCCCCTGTACGTCAACCCCGTCACCGACCTGCAGTGGCGGCGCCTCGTCGATCGCGACGGCCAGGCCTGCCTGCCCGGCACCAAGGAGTGCGGCGATGCCGAAGCCGGCGACATGGCCGCGGCGCACGACGGCGCCCGCCGGGATCCCGTGTCGCAGGCGCCGACCAACCACGTCGGCGGCGGTCACCGCATCGGCGGCGAGGCCACCTGGCCACCTCGATGCCGTCAGGTCACCCGCGGTGACCAGGTGGCCGGCCGGGAGTTCGTGGGCGGTGACGACGACGGTCATCGCCGCGCCATAGGGCGATGCGGCCGTGCGCAGTCCCGGACCGGCCAGCAGGACCAGCAGGGCCAACGCCGCCAGGGCGAGGCGTGGGCGCGGTGGCAGGCCACGCCACCAACGAGCAGCGTCGTCAAGTCGGCGCGGCAACGCTGGCAGGGGGCCGTTGAGGAGGTCCGGCAGGGTTGGCATCGCGCCAGTCTGCCGGTCGGGCAAGCGTCCCGGAGGCCGCTCATGGATCTGGGGACAAGCTCTGGCCGGCCCTCGCGGGCCGGTGACGGAAAGCGCGCTGGGTCAGGCGGACTTGCGCTCGGGCGTCGGACGGGGGCCGGCCGGCTTCCCGTTCGAGCCCGACTTCGTGGTGTCCGACTTCGTGGTGTCCGACTTCGTGGTGTCCGACTTCGTGGTGTCCGACTTCGTGGTGTCCGACTTCGACGACGATGTGTCCGAGGAGCCGGACGACACGTCCGTCGACGATCCACCCGACGTGGCGTTGCTCGCACCAGCCTTGTTTGACGCGCTGGCGTAGTCCTTGATGTGCCAGCCTGAGCCCTTGAAGATGATCCCGGCCGCGCTGAAGACCTTGCGCAGTTCGCCCTTGCACGCGGGGCACTCGGTCAGGGCGTCGTCGCGGAAGGACTGGACGACCTCGAGGTGCTCGCCACAGGCGCGACAGGCGTACTCGTACGTGGGCATCCGGGACTCCTGGTGGGTAGCTGCGGTGAATCGGGCGGTTGTGAGCAACATGGTGGACGGGGCGGCAGCGTTGGCACTCGCGCCCCTTGAGTGCCAAGTATGGGGTGTGCCGGGAAGCCGAGCAAGCGGACTTGCGCGGCTGACGATCAGGCCGGTCCCGGCGCGATGGGCACGATCCGATGCGTGGCGGCCTCCGTGATGACGACATCCACCGCCTCGTCGTGCGCCTCCGTCGGCACGTGGGCGGCCATCTGGCACGCGAAGGCGAAACCAACACGCAGGCAATCCGGGCGCAGGCGACCGAGCAGTCGGTCGTAGTGGCCGGCCCCCTGGCCCAGGCGGCCGCCGCGCCGGTCGAAGGCGACGCCGGGGATCACGGCGACGTCGATGTGTCCTGGGTCCACGACAGGTCCTGTTGGTTCGAGGATTCCTCGAAACCCGATGGACAGGTCACGCTGGTCGCCGCCGACCGCGGCTTCGATGCTGTCGCCCGTCACGCGCGGGTAGAGCAGGCGCCACCCGCGGTCGCGCAGCGACAGGCTCGCGCCGGTCGGGTCGACCTCATCGCCGTGCACGGCATACAACAGGACGGTCCCACCCGAGCCGCCAAGCTCCGGCAGGGCCAGCAGTCGTTCGACCGCCCGATCGGAGCGCGTCCTGCGTTCCTCGTCGGTCTGGCTGGCGCGTGCTGCTCGGGCACTGATCCGAAGCTGCTTCTTGGCTTCGACTTCGGACATCGCGTCGCTCGGATCCCGGCGGTGCCGCGCGTGGACACCGTCGATGCCCGGATCGTAGGGGAGCCACTCGTCGCAGGGCCCGCACCATCCAGGGCGTACCGGCCGGTGTCCGGTGCCCATTAGCCTCGGCGTCGTCGCCGACGAACGAGAAGCGCCGCATGTTCGACCGAACGGTCACGACGGCTGTGCTGCCGGCCGCTGGGCTGGGCACCCGGTTCCTGCCAGCGACCAAGGCCGTGCCCAAGGAATTGCTGCCGCTGGTCGATCGTCCCGCCATCCAGTACGCCGTCGAGGAATGCGTCGACGCTGGCGTGGACGACGTTCTGATCGTGACGGCGATGGGCAAGGGTGCGATCGAGGACCACTTCGACCACCGCATCGAGCTCGAGGTTGCGCTGGAGCGGTCCGGAAAGCATGACCTGCTCCAGCAGATGCGAGAGCTGGCGACCTTGGCGCGCGTGCACGCCGTTCGCCAACCGGAACCGCTGGGCCTGGGCCACGCCGTCCTGATGGCGCGCGACCATGTTGGGGTGCGCTCCTTCGCGGTCCTGTTGGGCGACGACCTGGTGCATCCCAGCGACAAGCTCCTGCGCCGCATGATCGACCTGCACCAGGGCACCGGCCGCGCCGTCGTGGCCGTCATGGAGGTGCCCGGCGACCAGACCGATCGGTACGGCGTGGTCGACGCCGTCGCCACGGACGTCGATGGGGTGCTTGACGTCGTCGGCCTGGTCGAAAAGCCCGCCCCCGGGACGGCCCCCAGCAACCTCATCGTGATCGGGCGCTACGTCCTGCCCGGAGAAGTCTTCGAGGTGCTGGCCGATCTCCCACCGGGCCGTGGCGGCGAGATCCAACTGACCGACGCCCTGGCAGTGCTGGCCGAACGCGAGCCGATCCTTGCCGTGCGGTGCGACGGCCAGCGCGACGACCTCGGCGACAAGCTCGGCTTCCTCCAGGCCACCGTTCGGTACGCCGCGGAACGCGACGACCTTGGACCGCAGTTCGTGGCGTGGCTGCGCGACTGGCTCGCCACAGCTGATGAGGATGCGACGTGACCGACGCGACCTTTGGGTTCCATGGCCAAGGACGCACCGAGGTGACCGCCCCGAGTGAGTTGACGTCGGTCGACGACTACCTCGACTTCATCCTGGCGCGGGTGCTCCGCCCCGCGCCCATCGAACTCAGCACGGCCGAGTCGCTCGGCCTGACGCTGGCCGAGGACATCATCGCCGAAGACCCGGTCCCGTCGTTCGCGAACTCCGCCATGGACGGCTACGCACTGGTTGCCGGCGACGTCATCGCCGCCAGTGGCACCGACCCGATCGGGCTGCGCGTCACGGGTGAGGTTGCGGCGGGCGCCGCCGAACTCCCCGTCGTGCGCTCCGGCGTTGCCGTGCGGATCATGACTGGCGCTCCGGTGCCGCCCGGAGCTGACGCGATCGTCCCCGTCGAGTTGACGACGGAGGAGGAGGGCGTCGTCTGGGTGCACAAGCACGCTCGCGTCGGCGATCACATCCGGCCCGTTGGCAACGACGTACAGCCCGGACAACGACTGTTGGGCGCTGGACGTCGACTGGGCCCGGCCGACATCGGCCTGCTGGCGGCGGTGGGAGCCGTGCGCGTGCTGGTCCATCCGTCGCCGCGCGTGGTGGTCATGTCGACCGGCGATGAACTGGTCGGGTTGGGCGTGGTGCCGCGTCCCGGCCAGATCCGTGACGCCAACGGCCCAATGCTGGCCGCGCTTGTCCGCCAGGCGGGCGGTGTGCCGTTTCTGTCAGGCGCGGTGCCGGACGACCGTCGCGCGATGATGGAGGCCATCGACGCCAATCTCGGCCATGCCGACCTGTTCGTGCTGACCGGCGGCGTCAGCGCCGGGACCCGCGACCACGTGCGCGACGTGCTGGCCGCGCTGGGCGAGGTCCACCCGTTCAAGGTCGCCATGAAGCCCGGGATGCCGCAGGTGTTCGGCATCGTCGAGGGCGTCCCCGTCCTGGCCCTGCCCGGCAACCCCGTGTCCGCCTTCGTTTCCTTCGAGGTGTTCGTGCGTCCGGTCCTGCGTCACCTCCAGGGCCGCCGCGACCGCGGCCGACCGGTGGTGCGCGCCGTCCTGGCCGGCGAGCTGCGCAGCCCGGCGCACAAGCGGTCCTACGCGCGCGTCAAGTTGCGGCGCGAGGAGAAGCGCTGGATCGCCACGCCGACGAGCGGCCAGGGATCCCACCAACTCACCGGCCTGGTCGTCGCGGACGGCCTTGCAGAGATCCCTGCCCACATCACCCAGGTCGACCAGGGCGATCCGGTCCTCGTCCACCTCCTGGTCGACCTGTGACCGCGCCCACCACCGAGCCGGCCCCCGACCAGGGCCCGGACCCCGACTCGGGCCATGCGCACCAGTTGACACACGTTGACGCCGCCGGCCGGGCGGCGATGGTGGACGTGTCCGGCAAGGAGGTCACGCGCCGCGTCGCGCGCGCTGGCGCAGTCCTTCGCGTCCAGCCATCGACGGCCCGGCTGCTGGCGGACGGTGGGCTGCCGAAGGGCGACGCCGTCGCCGTCGCCAGGATCGCCGGCATCCAGGCCGCCAAGCGCACCCACGAACTCATCCCGCTGTGCCACCAACTCAGGCTCACGCGCGTGGACGTGGCCATCACCGTCGACGCGGATGCCGGCACGGCCACCATCGTCGCGGAGGCAGCCGCCCTGGACCGCACCGGCGTGGAGATGGAGGCCCTGACGGCCGCCACCGTGGCGGGACTCACGCTCTACGACATGGTCAAGGCTGTCGAGCGCAGCGCCGTCCTGACCGACGTCCGCCTGCTGGCCAAGTCGGGCGGCGCGTCCGGTGACTTCATCCGCGCCCAGGACCCGGTGGCCTGAGCAGCGGGGGCGGGTGCTCGGATGCGAGATGCCGTTTGAGTACCTTCCCGTTTGTCGCGAACAGGCCGTTCGTGGCTGGGACCGGCCCCACGGAGCACGCGTGAACGTCGCGCTCGTGATGCTGCTCGCCCTCATCTGGGGCGTGGTCCTCATCCCATCCGCGGTCCGTACCCACCGCAGCAACCTGCACAACTCGATTGGTGGGTTCGAGAAGGCGATGACCGTGCTGGCGCCACACCCCGTTGCGACACGGCGCGTCCTGGTGCCGTCGGACGTGCGACGGATCATGGAGCCTGCGACGGCGCGGCGCCTGCGCATGCTGGAACGTCGGCGCAACTGCCTGGTCGGCCTGGTCGGCGCCACTTCGATTGCGTTCCTCGGCGCGATCACGATCGGCGGGCTGTTCACGCGGTTGCTGATCATCGCCGGGGTGGCGCTGGCGGGTTACGTCACGGCCCTGCGGCAGGTGGAGATCGCTCGCCAGCAGCAGGAGCGCGTGGTCGCCCTGGACGCCGCGCGGGCGCGTCACCAGGCGGTCGACGACCGGGTGCATGACGGCGACCGACTGGTCGCCAGCCGCTGACGCGCGCCCGTGGCCTGCCATTGTCGGGCTGAACGGGCCGTGGCTACCCTGCGCGCCTCGCCGGGGGAGTAGCTCAGTCCGGCAGAGCGCTGCGGTCGCATCGCAGAAGTCGAGGGTTCGAATCCCTTCTCCTCCACCCATCCGCAGGGGTCGTGCCAAGGCGCGACCCCTGCGGCGTTTCACCCACCGCTGGGGTGGTCACGCGACGTCGCGACAGGACTGCAACCATGGCCGAGGAGGACCTTCGCGTCCGGCCTGGTGTCGTGATCCCGGGCGGTGACCTCGAGGTACGGGTCGCCCGGGCCTCCGGACCCGGTGGCCAGGGCGTGAACACCACGGACAGCGCTGTCGAGTTGCGCTTCGACGTGGCCGCCACCGCGGCGCTGGATTCTCGTCAGAAGGCCCGCGTCCGCGAGCACCTGGGTGGCCGGATCACCAAGGACGGCGTCCTGGTCCTGCGCGCCTCGGAGTACCGCTCCCAACTGCGCAACCGCGAGGAAGCCCGTCGGCGCCTGGTGCGCCTGCTGGCGGAGGCGCTTGAGCCGCGTATGCCGCGGCGGCCCACGAAGCCGTCCGCCGGCGCGCGTCGGCGCCGGATGGACACCAAGCGCCGGCGCGGCGAGGTCAAGCGCCTGCGCCGCGGCCCCGACCCCGACTGACGCCGGACGGCCAATGGCGCCGCCCGCGCACCTGCACAAACTCTGCAACTTGCGTGGCTTGTGGTGCTGGGTCCCCAAACTCGCCAAGATGCAGGGTTTGTGTCAGGCGTCGGTCGGCACGATTCGGCCCGCGGCCTCGGCGAGCCTGAGCGGGGGGTGGCCGTTGCGGTGGGCGCTGCCGCGCAGGACCACCTCGTCGCCGTCCTCCAGCCAGGTGCGCTGGTCGCCGCTTGGCAGCGTGATCGGGGCTCGGCCGTCGTTGGCCAGTTCCAGCAGGGATCCCTCCGAGCCGGGGCTGGCGCCGGAGATCGTGCCGGTGCCGTACAGGTCGCCGGGCCGCGTCGTGGCGCCATTGACGGTGGCGTGGGCCAACTGCTGCGGGATCGTCCACCACAGGCCGGCGGCATTGCCCCCACTGATGACCGCGGGTGGCGCGTGACGTCCCCGCATGGCCGCCGTCGACAGGACCACCTCGAGGTCGAGGTCCAGTCCCCAGTCGTCGCGCACGGCCAGGTAGGTCAGCGGCGCCGGGTCCTGTGCGGGCTGCGGCACCCGAAACGGCGTGAGTGCCGCCAGCGGGGTGATCCATGCGGCCAGCGAGGTGGCAAACGACTTCCCCAGGAAGGGTCCGAGCGGGCGGTATTCCCAACTCTGGATGTCGCGTGCGCTCCAGTCGTTCAGCAGGGCGACGCCGAACACGACATCGGCCGCCTCATCGGTCGTGACCCGCGCTCGGGGCCCGCCCGTGACAAACGCCAACTCCAGCTCGATGTCCAGCTTGGTCGACGGGCCGAAGCCGGGTGGCCCGCCCGTGGCCGCCGGGGCGCGCTGGCCGACGGGCCTGCGGATCTCGGTCCCGCTGACCACGATTGTTCCGGCGCGGCCGTGGTAGCCGATCGGGAGGTGGCGCCAGTTCGGCAGCAGCGGCTCATCATCGGGGCGGAAGATGCGCCCGACGTTGCGGGCGTGCTCGATCGATGAGTAGAAGTCCACGTAGTCGCCGACGTCGATCGGCAACGCCATGGTCAGGTTGGCAACCGGCGTGAGCAGGCTGTTGAGGAGGTGCTGGGCGCCGTCGTGGACCAGCAACTCGACCAGTCGACGCCGCAGGCCGTGCCACGCGCGCGGGCCGAGGGCCAGCAGCGGGTTCAGGTTGGGTGCGGCCACCGCGTCGGCCACTTCTGGGTCGTCCAGGAGGTCGGCCTGCGCCGCTGCAGCCAGGTTCACGGCGTGGTCGCCGATCCTTGCCCAGATCGTTGGCACCCGGCCGGACGACGCCCCCGCACCCAGGGGCAGGTGTTGCAGGCCGAAACCGGAATCGTCGGCGCCCACGACCCAGCTCCTGGCCGCGGGGTCCACCAGGCCTTGTTCGGTGACAAGCGTCATGCGAGGTCGACCTCGCTGGTGACGTCATCGACGTCAAGTTGCATTGGCCCGGGGAGCTCGCCCATGGCGATCGCATCCGCGTGCTGGCGGATTGCCCGGCGGCGGAGTCGTTCATCGAGGAAACGAAGGGCAAACGCCGGCAGCTTGTCTCGATTGCGGCGCAGGCGATCGACCACGGCTTCCAGGGCACGATGTGCCCAGCGGAACTGCCGCGCCCACACCGCCAGGCCGCAGATGATCATGGCGATGCCCGGGCCTGGCGTGAAGAGCATGATGATGCCGGCCACGACCAGGACGAGGCCTGCGATCGAGATGCCGACCCAACGTGCGGCTCCGCGCATGCGCAGGAAGGCTTCCATGCTCAGCCGTGCGATCCCGCTCCCCAATCCTCGATCGGCACCCGCGCCGATGCTGTCTCGAACATACAGCACGACTCAAGACGTCCGCCCGGCGATCAGAGTTGCGTCACCAGCCTGTTCGGTGCGCGCCGCGCGCGGACCATGGCCGGGCCTTGGCGGCTCACACCCAGGAGGGGAACCACCAGCGCAGGCGGAGGTCATCGGGGTCCATGGGGATGCCCGTCCAGATCGGCCAGAAGTGGACGAACAGGGCGCCGGCCAGGGCCACGAGCAGCACCGTGGCGGTGATGGCCGCCCAGGGCACGCGTGGGGCCGTATCCCCGACGGCAGGGGCCGGCTGGTTGGCGGCCGCCGCGTTGGCGCGCGAGGCTGCGCCTGGGCGGCGTGTCAGCCACGTGTCCGCCGCAAGGGGGCCAAGGACCCAGCCGGCGCCCAGTCCGACCAGGGCGGCCACGGGCTCGCGGGTCGCAAGGCCCGCCACCAGCCCCGCGACTGTCGCCCAGGAGGCCGCGCCTGACCAGGGTGTCCGGTCGCTGGAGGAGACGCGGAGGCGTTCGACCGCCGCCGCGGCCCCCAGTGCCATGAACGGCACCGCCGGGACCATGTAGAAGAAGAAGGCCGGCCGTGAGATGGCCATCCAAGGCGCAACCTGGGCCAGGTAGAACGCTCCCGGCAGCCAGGAGGAACGCTCACCGCGGCGCATCCCGGCCGTGACCAGGGGCAGCAGCCCGAGGAATCCCCACCACAGCGCGGGGTTGCCAAGGGCGAGCACCTCTGCGGCAGTGCCGGGTGGCACCTCGCAGGGGTCGTCGGCAGGCGACGGGAAGTCGGCGCACGTCTCGTAGTAGTAGGAGATTGGCCGGCCCATCACGGGCCAGGTCCATGGCTGTGCGCGGTAGGGGTGGTCGGATTCGAGGTCGCGGTGGAAGCGAGCGATGTCGACGTGCTCGTGCCACAGACCCCGCAACCGTCCGACGACTCCGACATCGCAGGCGACGTCGAGCTCGGCCGCGTCTGGGCAGTCGTCGTGGCCCTCGGTCGTGTACTGGTAGTTGACCAACCAGGGGACGTAGGTGAGCAGGTACGTACCGGCGGGCAGCAGGACCAGGGGGACCGCGATGCCCAGCGCGAGCCGACGCACCAGGCCGGGACCCCGGGTCCGCACCTCGTCCGTCTCGGCTTCGTCCGTCTCGGCTTCGTCGGCCGGGGCTTCGTCGGTCTCGGCTTCGTCGGTCGGGGCTTCGTCGGTCGGCGCCTCGTCCGACGGGATGACGTTGGTGTGGTGGTCGCCGGTCTGTCGGCGAGCGTCGCGCCAGCGTCGCACCTCCGTGGCCAGGACGATCAGCCCCGCCGCACCCAGCGCCAGGAGCCCCGACCACTTCGTTGCGATCGCAAGTCCCAGGGCCAGCCCGGTGGCCCAGCGCCATGGCGTCACCCGCCAAGCGGGCGCAGGCATGCCGGCCGTGGGTGCTGTGGCGTCCAGGTCGCGAACCAGCAGCCAGGCGGCCGCGATGACGAAGACGGCGAGGTGGATGTCCAGCATCGAGGTACGCGCCTGGACCAGCAGCAGGCCGTCGGTGATGACCAGGAAGAGCGCGAGGTTGGCGGCCCACCGAGACGAGAAGAGGCGTCGCGCGATCAACCACACGAAAGTGGCGATGGCGATGCCCGCCACGACGCCGCCAAAGCGCCAGCCGACGGTGTTGTCACCGAAGATTCGAATGGAGGCTGCGATCAACCACTTGCCGACGGGCGGGTGCACGGCAAACGAGCCCTCGACGCCGCCCAGGGCGAGGAAGGAGCGGGCATCGTCGACGTAGTACGTCTCGTCGAAGATGATGCGACCGGGCTCGTTGACGCGGGTCAACAGCACCAGTGCGTAGCCGCAGATCAGTGCGAGCGGCAGAAACTGCGGCACCGCCCGCCACCAGGGGCGGGCGATGACGTCGACGTCGGTGGCTTCGGACACGGGCGGCACGCTACTCGCAGCCGTTTCGCACCAACCGCAGGACACCGTGCCCGCGATCCGTACGCTGCGGCCCGCAAGGGGCGGACATGGCGGCGCAGCAACCACAGCCCGGTGACGGCGTCGGCCTCACTGTCGCAGGCGCCCAGCCGGGTCGCCTGGTCGTCGTGGCCACGCCGATCGGCAACCTCGGCGACTTGAGCCCACGCGCCGCCGATGCCCTGCGCACGGCGGACCTCGTGCTGGCCGAGGACACCCGCCGCACCGGTCGCCTGCTGGCCCACGCGGGTAGCGACGTGCGGATGACGTCACTCCACGAGCACAACGAACGCGATCGCGTCGCGGACATCGTGGCACGGCTGGCCGAAGGCGCGGTGATCGCGTTGGTGTCTGACGCGGGAACGCCCGGTGTCAGCGATCCGGGCTACGTCCTGGTCCGCGCGTGTGTCGATGCCGGCATCCGGGTCGAGCCCGTCCCTGGGCCGTCGGCCCTGCTGGCCGCACTGGTCGCCTCGGGCCTGCCGACGGACCGGTTCACGTTCGAGGGATTCCTGCCACGCAAGGGTCAGGCGCGACGTGACCGCCTGGCTGAGCTGGCCGTCGAACCGCGGACGATCGTGCTGTACGTGTCACCGCACCGGGGGGCGGCCGACCTTGCTGACCTCGGTGCCGCGCTTGGGCCCAGCCGTCGGGCAGCCCTGGCACGCGAGTTGACCAAGCTGCACGAGGAGGTCGTCCACGGAACGCTGGAGCAGTTGGCCGCGCGGGCCGACGACGGCCTGCGCGGCGAGGTGGCGCTGGTCATCGAGGGAGCGCACCCCCAGGACAAGGAGCCTGCGGACCTGCCGACGCTGGTCGAGATCGTGCGTCGGCGTGCCGCTGCGGGGGAACGCACGAAGGACGTGGTGAAAGACGTTGCGTCGGCTGCGGGGATCGCGTCGCGCGACCTCTACCAAGCGGTTGTTGACGCAGGCTGAGGATCACCGACATCGGTGACGTCGGTGACTGCCGTCGTCGCGGCTTGGTCGAGCTCCTTGAGCACCAGCAGGCGTTGGCCCGCATCAGGGCCCTCCGGGCGTGCCGGTGCGAGCACGGCCAACGCGGTCATGCAGGCCTGGCAGACCGGGCGCCCGCGAAACGTCACCAGGTCGTCCTCCGCGTCGCAAAGCACGCACCTGGACACCTGCCGGGCGACGACGAGGTGGTCGCCGTCGAGCGTGAACGTCACCTCGTCGCCGACTTCGATGCCCAGCCGGTGGCGGTACTCGGCAGGGATCACGACGCGGCCCAGGTCATCGACACGCCGACGGATCCCGCTGTCGTCCATGACGTTCTCCCTCGAGGTGTGTGGTTGCCGGCGGCCGCGCGGCCGGTGTCAGGCGGCGTCGGGCGCGGGCACGTCCAGCTTGGCGTACAGCGGCTCGGCCCCGGACAGACTGGTCCCCGGTGCGATTGGCGTGCGCTGCCAGCCGCCGTCCACGATGGCTCCGCCCTGGCCGAGCATGTCGTGCAGGCGTTCGGTCGTGAACGGCACGAACGGGGCCAGCGCGACCTTCAGGCCGTTGATGGCGTCCAGCGCGGTCCCCAGCGTCGCCGCCGTACGGCCGGCGTCGGTCTTGGCGGTCTTCCACGGCGCGCGGGCGTTCAGGTAGGCGTTGGCGCCGTGCACGGCCTCCATCGCCTTGCGCAGGGCGGCCCGGAGTTCGACCGCTTCCAGCAGTTCGGCCTCCTCGACCAGCGTCGTGTCGACCAGCGCGAGCAGCTCGGCGTCCTGTTCGTCGCGCCCGGCCGCGGACGGCATGACGCTGTCGCAGTTCTTGGCTGCCATCGCCAGGACGCGGTTGACGAGGTTGCCCCAGGCAGCCACGAGCTCGTCGTTGATGCGAGCGACCATGCCCTCTTCGGTCAGGTCGGTGTCCGTGGTTTCGGGCAGGATCGCGGCAAGGGCGTAACGCAACGCGTCGGGCTCGTAGGTGTCGAGGTAGTCGATCGCGGGGACCCCGACCCCCATGGACTTCGAGGCCTTGGCGCCCTTGAACGTCACGTACTGGTTCGCCGGCACGTTGGTCGGCAGGTTCAGCCCGCCGCAGCCCAACAGGTAGGCGGGCCAGAACAGCGCATGGAACGGGATGTTGTCCTTGCCGATGAAGTAGTACGACTCGGCGTCGGGGTTGGTCCACCAGTGCTGCCACGCATCGGGGTCGCCGGACCGCTGGGCCCATTCCTTGGCAGCGGACAGGTAGCCGATCACGGCCTCGAACCAGACGTAGATCCGCTTGCCCTCCCCGATCGTGTCGAATTCCGGCGGGATCGGCACACCCCATTCGAGATCGCGGGTGATGGCGCGGTCGAGCAGTCCCTCCTCGCGCAGCAGCCCCAGCGCCCAGTTGATCACCGCTGGACGCCATCCCTGGACGGTCTCCAGCCATGCACGCACCTGGTCCTGCAGCTTGCTGAGCAGGATGTAGTAGTGCTCGGTCTCGCGCGGGACGGGCGTGGCGCCGGTCAGCTTGGAGCGGGGATCGATGAGGTCGATCGCATCCAGCGTCTTGCCGCAGTTGTCGCACTGGTCGCCGCGCGCGGCCCCGTAGGCGCAGTTGGGGCAGGTGCCCTCGACGTAGCGGTCCGGCAGGAAGCGGTCGGCCTCGGGGTCGAAGAACTGCTCGGTGACCAGGGTGTCGATGAAGCCGTTGGCGTGGAGTTGCCGGAACAGGTCCCACGTGACGTCGCGGTGGTTGTCGGTCATCGTCGTGGTGAACAGGTCGAACTGGATGCCCAGGCGTTCCCATTGCTCCAGGAACAGCGGGTGGTAGCGGTTGACGATGTCCGCGGGCTGGACGCCCTCCTGGTCGGCCTTGACGGTGATCGGGGTGCCGTGCGCGTCGGCGCCGGAGACCATCAGCACGTCGTTGCCGGCGATGCGCTGGTACCTCGCGAAGATGTCCGCCGGGAGGTACGCGCCGGCGATGTGGCCCAGGTGGCTCTGCCCATTGGCGTACGGCCAGGCAACGGCGACAAGGACCGGGCGGGGCGTGGTTGCAGTCATGGGCGCGCAGGCTATGCCGGCAGCACGAAGGGCTGACGAGGTGGCGTCACCGGTCCGGGGCGACGCGACGGTCAGGTCTTGCCGAATTCCGCCATCGCGTCGTGGATGCGGTCGCCAATCCCGGCAATGCGATCCCCGACGACGGCGATCCGATCGCTCGCGATCGACACGTGCTCACCGGCCTCGACCAGGGCATGGCGCGATTCGTCGAGATTGCCGCGCAGGGTCGCCACCTCGCCCTTCAACTCGGACAACTCCGCGTTGGTGTCCGTGAGCAGGCTCGACAGCGACCGCATCTCCTTGGCCAGGACTTCCAGCATCGGGGTCATGCCTGCCACGCTGCGCAGCGCCTCGACCAGCTTGTTGTCGCCCAGCATCGACATGCCCGTCTCCCTCGTCCGCGCGTCCACAAGTTACAGATCGGCGCTCAGTACGGGAGTTCGTGCCGAGTGAGGGTGAACTTGTGGGTCATGCCCTCGCGCTCGTACAGGCGGGTCGCGCCGGTCGTCGAGTTGGCGTCGACGGACAACTCGACGTGGCTGATCCCGCGCGCATGGATCGACGCGAAGGCAGCGCGCAGCAGCGCCCCGCCCAGCCCGCGTCCGCGGGCGGGTGGAAGCACGCCCAGCATGGACACCCACCCGGTGCCCAGCGTGGGCATCGCGCGCCCGATCACGATGCCGAGGGGGTTGTGATCGGCAGCGTCGCGCGCGATCCACCACAGCGCGGGGTCGTACTCCTCGCGCTCGATGCGTCGCGAGCGAAACGCCTCCCAGGTGTCTGCGTGGTGGTTCCAGTGGTCCACGAACGCTTCGTTGGCCAGCCGGTGGGCCAGGCGGTGGTCGTCGTCGGACGCCGGATTCTGGAGCCGGATCCCGGCCGGCATGGCGACTTCGGGTGGGGCGTCGAGGTCAATCGCCATCCGCAGGAACTGGCGGGTCGGTTCGAACCCGAGCGTTGCGATGTCGTCCAGTCGCGCGTCGCCCTCGACGGTCCAGACGGCCGCCGTCCACGAGGGCCAGCGCTCTCGTCGCGCGGCCGCGTTGGCTCGCGCCAGTCCCTCGTCCAGGAGGAAGGATTCGAGGTGGGTGTCGGCGCGGTGGTTCGGATGGGTGTAGGTGTCGATGAACACCTCAGCACCGGGCTCGGCCATGGCCAGCAGGTAGCCGACGATCCCGTCCGTGGGGTGCTCGACGACCAGGCTGTCGCGGTCCAGGTCGAAGCCCGGGGTCTGCCAATCGGTGCGCAGCTCGTCGCTGTCGATGTCGGCCTCACCAAGCGCCTCGATGTCGACCAGCGTGATGAGGTCGAGCACACCGCTGAGGTCGTCCATCGACGTGGGCCGAGCCCGCAGGTCGCCACCCAGCTGGCCGTGCAGTGCCATGGCGTTGGTTCCCTCGCTGCGACAGGCGCCGGAATGCAACCATCTGGGTGGCTCGCGCGTCGGGATGGATGAGAAGGAGGCCGGGCGTGGCATCACCGCCGCTCGAACGACGTGACCGTGAGTTCGCCGACGTCTTTGCAACCCATCGGGATCACATGGTTCGCCTGGCCTGGTTGCTTACCAGCGACGTGCATGTAGCCGAGGATGTCGTCGCCGACGCCTTTGCCAAGGTCCATCCACGGTGGCGGCGCGGTCAGGTCGACGACGTCGCGGCCTACCTGCGTCGCTCGGTGGTGAACGGCGCGAACTCGGCCCTGCGCCGGCGCTACACCCAGCGCGCCCACGAGCGACGTGTGACCGGCGATGACCGCGGCATCCGGCTGCTCGACGATGAAGTGGCCGACCGTGACCAGGTGATCGCTGCGCTACGGCAACTCCCGGACAGGCAGCGCGCCGCCGTTGTCCTGCGGTTCTGGGCTGACTGCACGGAGGCGCAGGCCGCCGACGCGCTGGGCGTGTCGATCGGCACCGTCAAGTCCAACACGGCGCGTGGGATGCACCGGCTGCGCGAGGTGCTCGGCGTCGAGCAGGAGGGAGTGGCGCGATGACGAACGAACCCGAGGTTGTCGACGAGGCGTTCGAGGCACGCCTGCGTGGCGCCCTGGCCGTGGAGGCCGAGCGCGCTGTCGCGACGCCCGCCTTGTACGACGGGGTGGAGCACCGCCTGGGTGTGCGCCGCCGCCGGACCGTGCTGGCCGTGGTCGGCGTGACGGCCGCGGCGGTGCTTGGCGCGGCGATCGCCATCCCGGCGCTGATCGGCAGCGACGAGTCCACACCCCAGATCGTGGACCAGCCCGAGGACATCGGTCCCGTCGCAGGGTCAGACCTGCCCGTTGGTTACGTGGTCGCATCAGGTCCGAGGGGTGAGGTGCGGGTCCTTGGTGGTGACGGCGTCGAACTGTTCCCCGGGACCTCGTGCGGCCCGTGTGTGCCCTTGCACGACCTGGCCGTGCACCCCTCCTCGACGGCCAGCGAGGTGACGTGGGTGTCCCTGAGCCAAGCGGTGTCGGACCCCAATCAGCTCACGATCGAGTCGACGACGATCTCCGCCGAGCAGGGCTCGGGATCGGCGGCCGCCGCTGCCGACTCGGCCGTTGACCCGGGCGACTTCTCCGGGCCGCTCGACTCCGCACCGCCGCCGGGAGATCGCCCGCTTGAGCGCCCCGGCATCGTCTTCTCACCAGACGGCGACCAACTGGCATGGAGCGCCTGGGACGGCGTCACCACCTCGCTGGTCGTGTCGCCCTGGGAAGGAGTGCCGCAGTTCGACAACGCGGTGCGGTTGCCGGTCGACCTCGACGGGATGTGGCGACTGACCGGCTGGGCCTGGGACCGGCAGTACGACGACGGCCGCACTGGGCTCCTGTCGTTCGCCAGTCTGGGGGCATCGGCAGTCGTCACGGTGGCGCAACCGACCGGGGGAGAACTCGTCGTGCTCGATACCGAAATGGCCACCATGGAGAGCTTCGGCTTTTCCCTGGGCGGCTGGCCAGGGGCCGTCGGCGCGGCAATGCTGATGCCCTGGGGCGAAGGGCTGATCCTCGCGCATGCGCTCGACTGGCAGAGCCTGGCCGACGGCGCGGCGGGTCCAGTGTTTTCCAGCGGCGCCTCGCGCTTTCCGGGACCGCCAGATGCCGCATCCGACGACTACTTCTTCTGGCGCGAGATCGACATCGCTGCGGACCGGGCGACGGCCGTCAGCCTGGCCGCCTCCGGCGGCGCCGTGGTCGTGGCAACCGGCGAAGATGTGCTGATTGCCACGCGCGATGGTGTGGCAGCGCTCGGCCAACAGGCTGACGTGGCTCGACCGTTCGGTGCCCCCACCGCTGCCGTCCCCCAGATCCGCGGTTCCATCGACGCGGTCATCAATCCGCCGTCCATGGAACCCGGCGCGGACACGCCGACGACGCCGGCCTCGCTGCTGGTCAACACGGGGACGCAGTTCTGGATCGAGGGCGTGGCCGGCGGCGGTCGTGTCGAACTGGGGTCCGTGTCGCCGGAGACGTGGGTCGACGCGATCGAGCCGCGTCCCGGCAGCACGGTCGATGACCTCACGGCGCTGTTGACCCGTCGTGGGGTGCGCGGCTGGGAGTTCCAACGCATGGTCCGTGTCGACGGGGTCGTGACGTTCGCCAGCATGGCGACGCAGTTCCAACCGGACACGGCAACCGAGCTCGGCGCGCCGCAGCCCGTGTTCTCGCCCGACGGCCGCCACGTGGCCTGGGTCGAAGGCACCGCCGACGAGGTGTCACTGCGGACGATCGGCTGGATCGACCGCGCTCCGGGGACCGGACGGACGGCGGACGACAACGCGTCGTTCGTGCTGCCGATGGACCTCGTCGGCGACCAGGTGTCGGTGCGTTCGTGGACGTGGTCGGACGAGGCCACGATCGCCCGGGCGCAGGCTCGCGATCCGGCCTACCCGATGCAGGCTGCCGGGACGCTGCTGCTGGTGGACAACCTCGGCCTGGCCTACGAGGTCAGCATCGAACGTCAGGGCGACGGCGGCCTTGCTGTCGGTGGGGTCCGCCTGATCAGCCACGTCGAGGAGCCCCCTGCCGGCTGGGTGACCACGCTCCTGTTCGCGCTCGACCACGTCGATGACATCGGCAACCGCTGGGATGTCACGATGAGCTGGCCACCGTTTGCCGGGGTGGACCCTGCAGGACCGGCGTCGCCGGAGTTCAGGCCGTACCTGCTCGACGCCGTGGTCTGGGGCGACGCTGACGACGGGCTGTTCACCGAACTGCGGCTCGACGGCTGGGCCGAGGGGATGGTCATCGCGACCGGCGGCCGCGGGTACGTGGTCACAACGGTCGGTTCGCGCGAGCTCGACGGAGACATCGTCGACGTCGACTGGCTGGATGGCGCAGCCGTCCGGTGACGACGCAGCCATGCGTGGCCCGCCCGGGTTCCGGGTGCGTCGGGTGTGGACAACCCGAGGCGGAGGTTGCGGCTGCACGACAGGCCGCCAGGGACTTTGACCGACGAAGCGTGGAGGGCCACCATCACCTTGCCATCGCGTACAGAGTCTGGGTACCAAGGTGCTCACCGTCGACCATCGGCTCGCCCTGGCCGCACCGGACGACACCTTCGTCCCGGGCTGACCGCGGGCCCGCCTCTTGGGGCGCGTACCGTTGGGCGGACGCCCGCCGGATGGCCACCGCCCGCATGTACGTCGACACGCACACCCACCTCGACCTCCACGACGAGCTGTCGGTGGCGGAGCAACTGGATGCCGCGCGTGCCGCCGGGGTCACGACGGTGATCACGGTTGGCACCGATGTCGCGTCGTCGACCCAGGTCGTGGCCACGGCCGCGGCGCATGACGACGTGTGGGCCGTCGTCGGCATCCACCCCAACGACGCCGACGACGCCACGGACGAGGCGCTGGCTGCGATCGACGCGCTTGCCGTTGAGCCCAGGGTCGTCGGGATCGGCGAGACAGGGCTGGACTACTACCGCGACTGGGCCCACAAGGAGGCGCAGGCGCGTTCCTTTCGGGCGCACATCGCCATGGCCAAGCGCCACGACCTCGCCTTGGTCATCCACTGCCGCGACACGGCCCATGGCGGCGTCGCCGGTGACGCATGGCGCGACGTCCTGCGCATCCTCGAGGCGGAGGGGGCACCGGCCCGGACGATCATGCATTGCTTCTCCGGCGACCTGTCGATCACCAAGGCGTGCGTCAGCGCCGCCTACTTCATGAGTTTCGCTGGGAACGTCACCTACAAGAACGCCGATGCGTTGCGCATGGCCGCGGCCAGCGCCCCTCTCGGGCTGATCCTGACGGAGACCGACGCGCCCTTCCTGGCGCCGGTTCCCGTCCGTGGGCAGAAGAACCAGGCAGCCAACGTGGTCCACACACTGGCCTGCCTGGCCGAGGTTCGGGGCGAGGACCCGGACGAACTCGCCGCCGCCGTCAACGCCAACGCACGTCGCGCCTTCGCGCTGCCGGCTGCGGATGGCGTCGCGGCGTGACCGAGCTGCTCACGCCGCCCGAGGTGACCCGCCTGCTCACCGAGTTCGGTCTGGCCCCGCGCAAGGCCGCCGGCCAGAACTTCGTCGTCGACCCGAACACCGTTCGCAAGATCGTGCGCGAAGCGGGTGTGGGGCCGGGAGCCACCGTCCTGGAGATCGGGCCGGGACTGGGCTCGCTGACGCGCGGTCTGCTCGAGGTGGCAGGCCGCGTGGTCGCCGTGGAGATCGACGCGGGCATGGTCAGGGCTCTGCAGGCGACGATTGGTGGCGCGCGCAACCTCGAACTGGTCCACGCGAACGCGCTGGAAGTGGACCTGGGGGCGCTGGTCGACGGCGGCCCGGCGGTCGTCGTCGCCAACCTGCCCTACAACGTCGCGACGCCGCTGCTGGCCCACGTCGTCGCGGCCGGGGCTGCGTTTCCGTCCGCCTATGTCATGGTCCAACGCGAGGTGGGGGAACGCTGGGCCGCGTCGGTCGGCCACCCCCTCTACGCCGGTATCTCCGTGCGCCTGGCCCTGGTGGCCGACGTGGCGGTCGCGTCGCGGATCAGCCGCCAGGTCTTCTTGCCGGTGCCCAACGTCGACTCGGTGATGGTGCGGGTGACACGACGCGACGACGTGCCGGATCCTGACGAGGTGGCGCGCGTTGGCCGGGTCGTCGACGTGGCGTTCGGCCAGCGTCGCAAGACCCTGCGCCGGACCCTGCGTGCCCTTGCCGAGGTATCCGCCATTGAGGCCGCGTGCGCGACAGCCGGCGTCGACCCCGGTGCGCGCCCCGAGGAGCTTGACGTCGAAGCGTTCCGTCGCCTCGCCGCGGCGTTGCTGGGTTGAATCGGTCGGCGGCGGTCGACCTCGATTGGGGCCACGCGGGCGGCCGTCCCTACTCTCAGGCGCCTCGCCGAGGGCGCCGTCACCGGGGCTGGGGAGCACACCGTGGGATCACGTCCGCGCACTGGCATGTGCGTACGCGTGCCCGCAAAGGTGAACCTGTTCCTTGCGGTCCGGGGCGTGCGGTCGGACGGCTACCACGAGCTGTCCACGATCATGCAGACCGTGTCGGTGCACGACAAGTTGACCGCCGGCCTGTACGGCGCGGACCTGGCATCGATGCATCCCACCGCAAGGCAGTGGATGCAGGTGGACCTGGCCGTCGAGGAGGGTGCGCCGGGCGACGTTCCGGCCGGTACCGACAACCTGGTGATGCAAGCCGCCGACGCGCTGATGGCCCGGGTCGGGATGGGAGGCAACGGGACGTCGCGGCCTGACGACGGTCCCGGCACGTCCCTGCGACTGACCAAGTCGATCCCCGTCGCGGCCGGCATGGCCGGGGGCAGCGCCGACGCGGCCGCTGCCCTGGTGTTGCTGAATCGCCTCTGGGACTGCCAGCTGAGTGACCGCGAGTTGCGCGACCTTGCCGCAGACCTGGGCGCCGACGTGCCGTTCTGCGTGACCGGGGGGACCGCGCTGGCCACCGGCACAGGTGCGGCAACGGCCAGGGTGCTCACGATGGGCACCTATCACTGGGTCGTCGGCGTCACCGACGCGCCGTTGTCCACGCCCGAGGTGTACCGGGCCTTCGATGCACACAGCGAGCCCAGCGAGGTCGAGCCCGATGCCGTGCTCGCGGCCTTGCGCACGGGCGACGCGGAGGCGCTGGGTGCTGCGCTCTACAACGACCTCGAACTGGCGGCAATGGGACTGCGCCCGGATCTTGGCCTGAAGCTGGAGGCCATGCGCGACGCCAGTGTGCTTGGCACGGTCGTGAGTGGGTCCGGCCCGACGGTTGTCGGCCTGGTCGCCTCTGCCGAGGAGGCCGTCCGCGTCGCCGCGGCCGTGGAGGGCAGTTTCGACCGGGTCCTGGTGGCCACGTCGCCCGCCGGCGGGCCCGAGGTGTCACGCCTGCGGGCCTGAGTAACCTCAAGTTCTCGCGCGGTCGGAAGCGGGGCCCCAGGCTCAGCTGAACGCGCGGCCCCGGTCGGTCGATCCTCGGGTCGACCTCCGATGGGGGGTGGTGTAATTGGCAACACGCCGGTTTTTGGGGCCGTGCATTCAGGGTTCGAGTCCCTGCCCCCCAGCTCATGTCCTCGCCCCGCTGGCAAGGTGGCTGCGGCCAACTGGCGCTCGGTGAGGGTCCACCAGACGAAAAGGCCCCGCCGTGCCGACCACTGCTGCGATCGTCCTCGCCGCCGGGCTTGGCACCCGGATGCGGTCGGGTCGCGCGAAGGTGCTCCACGAGGTGGCCGGGCGAACCCTGCTGGGCCACATCCTGACGGTGTTGGGTGACCTGTCGCTGCACCAGGTGGTCGTGGTCGTCGGGCACCAGGGCGACGAGGTGGCGGCCGAGGCGCGCCGTGTCGCGGGTGATGACGTCACGATCGTGGAGCAGGTCGAGCAGCGCGGGACTGGCCACGCGGTCCTGACCGCACTTCCCTTCGTGGCCGAGGGTGTGGACCGCGTCCTGGTCCTGCCGGGGGACACCCCCCTTGTCACCGCCGAGGTGCTGGCGTCGCTGGTGGCGTCGACGTCGTCCGCGGGGGCGCTGCTGACCACCCACCTCGACGATCCCACTGGGTACGGCCGCCTGCTGCGTGACCACGACGGCCGCGCGATCCAGATCGTCGAGCACGGCGACGCCACCGACGACCAGCGCCTCGTCGGCGAGGTCAACGCTGGGATGTACCTCGTCGCCCGGGACCTGTTGGCCGCCGCCGTCGAGTCCCTCGACGACGGCAATGCCCAGGGCGAGCTCTACCTGACCGACCTGGTCGGCCACGCCGCCCGTGCCGGCAACCACCTCGAGGCAGTGGTCGTCGACCCGCAGCCCGTGCTGGGCATCAATGACCGGGCACAGTTGGCCGAGGCGGGCGCGATCCTCAACCGTCGCCACCTCGAACGGTTGATGCGTGACGGTGTGACCGTTGTCGATCCGGCGACCACGCGCGTGGACGTGACCGTGTCGTGCGAGCCGGACTCGACCTTGTTGCCGGGCACGCTGCTGCAGGGCACGACCACGGTCGCGGCCGGCGCCACGGTCGGTCCGTACAGCCACCTCGTCGACACGTCGGTGGGCGCCGACGCCGTCGTCCGGTTCGCCGTCACCCAAGGTGCCGTCATCGGCGCGTTGGCCACCGTCGGGCCCTACACGTACCTGCGACCAGGCACGGTCCTGGGACGGGGCGCCAAGGCCGGCGGGTTCGTGGAGATGAAGCAGGCGGACGTCGGCGACGGATCCAAGGTCCCGCACCTGTCCTACATCGGCGATGCGACGATCGGGCGCGACGTCAACGTCGGGGCGGGCACCGTCACGTGCAACTACGACGGCTTCAACAAGCACCGCACCGAGATCGGTGACGGCGCGTTCATCGGGTCCGACACGATGCTCGTCGCGCCGGTGACGATCGGCGCGGGTGCGGTGACGGCGGCGGGCAGTGCGATCGCCCACGACGTACCCGACGACGCCTTGGCGATCGAGCGCTCGCCCCAGGTGACCAAGGAGGGCTGGGCAGCCGATCGACGTGAGCGCACCGACGGTTGATCCCCTCCCGCCAGGCGTCGGAGGCCGGGATTAGGGTTGGCGGCACAGGGAGGTCGACGAGGAGGCTGGCCCGTGGCGACATCGCCCAGCCCCGCCGACCTGGTCGCCGAGGCCCGGTCCAGCCTCTCCCACCAGTGGCCCCTGGTTGGCATGGTGGTCCTGGCGGCCTACTTCGACTGGCTGCTCAAGGGCGAGGCGGCCGTCGCGCTGCTCGGGCTGGGACTCGGGTTGGCACCGGTGCTGCTCAGCAGCGTGGCTCGTCCACTCGTCGCCAAGGTCGGCGAGCAGGTCCGCGGCGTCGTCGACATCCCGCCGGCGTATCGGCGCCTGGTTGCCATCGGCCTGCCCATGGCGCTGGTCTACCTGTCCCGATGGCGAGGGACGCAGCCCATGGGCTGGGCCGTGCTCACGATGGCACTGCCCCTCGGCACGTCGTTCCTGATGATCCGGAATCGGGGGAGCCTCGAGCGACAGTTCGCGCCGCTGTTCACCGCCCGTGACCGGCTGCTGCCGCGCAAGGTCCAGCTTGGGCTGATGCTGGCGGCACCCATCCTCATAGGATTCGCACTGAGCCACGGCACCCTGCTGGACCTGCCTGCGTTCTTCGGCGCCAGTACGCGGTCGCGCACGGCGGTCGGGGCGCGGCTGGTCCCGATCGTGCTGGGCGGGCTGCTCAGCACCATCGTCGTGTTCCTGTTGGCCCACACTCCGTCGAAGGGGGCACCGTCGCCACCCGCAGGCGCAGGGCCGCCACCGCCTGTCGCGCCCGCAGTGCCCTCGCGAGGCCCCGTGCCGGCGCCGCCAGCGGGCAGGCCATGAGCGTCGACCTCGACCCGTTGGGCGAGCGGCCAGTCCCGCCGCCGGCGCCCCCGCCAGCGTCGCCCCCGTCAGCGTCGCCACCCGGGGGGACCGACCTGCTGCTGCGTTGGGTCGCCGCCCTGGGCATCGCGACCGGCATCGCCGCTCTGCTCCTGGACGTCTTCGACGTCGTGGCAATGCCCTTCACCCTGACTTTCGTTGCCCTGCCCGCGACCGTTGCGGTGGTTGCCCTGGGCGGGCTGACGGGGCGAACGCCGCAGTTCACGATCGCGCGTCGCCTGGTCGTGGGCGCGGTGTCCGGTGTGGCGGCGACGGCGGCCTATGACCTGGCCCGCGCGGCGGTCGCGTTCGCGACGCCGCGCAACCTCGATCCGTTCCGCGCGCACCCGAACTTCGGCGCGTTGATGTTGGACACCTCGCCCGACACGACCGCGGCGCTGGTCGCTGGCTGGGGCTACCACTTCTGGAACGGGCTGACGTTCGCGGTGCTCTACACGCTGCTGTTCGGTGGCGCCCGAGTCCGGGCAGCGATCGCCTGGGCCATGACGCTGGAGGTCGCCACGATCGCCGTCACGCCGCGTTACACCGCGATTGACACCACCGACGTCTTCTTTGTCACCGTCAGCCTGGTCGGCCACCTCGTCTACGGCACGGTGCTTGGCGTGCTGGCGCGCCAGTGGTTGCAACCCGACGACATGGGCGGGCCTGGAGGGGTTGGCGGGCGTGGGTCGGCGCGGTCGCCGTGGGACCTCACGCGCCCCACGTGGCGAGAGGGGTGGCGGTGACTCGACTGACCCGCCTCGTGGCCCTGGCAGGCCTCACCCTCGGCATCCTGGTCGTGCTGGCCGGCGTCGCCTTCGCGGACGACTGCTCCAGCCCCAGTGACTGCTCGAACACGGCGTGGACGGTCGGCGGTGGGGCGGCGGTCGCCGGTGGGCTGGCCGCTGCTGCTGCTGCCAGTGGCCTGCTGCCGGGATCGCCCGAGGGAGCGGCAGGCGCTGACGGGACCCCAAACACGCTGAGCCCGGAGTGCCGGCAGAAGCTGCAGGGCCTGCTGGACCGAGTCAACGACCAGTTCGCCTACGTCGCTGAGTTGACGACGACGTTGCAGGGGGCCGTCGAGCGCGGCAGTGCACGGCGCATGGCCAGCTCGGGTGGCACGGTGGGTCCTGACGGCCTGCCCCTTCCCGGGGAGGCCGACCTCACCTCGGCCGGCGCGGGCGCGGCCGAGACCGCGGCCAGCAGTTTCGTCCCGAGCGCTGCATCGATCCAGCAGGCGCAGGTCGCCGCCGCGAACGCCCAGCAACACGCCGCACGGGTTGCGGCCCAGGCCGTGTCGCGCCGGGCCCTTGCGGATGGCCTCGAACAACTGCTGCACACCATCGACACCAGCACCGTCGAGGGAGCGAGGACGTTCCAGTCGGTGGCACGCGAACTGGTGGCTGCCCAGACGCGCGCCCGAGCCGCCGAGGAGGTGCGGCGTCAGGCCTCCCGGATGGCCCAGGCGGCGTCATCGCAGGCGGACGACCTCGCCGCGCAGCTGGCTCGCTTCAACCCGGCTCGCGCTGCGACCAACGTCGCCCGCGGCCTCGGCGCCCTCGCGGCCCTCTACTCCGCCTACTCGACCCACCAGACGATCACGCAGTTCGGCAGCGGTCTGCGCGGCGTCGCGACGCGCGGCGCGCTCGGCGCAGAGCAGGAGATCCTCATCGGGGAGTTCCTGCGTTGGCGCTCCTTCGCCGCGGAGGTCAAGGCGAGGCTGGACGCCGCGTTGGTGGACCTCAACGCTCGGATGGGCGCCTACAACGTGGCGGCGGTGCCGTGCGGTGCCGAACTCCTGCACGCCGATGCCCACGCGATCCTCGACCGGGCGATGTACGACCCTGGCCGGGTGCCAGTGCCCGCGGGCGCCGTCCCGGGGCGCGTCATCGACCCGCGCCCGCGCGAACTGGACGAGCAGGGCACCCCACAGGACTGCACCCAGTACGAGGCGGCCCTGCAGAACTACGACCGCATCGCCGACTCGGTCAAGCGCGACCTCGAGCGCTGGCAGCAACGAGGCGCTGACCTGTCTGTCACCAAGTCGGCCCTGGACCAGCTGATACGGGAGACGGCGGCCGCGCTGGAGAGCAGCAGCACCCAGTTCGAGGTCGAGCACGGCACCGCGGGCGTCGTCACGGTGGCCGCGGCCATCGCGGGCCTTGCTGGTGTCATCACGCTGGGTCCTGCCCTGGCCATCGGTGCATTCACGTTCTTCCTCGCCTCCCACGCTGACGTGTCCGTGCGGCCCGAGGCGGAACACCTGCAGAACGCCGTGTCGGCCTGGCGCCAGGAGCGCCGCTGGCTGGACAGTCGCGACGGCTACATCCGCGGCGAGGTGGAGCGCCTGCAACGAATGGTCACCACGGATCTCCGCCAGCGCCATGACGAGCTTGCGCGGCTCCACGCCCGCTGCGCCGCCGCAGGCGGGACGGCGTCGCCGCCGTTGCCGCCCGGCGTGCTCACCCAGACTCACCCCGTTTTCGGAACCCACCGCACGTTGCAGGAGGTGCGCCAATGGCGCTGACCCCGCAGGACCTTGACCAACTCGCCACCACCGGCTTCGGCCCGGTCACGTTCACCAAGAAGCGCGGCCACTGGCTGGCGGTGGTGGCAGACCGCGAGGCGACCGTGACCCCTGACGGGGTGGCGATCGCCGTGTCGGCAACCGCGCCAGCAGCGTGGCCGGCCGTCGACGGCATGCCGGAGGAGGTGGTCGAGCAGCGGGTCCGCCTGCTGTTCGACGACCTCGGCCTGGCACGACGTGAACTCACCGAGGTGGTTGGCTCCGAGGACGGCACGCAGGTGGGGGCCACCCTGTGGCTGGACAGCGAGGTGGCGACCCGTGGCGAGCTGGCCGCCGCCGTGCGCGCCGTTGGCTCGCTGGCAGAGTCGGCCGCGTTCGGGCTGGCCTCGATCGCGTCGGACCTGCGGGCCGAGGTCCTGATGATCCACCAGGTCCAGGAACGCTTGGACGCCATCCCGACGGCAGCCGACATCCCGGCCGCCCCGTCGACACCCGCCGCCCCAGCTCCGGCCGCCGCGCCCGCCGCCCCCGCCGCCCCCGCCGCGTCGGCTGCAGCGGCTGCAGCGGCTGCACCGGCTGCTCCGGCTCCGCCCTTCGTCGCGGGCGCGGCGCCGCCGGATCCCTCGATGAAGTTGCCGGAGCCAGCGACCCCGGTGGCCACGACGGTGTGGGTCTACGTCGATGCCCCGACGGCCATGATGGGCGCGGATGACACGTCCCGTCAGGTCGGGCAGGCCGTGCCCGGCGAGTGGTACCAGCTGGAGTCCGAGGCCGGCGGCTGGGCGCTGGTCGCGTCGACCGGCGGGTTGCGTGGCTGGATCGACGCGGCGGCCGTGCGCCGCCAGGCGTGACCGCCATGAATGCGTGTCAGCCATGCCGATGCCGACGCGCCAAGCCGCGCCCCGCAGCGTGCATACGCTGACGCAGCGGCCACGAGATTGAGGGTGTGATGGAAGTCGTCACCAAGAAGCGGATGATGATCTTCTCGGGCTCCAGTCACGAGGGCCTGGCCAAGGAAGTCGCCGAACACCTGGGCATGCGCGTCGGCGAGGTCGAGCTGTCCAGGTTTGCCAATGGCGAGCTGTACTGCCGGTTCGGCGAGTCGGTCCGTGGCGCCGATGTGTTCGTCATGCAGACCCACGTGAGTGACTCCGACCGCACGATCAACGACTACGTGGTGGAGCAGATGCTGATGTTCGACGCGCTCAAGCGCGCGTCGGCCAAGCGCATCATCGCGGTGATCCCGTACTTCGGCTACTCCCGGTCGGACAAGAAGACCCTTGCGCGGGAGCCCATCGGCGCGAAGTTGATGTGTGACCTGCTCGAGGCGGCCGGTGTCGACCGGATCATGTCCGTCGACCTGCACACCGGCCAGATCCAGGGCTTCTCCAACGTCCCGTTCGACCACCTGACGGCGATGCCGCTGATCGAGGGCTGGATCCAGGACAACGTCCCCCCGGGCGAGCGGGTGATCGTGTCGCCCGACGCCGGCCGGGTCCGCCTGACGGAGAAGTTCGGGCAGCACCTGTCGGCCCCGATGGCGATCCTGCACAAGACCCGTGACCCGCGGGAGCACAACAAGTCCGAGACCCGCGAGGTCATCGGTGAGGTCGAGGGCAAGATCGCCATCATCATCGACGACATGATCGACACGGCCGGAACGATCTGCGGCGCCGCGCGCATGCTCATGGACCGCGGTGCGACCAGCGTCATCGCCTGCGCGACTCACGGCCT
>Ga0326597_10000195_pt1 | contig 111775 bp, 126 predicted proteins | sample RVTome_12_FD_203789 | JGI IMG/M metagenome (GOLD analysis project Ga0326597, IMG submission 203789) | Soil microbial communities from uranium-contaminated site in the Upper Colorado River Basin, Wyoming, United States - RVT100D185 | ecosystem: Environmental > Terrestrial > Soil > Contaminated...
AGACGAAGGCCTTGGCTGCATGATCGACAATGGCAGCCACATGCTGCTTGGCGCGAACCGGGCGACACGCACCTATCTGGACGACATCGGTGCGAGCGGGCGGCTGCATGAGGTACGTCCAGCCGGTTTCCCGTTCCTGGAGCCGGAAAGCGGGCGGCAGTGGACCCTGCGGCCCGGCTCGCCGTACCTGCCGCTCTGGCTGTTCTCCGCCGACCGGCGCGTCCCGGGTTCAAGCCCCCGGCACTATCTGGAAGTCCTGTCTCTCGCTCGCGCCGGCGTGCGCGATACGGTCGCCGACCGGGTAGACACCACGGGTCCCCTGTACGAACGGCTATGGCAGCCTATGGCACGCGCCGCGCTCAATACGGATGCGGTGGAGGCCTCGGCTACGCTTTTGTGGCGCGCCATCGCGGAAACCTTCCTCAGGGGTGAGGCCGCGTGCCGTCCCATGATCTTCACCGAAGGCCTTTCGCCGACGCTGGTCGACCCGGCTCTGGCGCTACTGACCGAGAAGCGGGCGGAAATTCGCCTGCAAGCGCGGGTGCGCGGCCTGCGCTGGCAGAACGAGCGCGTCATCGCGCTGCATTTCGGCGAAGGATTGCTTAGGGTCGAGCCTGACGACGTGGTGGTGCTTGCGGTACCGCCAGACGCCTGCGCGGAGCTATGGCCGCCCGTGAACCCGCCACAGGACAGCCGCCCCATCCTCAACGTCCATTATCGCCTCGGCGAGCGGGTACGACTGCCGGCCGACGCTCCCTTCCTCGGATTGATCGGCACCGACTCTCAGTGGCTCTTTGCCCGCGGCGACGTGCTTTCGGTTACGATCAGCGCGGCGGACAAACTGATCGACCGGCCCAACATCGAACTGGCCAACCAGATCTGGGCGGAAGCGGCGCGCGCGTTCGGCCGCAACATGGGCCGGCTGCCGCCATGGCGGATCATCAAGGAAAAGCGCGCGACCATTGCCCAGACCCCGGCCGTCGCCGCCCGCCGGCCTGGCGCCACCACAACTCTTACCAACCTCTTCGTCGCCGGAGACTGGACCGATACCGGCCTGCCCGCCACCATCGAAAGCGCCATCCGCTCCGGCGTTACCGCCGCACGCCTAGCCCTGAAGGCCATCGACCAGTTACAACGGCCGGACTGATTCCGCGTCGCCAGTGACACGACGTAAAACACCGAAAACCAAGCAATTAGCAGGGCCTTTTGATTTTCTCAAGATAATGGTATAAGTGCGAAGTAAACTCACAGCATTGTGGGAAAAGATGAGAAACGGGGGTTCAGGCAATGGCGGCAATTCTCCAGGATCTCAAGAATACGATCATCGCGGGCGTGGTGCTCGCCGTCGTAGTTGCCTTGGCGCTTGCGGGCTGGCACAAGCAAGGTCTTGCACTCGATTACGCTTGGTGGGCGTTCTTTTTCCGCTGGCTCCACGTGCTGTCCGGCGTGATGTGGATCGGACTGCTGTGGTACTTCAACTTCGTCCAGATTCCCAACATGCCCAAGATCGAGGCATCGCAACGGCCGGCAATCACCAAGGTAATCGCCCCGTCGGCCCTGTTCTGGTTCCGCTGGGGCGCAATGTCGACTATCGTCACAGGGCTGATTCTCGCATGGCTTAACGGCTATATCGTCGACGCCATCACCATCGGAATCACCAGCGGTGCAGCGAAGCACACAGCCATCGGAATCGGCATGTGGCTCGGCACCATCATGTGGTTCAATGTCTGGTTCATTATCTGGCCGAACCAAAAGATAGCGCTTGGCATGGTAGAAGCCGACGATGCCGCAAAGGCGGCGGCGGGCCGCAAGGCCATGCTGTTTTCGCGCACGAACACGCTGCTTTCGATCCCCATGCTCTATTGCATGGTGGCGGCACAAAACATCTTCTGACCTCTCTCGGAATCTGCTGCAATGCGGGGACCTTCGGGTCCCCGCTTCCAATTTTTCCGACAGCGCTGCGATCCCTGTACGGGGCAAGGGCAACCGGCCGCTTCCAGTAAGAGCGGAGGCTGCCCGGCGTCCAGGTGCTGACGTGATCCCGGAAACGCCGATGCGTCGGCCCCGTACGTGCTGTTCGATGGCCCTCCCGGGCGTTCTGCTGTCAGGGATGGCCATGATAAGCCGTCCCGCGGCTGCATCCGGGCATGATTCCGACGCTTGCCGGCCGTGCCGTCCAGGGCGCCGCTCGGCGTCCTGTCGCGGGTGGCGGATCAATCGACGGCGATCAGGGCCGCGGCGACGGCACGACCTTCCAACATCAGCACGTTGAAGGTTCGGCACGCCGCACCGGTGTCCATGGTCTCGATGCCCACCCCGGCGGCGCGAAGGGCGGCCCGGATCTCCGTATTCAGCGCCGCTCCGCGCACGCCGCAGCCGACCAGAAGCACGCGCACCGCCTCGCTCGCCTGAGTCACGGAAGAGAGGGTTTCCAGAGTGATGGAAGCGCTGTCCTCAACCGGCCAGGGAAGGGTATTGTCGGGGAACACCAGGACCGAGCCCTTGTAGGTCCGGCCGGAAATGCGAAAGCCTCCCTCGCCATAGCCCTGGATCATCTGCCGGCCGTGTCCGGATGGCGGCGCGATGTCGGCCATCGGCCGGTCAGGATTCCGCAGTCCGGGTCTCGCCCCCATCTTCGGCGACGCCCGACCGGCGAAGGTTCATATGGATCAGAAGAGGCGTGGCGATATAGATCGACGAATAGGTTCCAACGCAAATTCCCCAGATCATGGCGAAGCTGAAGCCGCTGATCACCGGCCCGCCGAAAATGTATAATGAGAATACCGCAATGAGGGTAGTGCCGCTGGTCAGGATCGTGCGCGACAGGGTCTCGTTCAGGCTGAGGTTCAGCAGGTCATCGAGCGGCATCGTCTTATACTTGCGCAGGTTCTCGCGCACCCGGTCATACACCACCACCGTGTCGTTGATGGAGTAGCCGGCAATGGTGAGGATCGCCGCTACCGTCGTCAGGTTGAACTCCAACCCGAGGGCGGCAAACACGCCGATCGTCAAGATGACGTCATGCGCCAGTGCCACCACGCCGCCGACGCCGAACTGCCATTCGAAGCGGAACCATATGTAGATCAGCATGGCAAGCAGGGCGAGAATGACCGCCTCGGTGCCGGCTTCGATCAATTCGCCCGATACCTTGGGACCGACGGATTCCACCCGTCGGTACTCCACACCGGAGCCCAGCGCATCGCGCACCCTTTTCACGACCGCTTCCTGCGCCCCTTCGCCCTCATCCTGGCGCTGGATGCGGATCAACACGTCGGTGTCGGCGCCGAAGCCCTGAAGCTGCGCGCCCAACCCGAGCCCCTCAAGCTTGCCGCGCAAAGCCCCGATATCGGCCGGCCCCTGCGTCCGCACCTCGATCAGGATTCCACCCCGGAAATCGATGCCGAAGTTGAGACCGCGAACGGCGAACAACGCGATGGACAGCGCACACATCACCGCCGAAAACATCAGCGCATAGCGCCGGAAGCGCATGAAATCGATGCGGGTGCCGATAGGCACGAAGTTGACCAGACGCACGGCGATGTCTCCTTCGTCGCTCTAGATCGGCAGGACCTTCGGCTTCATCCGGCGCAGCCAGTGGACGGTCATCAGGCGCGTCAGCATGATGGCCGAGAACATGGAGGTGACGATGCCGATGGAAAGGGTTACGGCAAATCCGCGCACCGGCCCGGAGCCAAAGATATAAAGCAGAATACCGGCGATCAGTGTCGTCAGATTGGCGTCGATAATGGTGGAGAAGGCACGCTGATAACCAGCGTCCATGGCCGAGATGGGCGTCCGCCCCGCCCGCTGCTCCTCGCGGATGCGCTCGAAGATGAGCACGTTGGCATCCACCGCCATGCCGATGGTCAGCACGATGCCAGCGATGCCGGGCAACGTCAGGGTCGCCTGCAGTACCGACAGCAGGGCCAGTATGGAGGCCAGGTTGACGAAGAGAGCGATGTTTGCAAAGACCCCGAACAACCCATAGACCAGCCCCATGAACACCACCACCGCCACCAGGCCGATGATGCAGGCGATCGCGCCCGCACGGATCGAATCCGCGCCGAGCCCCGGGCCGACCGTGCGCTCCTCGACAAATGTAAGGGGCACCGGCAACGCGCCCGATCGCAGCAGCAGGGAAAGGTGCCGGGCCGATTCAGTGGTGAAATTGCCGCTGATGATGCCGTTGCCGCCGAGGATCGGCTCGCGGATCACCGGCGCGCTGATTACCTTGTTGTCGAGCACGATAGCAAACGGCTTGCCCACGTTGCGCCGGGTGGCATCGCCGAACCGCCGCGCGCCGAGGCTGTCGAAGCGGAAGCTCACGACCGGGCGGCCCTGCTCGATGGTGGGCTGAGCGTCGACCAGCGTCTCGCCAGACACCATGACGCGGGTACGCACCGGATACATGACCGGCTTGCCGTCCGGCCCGATTTCGCTGTCCGACGGCATCAAGACGGTGCCCGGTGGCACTCGGCCGCCCGCGACGTCCTGCTGCGACGCGGACTCATCGAGCAGGTGGAATGTCATCTTGGCGGTCTTGCCGATAATGTCCTTGATCTCCTGCGGGTTACCGACGCCGGGAAGCTGAACCAGTATGCGGTCCTGTCCTTGGCGCTGAATATCAGGCTCACGCAGGCCCAGCTCATCAATACGCCGGCGAATGATTTCCAGCGACTGTTCGACAACAGCGCTGCGCCATTCGCGCGTCATCTGTTCGGTCGGCCGGATGACGAAACGCCTGCCATCGCTCTCGAAATCGAAGCCCTGGGTGGCGCTGCGCAACAGCTCGCGCGCGCGCGATACGTCGGCTTCGTTGCGAATGGTGACGGTGGCGCCGTTCTGGATGCGCTGCAGCCCGGTATAGCCGATGCGGCCGCCACGCGGCGTCAACGCGTCACGTATTGAATCAATGAGGGAATTCAGCCGTTCTCGGATTGCATCCTCGACCTTCACCTCGATGAGCAGGTACGACCCCCCCTGCAAGTCGAGCCCGAGACTGACCTGCTTGTGTGGCAGCCATGCGGGCAAGGCATCCGCCACCTCCCGCTTGAGCGCATTAGGTGTGGCGAATGCCAACCCGAGAATGCTCAGGAGAAGGATCAGAACGACCTTCCACCGGGCGATATAGACCATCTGGTATATCCTGCTGAGGCAACGGTTACGGCGCCGGCCTGCCTAGCCGTTCTTCTTCTCTGCGTCGGCGTCGGCGTCGTCATCACCGCCGTCATCGCCTTTGGGTTCGGTCTTGGCCAGCACGTCGCTGACCATGCCGCGCAACATGCGTACGCGAACCCCGTCGGCGATTTCGACAATCAGCTCGCTGTCGCTCGATACCCGGGTGATCTGACCGATGATCCCCCCGGCGGTGACCACCCGGTCTCCACGACGCAGTGCCGCCAGCATCTCGCGGTGCTGCTTCTGCTTCTTCTGCTGGGGACGGATCAGCAAAAAATAGAAAACGACGAAGATCAGGACCAGAGGAAGTAGCGACTCAAACCCACCAAAACCGCCGCCACCGGCGGCCTGGGCATAAGCTGGGGATACGAACATCCGGTTCTCCTTATAGGTACCCACCCGGGCTGCGGGACTATACCGTCCCGGCCGGCGGATGCAAATGCGTTCGGACGGCGCCTCAGCGGCCAAAAAACGCCCGATTCCGGCCCGCCTTGCCTGTCGGATCGGGTAAATGCGGAGCATGCACCGCTCCCTGGGCCACCGCCAGTTCGCCCTGCGGGACCGGAAGCGTGGGCTTCAGCGCCGCTCAGCGGCACCCAGGAGTCGTCAGACCCGCGGATCACCAGCGCCGCCCCTCCACAGCAGCGCCGTTTCGGGTGATAGAAATCAGGGCGGTGTGGAACCGATCCGACCGGCGAATCGGAACACCTTGTGGCGCATGAGACTACCCGCAAGATCCGCATGATCGTGAGGAATCGGGGTCAGCGCCAGCGGTGCCTCCAGTGTGGGATTCCGGCGCAGTCGGGATGGGCCGGGGCGACCGGCCGGGTCGTCTTCGGTCCATGCGCGCACCACCAGAACGATCTTTACCCGTTTGGTAAGCCGGGTCAGCGCCGCTGCGATGATTTTCGGCACTGTTGCCCACCCGCTGTCGTACGTCTGATCGAAGTTCCACGGCCACGGGAACGGCAATTCCCGTATAAATCTCCGGCAGTTGCCGTGCCCCGCCATTGACCGCGGAGTCGGGTGTGATAGGGTCTGCCGCCGCGGCCGCCAGGCCGCACCTTCGTTCGCCGACGACGCTGATGGCCGACCACACGCTTGAACCGCTTTTGCGCCGCATTGCAGACGCTCTTGATCGCCTCTGCCCGGCAGCGAAGGCAGAGCCCGACCTGAACACCGCCGACGCCTACGTGTGGCACGCCGATGGCTGGCTGGAGGCGGTAAATCAGGTCAACCGGGTACCCATCGCGCTGCTCAGGGGAATTGACCGGGCTCGCGACATCCTGTTCGACAACACGCGGCGCTTCGCCGAGGGGCTGCCTGCCAACAATGCCCTTCTGTGGGGGGCGCGCGGTATGGGCAAGAGCTCGCTGGTCAAGGCGATACACGCGGCGGTCATGGCGGAAACCGGGCGTCCACTCAAGCTTATCGAGATCCACCGCGAGGATATCTCGTCCCTGCCGCGGCTGCTGCCGGTGCTGCGCGGCGCGGCGGAGCAGCGCTTCGTGGTGTTCTGCGACGACCTTTCCTTCGATGGGCAGGACAACGCCTACAAGTCGCTCAAGGCGCTGCTGGAAGGCGGGATCGAGGGACGGCCGGCAAACGTGGTCTTCTACGCCACCTCGAACCGGCGCCACCTGATGCCGCGCGACATGATAGAGAACGAGCGCTCTACTGCCATCAACCCGGCAGAGGCAGTCGAGGAAAAGGTCTCGCTGTCGGACCGGTTTGGGCTCTGGCTGGGCTTCCATAGCTGCGACCAGGAAACCTATTTCGCCATCGTCGATGGCTATGCCGACCGGTTCGGGCTCGCGATCGACCGCGACACGCTGCACGCCGAGGCCAACGAGTGGTCGGTAACACGCGGCGCGCGATCTGGACGCGTGGCATGGCAGTTTATTCAGGACCTCGCCGGCCGGCTGGGAACGCCGCTATGCTGAACCCGTCGCTTCGACCCATAGCGAGCCGCGACAGGTAGCGCATGGGATCCACCGGCTTGTCGCGACGGCGAACCTCGAAATGGAGTTGCGGCCGGGTCACGTTGCCGGTCCGTCCGACCCGCGCCACCACCTGACCCCGCCGTACCAGTTCTCCCCGTTTCACCAGAATCTTTGAGGCGTGGGCGTAAGCAGTCATCAGGTCGTCGGCATGGCGCACCAGCAGCAGGTTGCCAAATCCCTGCAACTCGTTGCCGGCATAGGCAACGACTCCGGATTCCGCAGCGCGAATGGGCATGCCCTCGCGGGCAGCGATGTTGATCCCGTCATTGCGCAACCCGCCGCCGCGCGGCCCATAGGTAACGATCACCCGCCCGCGCAAGGGCCACATGAAACGCCGTCCCTCGCGCGGCGGAGGCTCGGCGTCACGCACCGGCGCTGGCGGCCGCGATGCCATCTGCGCGGACGGAGCCGGATCGGCATCGGGCAGCGGCGTGGACCTGACTGCGCGGGAAACCCCGGCTGCCGGCGCCAGCGACGATGGCGCAGTCGCAGCTAACCGCGCAGGCGATCCGGAAACGGGCAGGGAAACCTTCTGCCCCACGACGATGACATAGGGCGGCGGAATGGCGTTGGCGCGCACGATGTCACGCATATCGACGCCATAGTGCCGTGCGATGCCATAGACGGTCTCGCCGCGGCGGACGATATGGTAACGGGCCAGGGGCAACACCAGGCGTTGCCCCTGCTCCACCACGAACGGCGCCTGCAGCCGGTTGGCGTCGATAAGCGCGCGCAGCGGAACACCGTTGTCTCGGGCGATACTGTAGAGAGTTTCGCCACGGCGAACGACGACACTGCGCCCGCTCCCCTGCCCCGGTGTTATGGCGGGGGCCGGTTGGTCTGAGGGCGGCAGGGCGGCCTGCTGCTGTCCCGGCCGGCCAGCCGGCGACTGATCCCCGTGCACCACCGGCGCCGGAGGACCGCTGCGGGCGCAGCCGCCCAGTGCCAGCGCCGCGACAAGGGCGCCCCGCAACATATTCCCGTGCAGACCCGCTGCAGCGATCATGTCCATAAGTTTAGGAATCCATGGACCCCTGTTCAACGCCAGACACGCACCGCGTCCGTTCCGCTGCCATTACCGCTATTATCCGCCGACCCTTCCACCAGCGGCACGAAGCGCACCGGCCACAGGGTTTCGGAGTCCCAGCCATCCGCGGTGCGGCGGTAGCGTACCAGCGCCTGGTCCTGGGCGGTGCGCCCCACCGGCGCGATCAGAATGCCGTCAGGCGCAAGCTGTTCAAACAGCACATCCGGCACCCGGGGGGCCCCCGCGGTGACAATAATGCGATCGAACGGCGCCTGTTCGGACCAGCCCTTGGTGCCGTCACCCCAGCGACTGGTAATATTGCGGATGCGCAGCGCGGAAAAACGGGCTTCGGCGTCGCGCAGAAGGTCGCGATGGCGCTCGATTGTATAGACCCGGCGACACAGCCGCGCCAGCACCGCCGCCTGGTAGCCGCAGCCGGTTCCGACCTCCAGCACTTTCATGCGCGGGCCGATTTCCAGCGCCTGGGTCATGAACGCGACCACCGCCGGCTGGCTAATGGTCTGCCCATGGCCGATGGGAAGCGCCGTATTCTCGTAGGCCTGATCGTGAAACGTAGGGGGAACGAAATTCTCGCGCGGCACCCGCTCGATGGCCGACAGGACGGCCTTGTCGGTCACGCCCTGGCGGCGTAATTCCATGACCAGCCGGATCTTGCGGGCCTCGAGCGTCATGGGCGCGGCCGGCCGGGGATCACGTGGGAACCAGCCGATCGCGGCCGTCCATGTAGGGACGCAGCGCCTCGGGTACCGTTACCGAGCCGTCTGCCAGCTGATAGTTCTCCAGCACGGCAATCAGTGTCCGTCCGACCGCCAGCCCCGAGCCGTTCAGCGTGTGCACGAAACGGGTGCCCTTCTTGCCCTCGGAACGAAACCGCGCGCGCATGCGCCGCGCCTGAAAGTCGCCGCAGTTCGAGCAGGAGGAAATCTCCCGGTAGGTGTTCTGCCCCGGAATCCACACTTCGATGTCGTACGTCTTGCGCGCCGAAAACCCCATGTCGCCGGTGCACAACGTCACCACCCGGTACGCGAGGCCCAAGCGCTTCAGCACTTCTTCGGCGCAGGACGTCATGCGCTCGTGCTCGTCGACCGATTTATCCGGATGCACGATGCTCACCATCTCCACCTTGTCGAACTGGTGCTGGCGCAGCATACCGCGGGTATCCTTGCCCGCCGCCCCGGCTTCGGAGCGGAAGCACGGCGTCAAAGCGGCGAAGCGCAGCGGCAGCGACGTCTCGTCGACGATCTCGTCGGCCACCAGATTGGTCAGCGGCACCTCCGCGGTGGGGATGAGCCAGTGATCCGCCGTGGTGCGAAACAAGTCGTCGCCGAACTTGGGAAGCTGGCCGGTGCCGAATAGAGCGGTGTCGCGCACGAGTATCGGCGGTACCACCTCGGTGTAGCCGAATTCCCTGGTGTGAAGATCGAGCATGAAAGCGGCCAGAGCCCGCTCCATACGGGCAAGCGGACCCTTCAATACGACAAAGCGGGCACCCGAAAGCTTTGCCGCGCGCTCGAAGTCCATCCCCATCCGCTCGCCGATGGCGACATGATCCCTGACTTCGAAATCGAACGACGGCGGCGCCCCTACCTTGCGTACTTCCACGTTGGCACTTTCGTCGGGTCCCACAGGAACATCGTCCGCCGGCAGGTTGGGCAGCATCTCGACCAGATCCCTGAGCGCCCGCGCAGCCAGGTGCTCCTCCTCCTCCAGCGCCAGCATGCGCTCCTTGAGGCCGGCGACCTCGGCCATCAGCACGGCGGCATCGTCACCCGTGGCCTTGAGCGCCCCGATCTGCTTCGACGCTTCGTTACGCCGCGCCTGCGCCTGCTGAAGCCCTGTCTGGGCCGCACGTCGTACCGCATCGAGCTTCTCGACGGCCGCCGACTGAGGGGCCATACCGCGCTTTTGCAACGCGGCGTCGAAGGTTTCGGGGTATTCCCTGATCCAGCGGATGTCGAGCACGGTCGTTCCCGGGCGCCTGTTCGTTCGAAAGACAGTGATTCTTATACGCGCCGTGACTGACTCGCGTCCAGCCGCGGCAATCGAACCGGTGCTTTCGCGACGATCCTACGCTGCCGTTTCTTCGGCCGCTTCGCGCTCGGCCCGCTTCTTTTCCACCATGCGGGCGCCGATGATCGATATCTCGTAGAGCAGGATAATTGGAACTGCGAGGCCGATCTGGCTGATCACGTCCGGGGGCGTCAGGATGGCGGCAGCAATAAACGCGCAGACGATCGCGTAGCGTCGACGCTTCGCCAGTCCGTCTGCGGTGGCGAGCCCGACCCGCGCCAGCAGAATGAGCAGCACCGGCAGCTCGAAGCCCAGCCCGAAGGCGAAGATGAGCTGCATGGAGATGGACAGGTACTCGCTGATCTTGGGTTCGATCTGGATCGGCAGGTTGCCCTGACCGCCGGGCGTCTGGAAGCCGAGGAAGAAATCCCACGCCACCGGAAAAATAACGTAATAGACCATGGCGCCGCCAACGAAGAACAAAATCGGTGTCGCCACCAGAAATGGCAGGAATGCACGCTTCTCGTGCTTGTAAAGACCGGGAGCGACGAACATCCAGATCTGGCTGGCGATGATCGGGAAGGCGATGAAGGCAGCGACGAAGAACGATTGCTTGATATAGGTGAAGAAGGCTTCCTGTGGCGCGGTAAAGATCATCCGCGCTCCGGTACGGCCCTCAAGAACCCGCGCCAGAGGACGCACCAGGAAGGTGAAAATCTCTTCCTTGAAAAAGAAGGCAATGAAGAAGCAAACCAGGAAGCCCGCGACGCAGTAGATCAAACGCGAGCGCAACTCGACCAGATGATCGAGCAACGGCATGCGCTTTTCGTCTGCAGTCACGTCCTCCATGATCAGGCGCCTGTCTTGCCCTCGGCTGCGGCCGGTGTGCCGGCCGCCGGTGCCTCATCCGCACCATCGTCGCGCGGTGCCTCGGTCACGCGTCCCGACACGATGTCGGCCTCTGCCGACTGTACGGCGCGCTTGCGCGCCTCCTCTTCCTCATTGTCGGAAAGGCCGTCGGTCTCCTCGAAATAGGTGTAGGCTTCCTCGTACTCGTCGAGGGTGCGCAGGTTGGGATCGGCGGAGCGCTTCAAGTCGCTCCCGGCATCCTCGATATCCTTGCGGATGGAGTTGACGCTCTGCTCTACATCGTCGGCAGCGAGCGAGGTCCGCACCTCGTTTTCTATCTTGTCCAGTTCCACCTCGCGCGCCAGCTCATCCAGTCCGCCGCGAAACTCGCGCGCCAGATCCCGCGCCTTGGCGACCCAGCCGCTGATCACCTTGACGGCAGCCGGCAGGTCCTTGGGACCGATCACGATCAGCCCCACCACGACGATGACCAGGAATTCCCAGCCGCCGATATCGAACATGGTGCGCAGGCACCTCGATGGAGAAACGGACGCAGACGCTCTGCGTCAGCTCTTTGCCGCCTCGTCGCGCGGCGCCGGCTTGGCGGTCTCGCCCGGCGGGCCGGCCGCCTCGCTGATGGTCTTCTGGTCGCCCTTGTCGCCGCTTTCGCCTTCCTTCAGGCCTTTGCGGAAAGCCGTGACTCCCTTCGCCATATCGCCCATGAGGCGGGACAGCTTACCGCCACCGCCGAAAAGGATCAAAACCACGACGAGGACGACGAGCCAATGCCAAATGCTAAAAGATCCCATAACTGGCTCCTTGCGGCATCCTGACGGACGCAATCGTTGGCCGGATCATCGCAGAAAGCCTGCCGCGCTGCAACGCTGCCTGCGCCTCAGACCAGGCTCTGCAATGCGTAGCCGATGATGTAGGAAAAGGAGGCCGCTCCGAGGCCGATGGCCATGGTCTCTGCTCCCGAACGCCACCAGGAAACCAGTGACCAGCGGCTCTTGGCAGAACCGATGAAGAAAAAAGTTAATCCGGTAACCAGACTGGACCAGGCGAAGGCGTGGGACCGTTCCATGAGCCAGGGACTGGCGATGAACGGCAGCAGCGGCACCAGGCCGCACAGCAGGAAAGCGCCGAAAGTGCTCAGCGCGGCCCGCGTGGGGGAGCGTTCGCTCATGGGCAGGCCGTATTCCTCGGTCAGCATGGTGTTGACCCAGAGCGCCTTGTCCGCCGTGATGACCTCGACAACCCGGTCCAGGTCCTCCCCGGTAAACCCCTTGGCACGGAAGATCTCGCGGATCTCACGGGTCTCGCCATCAGGGTCACGCACGATCTGCCGCTCCTCGTGCGCCTTGAGCCGCTCGAACTCCTCGCGCTCGGTCTTGGTGCCGGTATAGTTGCTTGCCGCCATGGAAAACCCGTCGGCCACCACGTTTGCGGCCCCGAGCACCAGGATCACGCCGGTCGACAGATTGGCCCCGACGACGCCGGCGACGATGGCGAACGTCGTCACCGCCCCGTCGATGCCTCCATAGACCCAATCGCGCAGATAGCTCGCGCTCGGTCCCTGCTCAAGGCGCTCGCGGATCGCCTCTACGGTGTGATCGTGGTGGATGGCGTCGACGGGCATGCGCGCATCATCGTGTGAAAGCGAGCCACAAATGCGCGCCCGCGCCGCTCAATACCGCATCGCGGCGCGCGATGCCAGCCCGCTTCCCGTCAGCCGTGCGGGGGCGAACGATCCGGCGGTGGCCCGTCGTCGCCCGCCTCGTTATCGGCCACGGTCGCTTCGGCCGCGACGACGGGATCGTCGGTGTCATCGAGGTCGTCTTCGTGCTCCGCTTCGTCACCGTCGTCGGAGTCCGTATTGTCCTGGTCGCCCTGCGCCGCCACTTCCCCGAAAATGGTGCGCACCGGCCGGGTATCGAGCAACCCGGCGGCCTTGAGCTCGTCGACGCCGGGCAGGTCGGCGAGGCTGTTCAGACCGAAATGCTCGAGAAATGCCGAGGCGGTTCCCCACGTTACGGGCCGGCCCGGCGTGCGCCTGCGGCCCACCGGCTTGATCCAGCCCAGTTCCAGCAGAACGTCGAGCGTTCCCTTGCTGAGCGCCACACCCCGGATTTCCTCGATCTCGCCGCGGGTGACCGGCTGGTGGTAGGCGATAATCGCCAGCGTTTCCACCGAGGCCCGCGACATCTTGCGCGGTACCTTTACTTCCAGGCGCAGGTGCGGCGCCAGGTCATCGGCAGTACGGAACGCCCATTTCCCCGATACCCGCGTCAACCGCACCCCGCGCTCGGCGTAATGGGCCGCAAGTTCTCCGAGCAGCGAGGACACGTCGCTGCCCTCGGGCAGACGTTCGGTCAGCGCCGACTCCTCCACCGGTTCGGTCGCCGCGAACAGCAACGCCTCCAACATTCGAAGCTCCAGGGACATGCCGCTCATCGGGGCCGGCTCGACGGTCTCGCTCATGTCGGTTCTGATAGATCCATCCATAGTCTTACCCCGATTGCGACGGAGAACGCACGTATATCGGACCGAACCGGCCGGTCTGCCGAAGCTGCAGCCTTCCTGAACGAACCAGCTCGAGACTGGCCGCCAGAGTGGCGGCGATCGCCGAACGGTAGATCAGCGGGTCGCCAAGGCCCGGCGGAAGAAAACTGAACAGGGCCTGCCAATCGGGCAGGCGGCCAAGGACAATCCGTCCCAGGCGCTCCAGGGCATCGTCCATCGAATAGATATCGGTAGGCGCGATTTCCAGCGATTCGACGCGAGTGCGACGCTGATGTTCTCCATAGGCCTTGAGCAGCTCGTAGAGCGAGAGATCGTAAACGGGAGTACGCACGATCTCGACCCCTTCAGGGGCACCGCGCGGGAACACCTCCACTCCCAGCCGCGGCAGCGCCATCACTCTGGCGCCAGCCTGCTGCATGGCTTCCAGCCGGCGCAGCTGGAACGCCAGCGCTTCAGCCATCTCCGGCCCGCTCGGTTCGTCGTCGGATTCGGGCTCCGGCACCAGAAGTCGCGACTTCAGGTAAGCGAGCCATGCCGCCATTACCAGGTAATCCGCGGCGACCTCGAGCCGAAGCCGCTTTGCCGCGGCGATATAGGCCAGATACTGGTCGGCAAGCTGCAGGATGGAGAGATGGATCAGGTCCACCTTCTGCTGCCGGGCGAGCGCCAGCAACAGGTCGATGGGCCCTTCAAACCCTTCGAGGTTGATGACCAGTTCCGTGCCGGACGACCCCAACGGCGACGGACTCTCGAATTCCGTATCGACCTCCATGCGCGCTCCTAGCCGTGCCCCGCCACGGCCATGACAATTCTGAACAGAAATTCCACCGGCACCCCCACCAGCCAAGGAAAAAGGCTCAAATTAACGCCGATCTGATCCCCTATCAGCGGCAGGATGAACAGCACGCCGATTATAATGAAGAGACCGAATCGCTCCAACCTGGCAAACGGCAGGGCGAGGGACCGCGGCAACAGCCCCACCGCCACGCGGCCGCCGTCCAGCGGCGGCAGCGGGATCATGTTGAACACCGCCAGCACCAGATTGATCAACACGGAATTTTCCAGATTCGCAATCAGCCACGCTCCCGCGAAACCCGGCACATAGGATGCCAGATGCATCAGCGCTGCAGATACGATAGCCAGCCCGAGATTGATTCCCGGCCCCGCCGCGGCCACCCACATCATGTCCCGCCGCGGATTGTTGAGACGCCAGAAGTCCACCGGCACCGGCTTCGCCCAGCCAAACAGGAAGCGCGAGCCCGACAAGATCAGCAGTGCCGGAACGATCAGCGTGCCGAACGCGTCCACATGGCGCAGCGGATTGAACGAGACGCGGCCGAGACGCTTGGCCGTATCGTCGCCCAGCCGCCAGGCAACATAGCCGTGCGCCGCCTCGTGCAAGGTAATGGCGACGATGGCAGGAATAACCCACAGAGAAAGCTGGAGCAGAATCTGCATCAGACGCCCGCGGGGGATTGCGCCAGCAACGCGTCGAGCCGGCGCGAAAGTTCCGCGTCGGTAACACGCATCCCCGGCTTCTCCTGACGGATGGACTCGGCCCGCGTGAAACGGTCCATAGCAGCGCCGGTCATGGACGGAACCGCCGCCGCCACCGCCGCCATCTCCGACAGCACACCGGAACAATGCAACGCCACGTCGCAGCCGGCCGCCAGTACCGCCTGGGCCCGTTCCGGAAGCGTACCGGCAAGGGCATGCATGTTGATATCGTCGGAAACAAGTAACCCGTTGAAACCGATCTCTCCCCGAATTGTTCGCTCAATCACCACGGGGGAGACGCTGGCGCAGCGATCGGTATCGAGCGCACGGTAGAGCACATGCGCCGTCATGGCCCAGGGAGCGTCGGCGAGGGCCCGGAACGGTTCGAAGTCGGTGGCACGCAGGGCATCCAGCGGCGCATCCACCACCGGCAGCTCCTTGTGGCTGTCGGCACCGGCGCGTCCGTGGCCAGGAATATGCTTGATCACGGGCGCGACGCCTTCGGCGAGCATACCGTCGCACACGGCACGGCCCAGATCGGCGACCACCACCGGATCGGCAGCGAAGGCCCGGTCGCCGATAATGTCGTGCCCATCCACCCCCGGCACATCGAGCACAGGCGTGCAGTCCACCGTAATGCCGAGCGCGGCCAGTTCGCGTCCCGTCAGGCGCGCATTGAGCAGCGCCGCCTCACGACCCGCAGCAAGGTCGCACCCGGCCAATGTTCCGAACAGCCGTGCGGGCGGCGCCTTGCGCCAGTGCGGCGGACCGAGCCTTGCCACCCTGCCCCCCTCCTGGTCGATCAGCACCGGCGCATTCTCGCACCGTAGCGTTTCGCGAAGATCGGAAACCAGCCGACGAAGCTGCGTGGGATCAACGCAGTTTCGCGCGAACAGGATGAAGCCGAGGGGCTGCGTGGCCCGGAACAGCGCCCGTTCCCCATCGACCAGCGTCGCGCCGTCGCAACCGAAGATCAGGGCGCGGGTTAATGTCCGGTCAGGGGCGGACAACGATACACCCGAGTTTGCGCTGCCTGGCCCGGTTGCACAGGGTCTCGGCCGCGGCGACATCGGGCAACGGCCCGGCCTGCAGCCGATAATAAATTCCCTTGCGGCCGAGATCCGCACGCACGATCCGCGACTCCAGCTCGCCGAAAAGATCGCGATGCCGCTTGACAAAATCCGCCCAGGCTCGTTTTGCCGCCGCATCGGAGCGCAGCGCGGCAATCTGTACGCGATAGGTCCCGGCCGCGGCCGGCCGCCGCTCCGGCGCAGGAGCCGCCGCGGGCTTCGGCGGCTCCGCTTTGACGACCGGTCCGGGCTCCGGCGCGGGCTTCGGCTCGGGCTCAAGCGCCGGCTGAACGGCCGCAGGTGGTATCGGCAGCGGGGCAACCGGCGCGCCGGCGGCAGGCGCCGATGCACCGGGCGGTGGCGGCGGCCTCGCCACAGTCGCCTCCGGGGGCGCGATCAAACGCTCTACCGGCGGCGGCCGATCGGCCGGCGCGATACGGCCATAGACCTGCTTGTCCTGATTGGGCACCTCCATGCCGCCAGGCTGTTCCGGCCGCACCTTGGTCGGTCCCTCCTGCGCCTTGATGACGGGGGCGATGGCCTCCCCCCCGGCCTGCCTGCCGCGATCATAGGAATAAAAAACGATGCCGGCGAACCCGCCAAGTGCGATCAACGCGATACCGACGGTAAGGCTTCGCCGGATCCACCGCTTGCGGGCGCTGGGCCGCACGCCCGCCCGAGACGTGACGGGGCGGTCTTCGCCATCGACTTCAAGGTCGTCGGCCATCAGCGCATTTCCTCGACCGGTTCCACCCCCATCACCGCAAGGCCGGACGCGATCACCACAGCCACTGCACGGGCCAGCGCAACACGCGCGACGGTGAGCGCTCGGTCGTCGGCAACGATGAAACGCAGCCGCGGATCGTCGTTACCGCGATTCCAGACCCCGTGGAAGGTGGCTGCCAAATCGGTCAAAAAGAAGGCCACCCGGTGCGGCTCGTGGGCCACCGCCGCACCCTCCACCACCCTCGGCCAGCCGGTCATCAATTTTATCATGGCCAGCTCGTTCGGGTCCCGCAGCCGGGTCAAGTCAGCCGCCGCCAGAGACGAATCGTCAAGGATGATACCGGGAAACGTCTCGGCGACGTTGCGCAACAGAGAGCACACCCGGGCATGGGCATACTGCACATAGAATACCGGGTTGTCCTTCGACTGCTCCAGTACCTTGACCAGATCGAAATCCAGCAGCGCCTCGTTGTTGCGGGTCAGCATGATGAACCGCACCGCATCCTTTCCCACTTCGTCGATCACCTCGCGCAGGGTGACGAACGAGCCGGACCGCTTTGACATTTTCACCGGCTGGCCCGCTTCGAGCAGGTTGACGAGATTGCAAAGCCGTACGTCCAGCGTCGCGTAACCGTGGCTGACCGCCTTCACCGCCGCCTGCATGCGCTTGACGTAGCCCTTGTGATCGGCGCCCCATACGTCGACCATCTGGGCGAAGCCGCGTCCGACCTTGTCTCGGTGATAGGCGATATCGGACGCGAAGTAGGTCCAGCTCTTGTCCGACTTGCGCAACGGCCGGTCCACATCGTCGCCGAACCGGGTGGCGCGGAACAGGAGTTGCGGCCGCGCCTCCCAGTCATCGGGCGGCGGCTTGCCCTTGGGCGGCTCGAGCGTCCCGGTATAGACCAGGTCGCGCCCCTCCAGTTCCTTCACAACGCGATCGATGGCGCCGGAATCCGCCAGGACCTTTTCCGAGGTAAAAACGTCATGGCAAACCCCGAGCGCGGCCAGGTCGTCGCGGATCAGCCTCATCATGGCGTCCACGGAATACTGGCGGATAACGGGCAACCAGTCGGCTTCGGGGGCCGCCAGCCATTTGTCGCCATCCCGTTCCGCGAGCGCCGATCCCACCGGCTTGAGGTAGTCGCCGGGATAGAGCCCTTCAGGGATTTTTCCGATGTCCCCGCCCAGCGCCTCGCGGTAACGCAAATGGGCGGAGCGGGCGAGCGTATCCACCTGCCCGCCGGCGTCGTTGACGTAGTATTCGCGGGTCACGACAAACCCGGCCTTGCCGAGCAGAGCGGCCAGCGCGTCGCCCACCACCGCGCCCCGCCCGTGCCCCACATGCATCGGGCCGGTCGGGTTGGCCGACACGTATTCCACGTTGATGGCCGCTCCCTGCCCGACATCGCATGCGCCATAAGACGTCCCGGCGGCGAGGATTTCAGGAACGCGGGCACGCCAGAAATCGTCGCGGAGGCGAAGGTTGACGAAGCCGGGTCCGGCAACATCGGCGGCGGCGACATCGGGATGGACGGCCAGTTTCGCGGCGATCTGCTCGCCGAGGTCGCGTGGCTTCATCCCCGCGTCCTTGGCCAGCACCATGGCCGCATTGGTGGAAAGGTCGCCATGGGCCGGATCCCGCGGTGGATCGACGGCTATCCGGCCCGTGTCGAGCCCGGCCGGTACCGATGCCGCCACCAGATCCTCTATAGATTTCTGAACTATAGACTTTATATAATTGAAAACATTCATTTTATTCGTACAATTCAAAGAGACGACGGTGTTCATCCATGGCAAAGCGATCGGTCATCCCGGCAATGTAGTCGGCCACCAGCCGCGCGCGCGCCGTCGGGTCTTGTGCGGCTTCGGCACGGATACGCCAATCCGTAGGCAGGCATTCGGGTTCGGCCAGCAGAATACCAAACAGTTCGTGCACCACCCGCCGCGCCTTGCTGGTCATCCGGTTGACCCGGTAATGGCGGTACATGCGGTTTTTCAGGAATTCCTGCAACTCCCTGTTGGCCGCGTGCATGCCGTCCGACATGGCGACCATGGGATGTCTCGCCTCGCGCACGGCGGCTGCCGAGCCGGGCGCCGCGTCCGCAAGCCGCTGACGGGTTTCGGCCAGCAGGTCGGCAACCATACGATCGATCATCCTCCGGGTAGTTTCGTGTATCAGCCGCGACTGTTCCAGATTGCTATAGCGCTCCTGTACTTCCCGAATTACTGGCCCCACCAGTGGCAGGACCGAAAGGTCATCAACCGTAAACAGGCCGGCGCGCAACCCGTCGTCCACGTCATGGGTGTTGTAGGCGATGTCGTCGGAAAGCGCCGCGACCTGCGCCTCCATCCCGGGCTGCGTGTGCAGCTCGAGGTCGTGCTCGCGCACGTACTCGGTTACCGCCCAGGGCAACCCCTCAATGATGCCGGGTGCAGGCACCAGCGGACCATTGTGCTTGGCGATCCCCTCCAGCGCCTCCCACGTAAGATTAAGCCCGTCGAACTCGGCATAGCGGGCCTCCAGCCGGGTGACGATGCGAAGTGCCTGACCGTTATGGTCGAACCCGCCATAGGGTGCCATGGCCGCGCTGAGGGCGTCCTCACCGGCATGGCCGAAAGGGGTATGGCCAAGATCGTGGGCCAGGGCCAGGGCCTCGGCCAGGTCTTCATCCAGCCCGAGCACCCGCGACAGGGACCGGGCAATCTGGGCCACCTCAAGGCTGTGGGTCAGGCGGGTACGGTAATGGTCGCCCTCGTAATTAACGAAGACCTGGGTCTTGTATTTCAGCCGACGGAAGGCACCGCAATGGATAATGCGGTCGCGATCACGCTGAAATACGGTGCGGGTCGGGCTTTCCGGCTCCGGGTGCCGCCGGCCCCGGCTGGCACGGGGATCCGAAGCATAGGGCGCGCGCTCCGGCGCAGCACCGAACCCGTTGGCAGATGTCATGGGCGGACCCTACAGCGGGCATCGAGCCGGCGCAACGCGGCCGTGTGGCTGCCTCAACCGACCACGGATGCGTTGACCTGAGGGGTCCTGCTCCCTACATAATCAGCGGGTTCGACTATTTCTGAAAGTGATTCTATGCCCGATGGACTGCCCCCGGAGGACGAGGCCCGCGCCGTCACGATCAGCGACAGCGCGGTAAACCGGGTGCGCGCGCTGGTTTCGTCCGGCGAATACCAGGACATGATGTTGCGCGTCTCCGTGTCCGGCGGCGGCTGCTCGGGCTTCCAGTACGGCTTTACCTTCGACGACGCCCGGAATGGCGACGACCGGGTCGTGGAAAAGGACGGCGTGACCGTTCTGATCGACGAGATGTCGTGGGAGTTCCTCGCCGGCGGGGAGATCGACTACGTGGAAGAGTTGATCGGCGCCTATTTTACGGTCAGGAACCCGAACGCCAGCGCGACCTGCGGCTGCGGCACCTCGTTCGCCGTCTAGGTCGACAGTGCCTGCGCCTGCGCGTATGCGGTAAGCAATCCACCCAATTCCGATCCCGTAGCCCCGTAATAGGCGGCGACCACATCGAAAGCGGACGCCCCCGACCCGTCGCCGGCGGCGAGGTCGAAAATCTGCGCTTCCATGGGAGTTGCCGACAGCCCCGCCTCGCCGTACGTCACGCTTGCCATCAGCGCGCCATAAAGCGATGCCTGCGTGGCCGACGAAATCGTTCCCGCATAGTTGGCGCTGTAGATCGCCGCCATGGCCGACGTGGATACGTTCATCGATTCATCCCCGGTGCCTGAAAACAGTTTCGCAGAACGACGTAAACGGCCCGTATAGAATCCGTTGCAGTTTACACAAATGCGACCGAAGGCAGGGCAATCGCGTCTGGCCGCCCAAAGGATTCTGTCGCTCCGGACAAGCCCCGGATTCAAAATCCTGGGCGCGATCCGGGGCCCGGAGCCGCACTGTGCGGCGTCGGATCCCGGCTCGCGCAGCGTTCCACCGCTTGGCCGGGATGATGGGAGTGCAAATGCAATTGCCGTGCGCGCGGGGGGGACGGCGGTTGGCGCAACCCGCTTATTAGGCTAGAAAGCAGCCCATGCCGCGCCATTCCGGCCGGTCGGGCAAGATCGATGCTGACCATCGCCACCTGGAACGTGAACTCCATCAGGGTACGCCTGCCGCGGCTGACGGAGTGGCTCGCCGAGTCCGCACCGGACGTGGTGCTGATGCAGGAGATCAAGGTGGTCGACGACGCGTTCCCGCGCGAAGATATCGAGGACCTTGGCTACAACGTGGCAACGCACGGCCAGAAAACCTACAACGGTGTCGCCATCCTGTCGAAGAGCCCCATCGAGGACGTGACCCGCGGCCTGCCCGGAAACGATGACGACGAACAGGCCAGATATATCGAGGCATTCACCGGCGGGGTTCGCGTGGCGTCCATCTATCTGCCCAACGGCAACCCGTATCCGTCCGAAAAATTCGACTACAAACTCGCCTGGATGGACCACCTTTACGACCGCGCGCAGGCGCTGCTCAAGCTGGACGAACCGTTCGTTCTGGGCGGCGACTACAACGTCTGTCCGACCGACGACGACGTCTACGATCCGGAGGGCTGGGCAAACGATGCGCTTTGCCGGCCGGAGTCGCGCAGCCGCTTTCGTGCGCTGCTGAACTTGGGACTGACGGATGCCTTCCGCGCGCTGCATCCCGAGCCAGGCGTTTACAGCTACTGGGACTATACGGGCGGAGCCTGGCAGAAGGATTTCGGGCTTCGCATCGACCATCTTCTTCTGTCGCCCCTGGCGACCGACCGGCTGGAGTCATCCGGTATCGACCGCAAGCCGCGCGGCCGCGAAAAGCCTTCGGACCACACACCGGTCTGGTGCAGCCTCGTCGACCAGTCCCCCGGCCCGCATCTCGCCGGTGGCTGAGGGATAGCAATCGATGAAATTTCCGGAACCGCCCCGCTTCGTTGTCGTTGCGTTTCTGTTTGGACTCGTCTGGGTCTCAATCGTCTGGAGCAAGGGCCAGATCCGCGAGATCGACCGGCTGGCGGTTCACTTCCTGATTTTTGTGGTCGTCGGCTCGCTGCTCGGATGGACCATGCGCATCATCGTGCGCTGGTGGCACGGCCGCAAATGAACAATGCCGACCTGATCGTCGCCACGTTCAAGGCCGCCGGGATCGATCGCGGCTTTGGCATTCCGAGCGGCAACGTGCTGCCGCTGATGGACGCCATGCGCAAGGGCGGCATCGACTTCGTGCTCACCGCCCACGAAGGCTCCGCGGGGTTCGCCGCCGACGTGACCGGACGCATGACCGGACGGCCCGGCCTCGCCATCGCCACCCTCGGACCCGGCGCGACCAACCTTGCCACCGGCGTCGGCGACGCCTGGCTCGACCGCTCGCCGATGATCGCGCTGACCTGCAATCTCAACACGCCGCAGCTCGGCCGCCGCATCCAGATGTGGATCGACCATCACGCGCTTTTCCGTCCCATTTGCAAGGCCACCATGCGCCTCGAACCGGGGCGGGTCGGCGAAACCGTGGCCGAGGCCGTGCACATCGCATTGAGCGAACCGCAGGGACCGGTACATCTGGATTTGCCCGAGGACGTGGCGGTGGCCGCCACCAACGAACCTGTGCCCGGAATTCCCGATGCGGCACCCCAGCCGGGCGCCCCCGACGCTGCCGTCGCCCGCGCGGGGACCCTTCTTGCGGCGGCGAAGCGGCCGGTGGCGATAATCGGTGCGTCTGCCATGCGGATCGAGAATCCTGCCCTGCTGCGTCGTGTCATCGAGCGTCACGGCCTTCCCTTCGCTACCACCACCATGGCCAAGGGACTGATCGACGACGACCATCCACTGGCGCTCGGCTGTATCGAGCGCGGCCGTCGGCAAATGCAACGCGCGCTGCTGCGCCGTGCCGACCTGATCGTCGGGCTCGGCTACGACACTATCGAGGTAGAGTACGAAGCGTGGACCGGCGACACACCCGTCTTGCAGGTGGATATCGAGAAGGTGGATGTGGCGCCGTCGGTGAATCTCGTCCATGAGGTGACGGGACGTCTGGCTTCGTCGCTGGAGCGGCTGGCCGCGCTTCCCGCGGCGGAGAACGACTGGGCCGCCGATGAGATCGCCCGCCACCGCACCGACTTCCAGTCGGCCTTGCGCCCTGCCGCCACCGGATTTGTCGCCCACCAGGCGATCGATGCTGTGCGCCGGGCCCTGCCTCGGGAAGGCGTTCTGGCCTTCGACGTCGGCGCCCATACCCACCAGATTGCCAGCCAGTGGGCCGCGCATGGTCCGCGCAGCTTTCTCATCACCAACGGCTGGTCATCCATGGGGTTTGGCCTGCCGGCGGCCATTGCCGCCAAGCTGGCGCACCGCGATCTCCCCGTGGTGTGCCTGATCGGAGATGGCTGTTTCCAGATGACCTGTGGCGAGGTGGCGACAGCCAAACGCCTCGGCATTACGCTGCCGGTGGTGGTACTGGACGACCGCTGGCTGTCGCTCATCAGGGTGAAGCAGACCCGCCGCCAGTATCCCTTCTACGGCACCGAACTGCAGAAAGAAGAGTACCGCGATCCGCCGGCCCATTATTTCGGCGTACCGGCGGTCGGCGTGCGCGACGCGGAGTCGCTGGAGGTCGCGGTGACCCGGGCACTTGCCGCGAACGGTCCGACGGTAATCGAAGCGGTGGTCAACGCCGACCATTACATCGACACGGTGTTCGACTAAATACCTCTCCCCGATTCCCGGGACGACACGGCGGCATCGATGCTATGCTGTCCGCCAAACCACCTTGGGAGGCGGCCGCTTTCGGGTATCCGGGCCGATAGGGAACATGAGCCAGCGCCGTCCTTACGCACCGCTTGCCGTACTCGGATTTGTCGTAGCGGTCGCTGCCGTTCTGTTGGCCATTGCGGCCGGCTTCGGCACCCGCTGGGGCCTCTGGGATTATCGCATGGGCTTCACGCTGCTGCGGTGGGCGGCGTGGACGGGCCTGGGCGCTGCCGGCGTGGCGCTGATCGGATGCTTCACTGCCCCCTCGGGCGGGCCCCGGCGCGGCCTTGGCCTCGCCGCCGCGGGTGTGGTGACCGGGCTGCTGGTATTTGCCGTGCCAACGTCCAACCTGCACGCAGCGCGCAGCGTGCCCCCCATCAACGACATCACGACCGACCCGGCGAACCCGCCAGCGTTCGTCGCAATCCTCCCCTTGCGCAAGGGCGCCCGCCTTCCTCCCGGCTATCCCGGGGCTAAAACAGCGGAATTGCAGAAAAAGGCCTATCCCGATATCGCGCCTGCACGCCTGTCTGAACCGCCGAACCAGGCATTCGCACGGGCCCTTGCCGCCGCGCGCGCCCTGGGCTGGCAAATCGTCGCCAGCGTTCCCGGCGAAGGCCGGATCGAGGCGGTCGACAGAACCTTCTGGTTCGGGTTCAGCGACGACGTGGTGATCCGTGTTGCGGTGGACGGAAACGGCAGCCGAGTCGACATACGCTCTCATTCCCGGGTGGGGCGCAGCGACACAGGCACCAATGCGCGCCGCGTGCGGGCTTTTCTTCGCGAAATCGCCCCCATTCCGTGAACGCGCCGACCAGCGGACGCTGCATAAAATGAAAACGGCGGTCTTGCGACCGCCGTTTTCGGGGCTGCCCGGGGTGGGCGACGGGCAGCCGGAGCGCGTCTCTAATCCGGCTCGGGGGACCGGTTGGACGCGTTAGGTTTCAAGAGACTGCAGAATGGCCATCACATCGGTCAGGTCTTCCGCGAGGTAGGTGCGCGAGTCGCGAAGCACGCCGAGCAGACCGTCGCGCTCATCCGGGGTCAGCCCCGCAATGAACCGCGCCAGGCCTTCAGACATCCCCTCACGCGCCGCCATCCATGTCTCCCTTTTCATCCCGCCGTCGCGGTTACGATCGGCAGAACAGTTCATTTTCCTTTCGACGGGCCGTTACGATAAGCGCGACCCTAGCCTCTGCCTGCCCAGCCCGTTTCGCCGAACATTCTCTTCCATGCAAAACCCGTGCCAATCGTATTAAATTGTTTATTTTCAATGCGATATGGGAATGCAATCGTGCCGGAGACGCATAAGGTGTAAAATTCTCCGACACTTGGATCCAGAATGCCATGACCCCGGTGCACCAGTTTGACCGGCGTAAACTGTGCGCGATGGGGCTGGCGCTTGCCATCGCGCTGCCGGCAATGGCGCTTGCCCAGGCCAATGACGAGGAGAAGCGGCGGCTTGAGCGCGAGTCCGACCGGCGGCGCGAGGACCGCAAGGAGCGGCGTGAAAAAGCGGTCGATGTCGAAAAGCTGCGCGATGCCGACCGGCTCGGGCGGGAAGAACGGCGGCGTGAGGAATGGCAGCGCGACCGCGAGGAACTCCGCCGTGAGCGCTGAGCCTTAACCCTATTCCGCCGCGCGGGAAAATCCGGCGAGTTGGCTTACGTCGCGAACCGCACCGCGCGCGGCGCTGGTGGTCATGGCCGCATAAGCCTGGAGCGCTGGCGAAACCTTGCGATCCCGGCCCGACGGCTTCCATGCCGCGGGTCCCCTGCCCTCCATGGCCTGGCGACGTTCGGCGAGCGTCTCGTCGCTCACCGCCAGGCGGATGACGCGTTGGGGAATATCGATATCGATCGTATCGCCGGGTTCCACCAGACCGATGGCACCCCCTTCTGCCGCTTCGGGCGAGGCATGGCCGATGGAAAGCCCGGAGGTTCCGCCCGAAAACCGGCCGTCGGTGATCAGGGCGCAGTCCTTGCCCAGTCCCATGGATTTAAGATAGCTGGTCGGGTAGAGCATTTCCTGCATGCCCGGACCGCCCTTAGGACCCTCGTAGCGGATCACCACCACGTCGCCTTTCTTTATCTCCTTGCCGAGAATTCTCTTCACCGCCTCTTCCTGGCTTTCGCACACCACAGCGCTGCCGGTGAATTTCAGGGACTTCTCGTCCACCCCGGCGGTCTTGACGATGCAGCCGTCGACGGCGATGTTGCCGTAGAGAACGGCAAGGCCGCCGTCCTTCGAATAGGCGTGGTCGATGTCGCGGATGCATCCCCTGGCGCGGTCAAGATCCAGGTCGTTGTAGCGCTTCGACTGGCTGAACGCTTCCTGGGTCGGCACCCCCCCAGGAGCGGCCATGTAGAACGCCCGTACCGCATCGTCCCTGCTCCGGCGCACGTCCCATTGCTCCAGCGCCGCGCCAAGGCTGGGGCTGTGCACGGTAAAAACGTCGCGGTTGAGTAGCCCGCCGCGATCCAGTTCGCCGAGGATGGCCATGATGCCACCGGCGCGGTGGACGTCCTGCATGTGATAGACGGGTGTCGCTGGCGCGACCTTGCACAGGTTGGGCACCCGGCGCGACAGCCGATCGATTTCGCCCATGCCGAAGCGCACCCCGCCTTCGTTGGCCATGGCCAGCAGGTGCAGCACCGTATTGGTCGATCCACCCATGGCGATGTCCAGGGACATGGCGTTCTCGAACCCCTGCACGGTGGCGATGGCGCGCGGCAGCACGGTTTCGTCACCCTTCTCGTAATAGCGGCGCGTGATATCGACGATCCGCCGGCCGGCCTCGAGGAACAGGGCGCGTCGGTCGGCGTGAGTGGCGAGCATGGTGCCGTTGCCGGGCAACGCCAGCCCCAGCGCCTCGGCCAGACAGTTCATCGAGTTCGCCGTAAACATGCCGGAACACGAGCCGCAGGTGGGGCACGACTTGCGCTCGAACTCCATGGCCTCCTCGTCGGAAACGTTGGGGTCGGCGGCCTGGATCATGGCGTCGATCAGGTCGACGGCGATCTCCTCGCCCTTGAATACCAGCTTGCCGGCCTCCATGGGCCCGCCGGAAACGAACACGGACGGAATATCGAGGCGCATGGCCGCCATCAGCATCCCGGGTGTGATCTTGTCGCAGTTGGAGATGCACACCATGGCGTCGGCGCAATGGGCGTTCACCATGTATTCGACCGAGTCGGCAATAATCTCGCGCGAAGGCAGGCTGTAGAGCATGCCACCGTGGCCCATGGCGATGCCGTCATCTATGGCGATGGTATTGAATTCCTTGGCGACGGCCCCGGCCTTTTCGATCTCCCGCGCTACCATCTGGCCGATATCCTTGAGATGGACATGGCCGGGCACGAACTGGGTAAAAGAGTTGACCACGGCGATGATAGGTTTGCCGAAGTCCTCGTCCTTCATGCCTGTGGCGCGCCACAGGCCGCGGGCACCCGCCATGTTGCGGCCGTGGGTGGAGGTTCGCGAACGGTATTCGGGCATAACGTGATCCGGTTTCCGGGAAAGAAGGTTACGGCAGGTAAAATAGGTGCGGACTCCCGCCCTGACTAGTAGGCCGGCCGGCCAAGGCCCACCGCAGAAGGCTCAACAGAGGAGCCCGGCGTCGCGATAGGCTGCAATGGCCCCCGGGTGAAGGGGCACCGCGCCGCCCTCCAACGCCATGGTTCCTTCCGTCCGCAGAGGCTCATAGAGGTCGGCCAGACCGCGGTAGAGTGGCTCCACCGCTGCCAGCGTACCGGCGTTGGCCACCATCGCGGCGGTCACGCGGCCTACCAGTTCGGCATTCACCCGTTCATGGGTGACCACCACGTTGCGTACCCCGACCTGACTGGTGTTGCGCTCCAGACCGCGGAAGGCGTCGCTGAACAGTATGGCGCGGCCGTAGAAGGGCACCGCCGCCAGCACCTTTTCAAGCTGGCCGGGACCGTACTCCAGCACCCGAACGTCGCAGCGATTGGCGAGGTCTGTCATCACCCGGTTGGGCACCGGACATTGCCATTGCACGTCCACCGTGCCGGCTGCCAGCGCCTCGGCGCCGTCGGCAAAGGTGGCGTGAACCGGCTCTATATCGGCGAGTCCCATGCCAAGTACGCCGAAGATACTGTGAATATGCTGCTCCATGCCGCTGCCTTCAGGACCGATGGCAACCCGTTTTCCCCGCAGGTCATCGAACCGCGCCATGCCGCTGTCCTGTCTGACCACGAAGAACATGGGCCCCACATTGGCAGGCGAGACCATGCGGATGGCGATGGGCCCGTGGAACGGCGGTTCGCCGCGCAGCGCCCGCCCCGTCCAGTTGGCCGCCATGAAGCCGAATTCCAGCGTCCCGGCCCCGAGGCGCTTTGCATTCTCGACGCTGGCGCTGATGGTCTCGACGATCTCGATCCCGTCGATCCCTTCTGCGCCCAGCACGTCGGCGAGCGCCCTGCCCTGCACATTGAAGGTTCCCGCTGTTTCGTTAGTGCCGATCCGCACGACCATCGACTGGCTCTCCCGCCCCATTCGTTGACTGTAGCGACAGCATAACCATTGCCGCCGCGGCTGGCGACTCGCGGACGGATCAGCTATTGAGTTGGACCGTCCAGACAGAGCTCGGCGCAGATGCAATCGACGGGCGATACGCGCGGCCACTGGGGATCGCGGCTCGGCTTCATCCTCGCCGCCGCCGGTTCGGCGGTCGGGCTGGGCAATATCTGGAAATTTCCCTACATCACCGGTCAGCACGGTGGCGCCGCGTTCATCCTGATCTATTTGGCGCTCGTGTTCACGGTGGGCATCGGCGTGATGCTGGCGGAACTCGCCATCGGCCGCATGTCGCAACGCAATCCGGTGGGGGCGTTCGCCCGGCTCAAGGGCGGCTGGTGGGTGGCCGTCGGCTATTTCGGCGTCGCGGCAGCGTTCCTCATCCTGCCGTTCTACAGCGTGGTCGGGGGCTGGACCATCGCCTACACCGTCAAAACGCTGACGGGCGCCCTGTCGGTCACCGACCCCACGGCGCTGGCCGCCACGTTCACGGCCTTCGCCGGCGATGCGCTGGAACCCATCGCCTGGCACGGGATTTTTATGGCGCTGACCGTGACGGTCGTTCTGGGCGGCATCGGCGCCGGCATCGAACGCACTTGCCGCATCCTGTTTCCCGCCCTGCTGCTGATCCTGCTGGCGCTGGTCGTGCGCGCACTGACCCTTCCCGGTGCGGAAAAAGGGCTTGCTTTCTATCTCACTCCCGATTTCTCGCAGATCGGCACGGAAATGGTGGGCGCCGCCCTGTCTCAGGTATTTTTTTCCCTCGGCCTCGGCATGGGGGCGATGATCACCTACGGTTCCTACCTCGGCACTCGGGACAACCTGGCGTCGGCGGGATGCTGGGTGACCCTGCTCGACACCGCCGTCGCGCTGCTGGCCGGACTCGCTGTTTTGCCAGCCGTATTCGCCTTCGGTATGAACCCGGGCGAGGGGCCGGGCCTGTCGTTCATCACCCTCCCCGCTGTTTTCGCGCGCATGCCGGGAGGAATGGTATTCGGCATGATGTTCTTCCTGCTGCTGGTGATCGCGGCACTAACCTCGGCGCTGTCGCTGCTCGAGGTGGTCGTTGCCTATCTGGTAGACGAGTGGGGCATAAAGCGGAGGACGGCTGCCATCGGCAGCGGCGCTATCATGTTTGCCATCGGTGTGCCCGCATCGCTGTCATTCGGGCCGCTGGCCAACGCGACCCTGTTCGGCAAGACCGTCTTCGGCCTGCTCGATTACATATCGGTCAACCTCCTGCTGCCGACCGGTGGAATCCTGATTGCGCTCTTTGTCGGCTGGGTGGTGTGGCCACGCGCTGCCACCGAGCTTACCCCGCCGGGCAGGCTTCAACCCCGTTGGGTCACTGCGTGGCGCTGGCTGTGCGCCGTGGTAGCCCCGGTTGTGATCGGCTGGATTCTGGTCAAGGGGCTTTGACGCGCCGCCGCCGCTGCCGGCCACCGAGCCAGCCCTTGCGCCGGAACCCCAGCAGCATGGCCAGTGCAATTGCCAGCATCAGGCCCAGCGCCGCCGGATAACCGAAGGCCCAACCCAGTTCGGGCATGTTCCACGGCGAAATCTTGGTATCGAAATTCATGCCGTAGATACCGCTGACCAGGGTGAGCGGCATGAAAATGGTGGCGATGATGGTCAGCATCTTCATGACCTCGTTCAACCGCGCGTTCATGGACGACAGGAACACGTCGATCAGGTCGCTGACGATTTCACGATAGGTCTCGATCAAGTCCATGAGCTGGAACGTGTGGTCGAAGCAATCGCGCAGGAAAAGCCTGGTCTGCTCGACCACGAACGGATTGTCGTCGCGGATCATGAGGTTGAGCATTTCCCGCTGCGGCCATACGGCCCGACGCATGGTGAGCAGGTTGCGCTTGATTGCGTGGATCTGGTGAACGGTATCGTGCCCGGCATTCTCGATGACCTGATCCTCCAGAGCCTCGATGGTCTCGCCGTAAGCTTCGAGGATTGGAAAGAACGCGTCCGTCGTTGCATCAAGCAATGCGTAGGCCAGATAGTCGGAACCCAGACGACGAATGCGGCCCCGGTTATCCTGGATGCGCCGCCGCACTGCCTGGAAACAGTCTCCGGGGAACCCTTCCTGGAAAGTGAGGACAAAATTCCGGCCGAGGAACAGGCTCACCTGCTCGGTCACCAGCCCCTCGTCTGTCGCATGCGGCATGCGGGTAACGATGAAAAGATGCTCGTCATATTCTTCGAGCTTCGGGCGCTGGTGAACGTTGACCACGTCTTCCAGCGCCAGGCCATGCAGTCCGAACAGTTGGCCCAGCGCCCGGATCGCGTCGATATCGCCCAACCCGTCGACGTTGACCCAGGTTATTGGCAGGCGTCCCGAAAGCGCGCCAATTTCGTCAATGGAAACATTCTCGCGGTCCTCCACCACATCGGGGCCATAAGCAATGACGTGGATGGTCGGTCTTGCCGCCGACGGATCGACGATCAGTGTACCCGGAGGAGCCCCTGGCGGCGCCCGCCGCCGAGTCCTGTGGATGCCGCGCCTGCGCGTGAGCGGATTCTGCATGGCCGATGCTCTCCCGTGCCCGTGCTGCCCGAAGCATACGAGACTGGCCATCGGGCACAATGGTTCCGCGTACGGAAAAACAAATACGCCGGACGGCGAGCGCACCGTCCGGCGTTCCTGTACCTCTGCGTCGAAGCGAATTCTAAGTCAGTTCACGACCTTCCACGAACCATCGGGCTGGCGGCAGGCGGTGCCGTAGGCGTTCTGGGTCTGCCCGTTGACGGTTACGGTCTGCTGATATTCGCGGCAGTACTGGCCGGCGGCCGTCTCGTACGTCCGTGTCGGCGTCACGGACCCGGAATGACCCGTATCCGGGTTCGACCAAGTGCTGGTCGACCCGCTCGGCGCTTGTTCGAGCGTCGACTGGGTGGTACGGGCGGCATACATGCGGTCGGCGCGATCAAGCGACTTGCCGGCCTCGCTGCCGGCAAGCGCGCCGATCAGCGCGCCGGCGGCGGTCGCGGCAAGTTGGCCCTTGCCCGATCCAACCTTGGAGCCGAGAAGGCCGCCCACCACGCCACCAAGAACCGCACCGCCGGTCTGCTTCTGGCCAGCGCCATCACAACCGGCGATGGCAACCGCCAGCAGGGCCGGAATTACGAATTTCATGGCTTTCATCGTAATCAATCTCCTGTCGATAGCAGCAGCCGGATATTTCAACGCTCCCAACGGCCATTCCCCGTCGCGACCCCGGCGGGCACCGCGTGATCCTTTTCCTCCAGCCTGCGCGCGGTTCGACGCACCTCATCGGCAGCTATATCAAAAAATGCGTCCAGCCGCCGACGCATATCTGGGGACAGGGAAACCAGTTTCGAACGACCGTCGTCGGGATTCTCGCATTCCGACACCATTCCTTCGCGAATGGCCGTTTCCAGGTATTTGCCCGCCGTATGAGCGCTGCGAATCCCCATGATAAAACCATGGGCATCTGTCTTTCTAACCGGTCTGCCCGCACGCCAAAGCCGGGTGAGGAGATCCCAATAAGCAGCCGAATAGAACTCCGTGTCACCGCGCATCATGTCGACCCACCGCACACTGACCCGTTCGATCATATCCAGGTACTCACGGTGCTGTTCCAAGCCGTACTTGAGCGGCATTTAATCCGTCCTTCCGATCCTTTCGTTCACGGCATCCCAATGAAGTGGGAACCGTATGCAAAAATGCAATAGAAACAACATGCAAAACCATCCAGATATGGCAAAATTTTTCGCTATATATCCTTTTAAAACCAGCTTACTAAAGATTTTTCAGAATGTGTCACATTAGGAATTGCGTGATGCCCGCCCGTCCCGACGCGGGAGATGATCGCGGCTATTCATGCGCCCGCCTTATAGGACGGCAAGACGCTCCAGCGCTTCGCTCAGCCGCGCTCGCGAACGGACATAATCGGCCCGCTTCTCCCGGTTCTCCTCCACCACATCGGCCGGAGCGCGTGATACGAAGCTGTCGTTTGCCAGCTTCTTGTCGATGCGCCCGATCTCGTCGTCGAGTTTATGCACCTCCTTCGCCAGCCGCTCCTTCTCCGCATCAACGTCGATGATACCGACAAGCGGCAGAATACAGGTGGCCTCATCGACCACGATCTGCACCGAACCCGGCGGTACCGTATCCGTCTCGCCGATTTCCGAAAGCCGGGCGAGCCTCAGGATCAGTTCACGGTGACGGGCAAGCCTCTCCCCGGTCGCGTCACTGGCATCCTTGATAAACAGTGGGATTTGGGCGGCAGCCGCTACATTCAACTCGGCGCGCACTGCGCGGACATCCGAAATCAGTCGGACAACCCAGTTCATTTCCGCGTTCGATTCGGCGTGACCGAGTTCCAGTCCCAAATCCGGCCAGGCCGCACCGATCAGCAAACTATCCCGCCCCCCGTCCGGAGCCAGCGCCTCCCACAGTTCCTCGGTGACGAAAGGCATGAAAGGATGCAGGAGGTGGAGGATCTGATCCAGCACCCACCCCGTCGCCGCCCGTGTTTCGGCGCGCGCCTCCACGTCATCTCCGGCGAGGAGGGGCTTGGTAAATTCCAGATACCAGTCACAAAACGTATGCCAGGTGAACTGGTAGGCTGCATTGGCGGCATCGTTGAAGCGATAGTCCTCCAGTGCGGCGGCCATCTGCCGTTCGGATTCGGCCAGCGTACCGACAATCCAGCGGTTCACAGTAAGAGAACACTTGGCCGGATCGAACCAGTGGGCGGGTGTGCATTCGTTCATTCGGGCATAACGCGCCGCATTCCAAAGCTTGGTGACGAAATTGCGATAGCCCTCGATCCGGCCCGGTGACAGCTTGATATCGCGGCCCTGAGCCGCCAGCGCAGTTAGCGTAAAACGCAGGGCATCCGCCCCGTACTTGTCGATCAGGTCGAGAGGGTCGAGCACGTTGCCCTTGCTCTTGGACATTTTCTGTCCGCGCTCGTCGCGCACCAGCGCGTGGATGTAGACGGTATGGAACGGCACCTCGCCCATGAAGTGCAATCCCATCATCATCATGCGGGCGACCCAGAAAAAGATGATGTCAAACCCCGTCACCAGCACGTCTGTCGGATAATAGCGCTTCAGCGCTGCGGTCTCGTCCGGCCAGCCGAGGGTCGAGAACGGCCACAGCGCCGAGGAGAACCACGTGTCCAGCACGTCCGTTTCCTGCCGCAGTTCGGTCGCCTGGCCATAGTGGCGTTTCGCAGCCTCAAGCGCTTCTTCCTCTGTCTCCTCCACGAAAAAATGACCGTCTGGACCGTACCAGGCGGGAATCTGATGGCCCCACCAGATTTGGCGCGAAACGCACCAGGGCTGGATATTGCGCATCCATTCGAAATAGGTGTTTTCCCAATGGCGCGGAACAAAGCGCGTCGCACCCTGCTCTACGGCACGAATGGCGGGTTCGGCCAAAGTCCTGGCGTCGACGAACCACTGGTCGGTCAAACGCGGCTCGATAACCACCCCCGACCGGTCGCCATAGGGAACGGTCATGGGGTTTTCCTCGATCCTGTCGAGAAGCCCCAAGTCTTCCATGGCGGCGACCACCCTGTCGCGCGCCTCGAACCGGTCGAGGCCGCGAAAAGGCTCCGGCGCCTCATCGTTCATCCGCCCCTGCTCGTCAAACACGCTGACCATCGGCAAGTCGTGCCGGCGCCCCACATCGAAGTCATTGAAGTCGTGCGCCGGCGTAATCTTCACCGCGCCGGTCCCCTTCCCGGGGTCACTGTATTCGTCGGCAATGATGGGAATGCGCCGCCCCACCAACGGCAGCACGGCGATCTTTCCGACCAGCGCGCCGTAGCGCGAATCTTCCGGATGCACGGCGACAGCGGTATCGCCCAGCATCGTCTCAGGCCGCGTCGTTGCGACCGTTATGAAAGTGTTTTCAATTCCTTCTATTGGGTACTTAAAGTACCATAGATGCCCTTTCACCTCGCGCTGCTCAACCTCGAGGTCGGAAATAGCGGTGAGCAGCTTGGGATCCCAGTTCACCAGCCGCTTGTCACGGTAGATCAGCCCTTGCTTGTACAAAGTGACGAACACGCGCCGCACCGCCCGCGACAGCCCTTCATCCATGGTAAACCGCTCGCGCGACCAATCGCACGAGGCACCGAGCCGACGCAACTGCTGGGTGATCGTACCACCCGACTCCGCTTTCCATTTCCAGACGCGGTCGATGAATCCGTCGCGGCCAAGATCGTGGCGCGTGCGGTTCTCGGCGGCGAGCTGGCGCTCGACTACCATCTGGGTTGCAATCCCGGCGTGGTCGGTGCCCGGCTGCCACAGGGCGTCTCGTCCGCGCATTCGGTTGTATCGGATCAGGATGTCCTGCAGCGTATTATTGAGCGCATGGCCCATGTGCAGGCTGCCGGTCACATTGGGCGGTGGAATGACGATGGTAAATGGCCGCCCTTCCTCGCGCCCGGACGCCCGGTTCGACAGCGAACAGGCGAAGGCGCCCGTCTGTTCCCAGCGGCTGTAATGTTTCGCCTCGACATCGCCGGGCTGATATATTTTTTCCATCGTGACAGCGGCCAGAAACGCGGAAAAACGAACCGGCCCACGGTTGGGCCGGTGGAGTGGCTTTTATAAATCGGTCCGCGCAGCGGGCGTCAAGCCATAATGCCGCAAGGGGGAAAAGTACGTCAGCCGTCGCCCTCGGCGCTGCGCGACAGCCGCTCGATTTCGCGACGGACCAGACGCTCGACCAGGCCTGGCAGGTTGGAGTCGAGCCAGTCCTTGATCATCGGCCGCATGACCTCTTTCACGAGATCCTCGATCGTGCAGTTACCCCGGCCGATGGGTGTACCGCCGCGGCTGGCATCCACCGCCTGAACCAGGCTTGAAAGCATGCTGGTGGCTGACTCCGCCGTGGGCGGAGAGATGAGCCCACCCTCAACCGACAGCGCCGCGGAAGGAGATGCCTCAGGCGTCGGCGGCGGTGGTACCACGGGCATCGGGGCCGCTTCCTCCGGCTCCTCGCGCAGTTCGATCTCTGCCTCTTCCGCCTCTTCCGCCTCTTCCGCCTCCTCGGCCGGATCCGGCTGCTCCTCGACGACCTCGGTCAGATCGAGAACATCATTCTTGTCAAGGGCTTCAGGTTCCGCCTCGGGTGCAGATTCCGCCTCTGGCTCCGCATTCTTGGTTTCGCCGGAGCCGTCCTCCGAGATGATACGCCGGATGGAGGCGAGGATTTCCTCCATCGACGGTTCCTGTTGGGCCTTCGGCTCGCTCATAGTTCCAAATCCCGTCGCGACGGCGCGTCGGCGAGAAATATGGTTAGGAACTTGTAAAGAAAACAATAACGCGTCAAATGCCCAGCCGACAGCCTTTCATCTCACTGACCGTTGATTTTGGTGCCGAACCATTTGTCCCGGACGCTCTTGTAGTGGCTGTCCACATCGTAGCGATTGACGTTGAGCGCCAGCCGGTCCACGGTCAGCGTGCCAATAGCCGCTCTTAGGTTGAAAGAAGCAACTACTTCATCCCTCTTTGCGCGTACGAGACTTACTCGTCCGTCAAGAAGTTCCTGCTCGGCATCCAGAACGTCGAGCACCGTGCGCGAACCGACCTGTGCTTCCTGGCGCACCCCTTCCAGGGCAATCTCGGCAGCGCGTACCTCAGCCGTAAAGGCGCGAATCTGCGACCGCGCCGTCTGTAATGCCTCCCATGCACGGGTCGCCGATTCAATGGACGTACGGACCACCCTCTCCAGATCCTTGCGCCGCTGGCTAACGGTCTCCTTTGCTTCCCGTACCCGGGAACTCACGGCCCCCGCCTGATACAGGGGCACTCTCAGCGTCGCCGTCACGGAGGCTTCCTCGGCGCGGCTGCCGCGGAAGCTTGAATCGTCGCGCCGCTCCAGCGTGCCTTCCAGATCGACGGTCGGCAGCAGTTCCCCGGTTACGATTCTCACCTGATCTTCCGCCGCCAGTTCATCGAACCGGGCGGCGATGACGGTTGGACTCTGGTCCCGCGCCAACGTGACCGTTTCCTCCTCACTCGCCGGCAGATCGCTCAGCGGCGGCGCTGTCTTCAGCGTACCGGGCAGATCGCCGACCACGTTGCGATAGGTAGCGCGAGACTTGATCAGATCGCCTTCCGCCGTGATCCGGTCGGAAACAGCGCGCTGCAGGCGCGATTCCGCCTGTGCAACGTCGGTACGCGTGACTTCACCCACCTGAAACCGGTCGCGCGTCGCCTCGAGCTGGCGCTGCAGAACCCTTTCGTTGTTGACGTTCAGATCAAGCACCGCCTGATCGCGGACCACGTCCATATAGGCGGTACCAGCCGCCGCAAGCACATCCTGCTCCGTCGTTGTCAGACGTGCGCGCTCGCCCTTCACGAGGTTTTCCGCACGGTTGGTGGTGTGTACCGTCCGCCCGCCCCGGTAGAGATTCTGCGACAGGCTCAATCCCGTCGTCACGGGAGTGCGCACATTGCCACGATTGATGCTGGCAGAGTTGGAATAGAACTGGCCCTTCGTGGCTTCACCGGACAGGCTCACGGTGGGTCGCCAGCCGCTCAGGGCCTGGGCAACACCCTCGTCGGTGGCCCGCAGCCGGGCTTGCCCCGCCAGCAGTGTCGGATTGGTCGTGTACGCCTTGGCCAGGGATTCCTCAAGCGACTGCGCCCAAGCGGTCCCTCCGACCGGTACGACGGCATACAACAAGGCAACCAGCGGCCCCGCGATAAGGGTGGCCCCACGTCGCCCGGCATGAACAGCGCTCAAAACACGAACCCCATTTCTTTCTGGAAACCGGGCAAAAGTGGCGTCGCTGCGTCGAACAACGGCCGGCCCGAGACAACGCCGCCGCTCTTGAGCAGCAGCATGGCACGACCCACACCGGATTCCCCGGCCTCGTCCACCACCACGCCCATTCGCCCACCCTCGGCAAGCTGGCCGGTAAGGCTGTCGGAAACCTCAGTGACTGCACCGCCCACCAGAATCGCGTTGTACGGTGCCTGTTTCGCATGGCCGCCGGGAAGCGGTCCCTCGACCACGACGGCATTATCGACGGATAGCTCCGTCAGCAAGGCATTGGCTTCCCGCGCCAGGCGCGCGTCGCTCTCGACCGCGACCACCGTACCGGCGAGCCGTGCGAGGATGGCAGTCGAGTAGCCCGAGCCGCACCCCACGTTGAGCACCACGTCATCGGCGTGAAGGTCCAGCGCCTGGATCAATCGCGCCAAGACCATGGGCTCCATGAGATATCTTCCATCGCCAAGCGGAAGATCCTCGTCCACATACGCGACCGGACGCCGCTGCGGCGCCACGAATCTCTCGCGCGGCACATCCGAAAAAGCCGCGATCACGGCCGGGGCAACCACCTTGTTGGTACGAAGCTGAGCGTCCACCATATTTCGGCGGGCTAGCGCGTAATCGGCCATGTACGGTCCTTTGCGGTCGATCCTTCGGGTGCCGTCCGTCCAGCTTGGCCGGATGGCTAACACAGCTAACACAATGTCGGTTAATATAACCGGCCGGCGTGTGAACACAACGCCCGCGGTGGCCCTGCGCTTGACCGCCGCGCCCCCTCTGCGTATATCTCCGCCGACCGCGCCGGCGCCGAGCCGGCCCAATTTGCCCGCCCGGCCCGGTGGGAGAGTGGCTATCCAGAGGACTGCAAATCCTTGCACGCCGGTTCGAATCCGGCCCGGGCCTCCATTTTTTCTATTTCGCCCGCCCGTTCGTCAACGGGCCCGAAGCTCTCGCACGGCTTCGCGATTGGGCTTCAGTCCGAGGCCCGGCGAATCGGGCAGCGTCAGGTATCCGCCGTCGGGCGTGGGCAGGTCGTCGAAGAACGCCTGGCACGCCCCTACCGAGTTGACCTGCCATTCCAGCGCGGTACCGATCTGCAGCCCCGCCTGCAGGTGCATGTTATGGAACGGGCAGCCGCCGCCGTTGGAGATGGGAACATTGAAAGCCGCCGCCATTCCCGCGATGCGCAGACACTGCGTCAGCCCGCCGGTGATGATGACATTCGGCTGCACCACGTCCACAGCCTCGGCCAACAGCATGTCGCGAAACCGGTACGCCAGCCCTTCGTTCTGTCCGGCCGTGACCGGAATGGACGTCTGGCGACGCAACTGGGCCATCAACCGCACATCGTTCTGCGCGATAGGTTCCTCGAAGAACACGATATCGAAGGGCGCCACCAGCCGAGCCAGCAAGGCGGCGTGAGGCAGATCGAGCCGGCAGCCGGCATCAATGGCAATTTCCACTTCCGCACCCACCGTCTCGCGCACGGCGCGGACGCGCTCGGTATCGCGCCGCACAAGGGTGTCGAGGGACCGGATGCCACGCCGTTGGTCGAGGCCGGGCCGCCCGACCTGCATTTTCAGCCCGCGGAACCCCTGGGCGACGATCCGTTGCGCTACCTGGGCCAGTTCGGCGTCGTCGAGAAACGAGAAGCCGCAGGTGGCATAAGCGGGTACCCGGTCGCGCGCTCCGCCGATCAGCCGCCAGACCGGCTGACCGAGCGCCTGCCCCTTGATGTCCCACAGCGCCAGGTCGACGGCGCTGATGGCGTGGGAAGCATAGCCGGACTGGGCCCACGGCGTCGCGGCCCAGTACATGACGTGCCACTGTCGTTCGTGCGCCAGTGCGTCGCCGCCCATGATGGCGGGACCAAGCACGGCGTTGATCGCCTCGGCGACAGGCCGTGCCTGGGTGATGGACGAGATCCCATGGCCAACGATGCCGCCGTCGGTCTCGACCTCGGCATAGACCATATCGGTACGTTCTGTCCGCTCGATGCCGATGGAGGCGAAACTCACCGGGACGCTCAATGGCGTCGCCTCGACTCGGATGATTTTCATGCCCCGCCCTTCCATAGGCCCGGACCCGGCCGGTCAAGTCCTGCCGCCGCCGATAATGCCCGCCACCTCTGTCCATTTCATCGGCTTGTTGAACTGCTCGTAGCGCATCCTGACCCGCTGCAGGCTGACCTCACGGATAACATCCTGCATGCGCTCCAGATCGGTCCTGGACGTCACCAGCCGTGCAGCCTCCTGTGCAGCATGCTGATAATGGTTCTTTTCGTCGGTGTAGATGACCGCCATCGCACGGGCGAGGCGGCGCTCCAATTCGCCGCCCTTGAGCTTCGACAGCACGCGAAATGTGCTCGACCCGCCGCCTTCGGTCAGCCCCATGGCCGCGCGCAAGCAGGGATCTTCTGATTCCATGTACTTGCGGCGCATGGCGTTGAGCTTGCGGTCCTCCGGCAACTGGCCGATGTCACGCGGGGTGATGGGCCGCCCCAAGGCGAATTCCAGCACATCTGCCAGCACCAGATAGTGATTGAATTCCTCCGTCATCATGTGGAGCCGCCGATAGATAGCGTGCCGGTCGGCGCCCTTGTGCAGCTTGGGGAACTGATCGACCAGCCGTGCGAACTCCTCATGCAGGTTGCACGCGTATCCCTTGGGGGGCGCATAGCCGATCGCCGGGTTGAGTTCCTTGTAGACCGCCGATCCAAGGTACGTGACGTAGTCCTTGCGCTTCGGCTGCCGGGCAACAAAGCGCTTCGGGATCTCCGCCTCTGCCCGCCAGTAAGGCCTCGCCGTATCGATCAGCGCTTTCTCGTAGGGGTTAGCCACCATTCCCGATCCTCCTGCAGAATAGGTAGCAAAATCCTAGCCGATGGAAAGGCCGATGTCAGGCAGGGGCGGCTGCGACGCCGCCGTGCGTCACCGACCAGCCACTCGGATCGTGCATGAATTTCTCGACTTCGTTCAGCGTCTGCGTGTCGAACGTACCAAGGTGTCTTGCTACATCGAGCACATCCCACCATGTGGCCAGCGAATGAAGCCGCACGCCGATATCATTCATGATCTTCTCTCCCTCGGGGAAGATGGCGTAATAAAAGACCACGAATATGTGTTCGACTGTCGCGCCTGCATTGCGCAGTGCCTTGCAGAAATTCACCTTGCTGCGCCCGTCGGTGGTCAGGTCCTCCACCAGCAGGACCCGCTGGCCCTCCACCAGATTGCCTTCGATCTGGGCGTCACGCCCGAATCCCTTGGGCTTCTTTCGCACATACTGCATGGGCAGCATCAGGCGCTCTGCCATCCAGGCGGCAAACGGAATTCCCGCGGTTTCGCCGCCCGCCACCGTATCGAACTTCTCGAACCCGGCGTCGCGCAGCACCGTCGAGGCGCCAAAATCCATCAGGGTCTGGCGGATGCGCGGATAGGAGATCAACTTGCGGCAGTCGATATAGACCGGACTTGCCCATCCGGAGGTAAAGATGAACGGCTTGGCGGCGTTAAAATGCACTGCCTCGACCTCCAGCAGCATCTTCGCGGTGAGCTGGGAAATCAGTTCCTTGTCTGGGAATGCGCCGCCAACGGCCATCGGTATGTTCCTCGGATATGTTTTACCGACCCGTCGCCGCCGGGCCGACACATCTTATATCCGGTCGGCCGAAACGCGGCAATCCGATCAAGCTGCGGCGATGCGCCACCCGATCGTACCGCTGGCGCGAAACGGTCGCACCGCTTCGGCACCCGCCACCCTTACATCGCCCGGCACCGTCATGGGAGCGCGCTCCAGCGTCAGACGTTCCTCGTTTACCGGTAGCCCGTAAAAGGCAGGGCCGTTGAGCGAGGCAAAGGCTTCGAGTCGGTCCAGCCCGCCCTCCTGGTCGAACACCTCGGCGTAAAGCTCTATGGCGGCTGGAGCATTGAAAATGCCGGCGCAGCCGCAATCCGCCTCTTTTGCGTGGACCGGATGAGGCGCCGAATCCGTACCGAGGAAGAAATGGGAATCCCCAGAGGTGGCCGCGCGGCGCAGCGCCAGGCGGTGCCGTTCGCGCTTCGCCACCGGCAGGCAAAACATGTGCGGATGAATTCCGCCGTCGAAGATGGCGTTGCGGTTGATGATCAGATGATGCGGCGTGATGGTCGCGGCGATATTCGCTCCCGCTTCCCGCACGAAGGAGACTCCGTGCTCGGTGGTAACGTGTTCCAGCACGATGCGTAGCCCCGGATAGTCTCGCACCATCCACGACAGCACCCGGTCGATGAAGACCGCCTCGCGGTCGAACACATCGATGGCGGGATCTGCCTCCTCCCCGTGGATCAGGAGAGGCATGCTGATTTCCTCGAGCCGTGCAAGAACGCCGCGGATATTCTTCCAATGGCTTACGCCAAACTGGGAATTGGTGGTGGCACGGGCGGGATAGAGCTTCACCGCCAGGAAAACCCGATCCCGGTACGCGCGCGCCAGCATATCCGGATCCGTATCGTCGGTCAGATAGCACGTCATCAATGGCGTGAACCGCGCCCCCGCCGGCAAGGCCTTCTCGATCCGCGCCCGATAGGCCAGCGCATGGTCCGCGTCGGTCACCGGAGGAACCAGATTCGGCATGATGATGGCGCGGGCAAACCTCCGGGCCGTGAACGGCAGAACGGCGCCGAGCATGGCACCGTCCCGCAGATGCAGGTGCCAGTCGTCCGGACGCCGGATGATCAGACGGTCCACAATCGGATTGGCCTGGTTACATTGGCTGATTACAAGGGCGGCTCGAGCAACGCGTTAAAGAGTACGTCGGCTCCCTTGAGAAAGTCATCGAGATCCATCGCCTCTTCCGGGTTATGCGAGCCGTGGTCGTTCCGCACGAAGATCATCGCCGAAGGCACACCGGCGTTGGCGAAAACTGCCGCGTCGTGCCCGGCGCCGCTCGGCAGCGCTTCCCGGCCCAGACCAAGCCGGTCGCAGATGGTGAGCAGATGGTTCACCCAGCGCTGATCCATCACCGCCGGCTCGGTCAGGCTGCGCAGGCCGAAGTCGAAGCCCACGCCGCGCTCGCGACCAACCGCATCGGCCTCGCTGCGTACGAGCTGATAGAAGGTTTCCAGCGTGTCGATGCTCTGGCTGCGGACTTCCAGCGAAAAGCCGCATTCGCCAGGAATGCGCGACATGGCGTGCTCCGCCGGATTGGTTGCGATGATCCCGGCCGTGAGCACCAGATCCATCCCGCGCTCGTTGAGTGCCCGCCAGTGCTCGTCATAGCGGCTCAGAAGATCGGCCGCCGCGAGTACGGCGTCCTTGCGCAACCAGCGGGGGACCGCGCCGGCGTGTCCCGCTTCGCCGCGGCACACCACGTTCTGATGACGGATGTTGCCGCGTAGCCCCGTGACGACCGCGACCGGGAACCCGCGTGCCATCATCACTGGCCCCTGCTCGATATGCAGTTCCAGATAGGCCGCCACCGACTTCGGGTCCACCAGCACGTCGCCGGCGGCAATGCGGTCGACCGCTGCGCCAGCCTCGGTCATGTAATGGCGCAGCGGCTTGCCGGTATCGCGATGGGGACGCGCCATGTCGTCGGAGGCGAGCTGGCCGAACAGCGCGCTCGAACCCAGATAGCAAACGCCGAACCAGGCGCTTTCCTCGCCGCGCAGCGCCATGACCCGCACCGTACGCGGCGGCACTATACCGGCGCGTCTCAAGCGGATCAGCGCCAGCAGACCTGCCAGCACGCCCGCGGCGCCGTCGTAGTTGCCGCCCTGCGGTACCGAGTCCAGGTGCGAACCACAGATGATGTAAGGGGCCTCGGTATCCAGTCCCGGCAGTTCGATCACCAGATTGGCCGCCGGGTCGCGCCAGCAGCCCAGCCCCTCGGCCTCGGCCAGGCGCGCCACGTAATTCATGGCCTTTGTTTCGCCGTCGCCGAAGGTGGCGCGGCTGATCCCCACCCCGTCGCCGGTGAGGTCGGCGAGATCACTGAAAAAGCGCTCGCTGATCTCGCGCAGATCATTCTCTCCGGGCGACCGTGCCGCGGGGCGAAATTTCAGCGGTGTGTTCATGGCTCGGCCATGGTTCGTGTCCCCGTGCACGGGCTTCCGTCCGCACTTATAAGGACGAGTATGCCTGAAACGGTTAAGAGTTCAAGAAGTTGTCTCAAAATTGAGATTCAGGAACGGACTGGCGATATCGCTCAACAACCGTGACGATGGATGAGCTCGCGCGCGTATGTCGCGCCGTCCCTGCCCTTCAGCGCCCGACGCCACAGCTCCTCGGCAGTGCGTTCGTGCAGCGCCAGCGCCTCGGGTGCCGAGGTGATCATGGCAACACCGATCCGGACGTTGGGCTGTTCGCCGAGGCGAAACGGACTCACGGCCAGAACGGGTCTGTCAGGCTGGCGGAAGATCTGGAAGCTCGAATGGGGCAGGGTGTCGCGCACGATGCCGATCTGCACGCCGATGGGCTCATCTTCCATGATGCCGGCGATACGCTCGATCTCCTCGGCCGCCAGCTTGCGCCGCTTGCGTCGCACCCGCGCATCCACGTCCATGGTGCCAACGAAGCCGTTACGCAGAAAACGGGCGACCTCGGAGGCGGCAATCAGGCTGACAATGCTCGGGCTGCGTCGGCGGAACGTCTCCTTGCGCGCGCGCAGGATCGTCATGATCTCGGCCACTTCGGCCAGCGCCCTTTCGCGATTTTCGACGTGCTCCGGGATGCTCTCGGAAAGGACGGTTTCGAGGGCGGCATCGTACGCGGCGGAGGTCAGAAGGTACGACACCGGACCGAACAAAACGATGATATGCTCGGCGGTCTCCTCGATCTGGCGCATACGCTCGAAATAGGCCACCGCAGAGCCCACATACTCGACGCCCACCCCGAGCAGCGTCGGCACCGAGACCTCCAGCAGTTCGGCCAGACGCTCCAGCGTATCGATCTTCGCGACCTCGCCCTTTTCGTAGCGGTACAGGGCAGCGCGCGAAATGCCGATGCGAGTAGCTATCTCGTCCGCACTCATGCGCGAAGCCAGGCGGAACGCGCGCAGACGGTTGCCGATATCATCGAAGCGGATTGCCATCGAAACTCCGGCTCAGCCCTTGCGCAGCGGCGCATCGAATATGCGCCGCCCGGTGATCCGCTCGACGTGGCGGCCAAAGCGGAATTTCACCTCCGGGCCGTCCATGGGGGGAGAGTGGCTGCGCTCGGTCATGGGGTCGACTTCCAAGTGGATGAAGGCGTGCCCCGGCGACAGGGCGGCTTCGTCGAACCGCCCTTTCAGCTCGTCGAGCGACCCGAAAGTAAAAACCCGCTCGATCCCGAACCCGCGCGCAATGGCGGCGTAATCGTTGGTGGTCCGTCCCGGCAACGGCACGTTCGAGGTCGAGCCGTAGGCCCGGTTGGACACCATGAAATGCTTCAGATTGGACAGATCGAGGTCCCGCTCCACCATCAGCATGCCGGGGTTCATGCAAAACGCGCCGTCGCCGCTGAAGGCCCACACCGTGCGGTCGGGCACGCCCTGCGCGATGCCGGCGGCAAACAGACTGGCGAGACTCATGGATGCCTCGAGATAAAACACCCGCTCGGTGTCGCCGGTGAGATCGAACCACAGTTCCGAACTGGTCCCCGCCGAAGTGACCACCAGCTCGTCGCGCCAGCGCGAGGCAATATAGGCTAGGCATTTCCGATAATTCATGGTCTGAGCCTAGCAGCAAAGGGACGGCGCGCAAGGGCATGACAATAGTGCGCCCCGTGGCGTAGGCTGACGCCATGGCAGACAAACGCACCGTCCGCATCGAGCAGGTGGACCATATCGGCATCCGGGTGCGCGACCTTGAACGCGCGCTTGCATTCTATCGTGTCCTCGGATTTGAACTTCGCCATAAGGTATCGCACGACGCGGTCGCCATTATCGCCAACGAGGCCGGGATCGAGATCAACCTGATCTACAATGCGAACGCCGGCGACGACGGCACCAACATCCTGATGGACATTCCCGACAGAAAGTACGCGGGCTATACCCACGTCGCCCTGCGGGTCACCTTCGTCAACGATACCCTTGCGGCCCTCAAGGAGAACGGTATCGCCATCAGCCAGGGCCCGGTGACATTCGGCGACGGCCATGTTTCGGTGTTCGTGCGCGATCCCGACCACAATGTGATCGAGCTGCGCGGACGCGAGCAGGATACGGAGGGGGTCGCCTTCTACACGCCGGAATAGAGCGGTCCTTTCGTTACCGGCTACTCCGCCGCCGCCCCTTTCGGCGTGCGCCACCCCGCGTTCTTGCGCGTCTTCATGTAGGCCTTGTAGACGCCCCGCAGGTCCTGGTTTCCGTTCTCCTTGTGAATGTAGGGGCAGACATCGACGCAGATGTGGCAATATTCCTCGCGAAAACGCGAGTACGGGTAGCACTTCTCGGTGTTGACGAGCCAGCGCCGGATGCCCTCGGTGAGGATCGGCTCGCGCGCCATGGCGTCGCCCGGGCAGTTGTTGATACACAGGTTGCAGTTCTCGCAATAGTCAGGCACGCCGAACGTCAGCGGCCCGTCCTCCACCAACGGCAGATTAGTGGTAACGAATCCGGGCCGGAAATCGGCACCCAAACTTGGATTGATCAGGCTGCCGTGCTTGCCCAACTCGCCGAAGCCGGCCTGGTACATGGCGGGGATAGCCATGATGTCGCAACCGCCGTTGTGATGGGGCAGCGCCGGCCAGCCCATGGCGCGGATGCGCTCGGCCAATTCCGTCGAGGTGCGCGCGCAGTGGTAATAGGCGGTAAAGGCCTGCTCCTCCACCGCAGCGGGACCGTCCAGTACCGCGTGATAGTCCTCGCGCAGGGCGAGGCAGATCACCCACTCATAGGGCAGGTCGACGCCAATGTTGATCATGACGGGCCTGAGCCGGGCAATGCCGACCAGATCGGCACCGAGATCGCGCGCCATGCCCTTTATCCGTTCCGCCATGACGGCCGGATCATTCACCGGTTCCCGCTCTTCGGCCACGGGACCATGGCGTCGCCGGGCGAACTCCTGAATCTGGACCTTGCTTTCGGTCTTCGCCGGATTCTCGTTGTCGTAAAATGGCACGGACTCAAGACCGAGACCGTGCATCACGTTAACCATCAACGGTTCACGCAACCCCTGAATGCGATACTTGGAAATGCCGATCATCGCGCCTCCCCGTCGTTGATGGCGAATTTTTGCGATGGTCGCGCGACACCGTCCGGCGGTCAACTGGCCGCCGGACGGCACACGGTTTATTGAAGTCGGCCCTAGACCTTGAACTCGCTCTGCACTTCCTTGGGGAACAACTCTTCCGGGGCCATATGACGATGAAACAGTCCCTGCTCGTAGCCGTAGAGCAGGAAGGCCTCGAGCGTCTTGCGGTTGGCCTCGATGCCATAGGGATAGAAATCGTCGCCGAACAGGGCCTTGGCCTTTTCCGCCGCCTCATAGCACCACGCGAACGGCAGCCGGCAGGCGGTAACTTCCAGCGCCCGTGCCATGGCGCGGTTCTTCGCCTCGGTAAACGCCTTGTAAAGGGTCTGCGCGACCCAGGGATGGGCGTCGAACACCTCGCGGCGGATCGCATAGAGGTGCATGATCGGCCAGATGCCGGTTTCCCTGTAGTACTTCTCCTCCACCGAACGGTAGTCTTTGAACATCCGCTTCATGCGCGGATCGCCGTGCTCGAACAGCTCCGGCGGATGGGCCGTCATGATGCAGTCGATCCCGCCATCGAGCAGGAGTTCACTGAGCGACTTGTCGGGGCGCGGCGTGACCTTCACTCCCTTGGGCAGCTTGAGCTTTACCTTCTCCTTGCGACCGGGCTGGTTCACGCCCGCCTGAACCCACTTGATGTCCTTCAGCGGAATACCGACCTGGTGCGCCAGCCAGCCGCGGGTATAGACCGAGGCGCTCTGCCCCCACTCGGGAATGCCGATGCTCTTTCCGGCGAGTTGCTCCGGCCTGGTGATCTTGCTGTCGGAACGCAGGTAGAGGGAGGATTGACGGAACACCCGCGACGGAAACACCGGGATGCCGACGAAGCGCTGGTCGCCCTGGCTCACGAGCGAGGTGTACTTGCCGGACGAGATCTCGGAGACGTCGAATTCGCGGAAGTTGATGAAGCGATAGAACATCTCCTCAATCTGCAGGTTAAGGTAGTTAATCTCCAACCCCTCGGCCTTGACCTCCCCCTGGGTGAAATCACGCACATGCTCATAAGGGCTCGACGCCAGCGTCAGTTCCAGCTTGGCCATTCGTTAACTCTCCCTCTCCCTGATCCGGCGCGTCGGCGCCCTGATGCAAATCCCGCGCGTCTGTTTATCGTCGCCCAGGCTTCGCGTCGAGGGCGTCATGGCAAATTTCCCCGTTTCCCGACCGAAATCGCGACTTTTACGCCCCGTCCGATGGGCTTATGCTCCCGCCACCCGCGTTTTCCGGAGCCTGACCGATGAAGCGCTTCAAGGACTTCGTCCCTGCCGGGGTGATTCCGGCCACGCTGCTCGCCTTCGACGAGGATTTCGCGGTCGACGAGGCGGCGAGCCGGGCGCATATCGCCAACGTGGCGGCGGTGCGCGGGATTTCCGCGATTACCATCAACGGCCATGCGTCCGAGGTCCACGCCTGCACGGCGGACGAGCAGCGCCGCATCCTCGACTTTTCCCTCGATGAGGTGGGCGACCGGGTGCCGCTGATTTCGGGTGTCTGGGCCGACGGCAGCCTGGAAGCGGCGCGGCTCGCCAGGACGTTCGAGGCGGCGGGGGCGTCAGCCCTGCTGGTTTTTCCGCCCCAGCCCATCATGATGATGCAGGGGCAGCGGAAGCCGGCCATGGCTCTCGCCCATTTCCACACCATCGCCGAGGCCACCGGCCTGCCCCTGATCGCGTTCCAGTACCCGGGCGAATACGCCTACCGGATGGAGACGCTTCTCGCCCTCACCGAAGCCGTGCCGACCCTTCGCGCCATCAAGGACTGGAACATGGGCCCGGTGCACGAACGCCACGTGCGCACCCTGCAGAACCTGCCCGAGCCCGTCAACGTGCTGAGCACCAACAGCGCCTGGCTGATGTCGTCTCTCACCATGGGCTGCAACGGTCTGCTGTCCGGTTCCGGCAGCGTCATCGCCGATTTGCAGGTGGCGCTGTTCGAAGCGGTGCAGGCAGGCGATCTGAAGCGGGCGCAGGCCATCAACGACCGCATCTATCCCACCGCCGAATGCTTCTACGCATCGCCCGCAACCGACATGCACAACCGCATGAAGGAGGCGCTGGTGATGCTGGGGCGGCTGCCGCGGGCGGTGGTGCGCCCGCCGCTCACCCGGCTGGACGATGCCGAACTCGCGCGTGTGCGCAAGGCGATCGAGGCTGCCGGGCTGGGACGCGACGGGGCACTCGATCTCGCCGCGTAGCCGGTCCGCCAATCGGACACAGGAAAACGGCGGGGTTTCCCCCGCCGTTTTCCGTTGCGTCTCCCGTGTGACGCGGAAAGCCGCCGCCCTTGTGGTCAGGCGTACTGGCTCTCGTCGATGAACTGGCCCATCCGCGACTCGGCGCCGTTCTTCTTCAGCTCCTCGAGGAACATCCTGTGGATGCGCGGGTCCTGGTCCTCGTACTCGATTTGTGCCCCGCCCTTCTTCACATCGACATCCATGCCGAGGAAAATGCGGCGCTTCTCCTCCATCACCGGATAGCGCAGGCTGCCACAGGCAGTGGCGAGATACCGCGCCGGGAACGGCGAGGTGTTGAAGTGCTGGTGGAACATCATGTCCGGCGGCGCGAACACCGTCCCGTGCTCCCACGGCACTTTGACGATCTCGTCATCGTCCTCGTACCAGAGCACCGAAAAGCCCCGGCCGGTCACGCACATCACGTGGAAGTCGGCGCCGTGGCGATGGCCCTTCTTGTAGGTGCCCACCGGCATTTCCGACATGTGGGCGTGCATGGTCCCGTCGGCCAGCGCGAACATGATGTTCGACCCGCCGGCGCCGCGGGCGTCCCAGCGCTGCAGCTCGAACTTGGCCAGGTCGGGAACGAAGTTGGTCTCCCACGTGTGCCGGCCGGGACGCTTGGGAATGAAGGTGCCCTCGCCGGCGAAATACTCCTCGCCACCCTCGCGGTCGGGAAAGCGGAAGGCATTCTCGAAGACGAACTTGTCGTTGTGGAACACATTCATGATCATCGGCAGATTGCACGTGGACGCCAGCCGTGCCGGCTCGCGTCCGCTGCCGTTGAAGTGCTCGTACTTGGCGTTCAGCGGCAGGGCGAACAGGCTGCCCTTGCCCCATTCGAAGCTGCGTCGGGCGCCGTCGCTGGTCTCGATGGTGGTGCTGCCGTGACCGGAAAGCACATACACCACCTCTTCGAACAGGTGCTGCTGCGGCGACGTCCGCCCGCCCGGCGGCAGTTCCACGAGCAGCACCGACAGCCAGTCACCGCGGCCCTTGAGGTGGACGAACGCGCCCAGCGCATCGTAGCGAGGCCACTTCTTCACCTCCACGGCCGGCATGTGGATGCCGAAATCCTCGTGAATGGGAATGCCCTCGCCGGCGCACCATTCGAGATAGCTGTCGTGCAGAAACGGCTTGTCTTCCAGATTTGCGCCAGTATCCATCGCCAAAACCTCCAAACTGGGACCGATCACAATCTGACCGGTGCAGGTACAGACTTCCTGAAGAAGGAAGGGCGGATAATTGCACCGCCTTGCGAGCCCGATCAAGCAGCGCGCCATTCGTCGCTCGCGCCGGGCGGCAGGAGCACGACAGGCATCGAAATAACCCCGATTCCTGCCGACCTTGAACCGGTCAGTCATTTCGACTAAAAATAGAACTCTTATTCTGTTTTGGCGCTTCGATTCCGGTGAGGGACAGAAAATGGCCCGCCAGACAGCCGAAATGACGGATACCAGCGGCCGCGGAAGCGACGGGCTGGTCATGGATCGCAGCCACGGCCGCCCGCCCCGGCAGTCGCGCAGCCGCGCCACCCTGGAGCGGATCACCGCCGCCGCCGAGGGCTTGTTCGCGGAGCACGGCTACGACGGGACCACGGTAAGCGACATCGTCTCCCGCGCCCGTTGCTCCGTCGGCGCATTCTACGCCCGGTTCAACGACAAGGAAGCGCTGCTCCTGCATATCCATGATGCCCATTGCCGCAGCCTGATCGAACGTGTCGGCTTCCTGTGCGACCTGCTGCACGCAGAGAACGCGACTCTGGAAACCGTGGTGCGGCAGACCGTACGCGCGTTTTTCCGCTTCGCGGCCGACCGCCGGGCGCTGACGCGCGTGTTCATCCAGCGGGGCTGTATCGATCCGGCGTTTCATCTTCGCTACGCCCGCGCCTGGGCAGAAGTGCGCACCCTGTTGCGGCCGCTCTTCCTGTCGCGACGGCGCGAGATAGTCCGCCCCAATCCGGAGCGGGCCGTGGATTTCGTCCTGCAACTCGTGCATAGTGGCTGGTTCAACGACGCGCTACACAGCGATGTATCGGGGATCACCGGCCAGAGCACGAATGATCCGCTCATCGAGGATCTGAGCCTGGCCTGTCTCTCCTACCTCGGCACCGGCCGGACGGAACGCCCCTAGCGAGCGACGATCCGGTCGATCTCGGCCCGCTCGCTATCGCTCATGCGCCAGCCTGCGGCGGCGACATTGACGGCCGGCTGCTCCGGACGGCTGGCACCGGCAATGACGCTGGCTGTTTCGGATCGTCCCGCCAGCCACGAGATGGCAAGGTCGAGCAGCGAATGCCCGCAATTGCCGGCGAAGGCTTCCAGAGCCTCCAGCCGGTCGAAGTCGGCGCCGGATAGCACGCGGGAACTGCGTGGATCGACGGCGAGGCGGCTTCCCGCCGGGGGCGGCATGTTCCTGCGATACTTTCCGGTCAACAATCCGCGCGCCAGCGGGTAATAGGGCAGCACGCCAATGCCGAACTGTCGGCATGTGGGCAACAGGTCCTTCTCGACGTCCTGATCGAGGACGCTCCATTTGTTCTGGGCGGTGACGAAAGAGACAAATCCCTTTGCCTCCGAAACCGCTGCCGCTTCTGCAAGCTGGGCGCCGGAGAAGTTGGAGCAGCCGACGAACCGCAGCTTGCCGGCCCGCACCAGGTCGGACAGCGCGCCCAGCGTATCGGCAATCGGCGTCGTCGGGTCGGGCCTGTGCAACTGGTAGAGATCGATCCAGTCGCTTCCCAACCGCCTCAGGCTGCCTTCCAACGCGATGGCGACGTTTTCCGGCGCCCCGCCGCCCTTTCCCGGCACGTGCTGGAGACCCCAGCCGAACTTGGTCGCGATAACCACATCCTTGCGCCGCGTCCCGAGCCCCTTGTCCAGCCACTCTTCCGATCGGCCGTCGCCATAGCTCTCCGCCGTGTCGAAGAACGTGATGCCGGCATCGAGCGCGGCACGCACCACCGTAACGGAATCCCTTTCATCGATCCGCCGGCCGAAGGCGTTGCACCCCAGCCCGACCACGGACACCCGCATGCCGTCACCACCCCTGGGACCGATGGTTCTGAATTCCATTCCGTACTTTCCCGCTGCACTGCCCGCGAAAGGAGTCAGGCAACCGGCGTCGGATCGCGCAACGTGACCCGCCGCATCATGCGCCGCTCGTCAGGAGAAAAGAAGGTACGCGCGTGCACCGAGCAGCGATTGTCCCACATGATCATGTCCTTGATCCGCCAGTGGTGCACATACTGGAACTCGGGCTTCTCGATATGCTCGAACAGCGAGTTGAGCAGCGCATCGCCCTCGTCAGGGTCCATACCCTCGATCCGGATGGTCATCAGGCGATTGACGAACAGCGCCTTGCGTCCGGTTTCGGGATGGGTACGCACCACCGGATGCACCCATTGCGGTGCGTCCGGATTCAGGTTCGTCGGCCGAATGGTCGGGTCGCGCTTGTAATCGTAGTAATTGAGCGCCTTGAGGCCATCGACGCGCTTCCTCAGATCTGCGGGCAAGGCCTCATAGGCCTTGTAACAGTTGGCGAAGATGGTATCGCCACCTTCCTTCGGCACCTCCATGGCATAGAGGGTCGAGCCCATGGCCGGATGTTCGTAGTAGCACTGGTCGTAATGGAACATCATCTCGCCATCTTCCAGCGCCGTTACCTTGCCGGTCCCGCGTACATTGGTGATCAGCAGGATGGACGGGTGCGCGCTGTCCTGTGCGACGGCCGAGCGAACCACCTCCAGTTCGCCGAGATAGCGGCAGAACCTTTCCTGGTCATCCTCGCCAAGATTCTGGTCGCGGAATAGGATGATCACATTGTCGAGCCAGGCTTTGCGGATCGCCGCGACCGTTCCCTTGTCGAGCGGTTCGCTCAGGTCCACGCCGCTGATCTCCGCTCCCAAAGCCTGCGACAGAGGCCTGACCGTGATCGTCATATCCGTCTCCCGAATTTCCCTTCGTTGTCTAAGGAAAAAGATACACCGTTCGCCGCTCTGCACGCAATCCGGCGGCCCGGCGTGAGTGATCCTGGCGACCCGTCTCCGCCCATCCTCGGCCTGCGTGCCGAGGCGATGACCTATGCGGTTGCTTTCCTCAGCATCAGCCTGCAACCCATGGCCAATGTGGTGGTTCCCCTGTGGGCCCTGTCCATGGGCGTACCGCCCCTGCTGTTGGGAATCGCCATGGGTGCGCGCTCGCTGCTGCCGTTCCTTTTCGCCATCCACGGTGGAGTCCTGATCGACCGACTCGGGGTCCGCCGGGTGATGGTCTTTTGCGCCCTCGCCAGCGCCCTGATCTCCATTCTCTACCCTGCCCTGCCGTGGATCGGGCCGCTGATCGCCTTGCAGGTCTGCATCGGTATGTTCACGACCATGGGCTGGATCGGATCGCAGACCCATACCGGGCGGATCACCGGAGGCCATCCCCGCTACATGGGACGGTTTACCTTCGCTTCCACCATCGCGAATTTTTTCGGACCGCTGGCGGTGGGGATGGCGTGGGATGTGGGCGGGCCGTGGGGTGCCTTCGGGTTTATTTCGGCATGGAGTCTCGCTTTGGCGGCCGGTTGCGCAGCGCTCAGCACGCCGCCCGGGACTGCCGAGACATCGGATCGGTCACGGCTGGCCAGCCTGCTACCCTCCCTTGCAGACTATCGCAGCGCTTTCGCGCTGATGCTCCTGCCCGCCGTCGGGTTTGTCGTCGCGGCCTCGTTCCTGATAAACGCCACGTTCAGCATGCGCTTCGCGTTTTATGTGGTGTATCTCAAGGTCATTGGGCTGGAAGGAACGCTGATCGGCCTGCTGGTGGGGATCTCGTCGTTGTCGGGCGCGGTCTTTGCCCTGCTGATAGGTCCGGCAACGCGACGGTTCGACGGCAACAGGCTGCTCGTCATCATGATCGTCGTTGCCGCGGCGGGCATCGGCGGAACGCCATTGTTCACCGACTTGACGGGACTGTTCCTCCTCGCCTGCCTCTTCGGCCTCGGTACCGGGCTCGGAATGGCGCTGATCTACGTGGAGCTTTCGCGGTCCGCCCCCGCCCATCGACTCGGTGCCAGCATCGGCCTGCGCACCACCGCGAACCGCTTCAGCTCGCTCTCCATTCCCGTCCTGATGGGAACCGTTGTGGAATTCGGGGGCATGAATGCCGGTTTCTATGCGGTGGCTCTGCTGATCATCCTCGCCGCGGTCATGGCCCGCTTGCTGTTGTTGCGGCATCCGCGGGCCGCGGTCGGCAACATCGAGGATTGACCGGCGAAGCGGGGCAGGGCATGGATGAACAAAGTGGCTGAACAACGGGCCCAAACCGAAAAGAGGACAGGGGCATGACGGACAAGAAATGGCGTCCTGAAACCATCGTGTTACACGCTGGCTGGCGGCGCGATGAAGCCACCAACTCGGTTGCGGTGCCCATCTACCAGACCACGTCGTACCAGTTCAATTCCTCCGAGCATGCGGCCAACCTGTTCGCGCTCAAGGAATTCGGCAACATCTACACCCGCATCATGAATCCGACCAACGATGTGCTGGAAAAGCGCATCGCTGCCGTTGAAGCCGGCGTGGCCTCCCTGACGGTCAGTTCGGGCCAGGCCGCGGAACTGATCGCGATCACCAACCTGTGCCGGGCAGGTGACAACTTCGTCAGCTCCACCGACCTGTACGGCGGCACCTGGAATCTTTTCGCCAACACGCTGAAGGGCATGGGCATCGAATGCCGCTTCGTCGATCCGGCCGATCCTGAAGCCTTCCGCAAGGCCACAGACGCCCGTACCCGCTGCTGGTATGCAGAAACCCTGCCCAATCCCAAGCTGCGGGTCTTCCCCATCAGGGAAGTGGCGGCCATGGGACGCGAGATCGGCGTACCGCTGATCGTCGACAATACTTCATCGCCCGTACTGTGCCGGCCCATCGAACACGGTGCAGCGGTGGTGGTCCACTCGACCACCAAGTACATCGGCGGGCACGGCACCTCCATCGGGGGCATCATCGTCGACGGCGGCAATTTCGACTGGGAAGCACACGCCGAGCGGTTTCCGACCCTGAACCAGCCGGATGCGAGCTATCATGGAGCGGTGTGGACGGAAGCGGTGAAACCGCTCGGTCCCATTGCCTTCATCATCCGGGCACGGGTGACGCTGCTGCGCGATATCGGCGCAGCCATGAGCCCCTTCAATGCGTTCCTGTTCATCCAGGGGCTCGAGACCCTGCCGCTGCGTATCCATCGGCACTGCGAAAACGCGACCAGCGTCGCGGAGTACCTGTCGAAGCATCCCAAGGTCAGCACCGTCATCTACCCCGGGCTGATGAAGGGGGAGGACAAGCGTCGCGCCGATGCCCATCTGGATGGTGGCTATGGCGGGCTGCTGGGTTTCGAACTCAAGGGTGGACTGGCTTCGGGACGACGGTTCATCGAGGCGCTGCAGCTCTTCTACCACGTGGCCAATATCGGCGATGCCCGCAGCCTCGCCATCCATCCGGCGACCACCACCCATTCCCAGCTTACGCCGGAAGAGCAGATTCAGACGGGCGTGACCGAGGGTTATGTCCGCCTATCCATCGGCATCGAGCATATCGACGACATTCTTGCCGATCTGGAACAGGCGCTGGCAGCCGCCTGAGGCATTTAGCGTGCTGCCCTGCCGGGTCCCGATCGGTGTATGATGGGGCAGTTCGAGAGCTTGGGAGATCGCCATGGAGGGTAGCGGCCCCGCCGGCGGCAAGACGCGCCGCAAGGACACGCAGGGGGAGACAAGGGCGCTGGGCGCCTATCCCACCGTCCGCATGCGTCGTAACCGGCGCCACGTCTGGACGCGCCGGCTGGTGGCTGAGAACCGTCTGAGCGTGGATGATCTTATCTGGCCGGTGTTCGTCCATGACCGCGATACGGCCGAGGAGCCGGTTCCTTCCCTGCCCGGCGTTGCGCGCTATTCCATTGACCGGCTGGTGGAAATGGCAGGCGAAGCGGCATCGCTCGGGATACCGATGCTCGCCGTATTTCCGTCCACCGATCCTGCGCTGAAAACCGATGACGGCCGCGAGGCCGCCAATCCCGACAATCTTGTCTGCCGCGCCGTCCGGGCGGTGAAGGACGCTCACCCTGCCATCGGCATCATGTGCGACGTGGCGCTCGATCCGTTCACCACCCACGGCCATGACGGGCTGTTGCGCGACGGCTACGTGGTCAACGACGAGACGCTGGACGTGCTGTGCCGCCAGGCCGTTGTCCAGGCACAGGCCGGCTGCGATGTCATCGCACCGTCCGACATGATGGACGGGCGGATCGGCGCCATACGCAGGACGCTGGACGGCGAAGGATTTGAGAATATCGCCATCATGGCCTATGCGGCGAAGTACGCTTCCGCTCTCTACGGCCCGTTCCGCGATGCGGTGGGCTCGGCTCCCAATCTGGGCGGCGGAGACAAGAAGACGTACCAGATGGACCCCGCCAACTCCGACGAGGCGCTGCGCGAGGTCGCCCTCGACATCGGCGAGGGGGCAGACATGGTTATGGTCAAGCCTGGCCTGTTCTATCTCGACATCGTGCGCCGGGTGAAAGACGCGTTTGCAATGCCTACTTTCGCCTATCAGGTGAGCGGCGAATACGCCATGCTACGCGGCGCCGGCGAACGCGGCTGGGTGGACGGCGAGCGCGTCATGGACGAAGCGCTGCTGGCCTTCAAGCGCGCCGGAGCCAACGGCATTCTCACCTATGCGGCGCTCGATACCGCACGCAAGCTCGCACCTCGCTGATCCGCGCCCGATGCCGATGCGTTGGCTGGTCCGCGTCGCAGCCGGGCTGTCGGCGCTGTCCATCGCCGTTGCCGCAGGCGGCTGGCTCTGGCTGCGCAATTCGCTGCCCCAAACCGAAGGCACCATCGCGACCGGAGCAATCACTGCGCCGGTGGAGATCGTCCGCGACCGCTTTGGCGTACCGCGCATACGCGCCGCGTCCGAACGAGACGCATTCTTCGCGCTCGGATTCGTTCACGCCCAGGACCGGCTGTGGCAGATGGATTTCCAGCGCCGGCTGGCAGCCGGCCGGCTGTCGGAGGTTCTTGGGCCGGCAACGTTAGCGAGCGACCGGTCCATGCGGACGCTCGGCATCCATCGCCTGGCCGAAGGCAGCTATGGGCAGATGTCGCCCGCCGTGCGCGCGGCGCTCGACGCCTACGCCGCCGGGGTCAATGCCTTCCTGACGAAACAGGGCGGCACTCTGCCACCGGAGTTCCATGTCCTGCGCTACCGGCCCGAGCCGTGGCGACCCGCCGACTCGCTGGTGTGGGGCCGGCTGATGGGGTTCTTCCTGTCGCGCAACTGGCGCGAGGAGGCGCCGCGCGCCACGCTGGCGCGGCGCCTCACCCGGGATCAGCTTCGCATCCTGTTTCCGCCCTACCCGGCCGACGCGCCTGCGACGCTGGCGCTGCCGGGCAATCCGGCCTTCGGTTCCGCCTCCAACGCGTGGGCGGTATCAGGGGCGCACAGCGCCTCTGGCCTGCCGCTGCTGGCCCATGATCCGCATTTGCGCTTCCGCCTGCCCGGAATCTGGTACCTCGTACGGCTGGACGCGCCGGGGCTGAGCTTCGCCGGCGCCACCACGGCAGGCGTTCCGTTCCCGGTGCTCGGCCATAACGGGCGGATCGCCTGGGGCTTCACGTCGGCGGAAACCGACGTCCAGGATCTGTTCATCGAACGGGTCGATCCGGCCGATCCGAACCGTTATCTCGCTCCAGGCGGCTCCCTGCCTTTCGCGACACGTCAGGAAACCATCAAGGTCCGGGGCGAACCCGATGAAACGCTGACGGTGCGCGCCACCCGCCACGGGCCAATCCTCTCGGATCTCGACGGGCGGATTGCGGGTCTGGCCGGAACGAACGAGGTAATCGCACTGGCCGCCCCCGCGCTCGCCCCCGACGACCGCACCGCGGAGGCCCTCTATCGCCTCGCTCGCGCCGGGAACTGGAACGAGTTCCGCAACGCGGCGCGCGACTGGCACGCACCGCACCAGAACATCCTCTACGCCGACCGCGCCGGCCATATCGGCTACATCGCCCCGGCACGTATCCCCATCCGCAAGGCAGGGAACGGCACGCTGCCCGTGCCCGGCTGGGACGGCAGCCATGACTGGACCGGCTGGGTGCCGTTCGACGCGCTGCCCCAGGCCCTCGACCCGCCTGCGGGCCGGTTCGTCAATGCCAACAATCGCCCCGTGCCGTCCAGCTATCCTTATTCTCTCGGCCGGAGCGTTTCTTCCGGATACCGCGCGCGACGGATCGAGGCCCTGCTCGATGCCCGGCCGCAACACGACGTGGCATCGATGACGGCCATGCAGATGGACGCGGTTTCCCTCGGCGCGCGCGAACTGCTGCCGCTCATGCGCATCGCCCGGCCGACGACAGCGCTCGGCCGCAGAGCGCTGGCAATGGTATCGGACTGGGATGGAACCATGGGGCGCGACCGGCCGGAGCCGCTGATCTTCACCGCCTGGCTGCGCGAGGCGGTGCGCCTAATCTTTGCCGACGAGCTTGGCGATTCCTTCCCGCTATGGTGGGGACCGCGGCCCTTGTCGGTCAAGGCCGTGCTGACCGGCGCGCCCCGGTGGTGTGACGACGCGACGACGCCGGCAGCGGAGGACTGCGCGGAACGACTCTCCGCCGCCCTGGATAGCGCTGTGGCGGCATTAGCCGGCAGCCAAGGCGACGATCCCCGCCGATGGCGCTGGGGCGCGCTGCACAGGGCCCGGTTCGACCATCCGGTGCTCGGGCGCATCCCTCTGATCGGCTTCCTGTTCGACGCCGCCATTCCGGCCGACGGCGGCGCCGACACCGTGAACCGCGGGCTGACGAATCCTGGCAGCCCTGACCGGCCCTTCGCGTCCGTCCACGGCGCCGGATACCGGGCGGTCTATGATCTCGCCGATCCGGACGCCTCGCGCTTTATCGCCACGCCGGGGCAGTCGGGCAATTTTCTGTCTTCCCACTATACGGATATGATGCGGCTGTGGCGCGATGGCGGATCGCTTGCCATCGGCCGCGATGCCGGGCCGGACGCGCGGCGGCTGATCCTGCAACCCGCTGCGGAACGCTGAAAAAGAAACGGCGACCGCCGGGCCGCCGTTTCTGCCAGTCGGAAGTGAAGCATCAGGCCGCGCGACGGCGCCGCGCGTAACCCATACCGGCCAGACCGATGCCGAACAGCAGCAGCGTCGCCGGTTCGGGAATATCGCCCGTGCCGCCCGTCTCGCGAAAGATCTTGTTGGCGACCGCGTTGGCGAAAGCGGTGAAGTTCGCCGCGCCGGTGACGAAAGCGCCCGTCCCGCCAATGACGTTACTGGTGTAGTGATTGAGGACGGTTACGCTACCGCCGATCACCAGGCCGTTGATGGTATCGACGACCGCCAGTGCGTTATCGCGCCCGACCGTGGGAAGAAGGGCCCCGGGACTGTTATTGTCGGTACCGTCGCCGGATATGTCGATGATCAGCTTGGTCCCTTCAAACCCGTTGGCACCGAACTGGCCGGCACCGAAGTTGAGGGCGCTCTGAATGGCGGTGTTCCCGGAGAAAGGACGGGCCGCTGCACCGATGGCCGCGGCGAATGCGTTGGCGGAGGCGGCGTCGGTCAGATGGGTCCAGCCCACCGCAACCTGCTGTTGTGCCGAACCCGACCAGTAGATCAGTTCAACGGCGACGCCGTTCGGGTTGTTGGCGATCTGGGCCTGCACGGCAGCGTTCTGGAACGCCGAGACATAGCCGCTTCTCTGCAGATTGAACTCGGTAGTACTGATGCTGCCGGAAACGTCAACCAGCAACTGCAGCTCGACATCCACCACCACGGCGCGCGCGCCGGTGGACGCAAAAGCGCCGATTGCGAAGGCCGCAACCGCTGCAACAGCGGTCGAAGCCAGGTTTTTCCGATTTCTCATCTCGCTTCCCTCCTGGCTGTATGAAATTGTTCAAGTTTATTGTTCAAATCGCCGCCCCGCGGTTTACCAGGCAATCTCCGTGCCAACTTGATTAAACCGATAAAAACCAATGCCTTAACGTTAATTTCCTCTTGGCCCATACCGATAATTGTAAAATATTCCGACACCCGGTCACGCCTTCTCAAACCGACTGATTGGCCGATCCAGGCGGATCGTCGCTACCGCCACACAAGATAAATTGTCGTGCCCACCCGCTCGCGCCCTCGACCGCTCCGGCGATTTGTCCGACACTGCAACGGTGACCGTAACGATCGACGATATCCGCAGGGCCGCCGGGACCATCGGCGACGCCGTGGTGCGAACCCCGTGCGTGCTGTCGCGCACGCTCTCCGAGATTGCGGGCGCGCAGATACACCTCAAACTGGAAAATCTCCAGTACACGGCCTCGTTCAAGGATCGTGGCGCGCTCAACCGGTTGCTCGCCCTGTCCCCGGAAGAACGCCGGCGCGGCGTGATCTGCATGTCGGCGGGGAACCACGCCCAGGCGGTCGCCTATCATGCGGGCCGGCTTGGTATCCCGGCCACCATCGTGATGCCGCGCACCACCCCCTTCATAAAGGTAGCCAACACCGAACGCCTGGGCGGCCGGGTTATGCTGGAAGGCGACTCCCTTGCCGAAGCCGCTAGCTGCGCCGAAACACTGTGCGTCCGCGACCGTCTTGTCTTCATCCATCCTTACGACGACCCGCTGATCATCGCCGGACAGGGAACGCTGGCGCTGGAGATGCTGGAGGACGCGCCCGATCTCGACGATCTCGTCGTGCCCATCGGCGGCGGCGGGCTCGTTACGGGCTGCGCGACGGCGGCCAAATCGCTTCGTCCCGATATCCGCGTGATCGGAGTCGAGGCGGCGCTCTACCCGTCCATGGTCCAGGCGCTGCGTGGCGAGCCGTCCACCGCCCAGGGGTTGACCATCGCCGAGGGAATCGCCGTCAAGACACCAGGCCGTATCGCGCTGTCATCGATGGCGACGCTGGTTTCCGATATCCTGCTGGTGACCGAAGGCGAGATCGAACATGCCGTCCACCTGATGGCCGAGATCGAGAAGACAGTCGTCGAAGGTGCCGGCGCAACGCCTTTGGCTGCCGTTCTGGCAAACCGCGAGCGCTTCGCGGGCCGTCGGGTCGGGTTGGTGGTTTCGGGCGGCAATATCGATTCCCGCACGCTTTCCTCGGTACTGATGCGCGGCCTTGTGCGCGCCGGCCGCCTGCTGCGCCTGCGCGTCGAGGTTCCCGATCAGCCGGGGATGCTGGCCCGCGTTACCACCCTGATCGGCGAGCTCGGTGGCAATATCGTCGAGGTCCAGCATGAACGCTGGTTCCGCGATATTCCGGTACGCATGACCGGAATCGACCTGATCGTCGAGACTCGCGACGCTGCCGCAGGCGATGAGATCCTGAACGGGCTGTCGGCACAGGACATCCGTGCGTGGAAGCTGTCGAGCGATGCTCTGGAAACGGCGGTAGATCAGCCCGCCAGTTCGACATAGCGGCCGCGGAAATAGACCAGTGGCGAATTCCCCCCATCGAGACGGCGCATCCCGATTACCTTGCCGACGATGATCACGTGGTCGCCGCCCTCGAACATCTGATCGACATCGCATTCCAGGTTGGCAATGCAGTTGCGCAGAATTGGGCAGCCCGTGTTCCAGCTATCGAACCCGACCCCACTCCACTTGTCGGCGCCGCTCATGGCGAAGCGTCTTGATATATCCCGCTGGCCGGAATGCAGGATATTAACGGCGAAGTGCCGATTGCTGTGAAAGGCCTGGAAGCTGGCTGCATTGCGGTCGAGACAGAACAGCACGAAGGGCGGATCCAGCGACAGCGCGGTGAAGGAATTGGCAGTCAGTCCCACGGGACCGCCATCGTCGTCCACGGTCGTGATAACCGTGATGCCGGTGGTGAAACAGCCCAGCGTGTCACGGAATTCCCTCGGGTCTATTTCCATTTCCGCGAGAAACCCTGTTGCGCGGGGCGAGGATGGCCTCGACCCGATACAATGTCAAAGGAGGCAGTGGGACGGGGAAGGACGCGGTCGGACGGCTACTTCTTCAGGGCACCGGTGAAATAAAGCCCGCGCCCGCTGGCGATCAGACCACCTTCCGCGTCGAACACCTGGGCTTCCGCGGTCGAGAACGTGCCGCCGACGCGAATGATGCGCCCGATCGCCTTCAGGTCGCCCGGCCCCGCCACCTTATGATAATCCACGCGCATGTCGATGGTCGGCGCCGGGGTTCCGAACTTGGCCGCCACCATGAAATCCCCGGCCACGTCCACCAGCGCACCGAGGATGCCGCCGTGGGTGATGCGCGCCTGCGGGTTGGAGATCATTTCCTCGCGCCACGTCATGCCGATCTCGATCGTCTCCTCGTCGAGCTTGAGGATGCGCAGGCCCATCCAGGCGTTGAATTTGTTGGCGACCAGGCGCTCCTGGAGCTTTTCGGCGGTGACTATGTTTTCGGGCATGAAATGGTCTCCTTCCTCGCTGGGGAACTACCGTTTACCGCACCCGCCGGAACCGTCAAGCGGCCGTCGGCCGGTTTCCCTCAAACCCGTGCGGACACCAACTAAGTTGTTGAAAAACAAGAATTATGATTTAACCGCTTCTTAACCTAAATCGCCCATCTTGGCCCCATCTTCCATCGGGGGACCGAGGTCGTCGATGTTCCTTGTTATCGGTACCGTTGTGGTGCTGGGCTCTGTGCTCGGCGGCTATGCCGCCATGGGTGGCCATCTGTTCGTCCTTTGGCAACCGTTCGAAGGGGTGATCATCGTCGGCGCCGCCGTTGGTGCATTCCTTATCGGCAATCCCAAGTCAGTGCTCGCCCGTACCGCCAAGGTGCTTGGACATGCCATGAAGGGATCGCGCTACACCAAGGACAACTACCTCGAACTTCTGTCCATGATGTACATGGTCTTCAAGCTGGCCAAGAGCAAAGGCATGCTGGCGCTGGAAACCCACGTGGAAAATCCCGACGAGAGTACTCTGTTTTCCCAGTTTCCGGGGTTCCATGGCGACCACCACGTCGTCACCTTTCTGTGCGACTACCTGCGCATGATCAGCCTCGGCACCGAGAATCCCCACGAAATCGAGGCGCTGATCGACGAGGAGATCGAAACCCACCACCACGAACTGGACCAGGTCGCGTCGGCGGTGCAGACCATGGCCGACGGCATGCCCGCCCTCGGCATCGTCGCCGCGGTACTCGGCGTCATCAAGACCATGGGCGCCATTACCGAGCCGCCCGAGGTGCTCGGCAAGCTGATCGGCGGTGCGCTGGTCGGCACGTTTCTCGGCGTGTTTTTGTCCTACGGGTTCGTCGGTCCCCTGGCGACTACCCTCAAGGCCACCTACGACGCGGAAACCAAATACTACCAGTGCATGAAGGCCGGACTGCTGGCGTACCTGGCAGGGCATGCGCCGGCGGTGGCCATCGAGTTCGCGCGCAAGGCATTGCTCTCGGATGTGCGCCCCACCTTCTATGAGGTGGAGGAAGCGGTCTCCGCCCTTCCCGCGGTCCCCGGCTAGGCCGTTTCCATGGCTGGGAAGAACGACGGCGCAGCCATAATCATCAAACGCCCGCGCAAGCGGGGCGGGCACCCGCACCACGGCGGCGCCTGGAAGGTGGCTTATGCCGACTTCGTGACCGCGATGATGGCGTTCTTCCTCCTGCTGTGGCTGCTGAACGCCACCACCGAGGTACAAAAGCAGGGCATATCCGACTATTTCTCGCCGTCGACCATATCGAAAAGCAGCGGTGGCGCCGGCGGCATGCTGGGTGGCCGGGCGGTTTCCTCGCCGGGAGCGATGACATCGCGCACGGCCCAGCCCAGCGTTTCACTCAACCTGGAACCCACCACAGGCTCGACCGAGGGCAAGGCCGAAGAAGAGGGCGGGGTGTCGGACGAGGCCGAGTCCGCGGATCCGGTCAAGAGCAAGATCGACCGGAATGCCGTCGAGCGCGAAAAGCAGGAACGCGAGAAGGAAGACGCCCGGTTCGACGAAGCCGAACAAATGCTCCGCCAGGCCATCAATGAATCGCCGGACTTGCGCGGTCTGAAAGAGCACCTTCTAATCGATCGCACCGCAGAAGGTCTGCGCATCCAGATCATCGATCGGGAAGGACAGCCCATGTTCCCCAGCGCAAGCGCCCGGCTGTTCGACCGCACCCGGAAGTTGCTCGAGCAGGTATCAAAAACGATACAGCCGCTTCCGAACAAGGTGCGCATTACCGGCCATACCGATAGCGTGCCGTATCGCGCCAGCACTGGCCGCAGCTATGGCAATTGGGAACTTTCGAGCGATCGGGCCCAGGCCAGCCGACGCGTGCTTATCGACGCCGGGTTCGATCCAAACCGCATCAACTCGGTTGCCGGTCGGGCCGATCGCGAGCCTTTGCTACCCGACGATCCCGCCTCGCCGCGCAATCGACGCATCTCCATCGTCCTGCTGCGCGAGCCGGCGGAGGCAGCCGCCCGTGCCGCCAAGGCGGCGACGAATCCGCCGCCCGGCGCAACCCCGTCCAAGGAACTGAAGCGCGACTGGACCGGCCCCCGCGTCCGTTGAGCCGGACGGTCCATGACGCTGACGCTTGCACAGGGGCGAATCGGTATCCTATCTTCTTGCCCCTGACGGCCACGCAGGATGGCACGGAAGATGAACCGCCCGGTTTGCGATCAACCCCACCGCTTCTTTATGGGCACACGGGCCTTGCCGTGTCCCTATATTGCCGGCCGGCTGGAACGCAAGGTGGTCACCGATCTGGCCACTCCAAATGCCGCCGACCTGTACGAACGGTTGTCGCGGGCAGGATTCCGTCGCAGCCACGGCCTCGCCTATCGGCCGGCATGTCCGGGATGTGCGGCTTGCGTTCCGGTGCGCATCGTCGCCGGCGAATTCAATTGGACGCGTACATTCCGCCGTATCCAGGCCCGAAATACCGACCTTCGGATATCCGAAATGTCGGCCCAGGCCACCATGGAGCAGTATCGGCTGTTCATACGTTATCAGCGAGGACGCCACGCCGGTGGCGAGATGTCCACGATGACCTTCCGGGATTATCGCGCCATGGTCGAGGATACGCCGGTGGACACCCGGATCGTCGAGTTTCGCGATCCGGCCGGCCCCTTGGTCGCGGTGATGCTCGCCGACCGCCAGGCCGACGCCATGTCGGCGGTGTACAGCCTTTACGAACCGGATCTGCCGGCGCGCAGTCTTGGTACGTCCATGATCCTGTGGCTGGTGGAAAGGGCCCGCTCGGAAAAAATTCCCTACGTCTATTTGGGTTATTGGATCGCCGAAAGCTCCAAGATGGCCTACAAGGCGCGATTCAGTCCTCTCGAAGGGCTTGGCCCGGGCGGCTGGCAACTGCTCTGACCGGTCGAGCGCCTTCGATTGCCTCGCTTGCACCGCCTCGGAGCGGTGGTTAACATCGATAGAATCGAGAAACGTTGCGGCCTCGCCAGACATCGATTTGCCGGGCATATGCCCGGCGCAAAAACAAGTGGAGGATCAAAGGATGAGCAAAATGACATCCAGTCAGAATTCCGGCGGCAAGAAGCGGATCGACCGTCGCAGATTCCTGACCGGCGCCGGCGGGGTCGCGGCAGCCGCGGCAACCATGTCCGGCTTTCCCACCCCCGCCATCTCGCAGGGCCGCATGGAATGGCGCATGGTCACCACTTGGCCGAAGAACTTCCCCGGCCTCGGCACCGGCGCCAACCTGCTGGCGGAAATGATCACCAAGGGAACCGGCGGCCGTCTCAGCGTCAAGGTCTATGGCGCGAACGAGATTGTACCGGCGTTCGAGGCGATGGATGCCGTTTCCGCCGGCAAGGTGGAGATGGGACACGGCGCCCCCTACTACTGGAAGGGCAAGGTCGCCGCCGCGCAGTATCTTGCTTCGGTCCCGTTCGGCATGTCGGCGCAGGAGACCAATGCCTGGTACCAGTACGGCAATGGCCAGCGGATCGCCGACAGGATCTACAAGGAGATGGGATGCAAGTTCTTCCCGTCGGGCAACACCGGCACCCAGATGGGCGGCTGGTTCAACAAGCAGATCAAGTCTCCCGCTGACTACAAGGGCCTGAAGATGCGAATTCCGGGGCTCGGCGGCGAGGTGGTGAAGGCAGCGGGCGGCATCGTGGTCAACCTGCCCGGCGGCGAAATTCCGCCGGCGTTGCAGTCCGGCGCCATCGACGCGACCGAGTGGGTGGGGCCATATAACGACCTCGCCTTCGGCCTCTACAAGAGCGCCAAGATCTACTACTACCCGGGCTGGCATGAGCCCTCCACGCTGATCGAGAACTTCGTCAACCTGAAAGCGTGGGAAAAGCAGCCCAATGACATAAAGGCCGTGATCGAAGCGGCGAACCGGGCCGTCAACCAGTCGGTGCTGTCGGAGTTCGTGGCGCGCAACAATTCGTCGCTGCAGACGCTCGTCACGCGGCACAAGGTGCAACTCAAGAAGTTCCCGGACTCGTTGCTCAATGCGCTCGGAAAGCTGGCCGGCGAGGTGATGAACGACCTTGCGTCCAAGGACCCGTTGTCGCGCGAGGTGATGGACGACTATCTCCGTTTCCGCAAGGCCGCGATCGCGTGGTCGAACCGGTCGGAAGTGGCGTTCATGGCGGCGCGCGCGCTGCCGTTCAAGTACGCCGAGCCCAGCAAGTAGGGCTGAATAAGGATCACATCGCCGACCTGCAGCCGGCGGGGTTCCCCCGCCGGCTTCTTTTTTCGCCCTATCTGAACAGGACCCCGGGCAGCCAGGTCGCGAGTTCGGGCCAAAACGCCACCACGGCGAGGCCGAGGATCTGGATAGCAACGAACGGCACGATCCCGCGGTAGATGTGCATGGTCGTCACGTCCGGCGGCGCCACGCCACGCAGGTAGAACAGGGCAAAGCCAAACGGCGGGGTCAGAAAGCTGGTTTGCAGGTTGATGGCGATCATTACGCCGAACCAGATTGGATTGATATCCATCTGCAACAGAATCGGACCGACGATGGGCACCACCACAAAGATGATCTCGATGAAATCGAGGAAAAATCCCATTATGAACATGACGGCCATGACCACGAACATGGCGCCGAAGGCGCCGCCCGGCATGGACTTCAGCACATCGCCCACATAGTCATCGCCGCCGAATCCCCGGAATACCAGCGAAAAGACCGACGCACCCAGCAGGATAACGAACACCATCGAACTGATCTGGACGGTGGCTCGCATTACCTCGCGCAGCATGGAGAGGTTGAACCGATTCTGCGCAGCCGAGAGGGCCAGTGCACCCACTGCGCCCACCGCGGCGGATTCGGTCGGCGTCGCAACGCCGGCCAGGATGGAGCCCAGCACCAGAACAATCAGCGTAGCCGGCGGAAGCAGCACCTTGATTACGCGTTTGCCGAAATCCGCAGGACGGCCGCCGGCATCTACCAGCGCCGGGCATGACTTGGGATCGATGATGGCCTTGGTCAGCACCCACCCGATGTAGAGCACGACCAGAACCAGCCCGGGAATGAAAGAACCTGCGAACAGGTCCACCACCGACACGGGCTCGGGCGCGAAATTGCCCTTGGCAAGCTGCGCCTGGGTGTTCGCCCCCTGCAGGATATCGCCGAGCAGGACCAACACGATCGACGGCGGAATGATCTGACCCAGTGTGCCGGATGAACAGATGATACCTGTGGCCAGCTTCGGATCGTATCCTGCGCGCAGCATGGCCGGCAGGCTGAGCAATCCCATGGTGACGACGGTTGCGCCGACGATCCCGGTCGATGCCGCCAGCACCGCACCCACCAGGATCACCGAAATCCCGAGACCGCCGCGCATCCGGCCGAATGCTATGCCCATGGTTTCCAGAAGCTGCTCGGCGATGCGCGAGCGCTCCAGCATCACCCCCATGAACACGAACAGCGGCACCGCCACCAGCACTTCGTTGCTCATCACGCCGAAAATGCGCGACGGCAGGACGCCCAGCAGCCGGATGTCGAACACGCCAACGAGATAGCCGATCACCGCGAAGGCGAACGGCACCCCGGCAAGAGTGAACGCCACAGGAAAGCCCAGCAGCAGAACGCCGCACGTGACCGCGAACATCAGAATGGCGAGGATTTCAGCGCCCGGCATGGATCAGACGCCCTCGTGCCCTTCCTCGCCAGGCACGAACTCGGTACGCCCCGCCAGTACCAGATAGCTTCGTGCCGCCAGAGAAAGCCCCTGCAACCCGACCAGCGCGCAAAAGAACCAGATCATCGTCTTGAGCAGGTACAGCCCCGGCATTCCGCCCGCCTCGCGTGATTCCTCGAGCTTGGCCCAGCTCGGCAGGATGTAATCTGCGCTGACCCACGCCACCATGACGATTATGGGCAAAAGCATGAGCAAAGAGCCGAACAGGTCGACCCATGCCTTGTAGCGGGGACTGCCCGGCCGGTAGAAAATATCGACGCGCACATGGCCGCCGTGCAAAAGCGTATAGCCGGCACCCACCATAAACACGATACCGTGCAGCCAGACATAGGATTCCTGCAACCACACCCAGCCCAGCGAGAAGGCGTAGCGCAGGACCACCACCAGAAACGTCACAGCCACCATGGCGAGGGTAAGCCAGGCAACGCCCCTTCCGATCCGGTCGTTAAGGCCGTCGATGATGCGGACGAAACAGGCAAGTATGTCCATGATCGCTACCCGCCCGCCGCCACCTAGAGTCCGGAGAACCGGTTGAACTTGGGGAAGCCCTTGGGAGCGAGGCGGCCAGCCTGGGCGCGCTTTCCAAGCCATGGGCGCAGGTCGGTCTCCGTACGCGTCCGGTCACCCGACTTCCAGCTCAACCCGTTCTTCAGGACGAACACCTTCACATCGGAGAACCCGCCGTTCTTGTAAACCTGCAGCCGCACACCGCGGCCCCGTGTCATTTCCGGCAACTCCGACAGGGGAAAAACGACCAGCTTGTGATTCTCGCCGACCACTGCGACGTGATCGCCCTCGACCACCGCACAGGCGCGCGCTTCCACGTCGCCGGAAACGTTCAGCACCTGCTTGCCGGCACGGGTTTGCGCCAAGGCTTCATCCTCCGGCGCGATGAACCCCCGTCCGTCGCTTGCCGCCACCAGAAGCTTGCGCCCGGGCACGTGAACGAAGAGCGCCACCACGTCCTGATCGTTGCCCATATCGATCATCAGGCGTACCGGCTCGCCATGGCCGCGCCCACCGGGCAGCTTGTCACCCGCCAACGTGTAGAAGCGGCCGTCGGTTCCGAGCAGAAGGATCTTGTCGGTAGTCTGGGCATGAATCACGAAGCGACCGCGGTCCCCTTCCTTGTATTTGAGTTCGCCCGCGTCGGCGACATGGCCCTTGGCGGAGCGAATCCATCCCTTCTGGGAACAGATCACGGTGATGGGTTCGCGTTCCACCAGCGCGGCCAGCGGCACTACCGAGGCGGTGGGGGCGGAGCCGATTTCCGTACGTCGCGCTCCAAGCTCTGTCTTCTGGCCAAAACGCTTGCGGACGTCGGCGATCTCCTCGCCAATGCGGGCCCAGCGGCGCTTCTCGTCCCTGAGCAGACGGTTGAGATCCTTCTGCTCGGATTCGAGTTCCTTGATCTCGCGCCGGATTTCCATTTCCTCCAGCTTGCGGAGGGAACGCAGCCGCATATTGAGGATGGCCTCCGCCTGGGCTTCGGTCAGCCTGAAGCGCTTTATCAGGCGGGGCTTGGGCTCTTCTTCCTCGCGGATGATCTTTATCACCGCGTCGAGGTTGAGATAGACCACCATGTATCCGGCCAGAACCTCCAGCCGACGCTCGATCTTTTCCAGCCGGTTGCGGCTGCGCCGCTTCAGAACGTCGTGGCGATGGTCGAGGAATGCCTGCAGGACCTCGCGCAGGTTCATCACGCGAGGCACCGCGCCTTCCTCCAGCACGTTCATATTGAGCCCGATACGCACCTCGAGATCGGTCGCCTGAAACAGCGACTCCATCATCGCCTCTGGCTCCACCGTGCGGCTCTTCGGCTCGAGCACAAGGCGCACGTCGGCGGCGGATTCGTCGCGCACGTCCTCCAGCAGCGGCAGCTTGCGCGCCTGCATCAGTTCGGCAATGCGTTCGATCAGGCGGCTCTTCTGCACCTGATAGGGCATTTCGGTTACCACAACCTGCCACATCCCGCGCGGCAGCTTTTCCGCCTCCCAGCGCGCGCGCAGACGGAAGCTGCCGCGACCCGAACCATAGGCCTCGCGGATCGCCTCGGGAGATTCGGCCAGCACGCCGCCGGTCGGGAAGTCGGGACCGGGTATGAAGCCGAGCAGCTTGTCGATAGTCGCCTTGGGAAACCTGATCAGATGCAGCAGCGCCTGGCAGATCTCATCCAGGTTATGCGGCGGAATGGAGGTTGCCATGCCGACCGCAATCCCCGCCGCGCCATTAGCCAGCAGATTGGGCACACTGGCGGGCAACAGCACCGGCTCGCGCTCCGTACCGTCGTAATTATCGCGGAAATCAACCGCGTCCTCGTCGATGCCTTCCAGCATGGCGAGGGCATATGGAGTCAGGCGCGCTTCGGTATAGCGCATCGCCGCGGCGGAATCGCCGTCGATATTGCCGAAATTGCCCTGCCCTTCCACCAGCGGATAGCGCACCGCAAACTCCTGCGCGAGGCGCACGAGCGCGTCATAGACCGCGGTGTCGCCGTGCGGGTGATACTTGCCGATCACATCGCCGACGACGCGGGCGCACTTCTTGAACCCGCCCGTTGGATCAAGGCGAAGCTGCTGCATGGCATAGAGCAGCCGGCGGTGCACCGGCTTGAGCCCATCACGCACATCGGGCAGAGAGCGGGAGGTAATGGTGGAAAGGGCGTAAGCGAGGTAGCGCTCACCCAACGCCTTCTCGAGCGGCACTTCTTCCGGCTGACGCGGCATTGCGGTCATGGTCATGACGGACGTTTATACACTATGGCCACCAGAATCACGCGAGGCGCGCTGCCGGCACGGGTCAACCCGGTCTACCCGCAAGTCCTGCCAGAAGACGTCCACGGGCGCTTGGTAACTTGCGGCTTTCCGGCCCGAAAACGTGATGGGTCAGAAAATATCCGGTAAGCTGCAGGCCGGCGTCGAGGTCGCCTGCCGTCGGCACCGGACCCGATGGCTCAGTCAGAAACGCCGGCAGCGCCAGCAGCCTGCCCCGCCAGGGTTCGCCGGCCGCGGCCGAGACCGCACGACCCGATTTGGGGGAAACCCAGACCAGTCCGTCATTCGCGCCCGTAGCCGCACAGCTGGCGAGATCGAGGCCGAAGCCGAGCTCGGCGAGCAGCGACAGCTCCCAGCGGACGTAATGAGCCTCCCAACCCGGCCGACCCAACGCCTCGACCAGTTCCATCATCCCTGCAAATAACCCCGGATGGGGCTCGCGCTCGGGCAAGGCGACATCGACCATGGCGCTGGCGGCACTCAATGCCAGCAGCGGTAACCGCTCGTCCAGCAGTCCGGCCGCATGGGCGCGCAGCAGTTCGCATGTGTAGGTCCCGAGATGCTCGGACAACCGGGCACGCCATGTAGCGCGCAGCACGTTTCCTGGCTGATAGAGGCCGCGCGCCCGCGCGCCCGCCCCCCCACGCACTAGGCCGGAGTGACGGCCATGGGCGCGGGTCAGCAGACTGGCCACCGCCGCCGACTCCCCGTGCCTGCGCGCCGACAGAACGATGCCTTCGTCGATCCACTCCATGAACCCGTTATAGCGAAAGGGGACACCCGATCACATTCGCAAATCGTTCATGGTCCCGGCCGCAGCGTGGCGGAATGCATTGACGCCACGGTCGCACTGGTTGCAGCATGGCGATAGACAGGCAAACCGTTTCCGGACAGCCATGACAGGGATCACCCGCCGCAAGGCGCTCGGGAGCATCGCGGGGATTGTCGCTGCACCGGCCGTCCTCGCCCGCGCTGCCACCCGCCCGATCATCACCGACGGCGTGATGAGCGGCGACGTCACCGGCGATTCCGCGGTGATCTGGTCGCGGGCGGATCGTGCGGCGCGGCTGCTGGTGGACTGGTCCACCACCGAGTCCTTTCGCAATTCCGGCCGGGTGACGGGAGCGCGCGCTGTCGCCACGAACGATTTCGCCGCCACCGCGGCGCTGACCGACCTGCCGCCCGGCCAGACTATCTTTTACCGCGTGCGCTTCGAATCCGATGACGGCGGTCTCAGCGAACCCGTCAACGGGCGGCTCCGCATTCCGGCGCGGGACGGTGGGGCGATCAGTCTCGTGTTCGGCGGCGACCAGTGCGGTGCCGGTTGGGGTATCAACCCGGACTGGGGTGGAATACGCATTTACAAGGCGATGCTGGACGCCGATCCGGACTTGCTCGTCCACCTCGGCGACCGAATCTATTCCGACAATGTGCTCGAGGAGACGGTGGACCTCCCGGACGGCTCGCGTTGGCGCAACATCGTTACCCCGGCCAAGGCGAAGGTCGCCGAAACTCTCGACGAATACCGGGGAAACTACCGCTACAACCTTCTCGACGAGCATGTGCGCCGCTTTCATGCCGCCGTCCCGCAACTGGTCACCTGGGACGACCATGAGGTGGCGAACGACTGGTGGCCGGACGCAACCATTTCCCGGCTGCGGGCTAGACGTCGCGGTTACGGCGAGCGGTCGATGGATACGCTCGCCGCGCGCGGCCGCAAGGCGTTCTTCGAATACACGCCGGTGGGCCACGAGGCCGCCAGCGCAGGGCGTATCTGGCGCTCCGTCGCCTGCGGCCCGCTGGCGGAGGTGTTCCTGCTGGATTCGCGTAGCCACCGCGGCCCCAACCGGCTGAAGGACCGCGTACGCATGGCGGACGACGCGGTACTACTCGGCCGCGCGCAGGTCGACTGGCTGAAAAAGGCGCTGGCACGCTCCTCGGCACAATGGAAAATCATCGGCAACCCGTTACCCATCACCCACTACAACAAGCGGGACGCCGACCGGGGCTATTTCGACAAATATGCCGACGGCGAGCCGGGCATGCCGTCGGGCCGCGAGCGCGAGATTGCCGATATCCTCTCGTTCATCAAGGCACACGGCATCCGCAACGTGGTCTGGATCACCGCCGATGTGCATTATGCCGCGGCGCACCGGTTCCATCCCGACCGCGCCGGCGCACGCGACTTCACGCCGTTCTGGGAATTCGTCGCCGGGCCGTTTCATACCCGCGCCTACCGCCCGGGACCGATCGACCCTACGTTCGGCGCCGAACGGCTCTACGCCTCCACCACCGGCGTCACGGGCAACCCGCCGCCCAGCGCCGGCTGGTGCAACTTCGGTCACCTGCATATCGACGGAAAATCCGGCGCCCTGACCGTCAGCTTCCGCGACGTGAACGGCGCAACCATGTGGAAACGCACCGTCGAGTCGGAACGATGATCCTCAGTCGTCGTACTCCAGCCCAAGATAACGATAGCGCGCCGGGTCATCGCGCCATTTCTCGCGTACCTTGACGAACAGGAACAGATGCACCCGCCGATCCAGCAGCGTTTCCAGCTCCTGGCGGGCGGTGGCGCCGATGCGCTTGATGGCCTGGCCGCCCTTGCCGAGGACGATGGCGCGCTGACCCGGCTTCTCGACATAAATGGTCTGGTCGATACGCACCGACCCGTCCTCGCGCTCCTCCCACGCTTCGGTTTCCACCGTCAGCGAATAGGGAATTTCCTGGTGCAGGTTAAGAAACAGCTTTTCGCGCGTGATCTCGGCCGCAAACAGGCGGTCGTTCATGTCCGAAAGCTGATCTTCCGGATAGAGCCACGGCCCTTCCGGCGACAGGGCGGCAAGTCGCTCCACCATATGGTCGACGCCGTCCCCGGTAAGCGCCGAGATCATGAAGATATCGCTGAAAAGGCCTGTCTCGTGCAACGCGGCGGCGATGCCAAGCAGCTTCTCGCGCTTCACCGCATCCACCTTGTTGATGGCCGCTACCCCGGTTCGCACGGCTTCCCGCAGTCCATCCATGATGCGCCGGCAGTCGTCGTCGATTCCGCGCTCGGCGTCGACCAGCAGAACCAGCAGATCCGCGTCGGCGGCGCCGGCCCAGGCGGCGGATACCATGGCTTTCTCCAGCCGGCGCCGGGGTGCGAAGATACCGGGCGTGTCGACGAAGACGAGCTGCGCCGCCCCATGGGTCATTACGCCGACAACCCGGGTGCGCGTGGTCTGCACCTTGGGCGTGACAATGGACACCTTGGTGCCCATCAGCCGGTTCATCAGGGTGGATTTGCCGGCGTTGGGCGCGCCCAGCAACGCCACGAAACCGCAGCGGCTCAGGTCCGTTCGCGACCCGGATTCAGCCATCGTGCGGCTCCTTGCCGAGTCCCGCGAGCAATGCCGCGGCCGCCGCCCGCTCGGCGGTACGGCGCGATCCACCCCGACCTTCGGCCGGCTCATGGCCGCTCACGGTCACCGCCACGGTAAACTCCGGCGCATGATCCGGGCCCGTCCGGCTTACCGTACGGTAGGCCGGCAGACTCAGACCCCGTCCCTGCGCCCATTCCTGCAGCGCGGTCTTGGGATCCTTCGGCGGAGCGCCGCGCCGCTCCACCAGCGGTCTCCAAAGCCGGCGTACCAGCGCCTGTGCCGACCCCAGACCGCCGTCGCGATAGACGGCCCCGATGACCGCCTCCATGGAATCGGCCTGCACCGAGACACTGTCGCGCGTGCCCGCCGCCGCCTCTCCCTCTGTCATACGCAACCAGCGGCCCAGTTCGAGGGACCGGGCCACTTCCGCCAGGCTGTCGCGGTCGACCAACGCCGCATGGCGGCGGGCGAGATCGCCCTCGCTTTCGTCCGGGTACATTTCCATGAGCAGATCGGCAACGGCCAAACCGAGCACACGATCGCCAAGGAATTCCAGCCGCTCGTAAGAACTGGCGCCCTGGTTGACGAGGCTGGAATGGGTCAGCGCATCCCGCAAAAGCGTCGGCTCGGCGAAAGCATGACCGAGCATTCGGGTGAGATCGTCGAGCGAACGCTCACCGATCACTAGCGAACTGCCTGGAGAAACCGGTCGAACCGCATGGCGCCGATCCATTTCCAGATTTCCCACAGCCGGGCGCCGCCATCAGTTGAAAAGAACAGGATCTCTGCCCGACCGACCAGATTTTCCGCCGGGATGTAACCAACCCCGCCCATACCGGTGCGATTGGGAACCCGGCTGTCCAGCGAATTATCCCGATTATCGCCCATGGCAAAATAATGCCGCGGCGGAACGGTATAGACGTTGGTACTGTCGAGCGGTCCATTATCGGTGATCTCGAGAATGCGATGCTTGCGGCCATTGGGCAGGGTTTCAATGTATTGCGCCACTCGCCCGATGCGCCCATCGTCGGTGTGCTCGACGAAGTCTTCGACACGCTCGCGCTGCACGATCTTGCCGTTGATATAGAGCCGCCCCCGACGCATCTGGATGCGATCGCCCGGAAGGCCGATGATGCGTTTGATGTAATCGGTCTTGTTATCGCTCGGCAGCTTGAACACCGCCACGTCGCCCCGGTCGGGCATCGACTCGAGAATGCGGCCAGGTATCAACGGCAGCCCCAGCGGCAGGGAATACCGGCTGTAACCGTAGGAATACTTGGACACGAAAAGATAGTCGCCGACCAGCAGCGTCGGGATCATCGATCCGGACGGTATGTTGAATGGCTCAAATGCCACCGTGCGGATGAACAGGGCGATCAGGACCGCATATATGACGGTCCTGGCTGTTTCCCAGAACCCGCCGGCCGTTGAAGCTTTCATCAATTTAATTCTCTAACCTATTGAATTCTCGATGTGGATTTGTCCCGACCCGAATGGCGAGACGATCAAGCCAGCCGTGCCCCCGGCCTGTCAAGCGCGTTCTGTCGCGGGCACGGCGGTGATGATGACGATGGCCTGGGCGATGGGCGGCTCGTCGGTCAGGGTGAGGTCGATGCGCGCCACCATTCCAACCGGCGTGATTGCGACCAGCCGGCGGGCAGCGCCACCCGTCAGAAGCATTCCCGGCTGACCACCAGGCCGGTTGATTACCCCGAGATCCCGCCAGAACACCCCTTTGCGAAAGCCTGTGCCAAGCGCCTTGGCACAGGCCTCCTTGGCGGCGAACCGTTTGGCGTAGGTGGCGGCCGGGTTGACGCGCCGCCTGGCTTTCCGTTGTTCTTCCCGGGTGAAAACGCGCTCGACGAACCGGTCACCGTAACGATCCAGTGTACGCTCGATACGCCGGATGTCGATCAGGTCATTGCCGATACCGATGATCATGGCGAGGCCGCGGTCGCTGTCATGCGGATTGCTCGCCAAGCGCTCCGGCGCGGGCCTGATCCATCAGCGCACGCATATGCCTGATGGCGCTTTCCAGTCCGCCGAAGATGGCTTCGCCGACCAGGAAGTGGCCGATGTTTAGCTCGACGATAGTCGAAATCGCGGCTATCGGCCCCACCGTCTCGAACCCGAGCCCGTGCCCCGCATGACATTCCAGACCGATCGCCGCGGCATGGGTGGCCGCGTGCCGGATCCGTTCCAACTCATGCTTGTGTGCCGGCGAGCCCGCAGGTGTATCGCAATAGCTGCCCGTATGCAGTTCCACCACGGGCGCACCGATGGCGCGTGCGGCATCGAGCTGGGCAACATCCGGCTCCACAAACAGCGACACGCGAATGCCAGCTTCCCTCAGCGCGGTGACGTACGGCAGCAGATGGTCCTGGCCGCCCACCGCATCCAGTCCGCCCTCCGTAGTCCGTTCCTCGCGCTTTTCCGGCACGATGCAGGCGGCATGCGGCCGGTGATAGAGAGCGATGGCAAGCATCTCTTCGGTCGCCGCCATCTCAAGGTTCAGCGGCAGAGCGATCTCGGTGCGCAACCGACGGATATCCTCGTCCCCGATATGGCGCCGATCCTCGCGCAGATGTGCGGTGATACCATCCGCACCTGCGGCTTCCGCCAGCCGTGCGGCGCGCACGGGATCGGGATGCAGGCCACCGCGCGCGTTGCGGATGGTGGCGACATGGTCGATGTTGACCCCGAGGCGCAGCGTACGCTTCACCGGACCGTCCCCATGCTCCCAGCGCAACCCGCAACGGGTGCGGACGTCATTGCCGATCCTCCGGGGCCGAAAGTCCGCATGTCGACCAGCGGCAGGCAGTGGCGTACGCCCCCGCACAGACATGAACAGGTCGCCGGAAACCCGAGGACATTCGCACCGGCGTCGATGGTTTTCATAGTGTCCTCCCCGTCGGATCGCTGCGGCAGTTATCGTTGCACCTCGCGTTCGACCGAACTCACCGCCGGCACGCCGCGCAGTGCAGCAATGATATCGCTCAGATGCTTGGCGTCGCGAACCTCGATGTCGATCTGCATGTCGAAAAAGTCTCGGGTGCGGTTGGTGATCTTGAGATTGTTGATGTTGCCGAGGTTGCGGCCAACCACGCTGGCAAGATTGCCGAGGCTGCCTCGTTCATTGGCAACCACCAGATGGAGCCGGCCAACGTGCGTCTGTTCGTCCGTGCCGGCACCGAGTTCCCAAGACAGCTCCACCCAGCGTTCCGGCGACTGCAGGAAACTCTCCAGCGTTTCGCAGTCGATCGTGTGCACCGCCACGCCCTTGCCCGGAGTAACAATGCCCACAATGCGATCGCCCGGTAACGGATGGCAACAGTTGGCGTAATGTACCGCCATGCCGGGAATCAGACCCCGGATTGGAATCGCACCGCGCGATACGCCATTGCCATGGGTGGCGCCATCGGTCTTGCGTGTCTGCACCGGCAGGTCGCCGCCATCGGCGCTTAGCACCGCATCGAGGACATCGCTACCGGTGTAGTGCCCCTCGCCCACAGCCGCATAAAGATCGTCGATTATTTTGACATTGAACCGCGACAGTACGCCGGTCAGTACCGACGCCGGCGCCTCGTAACCTGCCTCATGGAATGATTTCTGCAGGATCGCTTCGCCGAGACGAACATATTCCGTGCGCTGCTTTGAGCGGACGAAGCGCCGGATACGCGCCCGCGCCTTGCCTGTTACCACGAACTGCTCCCACTCCGGCGACGGTACGCCGGGACCCGACGTGATGATCTCCACCTGGTCGCCGTGGGATAGCTCGGTGCGCAGCGGCACGATGCGGCCGTTGACCCGTGCGCCGACGCAGGCATCGCCGACCTCGGAATGCACCGCGTAAGCGAAATCCACAGGCGTCGCTCCCTTTGGCAAGGCAATCAGCTCGCCCTTGGGAGTGAAGCAGAAGACCTGATCCTGAAACAGATCGAGTTTGGTGTGCTCGAGAAATTCGTCTGGGTTCGAGGCATGCTCGAGAATTTCCAGCAGCTCGCGTATCCAGCCGTATTCCGGCCGGTCCTTGGAGTCGATATCGGTCTGTTTGTACTGCCAGTGGGCGGCAACGCCGTAGTCGGCGACTTCATGCATCTCCCGGGTGCGGATCTGGATCTCGACGCGGCGCTGCGCCGGACCAATCACCACCGTATGGACCGACCGATAACCATTGCGCTTGGGCGTCGAGACATAATCCTTGAACCGGCCGGGAACGCAGGAATAGCGGGCGTGAATAATGCCGAGGGCGCGGTAGCAGTCCTCTACGTCGTTGACGATGACGCGAAACGCCATGATGTCGGAAAGCTGCGCGAACTCCACGTTCTGGCGCTGCATCTTGCGCCAGATGGAATAGGGCCGCTTCTCGCGTCCCGACACTTCGCTCTCAACCCCTTTCTGCGCCAGGGTCTGGCGCAACTCGGAAACGATGCGCGCCACCAGATCGTCCTCCGCTCCATCAGTACGCAGAAACTCCAGGCGCGCGACGATGGTGCGATGGGCGTCCGGATAGAGCTCGGCGAAGGACTGATCCTCAAGCTCGTCCTTCATGCGCTGCATGCCGATACGTTCGGCCAGAGGCGCATAGATCTCCATGGTCTCGCGCGCGATCCGCGCCCGCTTCTCGGGGCTGCGGATATAGTGCAGCGTGCGCATGTTGTGCAGCCGGTCGGCCAGCTTGACCAGCAGCACCCGGATATCCTGCGACGTGGCGAGCAGCAGCTTGCGGAAATTTTCCGCCTGGCGCGTACCGGCCGATTGCTGCTCCAGCTTGGACAGTTTGGTCACGCCGTCGACGAGCTGGGCGATCGAAGAGCCGAACATGTGCTCGATCTCGCCGAGGGTCGCCACCGTATCCTCGACCGTATCGTGCAGCAGCCCGGTAACGATGGTATCGCTGTCCAGCTTCAGATCCGTGAGGATGCCGGCGACTTCGAGGGGATGGGAAAAATAAGGGTCGCCGGAGGCCCGTGTCTGCGAGCCATGCACCTTCATGGAAAATACATAGGCGCGGTTGAGCGCGTCCTCGTTCGCAGCGGGATCGTAGGCCTTGACGCGCTCGACGAGTTCGTACTGACGGATCATGGCGCCCTAAGCGGCTACGGCAAAGAGACCGAGGCCCGAGCCGTTCCGTTCGGCGTCGCCGAGAACCGACGCCGATACCGTCCGTTCGTTGCGATCACACCTCGTCGGACGGTTCCTCCGCCCCGTCCTCTTCCTCGATCTCTTCTTCTTCGACTTCCGCGTCCATTTCCTCGAAACCGGCTTCTCCGGCTTCGGCGGCGGTCGGCGCGGTACCGGCAGAGGCGAGTTCCTCCTCGATGGCGAGGACCTCGGGCTCTTCCCCTGGCTCGTCGGTATCGGCGTGCTTCTGCAGTCCTTTCACCAGCCCTTCTTCGAGCTCGGCAATGGAAACTGTCTCGTCGGCGATCTCGCGTAGCGCAACTACAGGATTCTTGTCGTTGTCGCGCTCCACGGTAAGCGGCACACCGACCGAAAGATCCCGTGCGCGCTGAGCGGCGAGCATGACGAGCTTGAAACGGTTAGGAATTCTGACGACGCAATCTTCGACGGTAACGCGGGCCATCGAGTGGACTCCCAGCTATTCGGATGCGGGCGCACTATACGGGCATCGGGACGCTAAAAGCAAGAGATCGTAAGGGTTTGGCGCGACTTCAAGAGGCCGCGCAGGAGGCCTCCACTCAGTCCGCCATAGGTTCGCAACGCTGTCCCGGCGGGACACCGGCAATCAGAGCCCCAACCGGCATTCTGGTGACCGGATGGACCCAGCCGGGAGCCAGATCGGCAAGGGGCAGCAGCACGAACAACCTCTCCGACATCCGGGGATGCGGCAAATCAGGGCGGCCGCCCCCGCCCAGGTCAATCCGCCCATCGAAATCGAGCAGATCCAGATCGCAGGCCCGGGCGGCATTGGGTTCGCTGCGAACCCGTCCGAGCGCCGTTTCCACCCGGTGCAGGGCGGCAAGCAGCGCTGCAGGATTCAGGGCCGTCTCCACCTCGGCCACCGCATTGACGAACCAGGGCTGGCTGGCGGACGGCACCGGCGCGCTGCGGTACCAGCGCGAGCGACGGCTGATCGAGACGCCATGGCCGGGAAGGGCCGACAGCGCAGCCTCCAGCGTGCTGCGCGGCGGGATTCCGCCAGCCCCCGGCAGATTCGCTCCCAACGCCACGAAAATCATGGAATCACGATCCTTTTCGAGATGAGATAGGGTTGCGCAGGCTGTAATCCCGTCATATGTCTCACGCATACAATTCCGGTCCGACCTTCCATGGACCGCGGCGTTTAAATGGCTGTTTTCATGCCCGAAGATCATGGCAGCGGCCGATCTGGCGCCGTCGGCCATGTCTCGGCAAGAGCCATATATCGAAAATTGACAGATTTGGGACATGGGAAATGAAATTTTATCCGCAAGAAAGAATTGCGCTTTTCATCGATGGCTCCAACCTCTATGCCGCCGCCCGGGCATTGGGCTTTGACATCGATTACAAGAGCCTGCTGGAACTCTTCTCGTCCCAGGGACGGTTGGTCCGTGCATATTATTATACCGCATTGATGGAGGATCAGGAGTATCTGCCGATCCGGCCGCTGGTCGACTGGCTGGATTACAACGGGTACACCATGGTCACCAAGCCCACCAAGGAGTTCACCGACGCCACCGGACGACGCAAGATCAAGGGCAACATGGACATGGAACTCGCTATCGACGTAATGGAGATGGCCGAGCATCTGGACCATATCGTCCTGTTCTCCGGTGACGGTGATTTCCGCCGCCTGGTGGAGGCGGCCCAACGCCGCGGCGTGAGGGTCACGGTGGTCAGCACCTACCGTTCGCAGCCGCCCATGGTGGCCGACGAGTTGCGCCGCCAGGCGGACGTTTTCATCGAGCTGAGCGAACTCGCCCCCAAGATTTCCCGCCAGCCGCGCAATACGGAGGCCACGCCCGCCCACCCGAACATGCTGCAGGAGGCGTGAACCCGCCATCCTTGGCCGGTGCCGCGCCCGCCACACCAGGGCGCGACTGCGCGCTCTGTCCGCGCCTCGCCCGGTTTCGCGACGCCAACAGAGGCGCTCATCCCGATTGGTTCAACGGGCCGGTCCCCTCTTTCGGCGAGCTTGACGCGCGGCTTCTGGTCGTCGGGCTCGCCCCGGGCCTGAAGGGCGCGAACCGGACCGGTCGCCCGTTCACCGGCGACTACGCAGGCGATCTGCTCTATGCGACGCTGAAGGTGTTCGGCTTTGCCGCCGGCCCCTACGATCAGCGCGCCGACGACGGTCTGGCGCTGCGCGACTGCCGCATTACCAATGCCGTGCGCTGCGTTCCGCCGGCGAACAAACCCGTGGGAACGGAAATCGCCACCTGCCGACGTTTCCTCGCCGAGGAAATCGCGGCCATGAAGCGGCTGCGCTGCATCGTCGCCCTGGGTACGGTGGCGCACAGCGCGGTGCTGGTCGCCACCGGCGTCCGCGCTTCCGCCTTCCGCTTCGCCCATGGCGCGGTGCACCGGCTGGCAAGCGGACCCTTACTGGCCGACAGCTACCACTGCTCCCGCTACAACACCAATACCGGCCGTCTGAGCGAAACCATGTTCCACGCGGTTTTCGCCAACGTCCGCAAGGCACTCGAAGGATAAGACGGACAAACCCGAGGGGCCTTACAGCACGGCAAGCATGGCCTGAACCAGCGGGTGGCGCACGACATCCGCATCACCGAGACGAACTACCGCCACCTTGCCCGTCTGTTCCAGCCGCGCGGCCACATCGTTCAGTCCGGAAAGACCCGGCAGCAGATCCGTCTGGTCCGGATCACCGGTCAGCGCCATGATCGAGCTCCAGCCGAGCCGGGTGAGCAGCATCTTGATCTGTCCGAACGTGCAGTTCTGTGCCTCGTCGATGACCACGAAGGCGTTGTTCAGCGTTCGCCCGCGCATATAGGCGATGGGTGCGATCTCGATGGTTCCGTCGGCGATCAGACCCTTGAGCCGCTTGCCGCCAAGCCGCTCGTTCAACGCGTCATAAAGCGGGCGAAGGTAGGGCGCCAGCTTCGCCTCCAAGTCCCCCGGCAGGAAGCCGAGGCTCTCGCCTGCCTCCACCGCGGGCCGGCACAGGATGATGCGCTGTACCCGGCCGTCATCCAGGGCTTCCACGGCCTTGGCCACGGCCAGAAACGTCTTTCCGGTCCCCGCCGGCCCAAGCGCCAGGGTGACACTGGCGTTGTCCAGCGCCTCGATCAACAGACGCTGGTTCTCGCTCTTGGGCTGGACATGGCGCACATAACGCTGGTGCTGATCCCGCTGGTCGCCGGCGACGGGGTCCCAGCCGGCGCGGGCGGGAAACAGCGCATGGACCATGGCATCGGTACGGGTAGCCTTGCGGACGGAACGTTTACCCACGGCGATCTCCGTTCATTGCGGGAAAATGACAAAAAACGCGCCCGACCCGGGTCGGACGCGGCGGCAACGTGGTGCGGCAATCCGGCGGACAGGAACGCATTGCATCCGGCTGGATCCGGCGATGGGGCCAAAATGGATGAAACTCCTGGCAAAAAGGTCAACGCATCAATGCGGCAGAACGCGCCAATCACAGATCCAGTGGGACTACATTGTTCTGACAACGCCGTTCCTTATACCGGGCAATAGTCTAGCCGGTCCGTAGGGAATCGGGCGAATCACGTTGAGGCCTGGATCAGTCGTCGGCCAGCTGGGTCAGAAGGCTGGCGTTGCCGCCAACGGCAGTCGTGTTCACCGACAGGGTGCGTTCGACGGCGAAGCGCAGCAGATAATGCGGTCCACCCGCCTTGAATCCGGTACCGGACAGCCCTTCGCCGCCGAACGGTTGCACGCCGACCACCGCCCCCACCATGGAGCGATTGACATAGCTATTGCCTACCCTGAGCCGCGCATGAATACGGCGAACCGTTTCGTCGATACGGCTGTGGATGCCGGCGGTCAGCCCGTAGCCGGTGCGGTTGACCGCGTCGACCACGTCGTCCAACCGGTCAGCGGCATAGCGAATCACGTGCAGGATGGGGCCGAACACCTCGCGCTCCAGCCGCGCCAGCCCGTCGATTTCGAACACGCGGGGCGCAAAGAAGGTGCCGTGTGCGGCCTCGGGCGGCAGTTCGCAGCGGCGCAGCAGTGTCCCTTCCCGCTCCATGCGGCGGGCATGGGTTTCCAGCATGCTGCACGCGTCCGCATCGATCACCGGGCCGATATCGGTGGCGAGCAGGCCGGGATCGCCGATCACCAGTTCTTCCATGGCACCCACCAGCATATCGAGCAGGCGGGGCGCGGTGTCTTCCTGAAGAAACAGGACGCGCAGCGCCGAGCAGCGCTGGCCGGAGCTTAGAAACGCCGAGGCAATCACGTCGCGTACCACCTGCTCGGAAAGGGCGCTGGAGTCGACGATCATGGCGTTCTGCCCCCCGGTTTCGGCAACGAGTGGCACAATCGGCCCGTCCCGTCCGGCAAGAACGCCATTGATACTGCGCGCCGTCTCGGTGGCCCCCGTGAACACAACGCCGCCGACACGCGGGTCGGCCACCAGCGCGGCCCCGACCGTGGTACCGTTGCCAGGCAACAGGTTCAGCACCGCCTCGGGAACCCCGGCCTCATGCAGCAGCCGGGTGACCGAGACCGCACAAAGAGGTGTCTGCTCGGCGGGCTTGGCGACCACAGCGTTGCCCGCGGCCAGAGCCGCCGCTACCTGGCCGGTGAATATGGCAATGGGAAAATTCCACGGACTGATGCAGGCGAAGACGCCGCGGCCATGCAGGGAAAGCGTGTTGCGCTCGCCCGTAGGTCCCGGCAACGCGACCGGACCGGCAAAGTCTTTGCGCGCGAGGACGGCATAGTAGCGGCAGTAATCCACCGCCTCGCGCACCTCGGCGACCGCGTCGGGCAGCGTCTTTCCGCCTTCGCGCACCGCCAGCGCCATAAGCGGCGCCTGATTGCTTTCCAGCAGCGCGGCCGCGCGCTCCAGGATATCGGCGCGCGCCGGACCGCCCATGCGATCCCAGTCGGCGGCGGAGGCAGCGGCGACGGTAACCGCATCCTTGACCGTGTCGGCCACGGCGTCGGTTACATGGCCAATGACACGGCGGCAATCCGCCGGATCGGTGGTATCCCGCGACCTGCCGGCAACGACACGCCCGCCCACCAGCGGCCCCGCCTGCCAGTTCGATGCGGCTGCGGCATCCATGGCGGCCCCGAGCGCCGCGAGGGCCAGCGGATCGCTCAGGTCGATTCCCGTGGCGACAGGGCGATCGCCGCCGAGAATGTCGCGCGGCAGCGGAATGCGCGGATGCGGCTTAACGCTATGCGCCGCCGTGGCGGCAATCGGGTCGGCGATCAGGGCAGCTATCGGTGCGTCACGGTCTGCAAGCCGGTTGACGAACGAGGTGTTCGCACCATTCTCGAGAAGCCGCCGTATCAGATAGGGCAACAGATCCTCGTGGCTGCCCACCGGTGCGTAAACGCGGCACGCAACAGACCGGATTCTCCCGTTGCCCACAAGGTGATCATAGAGTGCCTCCCCCATGCCGTGCAGCCGCTGGAACTCGAACCCGGCCCCCTTGGGCGCCAGCGCCAGCGCCACGGCCACGGAATGGGCGTTATGGGTGGCGAACTGCGGATAGAATGCACTCTGGTCCGCAAAAAGGCGATGCACGCACGCGATATAGGAAACGTCGGTGGTGGTCTTGCGGGTGAACACGGGATAGCCGTCGAGGCCAAGCTCCTGGGCGCGTTTTATCTCGCTGTCCCAATAGGCGCCCTTTACCAGCCTAACACCGACACGCCGGCCCCGTTCCCGTGCCAGCTCCGACAGCCAGTCGATTACCGCAACCGCCCGTTTCTGATAGGCCTGCACGGCGAGCCCCAGCCCGTCCCAGCCGGCAAAGCCCGGCTCGCGAAACACCGCCGCGAACACATCCAGCGACAGGTCGAGGCGGTCGGCTTCTTCGGCGTCCACGGTCACGCCGATCCCGGCATCGCGCGCCAGAGCCACCAGTTCCGACAATCGTGGAACCAGTTCGCGCAGCACACGGTCGCGCTGGGAAAAGACATAGCGCGGATGCAGCGCCGACAGCTTGACCGAAATTCCGGGAGCAGCAGCAATGTCCATCCCGCGCGCAGACGAGCCGAGCGCGGTAATGGCCGCGGCGTAGGAGTCGAAATAGCGCTCGGCGTCGCGCAGGGTAAGCGCCGCCTCGCCCAGCATGTCGAATGAATAGCGATAGCGCCGCCCGCCGTCTTTCCGCGAACGTTGCAGGGCCTCCGCAATGGTCCGTCCCATGACGAACTGCTGACCCATGATGCGCATGGCCTGAACCACGGCGGCGCGGATTACCGGCTCTCCGGCTCGCGCCACCAGTCGGCCAAGGATTCCCCGAATATCCCGCGCGCCGGAGTCGAGCCGCACAACCTGTCCGGTAAGCAGCAATCCCAGCGTTGAGGCGTTGACCAGAATCGAGCCACTGTGGCCCAGATGCCGCTCCCAGTCGGCCGCCGCCAGCTTGTCGCGGATCAGCCGGTCGCGGGTTTCATCATCGGGAATGCGCAGCAGGGCTTCGGCAAGGCACATGAGCACCACGCCTTCCTGGCTCGATAATGCATATTCGCCGAGAAATGCATCCAGCCCGATTTCGTCCGCGCTGCGCCGCCGTACTGCGCGCACCAGACGACGCGCCGTACGCTCAACCCGCGCCTGGGTCGCTCCGTCGAGCCGGGCGCGCGGCAACAATGCCGCGACGGCCGCGGTTTCATCCATGCGGTAGGCCGCGGTGATGGCGCCCCTCCGTCCGCCCTCAGGCGGTTCGATGCCGATGAACCGCGCCACCTCGTGCATTGCCGTAGCCCTCGCCGACCGAACGCGACGTCCTTTCAGATCAGGCCCAGATCGCGCAGTTCCGCCGCCATCTTCGGCGGCAATTCCAACGCATCGGCGCCTTCCGCGGCCAGATCCGGCGGTACCGCCGCGGAATCGAGATAGCGCCAGCCCTGGAGGGGCCGCTGCGGCAACAGCGCCGTCTTGAGCAGGGTCGGATCGAGGATAATGGCGCAGCGTCGACGCCCCTCGCGCCCGGCCACCCGGTCGAAGCCCAGGATCAGCTGGCGTGCACGCACATAGCCCTTGATCACCCAGTAGATGGAGCCACCGTCCAGGACATCGTCAGCGCGTTTTGGCATGTTACGGGTAAAGTGGCGAAGATCTGCGGTACCCCCGTCCTGGCGCGCGCTGGCAAGCCTCGCCTTCTGCACCTGCTGCAAATGATCGACGCTGTCGATGCCCACCGCCATCTTGAGAAGATGCACGGTCATCGGATCCGTTGCCCGAAATACCACTCGCCCATAACAGCAATATGGGCCGGATCGTCGAGACGATCCAGCCCACTTGACAGAGAGGAAAGGACAGGACGGGTTCAGATCGTATTCATACCGTCCAGCCCCTTGAGCCGGTCCACAAGTCTGCGCCCGAGCGTGCCGCCATCGGCGAGGATGCCATGCCCGATCACCAGTTCGAGCGCTTCCACGTGCTTCTCGGCAACGCGGCGCCATTCTCCGTCGCCGGCTCTCCGAGCACGCAGAACGGCGCAAAGCAGTCCGGCCACCTCGGTCATCAGCGAAAAGCCATAGCTTGTTCCCTGACCTTTCAGGTCATGAGCGATAACGTAAGCTCGCCGAAGGGCGCCTTCGCTCTGTTCCGGCGCTTCCGCGGCGCCGTGGAAAAGGTCGCGGAGCGTCGACAGTTCGGCCCGGGCATGATCGAGAAAGGAATCGGCCTTGTCCGCAAGCGCACGGTCCGCAGCCCTGAAGATGGCATCGGGGTCCGTCTCCACGACCAGTGCGGCCTTGGCGCGCAGCGCCTCTGACGGCTGAATGACCTCGACGGCGCCATCGTCCGGTAGTGTCGCTTCCGTGTCCTCTTTCATCATCGTCGGCCTTCCGGAGACAGCCTCCGCTGCACTGCGTCAGGATTGGGCGACCGCCTTCTCGACCAGGCGATGCAACCCTTCGACCAGGGCGCGTCCCGTGTCGCCGCCGTCATCGCGCACCGCTTCGGAAAAGACCGCCCGCATTGCGGAAATATGCGACGCAACCACCTCCTGATCGAATGGACTCAATGACTTGCGTTCTTCGACAAATGAAGCGAGGGAATCGCCCACCTCGGTAATCAGCCGATAGCCGAAACTCGTACCCTGCCCCTTCATGTCGAGGGCAACGCGGAACAGCGTGCGAATCGCCTGTGCGTGGTCGTCAGGCCGGGCGCGCGCCTCGCCGAGGGCGGCATCGAGAGACGAAACGTCCTCCTGCGCCCATTGCGTGTAGTCCTTGGCCATCTCCTTCACGGCGGATTCGGCGCATGCGATAGCCTTTGTGTCCAGCTTACCGGGTCCGCTGCCCATCTTGGCCTTCTTCAGCGTGTGGGGCGCATGAATAATCTGCGAGTCGCTCATCGAACCGTACCGATTGAACTCCGTGCGATCACTTGCCGAGGAGGGCTTCAACCTCTTGCTGCGACAACCCGTCCGCGGCATCCGTGCCTGGCGGTGCGACGACTCCGCTGTCGCCCGCTTTTTCCAGCTCGCTCTTGCGCCGTTCCGCGGTTCCGCGCGGCGGACCCAGATTTTGCCGCCGACGATCGGGGCCGAAATAGGTCTTGGTGCGAATGAACGGGCGTGGTGTGTCGATGATGGCAGCAAAGCGCTGGTAGAGGGCCTTCGCCGAAATCGGTTTGGCAAGAAACTCGTTTACGCCGGCGTCCCGCGCCTCGACCACCCGGCGATATTCCGTGTAGCCGGTCAGCATGATAATCGGCACATAGGGATTGGGACTGTCCTTGGCGGTGCGCACCAGCCGCACGAAGTCCAGGCCATCGAGCGGCTCCATGTGCCAGTCGCAGATGATCACATCGGCGTGGAAGTGCTGCAGTTCCTTGAAGGCTTCCGCGGCATCGCTGGCATCGCGGATATTCTTGACGCCAAGCGCATGCAGGATCGACTGCACGAGGCTTCGCATGTGCTTGTTGTCGTCGAGCACAAGCACATTGATGTTATCGAGCATATATCGCGAAGTTATCCCGAGCGTCATGTCCAGCGCCGCTTTTCGAGGCCGTCCGCCGTACGCCGGTGCCGCTTTCCGCGCGACGCCATGCAACGGCCCGCGTCAGCGCGCGGAGACCCGATTCCAGGCACGATTTGACGCCAGAACTCTTTCGGTTTGGTTAAGGATTTTGGCCATCGGGCCCCGCGCGCGCCCTGGAAAAACCCAGTGCGATCAAGGGGCTATGGCCGGGCTTGAGGTTAACCGGCCGCCGGAATGTACCCCAGATAGCGCCACCACAGGTATTGAAGCGGCACCATGACGGCCCAGCCGAACAGCGCAAAGGGCAGCAAAATCCGTAAAAACTGGCTCACCGGCAGCCGTGAAATGGCCATGGTGACCACCATGGGTGGCGCCTGATAGGGGAACATCATCAGGGCCCAGCTCGGCACCTGCGCCATAACCACGGTCAGCAGCGGCCAACCGGTGCCTTGGGCCAGGGTTTCGGCCAGGGCCGTCATGATCGCAGGTTGACCGGGCAGCGTCGTCACTACCCCCATCCCGACGCCAAGGCCCACCAGCGAGGCAAATCGTTGCAGCCCGCTGCCCTGAAGCGGCATGACCTCTAGCAGCGCGCCACCGACCAGCCTGCCGAGGCCGGTGTGCGTCACCACCGCCCCCATGCCGATTACCCCGGCAAGAAAAAGGATGGGCCCGAAATTGAGTTTTTGCATCATGTTGCCCGGCGCGATCACTCCCACGCCGGGCATCACACAGATGATCCCGGCACCAAGGGATATCCAGGCTGGCGCGACGCCATGGATCGAATCCGTCGCCCACAGAGCAAGCGCCGTGACCAGGAACATGATCAGCCGCCCTTCACCCGCGGACAGCCGAGTGCGCTTCTCGGTCCCGGCGACCGGAATCGTGCGGGCAGGAAAAAGCAGCAGCAGGAACACGGGTAGCGCCAGCAAGCTTACCAGGCCGATAACCGGGAAGTGCAGCACCAGGTACTCGCTGTATGAGAAACGAAGCCCGTGGATTGCTTCCGCCGCGCCTGCCATGGCGACATTGGGTACCGAAGCCGGCAGAATGGCGAATGTTGGAATCAGCGACCCGGTACCAACGGCGAGGGCCAGGCCGGCGCGGCCGCGACTGCCGCGCTCGAAGCCAAGTCGCTCGGCGAGCGCAAGTACGATGGGCAGCATGATGACGATCCGTCCCACCGACGACGGCATCAGGAACGACAGAAGCGTCATACCCCATACCGTTCCGAAGATCATCGCCGCGTAGCTACCGGCGAACAGCCGCACGAGCGTCCCCGCAATACGCTTGCCCAGTCCCGTCTCGTCTATGGCCACACCGATGATGAGACCACCGAACACCAGCCACAGGGCGCCGGAGAAGAACCCGGAAAACACCACATTGGGCGGCGCCACCGCCAGGACCACGCTGAGAAAGAAGAACATCAGCACGGTGAGAAACTCTGGAAGGGCAACGGTCCCCAGGAGACCGATGGTCAGCGTCACCACCGCCGCGGCGTGCATCACGCCGGGCGCCTCCCCCGCGGGCGCCGGAAGGAAGAACAGAACTGCGGCCAGAAGCGCGGCAGCCGTCGCCACGGACTTGGAGATACTTACGCGAAACACATCTGACCGGCCATGGCTGGAAGGTGGAAGAGGAAATCAGATCAGGAACCAGGCGGCAAGGCCCAGGAAGGCAAAGAACCCGACGACATCGGTAACGGTGGTCAGGAAAACCCCCGATGCAATCGCCGGATCAATGCCGATCCGCGCAACCGCCAGGGGAATCGCGATCCCGGCGAGGCCGGCGACGATCAGGTTGATGACCATCGCCGCCGCCATGACCAGCCCAATGCCGATGCTGTCGGACCAGAACCAGGCAATGGCGCCAACCACTACGGCAAACAGCAGACCGTTAAAGATGCCGACCAACACTTCCTTGCTCAACACACGCACCGCGTTCGCACGGGTAAGGTGCTTCATGGCAATGGCGCGCACCGCGACGGTCAGCGTCTGGGTCCCCGCGTTGCCGCCCATGGAGGCGACGATGGGCATGAGAACGGCGAGGAACACCAGCTTCTGCAGGGTCCCCTCGAACAATCCGATCACGGTGGAAGCAACCACGGCGGTGATCAGGTTGACGAACAGCCAGGGGAAGCGAGCCTTGCCCGTATCGACGACAGCCTCGTACAGATCGTCGCCGGTGACCCCGCCGAGGCGCATGATGTCTTCGTGGGCCTCCTCCTGGATGACATCCACCACGTCGTCCACGGTGATGGCGCCGATTACCCGTCCGGCATCGTCCACGACGGGTGCCGAAATCAGGTCCTTTTGCGCGAAAATGAAGGCCACCTCTTCCTGGTCCATTGTGACCGGAACGGTGACGATGTCGGTTTCCATGATGTCGCCGATCCGTACCGGCCGCTGTGTGCGCAACAGGCGACCGAGCGCCACCTTACCCACCGCGCGATGCCGGGGATCGACCACGAAGATATCGTAAAAATCGCTCGGCAGGCTGTCGCTCTCGCGCATGAAATCGATCGTCTCGCCGACGGTCCAGAAGGCCGGAACCGCAACGAAGTCGCGCTGCATCAACCGCCCGGCGCTGTCCTCCGGAAAGGCGAGGCCTTCCTCCAGCATGGCGCGCAGCGCGACCGGGATAGCCTGCAGAACCTGACGCTGCTTTTCCTCCGTAAGCGATGAGATGAGGAACAGCGCATCATCGGATTCGAGCCGTGCGATGGCACGGGCCAGGGTCGGGACGCCGAGCAGGTCGACCACCTCGTCACGTACCGTGTCTTCGAGCTCGGGAAGGATCTCCGGGTCCACGTCCGGGCGCAGATATTCGATCAGCTTGGCACGCTGCTCGGCCCTGAGAAGCTGAATGAGATCGGCGAGCACCGGGCTGTCGAGACGCTCCACCAGCGCACGCGCGTCCACCCGCCGCTCCTCGTCAAGGGCGGCCGTAACGTCGGCAACGAGTTGCGGGCTAAGACCCAGCAACTCCTCCGCCTGAACCGGCGGCTGCGTGTCCGCGTCCGTTGCAGGTTCTGCCATATCGCACCTGACTCGCTTCTTGCGTCAGTCGGACGCGCGGACCACAGGGTGGGCCAAAAGACATAGCACGGGCCGGAGATTCAAAAAATCAGGGCCCGCGCGACGACGCGACGGGCCCGGATTTGGTGCGGTCGAGAAGACTCGAACTTCCACGGGGTTGCCCCCACAGCGACCTCAACGCTGCGCGTCTACCAGTTCCGCCACGACCGCCTAATAGATGGACTTGCCGGCTCGGCCAGCCCAATATGGGCGCCGGAATAGCAAATTGCCATGACAACCGCAAGGGAATCGGCCGCTTTGGCGAGGGAGCGGACAGGAAATCGCCGCCCGGCCAGGGATGCCGTCGAGTGGGTGGATGAAATCGGCCGTCCGACCTCCTTTCCGGATGCGGTGGCGGCCATGGAGGCTCAGGTCGCCGCCATCCGGGCCGGACAGGCATACGAGCGAATCTGGCTCGTCGAACACCCCCCGCTCTATACGGCAGGCACCAGCGCCCGTCCCCAAGACCTTCTGGATTCCAACCGTTTTCCTGTTTTTCGCGCCGGCCGTGGCGGACAATATACCTATCACGGTCCGGGCCAGATCGTTGCCTATGTCATGCTGGATCTGGCGCGTCGTAATCACGACGTCCGCCGTTTCGTGCGCGATCTGGAGGAATGGCTGATCGTGACCCTCGCCCGGTTCGGCGTGCGCGGCGAGCGCCGCGAGGGGCGTGTCGGCATCTGGGTCGATCGCGGGCCCGACGGGCGTGGCGGACGGCGCGAGGACAAGATCGCCGCGATCGGGGTACGGGTGCGCCGCTGGGTCAGCTTTCACGGTATCGCTCTCAATGTCGAGCCCGATCTGGCACACTTCGAAGGCATCGTGCCGTGCGGCATCACGGGGTTCGGCGTTACCTCGCTGGTCGATCTCGGTATCCCGGCAACGATGGACAAGGTTCTCGGGGCGCTCCGCCCTGCTTTCGGACAGGTGTTCGGGCGCGAAACCGGAACGGGCGGAGCTGCCGCCTAAACGGTGGGACGCTGGTAAAACCCAGCAGTTTCCGGCGGCTCGGCGGCGCCTTCGTGAACGGCGAGCACGTTCGCCGAGGGTGGGCCATTCCGGCACAGGTCCACCATGTCGCGCACAACCTCTGCGCCGCCGGCGAAAAGCGCCTCCACCGATCCGTCGCTACGGTTGCGCACCCATCCGGAGAGGCCGCGTGCGCTCGCCTCCCGCACGGTCCATCCGCGGAACCAGACGCCCTGAACCCGTCCCTCGATACGCACGCTGACGGCGACGACCTGGCTCATGCGGCAGCCTCCGCGCGGCAGAGCGCGAAAAACCGCTCGGCCGCTTCCAGGTCGACACGTACCGCTTCGCGTCGCCGCCGCGCTTCGGGGTCTTCACCCCAACGCTCCGCCTGGAACAGTTCGTCCACCAGCGCCGCCGTCCACGCTTCCTCGGCATCGATCCGCTCCGCCGCCAGCGCCAGCGCAATCACCACCGATCCGCTGGCGACGGACGCCATATGCAGCGCCGTGAGGGGAAAGTCGTCAAATGCCGCCACGGCGGACGTCAGCGCCGGCAGCGTATCGCCGGCCTGACGGCGTGGCGCGATAGCCGTTGTTGTCGCCAACCGCGCCCCATGCGACCCTGCCAGCCAGTCGAGCAAGGGGTCCCAGCACGAGGACTGGCGTTCGATCAGTTCCGGCGGATACCCGGCACGATAGCAAACCAGATCGCACCCTCCAAAGGCGGCGACCTGGCGGATCACCTCGGCGCGACGGCCGGCTACCCGGTCGATGGCGGTGTTCGCGAAACGGGACAGCGCCATGGCGGGCAAATCGACGGTCTCGCCCTGGCGACGCCATTCGTCGGCGACCGCCTCGGCCAGCGCACGGTGGGGCACGGCGAAGGCCAGATTTCCCGGTGTACGGACAGGCCGGCCGTCGAGGGTCACCACGAATCCGCCGTTTGCCTCCGATACCGCAACCGTTTTGTAGAACCGTTTCATCGCCGGTCCTCAGCCACCGGTCAGCCGGTCGAGGGCAGGCAGGATTTCATGGAATTCGTCCACGACGTGCGCGGCGCCCGCCTGGACCAGTTCGTCTCGCTCATGCACGCCCCAACTCACCCCTACAGCGACGGTGCCCGCGTTGCGGGCCATCAGCACGTCGAAGGTTGTGTCGCCCACCATCACGGTGTCCTGCTCCGCCACTCCGGTTTCGGCAAGGGTCTGCAGCATGAGATGGGGATTCGGCTTGCCGGGTCCGTGGTCGGTGGTCTTGAGGGTGACGAAGCGGCCCCTGATCCCCTGCAACTCCAGCAACTCCACCAGCCGGTTGTTCGACCTGCTGGTGATGATGGCGAGCAGGTACCCCGCCCCATCCAGCGCATCGAGGGTTTCCCGCGCCCCCGAAAACAGGGCCTCGCTGTGGGACGGGCGCCGGCGCCGGCCCTGCGCAATTTCGGCATAGTAATTGCGGATCAGGGCGAACTCCTCATCGCCGGCCCCCGGCAGTAACATTTGAATGGATTCCTCCCAAGGCAGGCCGATGATCCGCCTGACGAAGGCGGGATCCGGGTCGGGAAAGCCGCAGGCCGACCAGCAGGTCCGCACACCCTCGACGATGGCGCTGGCGCTGTCCAGAAGGGTGCCGTCGAGATCGAATACGGCGAGGCGAAGGCGGGATGGGGTCATGATCCTTACGGCTGGTTGGTTCGGGGCTTACAGATAGGGCGAGGGCAGGACGGATTCCACCCGTGAAATAGACCCTTTGGCCCTGCCGCGGCCAAGTTTAGCTTATCGGGCATGCCTTCTGAACCGACAGGCGCCGCCGCCCCTGCCCTGTCCACCGGCGAGACACCCCCGACACCCGCCGAGCGCGGCATGATAAGCGTGCCGCAGATGGCCCGTGCCGGGTTGTGGCTGAACCTGGTGGCGATCGCCGTCATCGCGACCGCGACGGTTACGCTGGTCGATTGGGTGATGGGGCGCTAACGGCCATTCAATCGAACGGATCGATGGCGTCGGCGGGAGAAAAACCAAAGAACTTCCACGTGGCCGCAAGCCCTGGCGGCAACTCGGCCACCACGCGTAATGTGCCGCCCCTCGGATGCGGAATCTCGATGGCACGGGCATGCAGATGCAGCATGCGCGCCTGCGGTGCCCCGGCAAGAAAAGCCGCCTTGCCGCCATACTTGCCGTCGCCGAGGATGGGCGTACCCAGCGCCTCGGCGCAATGGACGCGAAGCTGGTGGGTACGCCCCGTGAGCGGCCGCAGCACCAGCCACGCCACCTTGTCGCCTGCCCTCTCGACCACCGCAAAATCGGTGATTGCGTGTCTGGCATCGTCGTCCTTGCCGGCGCCGACCCGCTCGCCGCGCGCGGTGACGCCCTTGGCGAGATCGAGGTTGATGCGCCCGCCGCGGTGTTTCGGTACGCCCACGACCAGAGCCCAGTAGATCTTGCGTGCGGTACGGCTGCGAAAGGCGGCGGCGAGCCTGGCAGTGGCGGCAGCGCTGCGTCCAAGCAGCAGCACCCCGCTGGTGTCGCGGTCGAGCCGGTGCACCAGGCGCGGCCGTTCGCGCGCGCCGAACTTCAATTCATCCAGCATGGCATCCAGGTGCCGGGCAAGTCCGGTACCTCCCTGAACCGCCAGTCCGGGCGGCTTGTTCAACGCCAGAACATCCTCATCGCGATGAATAATCAGGGCCTTTATCTCTTCGACCGCCCGTTCGTCCACCCGCGTCGGCGTGGTCCTCCCGCGCAATGGCGCCTCGACCGCCTCGGCGCCCAGCGGCGGTATGCGGACGCGCTGTCCGGGTTCGAGCCGTGTTGACGCCTTGGCACGCGCGCCGTCCACCCGCACCTGGCCGGTGCGCAGCAGCTTTTCCAGCCGGCCATGGCTGATGCCCGGAAAACGCCGGCGGAACCAGCGGTCGAGGCGCAGTTCCGCGTCGTCGGCCGCTACCTCCCTGGTCTGTACGCCGCTCATGCCCGACCGGCCGCGCTATTCACCGACCCGCCCCCGCCGCGCACGCAGCTTCGCCCAGTAGTCGAGGCGCTTGCGTATCTCACGTTCGAAGCCGCACTCGGCCGGATCGTAGAACACCTTGCGATCCATGCCGTCGGGAAAATAGTTCTGACCGGAAAATGCATCCTCGGCCTTATGGTCATACTGGTAGCCTTCGGCGTAACCAAGATCGCGCATCAACCGCGTGGGCGCGTTCAGGCTGTGCATCGGCGGCATCAGAGAGCCGGTTTCCTTCGCCGCGCGCATGGCCGCGCCAATGGCCACATAGGCGGCATTCGACTTGGGCGCGGTCGCCAGGTAGATCACGCACTGGGCGATGGCCAGTTCCCCTTCCGGCGATCCCAGCCGCTCATACGTGTCCCACGCCGCCAGTGCCTGCACCAGCGCATTGGGATCGGCTATGCCGACGTCCTCCGATGCGAAGCGCACCAGCCGCCGGGCAATGTAAAGCGGGTCCTCTCCGCCGGACAGCATGCGCGCCAGCCAGTAGAGCCCGGCGTCCACATCCGAGCCGCGCAGCGACTTATGCAATGCGCTGATGAGGTTGTAATGGCTTTCCTGCGCCTTGTCGTAGAGCGGCAGCCGGCGCTGTACCATGGCGGCCAGACCGACCGTATCCAGTGGCTTTTCCGGCGCCAGGCCGTAGAGCGCCTCGACCATGTTGAGCAGGTAGCGCCCGTCGCCGTCCGCCATGGCGCGCAGCGCGGCGCGCCCGTCGGCATCGACCGGCAGGGGTTTTTCCATCTCCGCCTCGGCCCGCCGCAACAGGGTCTCCAGTGCCGCATCGTCGAGGCGCTTGAGCACGAATACTTGGCAGCGCGACAACAGCGGCGCGTTCAGCTCGAACGACGGATTCTCGGTGGTTGCGCCGACCAGGATTACCGTGCCGTCTTCGACATAGGGCAGGAAGCTATCCTGCTGGGCGCGGTTGAAGCGGTGGATTTCGTCGACGAACAACAACGTACCCCTGCCCATCTGGCGTTGCTCGCGCGCCCCCTCGAACACCTTTCGCAGATCGGCAACGCCGGAAAAAACGGCCGAGAGCGGCGCGAACTCCAGTTCGGTGTGGCGGGCAAGGAGCAGCGCGATGGTGGTCTTGCCGGTACCGGGCGGACCCCACAGGATCATGGACGCCAGCCGGCTTGATGCGGCCATCCGGCCGATCGGACCGACCGCCCCCAGCAGATGCTCCTGCCCGACCACCTCGTCGAGGCTTTGAGGCCGCAACCGGTCGGCGAGTGGCCGCGGGGCGCCGGTCTCGAAAAGAGAGCCCGATTTGGCCCGTTTCGCGGGTTTCGCCATCGTTCTATCCGTCAATGGTGACGGAGAGCAGCCTGTCGTCGCGGCGGATGGCTATGGTCCAGCGCCGGGCTCCGGCACCCATGACCCGGCGCAGGGTCGCCACCGAGTCGATGTCATTGCCGTTCACCTTGGCGACCATATCGCCCGGCTGAATGCCGAGCTGGGCGGCGGGACTGCGCCGCTGCACCCCCAGTACGATCACGCTGCGCTTCAGCGTATCCATCTGCAGTTCCTCCGCCAGCGCCGGCGACAGATTGGCCACCGCGGCACCGGCCAGGGGATTGCGGCCCTTGATGGTAGTGGTGTCGCGTGGCGGTTTGTCGGGTGGCGGCCGCAGCGGCAAGGTAAGGCTCACCGTTTCGCTGCCGCGGCGCACCGTAAGCGTCGCGGTGCCGCCTTCCGGAAGACTGGCGATGCGAAACCGCAGGGCACGCGGATCGTCCACCTCATGGCCGTTGATGGCGAGTACTACGTCCCCCACCCTGAGCCCGGCCCGTTCCGACGGCCCGCCCGGATAGACCTCGCTGACGATCACGCCGACGGGCCGCTCGAGCCCCAGAGACGCGGCAAGATCCGAGGTAACGGGCTGACCGCCGGCACCGAGCCAAGGACGAACGACCTTGCGGCCCTTGAGCGCGCTGTCGAGTACCCGCGCCACCATGTTCGCCGGAATGGCAAATCCGATCCCCTGCGATCCGCCGCTACGGCTGTAAATGGCGGTATTGACGCCCACCAGCCGTCCGTCCATGGACACCAGCGCCCCGCCCGAATTGCCGGGGTTGATCGCCGCGTCGGTCTGAATGAAAAAGCTGAAGTCCGAAACGCCTTCGGCTGCCCGCGCCACCGCGGACACGATGCCGGACGTAACCGTCTGTCCGACACCGAACGGATTGCCGATGGCAAGGACAAGGTCACCCACCTCCAGCTCATCCGAATCGCGCAGGTTCAGATATGGCAGGGGCGCGCCGCCGGAATCGATGCGGAGCACGGCAATGTCCGTTCGCTCGTCCGCCATTACCAGCTTCGCTTCGAATTCGCGCCGGTCGTTGAGCACGACGGTGATCTGGTCCGCCTTCTCAATCACATGGTTGTTGGTGACGATCACCCCGTCCGGGCGCAGGATTACGCCGGACCCCAGAGAGCTTTGAATGCGTTCGCGCGGCACGCCGAAATTGAATACGTCGTCGCCGAAAAACTGACGGAAAAACGGATCGTTGAAGAATGGCGAGCGCGACGTGCGTACCACCCGCTTGGTATAGATATTCACCACTGCCGGAGCAGTCGCCTTGACCAGCGGGGCGAAGCTGAGGCGGATTTCCTCGCGCGACTGCGGCAGGTGCGTTTCCGCCGCGTCAACGGGCTGCGTCAGGGCAAGACCCAGCAGCAGCACAGCCATCGGTCTTATGAAACGAGCGGACACGGTTCCCCTCGATAGTGATGCCGGTTTATCGTAGGACAAAGTGCCGGCGCCGGAAACAAGAGAGGCAGCCGGTGGCTGCCTCTCTTGCATCCAGACAATCCGGGCGCGATGTCAGCCGCCGGCCGCGGCGGCTTCTTCGCCCGCCGATTCCGGAACCGGGCCCGAATCGAGCCCCTTGGCCTCCGGATCGCGATCGACCAGTTCGATCACCGCCATGTCCGCGGCATCGCCATAGCGATGCCCGGCATGCAGCACCCGTGTGTAACCGCCCTGCCGGTTCGCATAGCGCTCGGCAAGGGTGGTGAACAGCTTGTTCGCCAGCACCGCATCGCCGTTGAGCTGGGAAATGGCCCGGCGGCGGGCATGCAGCGTCCCACGCTTGCCCAAGGTCACCAACCGGTCCACGACAGGTTTGAGCTCCTTCGCCTTGGGCAGTGTGGTGGTGATCTGTTCGTGTTTGATCAGCGCCGCCGCCATGTTACGGAACAGCGCCTTGCGGTGCGCGCTGGTACGGTTCAGCTTGCGGCCGCCTAGCCGATGTCGCATTTCTCACACTCCCATCCGGACCGAAAGGATCGAAACCTCTCGTCTCAGTATGGCTCCTCCAGTTTTTTGGCCATTTCCTCGATGTTTTCGGGGGGCCAGTTCAGAATTTCCATGCCGAGGTGCAGCCCCATCTGCGACAGCACCTCCTTGATCTCGTTGAGCGACTTGCGCCCGAAATTGGGGGTGCGCAGCATCTCCTGCTCGCTCTTCTGTACGAGATCGCCGATATAGATGATGTTGTCGTTCTTGAGGCAATTCGCCGAACGAACCGACAGCTCCAGTTCGTCCACCTTGCGCAGCAGGTTCTTGTTGAACACCGGCTCAAGTGTCTGCTCGGTGCTCGGCTGCGCCGTTGGCTCCTCGAAATTGATGAAGGTCTGCAACTGATCCTGCAGGATGCGCGCGGCAAGCGCCACCGCGTCCTCCGGCGAAACCGTGCCGTTGGTCTCGACCTCCATGATCAGCTTGTCATAGTCGGTGACCTGGCCGACGCGGGTATTGTCGACACGGAAGGCGACGCGGCGCACCGGGCTGTAGATGGCGTCGATGGGCATCAGGCCGATCGGCGCATCCTCGGCACGGTTCTGCGTGGCGGCAACATAGCCCTTCCCGGTCTCGACCGTCATTTCCATGTTGATCTTGGCGCCGTCATCCAGCGTGCAGATCACATGATCGGGATCGATGATCTCCACGTCGTGGCTCGCCTGAATCATACCCGCGGTGATTTCGCCGGGACCAGTGGCCGAAAGCGAGATTCGCCTCGGCTCGGAGCCGTGATAGCGCAATGCCATGGATTTCAGGTTGAGCACCACATCGGTGACGTCCTCGCGCACGCCGGAGATCGAGGAAAACTCATGCAATACACCGTCGATCTGCACGGCGGTAACGGCCGCCCCCTGAAGCGAAGACAGCAACACACGCCGAAGTGCGCTTCCCAGCGTCATGGCGAAACCGCGCTCCAGCGGCTCGATGACGATGGTTGCGAAGCGCGAGGGATCCTGCCCGGGGCTAACCTCAAGCTTGTTCGGCTTGATCAGCTCCTGCCAGTTTTTTTGAATCGCGATCATGACCGTTTCCCGGAACGAGGTAAGATTTCAAAACGCGGCGGCGCCCGTTCTAAGCGCCCGCCACAACCGATAAGCAATCCGGGTCAGACCCGCCGACGCTTGCGCGGACGGCACCCGTTGTGCGGAATGGGCGTCACGTCGCGGATCGAGGTGATGGTGAAACCCACCGACTGCAACGCCCGCAGCGCGGATTCCCGGCCCGATCCGGGCCCCTTCACCTGTACCTCGAGCGTGCGCATGCCATGTTCCATCGCCTTGCGGCCGGCATCCTCCGCCGCAACCTGCGCGGCGTAGGGAGTGGACTTCCGCGAACCCTTGAACCCCGCGGCTCCCGCCGACGACCAGGCGATCGCATTGCCCTGCGCGTCGCTGATGGTAATCATCGTGTTGTTGAAGGTCGCGCTGACATGCGCGATCCCCGACGTGATGTTCTTGCGCTCGCGGCGGCGCACCCGCGCCGTTGCAGCAGCTTTTGCCATTCCGATTCCCCGTCCGTTGCGCCGGCTTACTTCTTGCCGGCGATGGGCCGCGCGCGTCCCTTGCGGGTCCGCGCGTTCGTATGTGTGCGCTGGCCGCGCACCGGCATGCCGCGCCGATGGCGTAGTCCCCGGTAGCAGCCAAGATCCATCAGCCGCTTGATGTTCATGGCCACGTCCCGCCGCAGTTCGCCCTCGACGCGGTATTCGCGATCGATGGCTTCGCGGATGCGCATGACCTCGTCATCGCTCAGCTCGTTGACCCGGATGGCCCACTGGATCCCGACCTTTTCACAGATCTGTTTCGCCGTGGTCCGGCCAATGCCGTGGATATAGGTCAGCGCAATGCCGACCGGCCTGTTCGGTAAGTTGATACCAGCTATGCGCGCCACGCCGCATCCTCCTCGGTTTGGCGACAAACACTTTGAATTTTCGTCGGTTTCCTCGGGGCCCGAAGGCCCGCGATTATAGAAATTCCAGCTTTCAAGTCAATATTTCCTAAGGTTTGACGATGGTTTCTATTTCGCGTCCAACCGCGTCGATGGACGCCATGGCGTCCACGGTCCGCAACATGCCCCTGGACCGGTAATAGGGAAGAAGCGGTGCCGTCTGGCGTTCATAGGCTTCCAGCCGGGCCTTGACGGTCTCGGGACGGTCGTCGGACCTGCGGGAAAATTCCTTCCCACCGCAGGAATCGCAGATTCCCTCGACTTTCGGCCGCTTGAACTCGTCGTGATAGCCCGTACCGCACCTGGCGCAGGAAAACCGGCCGGCAATCCGGTGGGTCAGGACTTCGGCGTCGACGGCCATCTCGATCACACGGTCGAGCTTCAGACCCTTCTCGGCCAGCATGCTGTCCAGCGCCTCTGCCTGGGCAGTGGTACGCGGAAACCCGTCGAGAATAAACCCCTTGGCGCAATCCGGCTGCTCGATGCGCTCGGAAATCATCTGGATGATCACGTCGTCGGGCACCAGAGCCCCGGAGTCCATGATCCCCTTCACCTTCATTCCCAGATCGCTGCCCGATGCGATCGCTGCGCGCAGCATATCCCCGGTGGAAAGTTGCACGATTCCCAGATCGTGCTCCAGTTTCTGTGCCTGGGTGCCCTTGCCGGCACCCGGCGGTCCGAGAAGGATCAGGTTCATCCCCGGCGCCCCTTGAGACGCGACTTCTTGATCAGTCCCTCGTACTGGTGCGCCAGCAAATGCGACTGGATCTGGGCCACCGTGTCCATGGTTACGGTGACCGCGATCAGAAGGCTGGTACCGCCGAAGTAAAACGGCACCGCGTACTGGGAGATCAGAATTTCCGGCAGGATGGAAATCACCGTCAGATAGATCGCCCCGACCACGGTAATCCGGGTGAGCACGTAGTCGAGATGCTCCGCCGTATTCTTGCCGGGCCGAATACCGGGAATAAATCCACCATTTTTTTTCAGGTTATCTGCGGTCTCGGTCGGGTTGAAGACGACGGAGGTATAGAAGAACGCAAAAAACACGATGAGCGACGAATAGATTAACAGGTACAGCGGATGGCCGCGGCCAAGATAGGCCGTGATCATGTTGAGCCACTCGGGCCCCTGTCCCGCCGAGAACCCGGCCACCGTGATGGGAAGCAGCAGAAGGGAACTCGCGAAGATGGGCGGAATGACGCCGGCCGTATTGATCTTAAGCGGCAGGTGCGAGCTCTCGCCGCCGAACATCTTCATGCCGACCTGTCGCTTGGGATACTGGACGACGAGCCGGCGCTGAGCGCGCTCGACGAACACGATGATGGTAATCACCACCACAACCATGAGCAGCAAGAACACGATCAACCCGGCCGACAGGGCACCTGTGCGGCCAAGTTCCAGCGTACCGGCGATCGCCGAGGGAAGCTCCGCCACGATGCCGGCGAAGATGATCAGCGAGATTCCGTTACCCACCCCGCGGGCCGTGATCTGCTCGCCCAGCCACATGAGGAACATGGTTCCGCCCACCAGGGTGATGACCGCCTGGGCGCGGAAAAACAGTCCCGGGTCATGCACCGCCGAGCCGCTGGCACCGGTCATGCCCTCGAGCCCTACGGCGATTCCATACCCCTGGAACGCCGACAGGATCACCGTGCCGTAGCGGGTGTACTGGTTGATTTTCTTGCGGCCCGCCTCCCCCTCTTTCTTCATCGCCTCGAAATGGGGCGACACGGCGGTGAGAAGCTGCATGATGATCGACGCCGAGATATACGGCATGATGCCAAGCGCGAAGATGGTCATCCGACCGAACGCGCCGCCGGCAAACATGTCGAACATGCCAAGTATGCCGCCCGCCTGCTGACGGAACAGCTCCTGCAGGATGGCGGGGTCGATCCCTGGCAACGGAATGTAGGTGCCGAACCGGTACACCACCAGCGCACCGAGGGTGAACCACAGCCGCTTCTTCAGCTCAGTCGCCTTGGCGAGCTGACCGAAGTTCATATGGGCGGCAAGTTGTTCGGCGGCCGATGCCATGGTATCTCCAAAAAGCCTCTCAAGAGACTGAAATTAAAGCGAAATCCCTACCCGAAAACAAGGGGGATCGCCCGGCGGTGCGTTAGCCGTCGCCCTCGCTGGCAGCCGCCGGCCTGGCAGAAGCGGTGACCACCACCGTGCCGCCTGCCTTCTCCACCGCCGCCATGGCGGCCTTCGAGGCGCCGGCGACCTCTATGGTGATCTTGGCTCTGAGTTCACCCTTCGCAAGCAGACGCACACCATCTCCTGCGGTTTTGATCAATCCGGCCGCGCTCAGCGCCCTGGCGTCGACCGGTTCGCCGGCGTTCAGCTTCTCGGCATCGATGGCCGCCTGTATCCGGCCGAGATTCACGACCCGGTAGTCCTTGCGAAAGATGTTCTTGAAACCGCGCTTGGGAAGACGCCGGTAGATGGGCATCTGACCACCTTCGAAACCGCGCACGGCAACACCCGTCCGCGCCTTCTGGCCCTTGTGGCCGCGCCCCGACGTCTTGCCGAGACCCGATCCGATGCCCCGGCCGAGCCGCTTCCGTGCCTCGGTGGCGCCCCGGTTGTCCCTGATCTCGTTCAGCTTCATTTCGGTCGAACTCCCGAATCTCGCCACGGCGTCGCGCACTCGACGGCGCGACAGCCTATTCCTCTACCTGCACCAGATGCCTGACCTTGCCGATCATGCCGCGCACGGCAGGCGTATCCTGCAACTCGCGCGTACGGTGCAATTTGTTGAGCCCGAGGCCGATCAGCGTCTGGCGCTGATCGGCCTTACGGCCGATGGGGCTCTTGACCTGGGTGATACGGATGGTGCCCGCCATGGACTACTCCCTCGACTCCTCGGCACTGCCGCCGCGGGGACCAAGGATATCGGATACCTTGCGACCACGGCGAGCGGCCACCGAGCGCGGCGCCTGGATGTTGTTGAGCGCGGCGAAAGTCGCCTTCACCATGTTGTAGGGATTGGTGGTGCCGGTCGATTTGGCGACGATGTCCTGTACGCCGAGAGTCTCGAACACGGCACGCATCGGGCCGCCGGCAATGATCCCGGTGCCCGCCGGCGCGGCGCGGCATATGACCTTGCCGGCGCCGAAATGGCCGCGGATATCGTGATGCAGCGTGCGTCCCTCGCGCAGCGGTACGCGGATCATGGTGGCTTTCGCCCGCTCGGTCGCCTTGCGGATCGCCTCCGGCACTTCGCGCGCCTTGCCCGAACCATAGCCGACCCGGCCCTTGGTATCCCCGACGACCACCAGCGCGGCAAAGCCGAACCGGCGGCCGCCCTTCACCACCTTGGCGACGCGATTGATGCTAACCAGCTTGTCGACGATATCGGACTGCTCGCCAGAGCCATCCGACCCTCTCGGGTTGCGATCGCGTCGTTCGCGGTTACCGCCGCCTCTCGGACCCCGTGCCATTCAGATCTCCGTTAGAACTTCAGACCGCCCTCGCGGGCCGCATCGGCGAGCGCCTTGATACGCCCGTGGTACATGTAGCCGCCGCGGTCGAACACGACCTCGGCCAGTCCCTTGGCTGCGGCGCGCTGGGCGACGAGCTTGCCCACCTCCACCGCCGCTTCCCGGGTTGCGCCGCTCTTCAACCGGCCGCGCAAGTCCTTTTCGACGCTCGAAGCCGCGACCAGCGTGGTCCCCGCCACGTCGTCGATGACCTGCGCGTAGATGTTCTTCTCCGAGCGGTACACCGATAGCCGCAGGCGGCTCTTAGCCTGCTTGCGGATACGCGAGCGGACCCGTTGCTTGCGCCTGTCGCGCAGTGCGTTCGACTTCTGCATGGCCGGCCTACTTCTTCTTTCCTTCCTTACGGAGGATGTATTCGTTCTGATATTTGATGCCCTTGCCCTTGTACGGCTCGGGCTTGCGCCAGGCGCGGATCTCGGCAGCGACCTGACCGACCTTCTGGCGGTCGGCGCCGGTGATGGCGATCATGGTCGGCCGCTCGCACCGCATGGCGATGCCTTCCGGGATCGGGTAGCGCACCTCGTGGCTGTAGCCGAGCTGCAGCACCAGGTCCTTGGCATCGACCGCGGCACGGTAACCGACGCCGACGATCTCCAGATTGATCGTGAACCCGTCGCTCACACCGGTGACCAGATTCTGCACCAGGCTACGCGCGGTGCCCCACATGGTACGCGCACGCTTGCTGTTGTCCCGCGGCTTGACCCAAATCTCGTTTTCCTGGCGAGAAATATCCACTTCACCCGAAAGCTGAAGGCTGAGCTGGCCGAGCTTCCCTTTCGCGGTGACCATCTGGCCGGCGATGTCGACCGTGACGCCCTGGGGCACGGCGACCGGGTTTTTTCCGATACGCGACATGGTTCCCCCTAGAACACGGTGCACAGGACTTCGCCGCCCACATTGGCGGCACGTGCCTCGCCGTCGGACATCACACCGCGCGGCGTAGACAGGATCGAGATACCAAGGCCGTTATAGACCCTGTTGAGATCGCGGATACGCGAATAGACCCGGCGACCCGGCTTGGAAACGCGACGCAGTTCACGGATCACCGGCGTGCCTTCATGGTACTTGAGCTCTATGCGAACGGCGGGAAGGCCGCCTTCGTCCGTCAGCATAGCGTAGCCACGGATATATCCCTCGCGCTTCAGAACGTCGAGCACGTTGACCCGCAGCTTGGACGCCGGACACAGCACGCTCGACTTGCTGGCGCGCTGCCCGTTGCGGATACGGGTGAGCAGGTCGCTGATAGGATCGGTCATCGTCATGTCTGTCCCGCCCTCACCAGCTCGACTTGACCATGCCGGGGATCAGCCCCTGCGAAGCGAGATCGCGAAGTGTGATACGACACATCTTGAACTTCCGGTAGTTGCCACGCGGGCGACCGGTGATTTCGCACCGGTTACGCACTCGAACCGACGACGAATTCCGCGGCAACTCGGCGAGCCTGAGCCGCGCCGCAAACCGCTCCTCGGCCGGAACCGAGGCGTCCTTTGCCGTCGCCTTGAGCCGGGCACGCCGCGCAGCGAATTGCTTCGCCATGCGCATGCGCCTCCGATTCTTCTCAATGGCGCTCTTTTTAGCCATGGGCGTCCTCCAGAAACACGCCGTCACCCGTTCAGGGGCATGTTGAAGCCCTTGAGCAGGGCCCGTGCCTCGTCGTCCGTCTTCGCGGATGTGACGATGATGATATCCATGCCGCGGATCTCGTCGACCGCGTCATAATCGACCTCGGGGAACACGATCTGCTCGTGCACACCCATTGCAAAGTTGCCCCGCCCGTCGAAACTCCGGGGCGACAGCCCGCGGAAGTCGCGCACGCGCGGCAGGGCGATATTGATCAGGCGATCGAGAAACTCGTACATGCGGTCGCGGCGAAGCGTCACCTTGCAGCCGATCGCCATCCCCTCGCGCAGCTTGAACGTGGCGATGGACTTGCGGGAGATCACCTTCACCGGCTTCTGGCCGGCGATGGCGGTCATGTCCTTGACCGCCGCGTCGACCTTCTTCGAATCCGAGGTTGCCTCGCCGACGCCCATGTTGAGAACGATCTTTTCCAGTCGCGGCACCTGCATCGGGTTCCTGTAGCTGAACTGCGTCTGCAGGGCCGGACGAACGACCTTCTCGTAATGATCTCTAAGGCGGCTCATAATTCGTTCGTCCTCAATCGATGACCTCGCCGGACCGACGCGCGACGCGAACCTTGCGCCCGTCCTCCAGCGACTTGAATCCGACCCGCGTCGCCTTGCCGCTATCCGGATCGACCGCGGCAACGTTGGACACATGTATCGGAGCTTCCTTTTCGACAATGCCGCCGGGCCCGGAGACCGACGGGCGCGTATGGCGCTTGACCATATTGACGCCCTGAACGATCACGCGACCTTCGCTCGGCATGGCGCGCAGTACGCTGCCCTTCCGGCCCTTGTCACGCCCGGTGAGCACGATGACGTCGTCGCCCTTCCTGATCTTCATCTTCATCGCCGCGTTCCTGCTCACAATACCTCGGGCGCCAGCGAAATGATCTTCATGTACCGTTTCGCGCGCAGTTCACGGGTCACCGGCCCGAAGATACGGGTCCCGATGGGCTCGCCCGCCGCATTGATCAGCACCGCCGCGTTCTTGTCGAAGCGGATCGCCGTACCGTCGGGACGCTTGATCTCCTTCGCCGTGCGCACGACCACCGCCTTGTGCACATCGCCCTTGTTGACGCGGCCGCGCGGGATCGCCTCCTTCACGGAGACAACGATGACGTCGCCGACCGAGGCGACCTTGCGCTTGGAGCCGCCCAGCACACGGATGCATTGCACCCGCCGCGCACCGGAATTATCGGCGACTTCCAGGTTTGTCTCGACGTGAATCATTTCACCTTACCTCGACGCCGTCGCCTACTCGCCATCCGCCAGGACTTCCCAGCGCTTGGTCTTGGATATCGGCCGGCACTCGCGGATACGCACGTTGTCGCCGACCTTGAACCGCTTTTCAGGATCGTGCGCAGCGTACTTCTTGGACCGCCGGATGAACTTCTTGTAGACGGGATGCCGCACCTTGCGTTCGACGCGCACGGTGACGGTCTTGTCCGCCTTGTCCGAGATTACTGTGCCTTGCAGGATCCGTTTGGGCATGACGCTTTCCTAAGACGCGACGGCGCGCTTCTGGTTGAGGACGGTGACGATGCGCGCGATATCGCGCCGCACCTGGCGAATACGCGCAGTGCCTTCAAGCTGACCGCTCGCACGCTGGAACCGCAGGTTAAGCGACTCCTTCTTGAGCTCCCGGAGATGGTCCCTGAGCTCGTCAACCGTTTTGACCTTGAGATCGGCTGCCTTCATTGTCCGATCCTCACTCCCCGATACGCGTGACAAAGCGCGTCTTGATCGGCAGCTTGGCCGCCGCCAGTTCGAACGCCTCACGCGCAATTGTTTCCGACACGCCGTCGATTTCGAACATGATCCGCCCCGGCTTCACCCGACAGGCCCAGTACTCCGGCGTTCCCTTGCCCTTGCCCTGGCGGACCTCGGCCGGTTTCTGTGACACCGGGACATCGGGAAAGATGCGGATCCAGACGCGCCCGGCGCGTTTCATATGGCGCGTGATGGCGCGTCGGGCCGCCTCGATCTGACGCGCGGTGATGCGTTCCGGGCTCATCGCCTTCAGCCCGAAGGCGCCGAAATTAAGCGTGAAACCGCCCTTGGCAACGCCATGAATGCGGCCCTTGAAGGCCTTGCGGAACTTTGTACGCTTGGGAGACAGCATCGCCTTTCGTCCCTGTCCTTACCTCAGCGCGCCGGTGCCTGCTCGAGGGCGCGCTTGTCCTGCGCCATCGGATCGTGCGCCAGCACCTCACCCTTGAACACCCAGACCTTGACGCCGCAGGTGCCGTAAGTGGTCTTCGCCGTGGCGACGCCGTAATCGACGTCGGCACGCAGCGTGTGCAGGGGCACGCGGCCCTCGCGGTACCATTCCACCCGCGCAATCTCCGCGCCGCCCAGCCGGCCGCCGCAATTGATGCGGATTCCCTCGGCGCCGAGGCGCATCGCCGACTGGACCGCGCGCTTCATGGCGCGGCGGAAGGCGACGCGACGTTCCAGCTGCTGGGCGATATTTTCGGCGACCAGCCGGGCATCGATCTCGGGCTTCCGGATCTCGACAATATTAAGGTGCACCTCGCTGCCCGTCATCTTCGACAACTCGGTGCGCAGCTTCTCGATATCGGCGCCCTTCTTGCCGATCACCACGCCCGGCCGCGCCGTGTGAATCGTCACCCGCGCCTTCTTGGCCGGCCGCTCGATCACCACCCGCGCCACGCCGGCCTGGCTGAGTCGCCCGAACAAGAATTCGCGCAGCTTGATGTCCTCGTGCAGCAGAGCAGCGTACTGCGAATCGGCGTACCAGCGCGAATCCCAGGTACGGTTGATGCCGATCCGCAGACCGACGGGATTGACTTTCTGACCCATCTAGTTCTGCTCCTCGCGCTCGCGCACGATGATGGTGAGATTGCTGAACGGCTTGATGATGCGACCCACCCGGCCGCGCGCGCGCGCGCGAAACCGGCGCATCACGAACGCCCTGCCGACCGTGGCCTCGGCGACAAAGAGCCGGTCCACGTCGAGCTGGTGATTGTTCTCGGCGTTGGCAATGGCCGACTGCAGCGCCTTCTTCACCGTGCCGGCAATGCGGCGCTTGGAGAAGGTGAGTTCGGCCAGCGCCGACGCCGCGTCCTTGCCACGGATTGCGCCGGCGACGAGGTTGAGCTTGCGCGGGCTGGTACGGATCGCGTGCACGAAGGACATGGCCTCGTTCTCGGCGACGCGACGCTGTGCGGACGGCTTGCCCATCTCAGGCCCTCTTCGCCTTCTTGTCGGCGGCATGGCCGCGGAAGGTACGGGTCGGCGAAAATTCGCCGAACTTGTGACCGACCATGTTTTCCGTCACCAATACCGGAATGAACTTCTGACCGTTGTAAACGCCGAACGTCAGTCCCACGAACTGCGGCAGGACGGTCGAGCGCCGCGACCAGATGCGGATGATCTCGTTGCGCCCGCCGCCACGTACCTTCTCCGCCTTCTTGAGGAGATAGCCGTCGACGAACGGACCTTTCCAGACTGAGCGAGCCACGGTCCTTCTCTCCTACCGCTTGTTGCGCCGGCGCATGATGTACTTGTCCGACGCCTTCTTGCCGCGGGTTTTCTTTCCCTTGGTCGGTTTGCCCCACGGCGTCACCGGGTGACGGCCGCCGGACGTGCGCCCCTCGCCGCCGCCATGCGGATGGTCCACGGGGTTCATGGCGACACCGCGTACCGACGGCCGCTTGCCGAGCCAGCGGTTGCGTCCGGCCTTGCCGAGGTTGGTGTTCTTGTTGTCCGGGTTGGACACCGCACCGATTGTGGCCATGCAGCGGGCCGGAACCATGCGCAGCTCGCCCGACATCAGGCGAAGCTGGGCGAAGCCGGCGTCCTTGCCGACAAGCTGGGCATAGGTGCCGGCGCTGCGCGCGATCTGGCCGCCCTTGCCCGGGCGCATCTCGATGTTGTGGATGATGGTGCCGACCGGAATGTTCTCCATCGGCAGCGCATTACCCGGTTTGATGTCGACCCGCTCGCCGGCGATCACCGTGTCGCCCGCCTTAACGCGCTGGGGCGCCAGAATGTAGCTGAGCTCGCCGTCTGCATATTTGACCAGGGCGATGAATGCCGAGCGGTTGGGATCGTATTCGAGTCGCTCGACCGTCGCCGCCACATCGAACTTGCGCCGCTTGAAATCGACGACGCGATAGCGCCGCTTGTGGCCGCCGCCGCGCCGGCGCATCGTGATGCGGCCTGCGTTATTGCGCCCGCCATGGCCCTTCATGCCCTCGGTCAGCTCGCGGAGCGGCTTGCCTTTCCACAGCTCGGCGCGGTCGATCAGGACCAGTTCGCGCTGCGACGGCGTCACCGGTCTGTAGGACTTGAGTGCCATCGCCTAGATCCCCGTCGTCACGTCGATGTTGTGGCCCTCGACCAGCGACACGATGGCGTTCTTCGTGTCGGGCCGCTTGCCGATGAAGCCGCGGAAGCGCTTCACCTTGCCCTTGCGGCGTACCGTATTCACCGCCTTGACCTTGACCTTGAACAGCACCTCGACCGCCGCCTTGATCTCGGGCTTGCTGGCGGTCAGCGGTACGCGGAAGGTCACCTGATTGTGCTCTGACCCCATGGTCGACTTCTCCGTCACCACCGGCGACAGGATGATGTCATAGGCCTTGAGCGTTCTGACCTGAACGGGCTTCATGCGCCGGGCGCTCATTTCAACCTCTCGACCAGATGCTTCACGGCATCCTTGGTAAGCACGAGCGTATCCCGCCGCAGGATGTCGTAAACGTTGGCGCCCTGCTGCGGCAGCACGTCGACCTCGGGAATATTCGCGGCCGCGCGGGCGAAATTGGCGTCGACCTCGGAACCGGCGATCACCAGCACGGAGTTCCAGCCGAGCTTGCCGAAACGATCGACCAGCGCCTTGGTCTTGGCGTCGGCGAGCTTGGCATCGTCGAGAACGATCAGCTTGCCGTCCGCCACCTTGCTCGACAGGGCGGTCTTCAGCGCCAGGCGGCGCACCTTCTTGTTGAGCGAATGGCCGTGATCGCGGACCACCGGCCCGAAGATCACCGCGCCGCCGCGGAACTGGGGCGAGCGCAGGCTGCCCTGGCGGGCACGACCGCCTCCCTTCTGCTTGAACGGCTTCTTGGTGGTGCCGCTGATATCGCTGATGCCCTTGGTCTTATGGGTGCCGGCCCGCCGCCTGGCAAGCTGGTAACGCACCATGCGCGCCATGATGTCGGGGCGCACGGGCACGCCGAACACAGCCTCGTCGAGGTCGATCGATCCGGCCTTCTTGTTTTCGAGCGTGATGACGTCGCACTGCATCACTGTCATTCCTTGCTCTCGGCCTCGGCCGCAGGCGTCGCGTCGGCCGCAGGGGCCGTATCGGCCTTGGCACCGCTGCGCAGGGCTGCCGGAAACGGCGCATCCTTCGGCGCCGGCTTCTTGCTCGCGTCGCGCACCAGCACCCAGCCGCCCTTGGCCCCGGGCACCGCGCCCCTGACCAGGATCAGCCCGCGTTCTGCGTCCGTGGACACTACCCGCAGGTTCTGCACCGTGGTGCGGACGTCGCCCATATGGCCCGCCATCTTCTTGCCCTTGAACACGCGGCCCGGATCCTGCCGGTTGCCGGTCGAACCATGGCTGCGGTGGCTGATGGACACGCCGTGACTGGCTTCAAGCCCGCGGAAGTTGTGCCGCTTCATCGATCCGGCGAAGCCCTTGCCGATGCTGGTGCCGGTAACATCCACCCACTGTCCAACGGCGAAATGGTCCGCCGTAATCTCGGCACCCAAATCGATCAGCCCGTCGGCACTCACCCGGAACTCGGCCATGCGACGCTTGGGCTCCACCTTCGCCTTGGCGAAATGACCCCGCGCCGCCTTGCTGACGTTCTTCACCTTGACCGCACCGACCCCGAGCTGGACGGCGTTATAGCCGTTCTTCTCCTTGGTCCGCACGCTGATCACCTGGCAGTTGTCGAGCTTCAGCACGGTGACGGGCACGTGTTCTCCCTCACCGGTAAAGACCCGGGTCATGCCGACCTTTTGTGCAATGACGCCCGAACGCATGGTTTCCGTCCTAGAGCTTGATCTCCACATCGACGCCCGCGGCAAGGTCGAGCTTCATCAGCGCGTCGACCGTCTGCGGGGTAGGGTCGACGATGTCGAGCAACCGCTTATGGGTGCGTATCTCGAACTGTTCGCGCGACTTCTTGTCGATGTGAGGCGAACGCAACACCGTGTAGCGTTCAATGCGTGTCGGCAACGGGATCGGGCCCCGCACCCGGGCTCCGGTGCGCTTCGCCGTGTTGACGATCTCGTGCGTCGACTGGTCGAGCACGCGATGGTCGAACGCCTTGAGCCTTATGCGGATATTCTGGCTGTCCATTTCCCGTTTCCTCGAAGCGTCCTGCGCCTTTACGCAGGACGCGTGTATTTCCGGCTTCGCCTATTCGATGATCGAGGCGACGACGCCGGCGCCGACGGTACGCCCGCCCTCGCGGATGGCGAAGCGCAGACCCTCGTCCATCGCGATCGGCTGGATCAGCGTCACTTCCATCGCCACG
>Ga0326597_10000196_pt1 | contig 111322 bp, 113 predicted proteins | sample RVTome_12_FD_203789 | JGI IMG/M metagenome (GOLD analysis project Ga0326597, IMG submission 203789) | Soil microbial communities from uranium-contaminated site in the Upper Colorado River Basin, Wyoming, United States - RVT100D185 | ecosystem: Environmental > Terrestrial > Soil > Contaminated...
AAAAAACCTCGCTACATGACATTGTACTCATTGTTCCCTCTACCTCTTGCGTTCCAGAGTGGTAGAATCGTTCGCTGCGAGCTGCAAAGAGTTGTCGTTTCATTAATTTCGCGACAGAAACTAGCTACGACATCGGCGGCCATTTTGTATTCGACCGGCTCCGCGTCGAGCTGCCGCAGGTGAACAGTTTGGTGCAGCTACAGATTCTTTCCCGCGGCAAAACCAGCGACGAATGGCGCCCCGTGACACGCGCGCTCGTCTATCGCTTGCGCGAGCGCGACCACGAGGTGACGAGTCCTGAGATCATCGTACCGAGCAACGGCGAGCGTTACTGGTTGCTGCGCGTTGACCATAAAGGCGGTGGCGTGGGAAGCGGCGTGCCGGCGATGCAAATCGGCTGGGTCCCGCAGAAATTGGTCTTCGCAGCGCGCGGCCCGCAACCGTTCCAGCTGGCCTACGGCAGCGGTGCCGTAAAGCCGGCGGCGTTCGCCATCCAGTCATTGATTCCAGGCTACAAAACCGACACGGAATTCATGGTCCAATCGGCGGCCCTCGGCGAACCCCTCACGCTCGCCGGAGCGGCGCGTTTGCGCGCAGCATGGGATTACAAGAAGATAATGCTTTGGGCCAGCCTGATTCTTGGCGTTGCGGTATTAGGTTGGATGGCGTACCGCTTGTCGCGCCAGGCCTCGAGGCAGCATGACACGACAAACCATTCACCGGGGAAGAAGGAGTGATGCGAGAGCGCGGATCAGAGACTATTTCTAGCGACATCGGAAGTCCACACCACGGCACAAAGTTTTATTGAATGACCGAAACATCCACCGAACCCACCTCGCAAACCGTGGGGCGGCTCGCGGCTTTCCGCTATCGCGACTATAGGCTTTTCTGGGCCAGCCTGTTCATTTCCAACATCGGCACCTGGATGCAGATGACGGCCACCAATTGGCTGCTATGGGCACCGCCGGGGCGTTTTATGCCAATGCCGCAGGCTTTTCCGTGCAGCCGGGATGATAGGAACCCATGGCGCATTTGGCGCCGGCCTTTTTCATCGCCGCTTCGAAGTCGCGGTGCACCGACGGGTCCTCGTCTTCAAACTCGATCTGGCCGCCGCCCTGTTTGAGGCTGGTGTATGTGCTGCCCTCGCCGTCCTGCGCGCGCATGAACTTGTAGCGCCAGTTGTTCCAGCGCAGAGCCAAATAACGGGCCGGCTTGGCGCCGGAGTTGAAGTGCTGATGGAACCACTGATCGGGCGGAACCACCACGCTGCCCGGCCCCCAATCGACCCGCTGCGGTGTTTCACCCGCGGGCCAGAGCACTGAATAACCTTGACCGGACAGAATGATTACGTGAGCGCCCGGACCATGCTTATGCCCTTTCTTGTAAGTCCCCACGGGAAACTCCGAGATATGCGCGCCCATGGTGTTCTTCGCCAGATTGAACTTCATGTTGGTGCTGCCCTTGCCGCGCTCGTTGTAGTCGTTGAGCTTGAGCGTATGCGTGTCCGACACGAAGTTGGTGGTTAAGAAAAAACGCCCCGTAAGTTCCCCCTGCCCGCTGAAATAACCTTCGGTGCGCGGATCGAAGCGATCGAGGAAGGTGTAATCGCTGTTAAAGATATAGTCGGAGTTATGGAACAGATTCATCATGAAGCAGCAATTGGTCACGGCAAAGAAACGCGCGGACTCGCTGCCGCTGGCGTTGAAGTGCTGATAATCCGCATTGAGCGGCATCGCGAACATGCTGCCCGGTCCCCACTCGAAGGTGTGTTTCTTGCCGTCTCTCTGCCACACGCTGGTCGCGCCGTAGCCCTTGGTGACGTAGACCATCTCTTCGTACATATGCTTCTGCGGCTTGGTCTTGCCGCCCGGCGGAATCTCGCAGACGTAGGCGTCGTTGGTGCCGCCGGTGCCGTCGAGCACGACCATCGAACAGGGAACACCCTTGAGATCCCAGTGCTCCACGGCGACGGTGTTGATGTCGGCGACAAAGAAGCCGCGCACCACGGGAATCTTCTGTTGCGCTTGCCAATCCCTGTAGGTATCGACGCGCTCCGGTTTGAGATCAGCCGGCTGTCCCTTGAGTTCCGCCATTCCGAAATCCTCCTAAAAAGTCGCTCCTTGATTGTGGTATGCGTAAATTGTCAGTCCCATGAGTTTGAAACGTTTCTTCGTTGATTCCCGCTAAGTATTTCCCGAAGAGGATTCTAATGTCAATCATCTCAAAGGCGCGCCAAGGGTGGGCGTTAGGCGTAAAGCCTGTCGATAAACCCGCTCTGATCGAGCGCCCTGAGGTAGTGCAAATCCCACAGCGCCATCGGACTCAGCTCTTCGCTCTCCGGACTCTTCAAACAGCAAAGTCTGTAGGCATTGGCGACTGCCTCATGATCCGGGTAGGGCTTGGGCAGAAACTTCGAGACGCTACGGTAATTGACATTCTTGCACTCAGGAACGCGGCGGCGTAGGCCTTCGAGGATCTTTTCCGTCTCGCCCCGGCGCGTACGCGCGAAATGAATGCCCATCACCTGGGCTTTCACCAGCCGCTCGGCCAAACCTTCCTTGTTCTGCAGCGTCGTGAGCGTCGAGGTCAGCGTCGGGCCATTGACCATCGGCAGCCGGTCCAACTGCAAAACATGCATTCCCGCCTGCTCGAAATGATCGGTGCTGCCGGTCGCGAAGATCGCATCGACATTTTTCGACTTGAGCGCATCCATCTGCATGGCGCGAAATTCGTTGGTGGATTCCGTCAACTCGACGAACTCGACTTCATCGAGGCGCAATCCGCCGCGCATGACGTAGAGCATATGATTGCCGCGCGGATGATGGTAGCCTCCGATGGAATCCACCAACGGGGTATCGCCGATCCGTTTGCCCTTCAGTTCGGCAACGGCTTCAACTGGCAACCGAGTGACGAGCCGATCATTGACGCTGTTCGACGGCGACGACAGACTCACGATCGGTTTGCCGCGGCGCACCAGAAGATAGGGCGAAATATGATTGCCCGAAACGAAATCGATATCGCCGCTAAAGAGCGCCTGCTCCGCCGCCTCCGAGCTTTCGCAGAACTCAAAGGCCACCTTGAGGCCGACTTGCTCCCAGATGCCGGCCTTGTCCATCACTTCCCAGAGCGGCAGATGCGAGTGGGAGCGGTAGAGAGCGCGAATCTCCAGCGTCTGGCAATCTGCCAGGTTCATGTCCCTTGTTTATTCTCTTCCCCGCTTGCTGGCAAGGATGAGCGTGCAAAGAAAGAAAACAATTTGGAGTCACTTGCTCGCAACCAACAGCACGTTCCTCACGCCCAGGTGGCTCCACATGATTCTAATCTTCAAGCCCGACAACCATCGCTCCAGGAAAACCTTAAGCCGCGCGTCGACCATCGGCAAGCGCGATGTCAGGGTCGAGCGAAAGCCGGCGAAGCCCGCGTCCGTTAATTTTTCCATCCACTCGCCGTAAGAGAGCATAGTCAGGTGGCCCTCACGATCGCTATGATGGCCCAATCCATTGGGGCACCACATGAGATATTTGCCGCCGGCCTTGAGAACCCGCCGGACCTCGCTCATGTGCGAGCTTACGTCTTCGGGATGAAGGTGCTCGACCACCGAGGTGCTGACCACCCAGTCGAATGTGGCGTCGGGAAAGTCCAACTGAACGGCGGACATTTGCAGAAACTCGGCTTTCTGTTTCTGCGCTTCGCTTAGGGACCACAAATCCTTCCGCATTTTCGCCAACTCGATCGCCTTCGCCGAAATATCGATCGCCACAACTCTTTCCGCTTGATCGACGAGCGCATAGGTCAAATCACCCGAGCCGCAGCCGATTTCAAGAATGGACTCATGGCCCCGTCCGATGATCGCCTGGTACAGGGCGATTTTTTTCAGTCTGCGTTTGGAAGGCAGCGCGCCGGCCCTTTTGGCGAGCCGGGGTCCGTAGCGCTGGTCATAGAGGGACTCGGCGACTTCCTTTCGGGCCGGCGCAGGCGCGTTTAATAGCTCGTCGAACGAATCCAGTTGGGCCATTCTCAAGTATTCCAATCACCCGTGGTCGCCAGCGAGCGCATCGCGCAAAAGGTTGAGCCCCACTGCCACGCCCGTGGGGCGAAATCCTGAGCAAGAGCCACCGGCCGAGGCGGGGGCTCGAGTCGAAGGGTTGAAATGGGATTGCGCGACGACGCCAGCGGCTCAAAGACTTTCTAGTCTCGCAGCTTGGAAGTGTCAAGGCAGGATTCGTTGCAAGATCGGACGGGATCTGCAACCCGTTTACGAAAAACCTCGCAAACGGATTCCCGCGGGGTTGGCATGGCACGCGATTTAGGCTAAGAGACTTTAAGAGGGAGCAAGCCGAATATTAAGCGATCGAGAGGCAACGACTATGGATTATTTTGAACCGAAAACGATAAACGAAGCGCTGGCGTTGCTGGCGAAGCATGGCGCTGAAGCCAAGGTCATCGCCGGCGGCACGGACGTGATGGTCGATATAAAATATAAGGAGGAGCCGGGCTGCTTAATCAATATCAAGAAGATTCCCGGCCTCGGCGCGATCCGAGAAAACGGCGGCAGCCTGCGCATTGGCGCGTTGACCACCATCCGGGATCTCGAAACCAGCGGTCTGGTACGCGACAAGCTGCCGGTGCTCTGGGAAGCATCGCATCAGTTTGCCTCTTTGCAGATTCGCAACACCGCGACCATCGGCGGCAACATCTGCCGCGCCTCGCCCTCGGGAGAAACCTTGACGCCGCTGCTGGTCCTGGACGCCAAGGCCACGATCGCTTTCGCCGACGGCGAAAAGACCGAGCCGTTCACGTCGTTCTTTCAGGGGCCGGGGAAGAGCACTGTCGGATCGAAGGGTCTGCTAACCGCAATCGACGTTCCCTATCCGGCGCAGGGTAGCCGCGGCGTTTACTTGAAGCATGCGGTGCGCGGCGCCATGGATATCGCCATGGTCGGTGTCGCCGTATTGATTACGCCTGATACGGCAAAGAACAGCTTGCAAGACGTGCGCATCGGCCTGGGCGCCGTTGCGCCGACACCGCTGCGCGCGTCGAAAACCGAAGCCTTGCTGCGGGGCAAACCACTCACGACGGCGCTCCTAAAAGAGGCCGCAGCGATGGCCGCTTCGGAGTCGAGCCCGATCAGCGACCAGCGCAGCAGCGCGGAGTATCGCCGCTGGATCGTCGAAGCGTTGACCCGGCGCGGCCTGGAACAAACCTGGAAAGCCGCCACCGGCAAGGAGGTAGCATGAGTATCACGATCAACACCACCATCAACGGGAAAACCGTCAGCGCCGGCGCGGAAGCGTCCACGTCGTTGTTGGAATTTCTGCGCGACACTCTGGAATACAAAGGCACCAAGCTCTGCTGCAACACCGGCGAGTGCGGCGCCTGCACGGTCATTTATAACGGCAAGCCGATCAATTCCTGCGTCACGCTCGCCGCTGACGCCAACGGCGCCGAGATCACGACCATCGAAGGTCTGGCCGACGGCGATAAATTGCATCCGGTCCAGCAAGCCTTTATCGACACCGGCGCGGTACAGTGTGGCTACTGCACACCGGGTTACATTATTTCGGTAAAGGCGCTGCTCGACCGCACCACGAAACCGACGCTGGAGGAAATCGAAGAAGCCGTGTCGGGCAACATCTGCCGCTGCACCGGCTACGCGAAGATCGTCGACGCGATTCAGCTCGCGGCGCAGAAACTCTGAGTAAGCAAATTCGAAGCACGAAATCCGAAATTCGAAACAAACTCAAATGATCAAAACGCAGAAAATTCTAAACCAGCCCGTTTCGGATTTTGCATTTTCCGCTTTTGAATTTGTTTCGGATTTCGATATTCGAATTTCGGATTTGTTGTTTACTATTCGACCCTGACAATCCAAGGAGACAATCGTTATGTCAAAAGCGGAATTCACGGTAGTAGGCACGAGCCCTGCGCGCAGAGGGGGCGTCGAGCGCGTCATCGGCGCGGGCATCTATGGGATCGACCTGATGCTCAAAGACCAACTGCACGGCGGCATCCTGCGCAGCCAATACGCCCACGCGAAAATCGTCAGCATCGATACCAGCGAAGCGAAGAAAATCCCCGGCGTCCACGCCGTGGTGACCGCCGCCGATGCGCCGGATGTGCGCTTCGGCCGCAGTTATTTCGACCGCTACATCCTGGCGCGCAACAAAGTGCGTTTCATGGGCGACCCGGTCGCCGCGGTCGCCGCGGATTCCCCGGCCGTCGTCAAACAGGCGCTCAAGAAGATCAAAGTCGTTTACGAGCCGTTGCCGGTGGTCATCGATCCGGAGGAAGCGATGAAGCCGGAGGCGCCGACTCTGCACGAGGACATGCCGCTGCCGAAGAACCTACCGGAAGGCGTCAAGGTGAAAAACGTCTGCGCCTTCGCCGCGGTCCGTGTCGGCGACGCCGAGAAGGCGATGGCCGAAGCCGACGTGGTCGTCGACGAAGTTTACGAAACCAAGATGATCCATCCGCAGTATCTGGAACCGCGCATCGCCGCGGCCCAGGTGGAACCTAACGGTCGGCTTACCGTCTGGGCCAATGCCCAAGCGCCCTTTCCGGTGCGCCAGGAGGTAGCCAAAGTGCTCGGCATCCCGCTCAACAACGTGCGGGTGATCTCCGCCGAGTTGGGCGGCGGTTTCGGCGGCAAGGGCAGCGGCATCACTTCCGGCGCGGCCATCGAACCGATCTGCGCGCTGTTGGCGATGAAGGCTAAGCGGCCGGTGATGATCGTTCTCGACAAAGCCGAAGAAACCATCTCGACGACGATTCGCTCCGGCGCGAAAATGTACATCAAGACCGGCGTAAAAAAAGACGGCACCATTGTGGCGCGCATCGGCAAGGTGATCTACGACGCCGGCGGCTATTCCGGCTTCGGCGCCCAGGCCGGCGGGCGCTGCACCAATATGCTCGGCGGCTGGTATCTGATGCCCAACTGCTACATCGACGGCTACGTCGTCTACACCAACAAACAGGTCTGCGGCCCGGTGCGCGGGCCCGGCGGACCGCAGGCCGCCTTCGCCGTAGAGTCGCACATGGATTCCATCGCCGCGAAACTCGGCATGGATCCGGCGGAATTCCGCCTTAAGAACATTCCTAAAGCCGGGGATAAGGTCGTCGGCGTTCCCAAACTGCGCGACGTTTCGCTGGGTGAAACTATCCGCATCGCGAAGGAGAAAATCGGCTGGGGCAAAGTGAAGCTGGAAAAAAACCAGGGCATCGGCATGGCTACCGGCTCATGGATCGAAAGCGCCGGTCCCGGCGGTGGCGCCATGGTGAAAGTCAACGAAGACGGCTCGGTGACGGTCCATATCGGCAAGATCGATATGGGCACGATCCCCGGGTTCGGCATTCCACTCATTGTCGCCGAAGAGCTCGGCATTCCGGTAAGCGATGTCACCGTGGTCAATGTCGACACCGACGCCAGCCCATGGGACGCAGGCACGGTCGGTAGCCGCGGCATCCTGGTCTCCGGCACGGCTTCTCGACTCGCGGCCATCGACGCGCGCAACCAGCTCTTCAAATTGGCCGCGGGTCAACTCGAAGCGAGTCCGGACGATCTGGAGATCAAAGACCGCCAGATCCGCGTCAAAGGCTCGCCGTCGAAATCGGTCCCGCTTGCCACCGTCGCCACCAACGCGCATAACGTGATCGGCGAAGTGGTCGGCCATGGGTATTGCGATAACAAAGTCTTGGAAGCGCAGGAAAAAGCCCACGGCAGCTCGCAACCGTTCACAACCCATGCCTGCATCGTCGAAGTCGACACCAACACCGGCAATCTGAAAATATTGAGATACGTCGCCGTGCACGACATCGGTTTCCCAATTCACCCCGTCGCCGTCGAAGGCCAGATCGAAGGCGCCGCGGCCATGAGCATCGGCCAGGCGCTCTGCGAGCAAGTCGTCTTCGACAAAGACGGCAGAACGATGAACCCCTCCTTCGTCGATTACCTGATGCCGACCATCAACATGATGCCGCGCATCGAAACGACGCTGGTCCCCGGCTACCCCGGCGCCGGTCCCTACGGCACCAAAGGCGCCGGCGAAATCGCCTGCGTCCCGCCGATGGCCGCCATCGCCAACGCGATCTTCAACGCCACCGGCGTGCGCATCAAAACATTGCCGCTCAGTCCGGAGAACGTGCTGCGCGGGTTGAAGGAGGCGGGGAAGGCGTAGAAAGAAGCATAGGGGAGGCCGATCGGTCGCCCCTACGATCAATCATGTAGCACCCTTTCGGTATCACGGTGAGTCCGTGTATAATTATTCCCGTATGAGCCCCTCAAACAATTCCGGACGAAGTTTGATCGACGGCTTACCACCGGACATTGCCAAACGGATCAATCCCGACTGGCAGAAGAATGAAGCTGAGTACCGGAAGAAACGAGACTCCCTGCTCGCCCAATATTCGAACAAATGGATTGGCTTTGCGGACGGCAGAGTCATCGCCTCGGGCACGAGCCCGGTGGAGGTCTTTCACGCCGCCCAGGCATCTGGAAAGCATCCTTTCGTCACATGCGTCGGTCATGAAAACGAGCCTAACCGGATGCACGCACTCCCCTTTCATATGACTCAAAATATCTGAACGGGTGTTACGGCATTGAGAGTCTTGCTTGACAATCATCGAACGAATCAGAAAGAAGGTTCATGATGGTGATTACGAATTTACGATCCCTCATTTCTTTGAGGAAATGGCTGAGGATGAACTAGTATTCGATGATATTGATAGAGCGATAACAAAGGGCAGAGTTCGGCAAAAGTTCACACGAGACCCGCGAGGCACACGATACGAAGTTGTCGGTCCGGCAATCGATGGCAGAGAGGTAGCAGTGGTTTGCCGATTTAAAAGCACAGGCCAGCTTCTCTTGATTACGACCTACATGGCTTAGGTGACTCCTATGAAAAGCAAAGCTGTAAAATATAATTACGGCGAGTGTGAAATTTGCGATGCCAAACTAGTTGAAAAGCGGATCAAACAGGACTTTTGGATTCGTGGAAAGCTAGTGGTCATCGATAACGTGCCGGCCGGCGTCTGTCCACGTTGCGGAGCCAAAGTCGTCAGCTCACAAGTAGGAAAACGCATCTCGATGATTTTGGAGAGTCCAAGGAAATGGTCGAAGGGATCAGTCATTAGCGTTCCGGTGGTAGAGCTTCGCCCCTAACCCAGCCGTGGCATGATTCTTTAGGTCTCAATGCGAGTTTGCGAAACCATGATGCCGCGCATCGAAATCACACTGGTCCACGGCTACCCCGGCGCCGTCCCTACCGCGCCAGATGCGCCAGCGAAATCGCCTGCGTCCCGCCGATGGCCGCCATCGCCAATGCGATCTTCAACGCCACCGGCGTGCGCATCAAAACATTGCCGCTAAGTCCGGAGAACGTGGTGCGCGCGTTGAAGGAAGCGGGGAAGGCGTAATCGGCGCAGGAGCTTCAATGACTAATAGCGAGCAAACTGCCCGGTTTACCGACGCCGCTGGCTACGAAAAATTCATGGGCCAGTGGAGCCGGATTGCGGGACGGCTCTTCCTCGATTGGCTTTCACTTCCGAAGGGGCTGAGTTGGCTCGACGTTGGCTGTGGCACCGGCGCTTTCACAGAAATCATTCGGCAATCATCTGCCGCCTCCGAAATTATAGCGATCGATCCATCGGCCGCACAGGTGTCCTATGCACAATCCCGCAAAGCTGCCGAAGGTGTACGGTTCCAAGTCGCCGACGCCCGCTCGATGCCTTTTGACAACGGCCGTTTCGACATTGCCGTATCCGCGCTGGTGCTCAATTTCATATCTGACCGTGAAAAAGCTGTCTCCGAAATGCGCCGTGTTGTACGACCGGGCGGCACGGTGGCCGCTTACGTGTGGGATTTTGCTGGCGGCAACGGAACCGCCCAGCATGTGAACTCCGCAGTCAGAGAACTCGAAGGCCCTGGATATCGCTCTCCTGGATTGAATCCCGAAAGCACAACTGGGGAATATTTAAAGGCGCTCTTCGAAGGCGCCGGTTTAGCCGATGTTAAGACCTGTCCCATCGACATCACCGTGACATTCCAAGACTTCGACGACTACTGGAATTCAAACACAACGTTCGCCTCACCGGTCGGAACCGTTATTAATGCTTATACGGACGAGAAACGGCAGCGCCTCAAGGAGTTGGTAAAGGCCAGATTGCCAATCGACGAGCGGGGCGCTATTTTGTACACCGCTCGGGTCAATGCGGTGACAGGCCGCGCTGAATAGAGTGAACAATAGACATAGTGGTTTGGTTTGGGCGGCGCAATAGCAGCGGCGAAATCGCCTGCGTCCCGCCGATGGCCGCCATCGCCAACGCGATCTTCAGCGCCACCGGCGTACGCATCAAAACATTGCTGCTGAGTCCGGAGAATATGTTTAGAGCGCTCAAGGAGGCGGGGAAGGCGTAACCAACGAAATCGAATGGGACCCGTCGTCCCACTCATTTTTTCAGTCAAGCGGTGGTGAATGAGTTGTGAATTGACAAACGTCAAAGGTAACGACGCGACCCCAAAGGCAACCCACAGACGACCAAAAGATGCTTAGTCTCTGTTGTCTGGGTCCTCTGGCAACCCCCCTCGTTGTCGCGGAGGGGGAGGAATTGCCCACTTATCGCGCCGCCTGTGTCCAATGGAAATGGTGATTGTAACGGCTGTAATGTTTCTTCCACTTCCGCCACCCGTCCCGTTTACGATGACGCCCGCCCGGTCAAATGCTTCACGGAGTATGTCTGTCGGTTTTTTCTTGGGATTAAGTCGATCAAAAGGACTTTCCTGTCCAGGTTCACGCATTGGCTCACTCATGTGTATCTGCAATCCTTCGGGAACAGTGTCGTCATAATCAATGGACGCAACGGGCCATCCGCCCTTTTCCAAAGCTTGCTGCAGGTCTGCCCTATAACTACCGGCCTCTTCATTCCGAGGTGTTACTTTCATAACAATGGGTTGCGGTTCATACTTAGAAAGATATTCGGCAATGGTTTTTTTTTGCTCTGGGGTAAGGCTTCTGGGAAGCACATAACGCGCCATACGTGCTCGTATGAGTTCCAGATCGTCCGACATTTGAAAAACCCTCTTCCCAACGACGTAAGCCCAGATACAAAATACAAGCCCTAGTACTATGGGCGAGTAAATCAGCACAATACTCATCATGCGCCCCACCGTATTTTCGGATGTTTCAACCTGTTTCCTATTATGTGCAAACATTCCGACCGCTAGGAGAATGCAAGATACGACGAAGATTACAGCTACGGTTATGTTCGCAATTGGCTGGTTCCACCACTGGAAAATGGCTGTGATCGTACCGGCGGTCATGAGACCGCTGCCAAGGACGATGGCCCACTTAACTATATCCCATTTAACATTTGGGCGAATCTCGGCCCAATGCTTACGAAACCATTCTGGCATCGTCCCCTCTCCCGGTGCAGGAACAAACTACGCCAATGCCTGCCTTGCGTCAACGTGATAAAAGCAAGGAGCAAGGGGCAGGTCCTTACAGGCCGTTGAAAAACTCCCGGGCAGTGTGGGGCAGCGTTGCAGCGTGTCTGCCGCGTGCCAGTACAGCGAAACGAGAATCGGGAATCGCGTCAGGAATCGCGTCAGGCTTGACAGACAGGAAAGATGAGACATCGTTGGTGCAGCCTACAGTCTCACTCTTAGGTTGAGAGCAACGATTTCCGGACAACGTGGGGGTCGGGGTCGGGGGGGTCGGGGTCGCATCTTTACTTTTGACATTCGTCGGGGGTCGGGGTCGCATCGTTACTTTTGACATTCGTGTTTCTCAATCGCAATTCAGCGATCGGGTCGCGATGGGGTCTGACTTTTATACTTTTAGCGATGGGATCTGACTTTTATATCTCCACTATTTCAAACCTGTTGAGTCGTAGACGCCTGACCTCTTTCACGGACACATGCTCCGTGGAAGAAACGCTTCACTCTGGGCAAATTTAAATATTCGCGATGCTGCGGGCGATGCGCTCGCGCATTTTGGCGTCAGGAAGCCTGCCGAAGCCCGCTTGCATGTTGTCCCGGAGGTGCTGAACCTTGCTGGTCGCCGGAATCGCGCAGGTGACGTCGGGATGCGAAATGACGAACTTTAGAATTAGCTGGGCCCAACTCGTGCAATCGATTTCAACCGCCCAGGCTGGCAAAGGATGACTGCTGACTTTTCGGAATAGGCCGCCCGCGGCAAACGGCCGGTTGACGAGGACCGCCAGACCTCGTTCCGCGGCGAGAGCGAGAAGCCGGCGCTCCGCGGCTCGCTCGGCAACGGAGTAATTCAGCTGCACGAAGTCCAATTGTTCGGACTGAATCACCTTCGCAAGATCATCGTAGGCGCTCTCGGTGTAGTGAGTCACGCCGATATAGCGCACCTTTCCCTGCTCTTTCCAGCGACGCAGGGTCGCGAGATGGGTACGGTAGTCAACCAAGTTGTGAACCTGCATGAGATCGATACGCGAGGCCCGCAGTTTCGCCAGCGACTTTTCCATTTGATGGATGCCCTCTTCCCGTCCGCTAGTCCAGACTTTGGTGGCGAGAAAAAGTTTCTTGTGTAGGTTCAGCTCGGCGCCAAGATCGCCGACGACATGTTCCGACCGACCGTACATCGGCGACGAATCGACAACGCGGCCGCCGAGTTTGATGAATTCGCCCAGCACATGGCGCAACGGCTCGCGCTCGGTGGCAGTCGGCCCGACATCAAAGGTTTGCCAGGTTCCCAGCCCAATCACGGGAAGCGAGTCGCCGGTCCGGGGAATCGGTCTCTGCATCATAGTCTCTGCCATCGTCGTTTCACTGCCGATGCCAGCGGCACCGGCCGCAAACATCATCCCGAGAAAGTCCCTGCGCGAAATATTGTCCGTCGGCCCATCATGTCGTTTGTCCATCGATATCATGTCAATACGAAGCGAGCTAAAGATCAAGACCCGCGTTTTAACCGAACGGCTACGGCGCCAAAGGCGCCGGCGAAATCGCCTGCGTCCCGCCGATGGCCTGCATCGCCAACGCGATCTATAACGCCACCGGCGTGCGCATCAAATCGTTGCCGCTAAGTCCGGAGAATGTGTTAAGAGCCTTGAAGGAGGAGGGTAACGCGTAAAAAACAAAAATGTACGGGTGACTGTCTGTTCGCCCCTACAGTTGAAACGCGTCAAATTGCTCGAATCGATCAATGTTCTAGGAATATCAAGATGCAAGACGCGACCCCAATGGCTTGCAGGCCTGACTCGAATTTATAGGGTGCTTCGCTAGCGGGCCCCGGTGGTGCTGAAAAGCGAGTCGATGAGGCCGCCCTCATCCAGCTTGCGCAGGAAGCGCATATCCACGACCTCCTCGACCTGGACTGCCGCCACTTTTGGATTCTGGCGCGCCAGGAGCCTCTGCACGTTGCGCAGCCCCTCGAGCGACGGGTATGGCCTGCGCTCGATCATCTGCAGCATATCCCGGTACCCATCCTCCGCGCGCCGCGGGTCCTCGATTCTGAGGCGGCGGGCCAGGATCTGGATGACTACCTCGCGATTGCCCGGCTGTTGGATGAACGCCACCGCGCGCACGAGCGCCCTAAGCACGCGCTCCACGACCTGAGGGGCCTGTTCGACGGTGCTCGTCAGGGCGACCACCCCTTCACCGACGAAGGGAATGTTGGCCGTAGGGAGCTCCGCCAGGATGGCATACCCCTGGGCCTTCAGGGGCCGGCTGAAGATGCCGTCCACCACCGTGGCGTCGATCGCCCCAGCCTGAAGCGCCTGCACAAGCTGGGGCTGGGCCCCAACTACCTGGATGTGGATCTTGTCCCGGACTGGCTCCAGGCCCAGGTACTCCAGGCCCAGCATCGCTCCCATCCAAAGCGGGCCGCCGATGCTCTGGACCCCCACGCGTTTCCCGCGCAGCTCTTCGGGCCGCGTGATCCCCGGGCGGGCCACAAAGTCAAAAGACACCTTGTTGGTGAAAGCGGCGAGCATTTTGACCGGCAACCCGCCCGCGAATGCTGCCAGGACGGTCGATCCCCCGGTGTACCCGAACTGGAGCTCCCGCGCGGTGAGCGAGGCCAGCAGCGTGGGGGCACCGTTGATGAGAACGATCGTCGCCTCCACGCCCTCCTGCGCGAACAGCCCTCGGTCAACCGCCACCCACAGCGGGGCCACCCGCGGCTGCATGGCCGCGTAGCCGATGGACACGCGCTCCGCGGCCCCAATCCTTGGCGACACTGCGGCGAGCAGAGCCGCCAGGCTCAACACCCGCAGAGCGCGCCGCCGGTGCGCCGCAGCCGCCCGCCCCTTCATTGCATTTCCGGGCGATTTCATAGAAGTGTCTCCTCCTGTTATTTATTTTGTCGTTAACCGTTCCAAAAAGCTTCTCGGCGGCCTCCTCTCCGCTGTGTATACAAACCGAGATCTCCACCCCTCGTACGCATTACCCGCGAGTGCGAGAGTCGGATATTGGTGTAGGCACTGCTCCACGCGTTGGACGAGTTCTAGATGGCCGACTTGATACTGGGGAAGCGAGCGCGTATGGCCTTGGATGCGGCAGAATAGCGGCTGAGCCTTCACGCCCAAGAAGCTGGAAAGCTGCTCGCGCACGCTCTCTTCCATCGCGCGGTCATCCCGCTTGAGAAAGTCAGGCTGCAATGCCCCACCAACAAAGGCCCCTGAGTAACACCTATCCAACCGGCGCCCTGCCCGTATATTTCACGCTGCTGAAAGAACAGGCGATAATCTTTCGCCCCTCGATCGCGGGCGCGACGAAACCAAGGCCGTTAATGACAGGAATTTGCTTTTGAGGAGTGGCCACCAAGAATCGAAGAATTCCCGAAACAGCCACCGGTCAGCCCGCCATCGAGAGCCCCAAGGGGGTGCCGGACAACCAAAGGGGCCAGCTCTCCTTCGTTTTGGGTGGTCAATATCCGATAATGAGACGTTATGTCAACCCAAGCTGGAATCGGGAATCGTGTCAGGCTTGACAGACAGGAAAGATGAGAGCTCGTTGGTGCAGCGCTCGGTCTCACTCTTAGGTTGAGAGCAACGATTTTCGATCATCGTGTAATCCGCGGGTTTATTCCCAAACCGTATCGATCCACTTTCCGTCCTGAATGACTTCATCCGCCGTTATGAGAGGGCAACGGAGATGCCGGGCCGTCGCGACGATCGCTCTATCGGCTGCATCGTGAATGGCAACAAGCGCAACGGACTCCAGTAAGATCTCGATCGTATAGGGCTGGACCTGGAAGTTTGCGGAACGATCCAGTTCTTCGGCCCAGCGCCGAAACGGACCGACGAGTCGAATTACTTTTTTCTCGACCAAACGTGCCGTTTCTTCCAGCACAACGACGGGAACGATAATGGAATGTTTTCCCTGCTCGGCCTCCTGGAAGATTCGCCGCGCACGTTTACCCAAACGCTGCTTGCGGTCGGAGGACCAGAAAACCAGCGGGTGAGTGTCGGTAACGTAAATCACTTGAGCCCTGAGATAAGGCGCTCGAAGGATTCATCCCGTTCTTTTCTAATTTCCGTTAGTGCCCGATTGATATCCCCAGTCAGCGTCATACTACCCCGCAATTTAAATCGAGATTCATTCACAGTTCTTCGGTAAGGCGCCAATTCCTCATTCACTCGGCTGTACCATTCCGCGCTTACCAATACCGCTTTGATCTTTGATCCTTGGGTGATCGCAATCGGATGTTTTCCTTTTTCGACTTCGACTACCACCTTTCCGAGCTTGGCTCGTACCTGAGTCAAAGATAACTGCTTCATGGGCAATTCCTCGTCTGTAAAGTGAACTGTACGACACAGCCAGCGAGCGGTCAATTCATCCGGAGCGTGAGCGCTCGTTTTACAGCAAGCGGCTCCCTTTGTTGCACAATCCAACCTGACAGGCTAGCGTTAATAAATTCAGCCGGGTTCACGGTGAAAAAGCATTCACCACAAAGGCACGGAGTTCACAGAGGGTTTGTTCACGATGATTTTGTCATTCGATTTTCTCCGCGTCCTCCGTGGTTCGACGGGTTCGCCACGTCCCGAGACAGTCGAGGAACGCGCCGCCGCGGTGAGTCGCACGAAAGCCTTACGTCCCCAAATTCAAACCCCATGACCAATAACATTTCAGAAGCTGCACAGATCAAGATCGTTCAACTCATCGCCAAGGAACTCGGCGTCGAGCCTCCACAGGTGGCCGCTGCTGTCGCGCTGCTCGACGAGGGCTCGACCGTGCCCTTCATCGCGCGCTATCGCAAGGAGGTCACCGGCAATCTCGACGACACGCACCTGCGCAATCTGGAAGAACGGCTGCTCTATCTGCGCGAACTGGAAGAACGGCGCGCGGTGATCCTGGCCTCGATCGAGGAGCAAGGGAAACTCACCGATGAACTTCGCGGCGCCATCGAGGCAGCCGCCACGAAGCAAACACTGGAAGACATGTACCTGCCCTATAAGCCCAAGCGCCGCACGCGCGCACAGATTGCTCGCGAGGCCGGGCTGGAGCCGCTGGCCGATGCGCTGCGCGCCGATCCCACGCTCGACCCGCAGCAGGAAGCGGCAAAGTACGTGAACGTGAAACCGGCTGCAGACGGCACGGACGCCATCAATATTCCCGACGCAAAAGCCGCGCTCGAAGGCGCGCGCGATATTCTCGTCGAGCGTTTTGCGGAGACGGCTGAACTGCTGGGCAAACTGCGTGCCCGTATGTGGGAACAAGGCGTCGTCACTTCGACCGTGATGAAAGGCAAGGAAACCGCCGAGGAAGAAAAGTTCCGCGACTACTACGCCTATGCCGAAACGATACGCACGATTCCTTCCCATCGCGCGCTCGCGCTATTTCGCGGCGAAAGCCTGGGCGTGCTGAAGATCGAACTGGGCTTGGGTGAGAAAATGGAAGCCGCCGCGCCGCATCCATGCGTAGCGATGATCGCCGCGCATTTCGGCATCGAAGACCGCGGCCGCGCCGCCGACCAATGGCTGGCCGACGCCTGCCACTGGACCTGGCGCGTCAGGGTGCACCTGCACATCAGCACCGAACTGCTGACGCAATTGCGCGAAGCGGCGGAGGCCGAGGCGATCAAAATTTTCGGCCGCAATCTGCACGAGCTGCTACTGGCAGCACCCGCCGGTCCCAAGGCTGTGCTCGGCGTTGACCCCGGCATACGCACCGGCTGCAAGGTTGCGGTCGTCGATACCACCGGCAAGCTGCTGGAGACAGCCACCATCTACCCGCACCAGCCGCGCAACGATTGGCAGGGCTCGCTGGCGACGCTGGCTCGCCTGGCGGTGCAGCATAACGTTGAACTGATCTCCATCGGCAACGGCACTGCCAGCCGCGAGACCGACAAGCTCGCCACGGAAGTGATCAAGCTGATCGCATCGAAGATGCCTGAACGGAAGTTGAACAAAATCGTCGTCAGCGAAGCCGGCGCCTCGGTCTACTCGGCGTCGGCATTCGCCGCCGCCGAGTTTCCCGAGCTGGACGTGAGCCTGCGCGGCGCCGTGTCCATCGCCCGGCGCCTGCAAGACCCGCTGGCCGAGTTGGTAAAGATCGATCCCAAGTCCATCGGCGTAGGCCAGTATCAGCACGACGTGAACCAGCGCGCGCTAGCGCGCTCGCTCGATGCCACCGTTGAAGACTGCGTCAACGCGGTGGGTGTGGACATCAATACCGCTTCGGCGCCGCTGCTCGCGCGTGTGTCGGGCCTCAACAGCGTGCTGGCGAAAAACATCGTCGAGTTTCGCGATGCCAACGGCCCATTCCCCAATCGCAAAAAACTACGCAAAGTACCGCGTCTGGGCGACAAGACCTTCGAGCAGGCCGCAGGATTCCTGCGCATCAACGACGGCGACAATCCGCTCGATCGCTCCTCGGTCCACCCGGAAGCCTATCCGGTGGTCGAGCGCATTTTAGCGCGCATCGGCAAGGGCATTGTCGAAGTCATGGGCCAGCCGGCGGCACTGAAGGGGCTGTCCCCTGCCGAATTCACCGACGACAAATTCGGCCTGCCGACGGTTCGCGACATCCTAACTGAATTGGAAAAGCCCGGCCGCGATCCGCGACCAGAATTCAAAACCGCGACATTCCAGGACGGCATCGAGTCTCTTTCCGACCTGCAGCCAGGCATGATCCTCGAAGGCGTCGTGACCAACGTCGCCGCCTTCGGCGCCTTCGTCGACATCGGCGTACACCAGGACGGCCTCGTGCACGTGTCCGCGCTGGCGAACAAATTCGTCAAAGACCCGCACGAAGTCGTCAAGCCCGGCCAGATCGTCAAGGTGAAGGTGATGGACGTAGACGTGAAGCGCCAGCGCATCTCCCTAACCATGCGCCTCGACGACACACCCGGCACCTCATCGCGCTCAGGTGGCACAGTAGACGGCCCGCGTGACCAGCGCCCGCCCGAACCCAAGCGCGCCCCGGCGCGCGAGCCACAATCCAACAACGTGTTCGCCATCGCGCTGGAGCGTGCCAAGCTGAAGAAGTAACGAACGGCGTTGCGGTAGCGTCTAGTCGGGTCGTGCCTAATTATCTAAACAATCTTTGTCAAGAAAGCCGGGCCTGACCTACCCCTGACTCCGCCCCCAGAACCCGCGATACGTAGAAGGGCCGGAGCAGGATTGAGTGTAGCAACCTTCCTGCTCGGTATGGTTGCCAATTCATATCACTTAGTGCTATAATTACCGAGACGAAGACGAATACCGCCGTGTCCTTCTACAAGACCCGATCATTCGCGCGCTGGGTGAAGCGCGAAGGTCTAGCCGACCGCGATCTGTGTGACGCGGTGGTGGAAATGCAGAAGGGTCTTATCGACGCGCGCCTTGGCGGAGGACTTATCAAAAAGCGTGTCGCGCGTTCGGGGCATGGAAAGCGCGGCGGTTATCGGGTGATTCTTGCCTCAAACCTCGGCGACCGATGGGTATTCATGTTCGGATTCGCCAAGAACGAGCCGGACAACGTCGATGACGATGAACTGCGATTGATGAAACGGCTCGCGTCTGCATTTCTGGAGATGGACGACCGGATGTTGAGACAGGCGCTAACCTCGGGAGAAATTTTGGAGATATATCATGGCTAACAAGAGACTGCGCGAAGAGATGTTCGAGACCGCGCGAGGCTTGTACGACCTCGGCGCAATTGACGCGGAGACGCTGCGTGGATTCGACGCCTCGAAGCTGCCGCTGGTCAAACACTATCGCCCCACGGACATCAAACGTCTGCGGCTGAGAGCCAAAGCAAGCCAGGCGGTCTTTGCCGCTTATCTCAATACCAGCGTTTCCACGGTTCAGAAATGGGAGATCGGCGCAAAGAAACCGAGTGGGCTCGCGCTGAAGTTGCTCAACATCGTTGAGCGCAAAGGACTGCAAGAGTTGGCATAGCCGGTTCGGTATGCCATGCAGCGGAAGGCAGGGCCCCCGTAAACGTCGTCGGTATTATTGGCTCTATCGTCTCTGAGAACCGAAGAGGCCGTTAGCTGAACAAAGAGCCAGCATCGATCCCGGAATTCATTAACATCCAATTGAATTAATCCTGTCAGTCAAGCGACTATGCAACTTCGGACTTGACCCCCTTGACCTTGAGACCCCCTTGACGGTTACCTCGCAACTCCTTGAAGCCTACGTCAGGTGCCCGACCAAATGCTGGCTGAGGTGCGCGGGCGAGAATGCCACGGGCAACGCATACGCGGCGTGGGTTCAGGCGAAAAACGAGGCATGTCGGGTGGACGGAATCAAACGGCTGGTTGCCGAGGTGCCCGACGGCGGGCGTGTGGTAGCGTCGCCGACGGAGAATCTAAAGACGGCGACATGGCGAATGGCGGCAGACCTCCGAGCGCAAGCGCCAAATATCGAGGCTCAGATCCCCATCGTCGAGCGTGCGCCCTCGGCTGGTCGGGGCAAGGCGGCACAGTTCATCCCTATCCGCTTCGTTTGGGCCAACAAGGTCGGCCGAGACGACAAACTGCTACTGGCGTTTGATGCCCTTGCACTGTCGAAAACGCTCGGTCGCGACGTGCCTGCCGGCAAGATCATCCACGGCGACGACCATGCGGTGCTGAAGGTGAAGACGTCAGGCTTGCTGAGCGAAGTGCGGACACTCATCGAGAAAATCGCCACCCTGCTTTCCAGCCCTTTGCCCCCTGATCTCATTTTGAACCGGCATTGCGCTGAGTGTGAGTTCCAAACCCGCTGCCACCAGAAGGCGGTGGAGAAGGACGATCTCAGCCTGCTAGCCCTCATGACGGGAAAGGAGCGCAAGAAATCTCACAGCAAAGGCATCTTCACGGTCACCCAGCTCTCCTACACGTTTCGGCCTCGTCGGCGTCCCAAGCGGCAGTCCGACAAGCGGGAAAAGTATCACCACACGCTGAAGGCGCTCGCGATCCGGGAAAGGAAAATCTACGTCGTCGGCAGTCCGGAGCTGAATATCACGGGCACGCCAGTCTATCTCGACGTTGAAGGTCTGCCTGACCGCGATTTCTACTATCTTATTGGCGTGCGAATCGGGAAGGGCGATGCGGCGATACAACATAGTTTGTGGGCCGACACGGTCGAGGACGAGCGGACGATTTGGAACGCGTTGCTTGGCATCCTCGCGACACTGGAGAATCCGGTGCTGATCCACTATGGCAGCTACGAGACGGTTTTTCTGCGGCGAATGTGCGAACGATACGGAGAACCGGTTAAAGGTTCGGCGGCGGGCGGAGCCATTCAAGCAGCGGTGAACCTGCTGACTGTGATTTTCGCACGGGTTTACTTTCCCACCTTCTCCAATGGACTGAAGGAGATCGCCGGTTATCTGGGGTTTCGATGGTCAGACCTCGCTGCCGCCGGCCTGCAAAGCATCAGGTGGCGACACGAATGGGAAACTGCAACAGCACCTTCAACGAAACGAGCTCTCCTCACCTACAACGGCCAGGATTGCGAGGCTGTCGGAGTGCTGGCGAGCAAGCTGGTTGAATTGCACCAAGCATCTCTTCAGACCGGAGGCGCATCTCTCGATGGTGTCGTTGACACGGCAACGATGAAGAGGGAACACCCACACGGCTTCAAACGCAACATATTCGTCTTGCCGGAATTGGATGCCATCAACAAGGCTGCTTACTGGGACTACCAGCGTGAGCGAATCTATGTGAAATCGAACGTAAACTTAAAGCGTGCCTTGCGTCAGACATCGAGGCCCAAGCGGGCCTTGGCCCCCGATACAACAATCGAGTGCCCGCGCCCGCGCTGCTGTCCGAAATGCAACTCGATAGAGATGTTCGGGCACGGAAAGGCGAGCAAGACAGTTTTGGACATCAGGTTCATGCGGCACGGAGTAAAACGATGGATCAGCCGCTACAGATTCCACCGCTACAAATGTCTGGTGTGTGGAGCCATCTTCCTCCCCGAGCAGAGATGTTGGTCTCGCAGCAAATACGGCACTGAGATCGTGGCGTATGCGCTCTATCAGAACATCGGACTCCGGCTGCCGACGGAGAGCGTTGTCGGCAGCTTGAACAAACTGTTCGGCTTTCATCTGCCGCTCGGAACGACAGGAGCGTTTAAGCGAATGACAGCGAGAGCATACGAGGTTAGTTACAACGCACTGGTAAAGAGCCTGTGTAGTGGTCGATTGCTCCATGCCGACGAGACAAAGGTCAGTATCAAAGGCAAGACCGGTTTCGTATGGGTTTTTGCCAACTTGGATGAGGTGGCCTATCTCTACAGTGAAACCCGCGAGGGTGACTTGCTTCATGCTTTGCTCAAGGACTTCACGGGAGTCTTGGTGTCCGACTTCTACGCGGCCTACGACGGAATTTGCTGCCCCCAGCAGAAGTGCTTGATCCACCTCATTCGAGACCTAAATGACGATGTCTTGAAGCATCCCTACGACGAGGAGCTGAAACGGCTCGCCCAAGCCTTCGCTGGTTTGGTCAGGCCGATGGTGGAAACCGTGGACCGTCACGGCCTGAAGAGCCATTTTTTGAGGAAGCACAGGGTGTCTGTAGATCGGTTCTACCGACAGCTTTACACCATGGCCCTCCAGAGCGAGGGTGCGGTGAAGGTGAGAGATCGGTTCCAGAAAAACCGAGAAAAGCTGTTTACATTTTTGGATTACGATGGGGTGCCCTGGAACAACAACAATGCCGAGCACGCGGTCAAAGCCTTCGCCACGCTTCGGAATGTCATCGGAGGGACTAGCACTGAAAAGGGGATTCGAGAATATTTGATTCTGCTGAGTATTTGCGAAACGTGCAAATATAAGGGGCTGGACTTTCTCGATTTCCTTCGCTCGGGCGAAAAGAACATCGACGCGTTTGCGTCGAACCGGAGGAGGCGACGACTGGCGGGCCCGAGCACGCGGAGGACGGCTTGTCCGCAAGGCGCTCGGCATCAAGAATCCCAACTCGATCCTGCTACGCCCCGACAAGGTGATTGAATGACGACTCTGTCTGCTGTGGATCGAAAGCTGCCACTACTCATTGCGGCGGCCTGAGAGACCCGTAACTTCTGCCAGGGGCAAGTTACGATCTGCGACGACCTCGGTGAAAATCCGTCGTCGCAAAACGTAGAGTCTTGGGCTCCCCGACGGGCATAACGATGGTCGCCCGCCCCTATTCACGCAACTTTGGAAATGTTGGTAGAGTAGAGGACAGGCTCAACATTCGTTAGGTCAATCCTTGGCCGTGGCCGCCGCTTCCGGCTTCGCAGGACTGAGGGTCAGTACTGAGCATCGACCTCTTGCACTCTTGCTAAGTTTTTAGTCCGAACAGCCGGACGGCTCCCTTTCTTGCAGAATTAAATCCAACCTGACAGGCTGCCCTAATCAATTCAATTGCGAGGTAGAAAACCAGATCCATGAGCACTGAACCCAACAAAGTCATCTATTCGATGGTCGGCGTCAGTAAATACTACGACAAGAAGGCCGTTCTAAAGGACATTTATCTTTCCTATTTCTACGGCGCCAAGATCGGCGTGCTCGGTCTCAACGGATCGGGCAAGTCGTCGCTCTTGCGCATCATGGCGGGGGTGGACAAGGAGATTAACGGCGAGGCGGTGCTCTCGCCGGGCTACACGGTCGGCTTTCTGGAACAGGAACCGTTAATCGACGACGCGCGAACGGTGCGCGAGGTTGTCGAAGAAGCCGTGCAAGAGACCGTCGCTCTGCTGAAAGAGTTTGAAGAGATCAACGCCAAGTTTGCGGAATCAATGTCCGACGACGCCATGAACAAGCTGCTCGAGCGCCAGGGCGAGGTGCAGGAAAAGCTCGAACACCTGGACGCGTGGGATCTCGATGCGCGGCTGGAGATGGCGATGGATGCGCTGCGCTGTCCGCCGCCGGAGACACCGGTCAAAATCCTATCCGGCGGCGAACGGCGCCGGGTCGCGCTGTGCCGGCTGCTCTTGCAGAAGCCCGATATTCTTCTGCTCGACGAGCCGACCAATCATCTCGATGCGGAATCGGTCGCATGGCTCGAACACCACCTGCAAAGCTATGCGGGCACGGTCATCGCGGTTACGCACGATCGATATTTTCTCGATAACGTCGCCGGTTGGATTCTCGAACTGGATCGCGGTCAGGGCATCCCGTTCAAAGGTAACTACACCTCTTGGCTGGAACAGAAGCAGGAGCGGCTGCGCCGCGAGGAAAAATCCGAGAGTGAAAAGCAGAAGACGCTCGAGCGCGAGCTCGAATGGATTCGCATGTCGCCCAAGGCGCGCCGCGCCAAGGGCAAGGCGCGCATCAACGCCTATGAAGCATTGCTCGGCGAGGACTCACAGAAGCGCCTGGAAGATTTAGAGATTCCCATTCCGCCGGGGCCCCGGCTGGGCAACGTCGTCATCGAGGCCCAAGGGGTGTCCAAAGCGTACGGCGATCGCCTGCTGATCGACGACCTGACGTTCAAATTGCCTCCGGGCGGCATTGTCGGCGTTATCGGGCCCAACGGCGCCGGCAAGACGACGCTGTTTCGCATGATCACGGGGCAGGAGAAACCAGATAGCGGCACGATTCGCGTCGGTGAGACGGTCGCCCTTGGCTACGTCGATCAGAGCCGCACGCTCGATCCGAAAAAATCGATCTGGGAAGAGATCGGCGGCGGCGCGGACCTGTTGAAAATCGGCACGCGCGAGGTGAATTCGCGCGCCTACGTCGCCCGCTTCAACTTTTCCGGCACCGATCAACAAAAGAAGGTAGGCCAGTTGTCGGGCGGCGAGCGCAATCGGGTCCACCTCGCGAAGATGTTGAAAGAGGGCGCCAACGTGTTGCTGCTCGATGAGCCGACCAACGATTTGGACGTGAACACGTTACGCGCGCTCGAAGAAGCGCTGGAGAATTTCGCCGGCTGTGCGGTAGTGATCTCCCACGATCGCTGGTTTCTCGATCGGATCGCGACCCATATCCTCGCCTTCGAAGGCGACAGCAAGGTGGTCTACTTCGACGGCAACTATTCGGAATACGAGGCCGATCGAAAGATGCGCCTCGGCGCGGCCGCCGAGCAGCCGCATCGGATCAAGTATCGACAGTTGACGCGCGGGTGAATGTCGGCGGACGGTTGGGGCGCGCCTGATTCCAAGGTTCGTCCGCCTGCGACAGAAGCGTTCCTTGGTCTTTATTTGACAACCCATTTGACTTTGAATTAGGAGCGTGGAAGAGGGTTAGATCAGGTTCAGATAATAGCGGGCAAAGACCAACAGAACTTTTGTTGGCGTAGAGGCTTCTATGTCCAATCAAACCAGAACTCTAATCGGAATCTGCCTGTTCATCCTCGTTTGTCGGCTTTTGCCCTCGCTTGCAGAAGCCGCTGAGTCCCGCTCCGTCGTTTCGCTGAGCAGCCCCAGCGCGAGCAGCGTCTACGCGGTGGTTTTCCGGATCGCCGAGGAGCAAGGTTACTATCTGGACGAAGGGCTCGACGTACGGATTTTGGCGGGCGTCAAGACCGCGACCAGCGTTCAGATGCTGGTCGGGGGAAGCGTAGACGCGACCCAAACCGTCGGCCCGACCACTCTGGCGGCGATGCTTCGAGGGGCGGCGCTAAAGATCGTCATGGTTTTCAACGACAAACCCGCCTACGCGCTCTATGCGAAGAAAAATATCCGAGCTTTTTCGGATCTCAAGGGCGCCAGGGTCGCCAGCAGCACGCCGGGCAGCACCAACGATCGGCTTTTGAAGATCGTTCTCGAGCGGAACGGCGTGGATTGGAAACGAGACTTGCAGATCGTCTACATCGGCACCTCCGACGTGGCGATCAAAGCGTTGCTTTCCGGCTCGATCGATGTGGCTGTCTTGAGCCATCCGGGAAACCTCATAGCCAAGGACGCCGGGTTTATCGAGCTGGCGAGCTTTGAAAGAGAGGTGGGCGCGTTGACAGGCGGCGTAGCCGTCAGCGAGTCTTTTCTGACCAAGAGACGCGACGCGGCGGTGCGCTTTCTTCGCGCCACGTTGAAGGCGCTTAAGTTTTTCAAGAATGACCGGGAAGGCGCGGCCAAGATCATGGCCAAACATATGACTCTATCTTACGAGGCGGCGCTTAAGACCCGCGATGCCAGCGCTCCTTTTTTCGTTTCCGACGGACTGATCTCGGAAGACTTTCAAGACAAAGTCCTGGATTTCGAGTTGAAGGCCATCGGCACCGACAAGAAAATATCGCGAGAGCGGGTCTTCGATTTCTCGATCATGAAGTCTCTGGCGGCAAAATAAAGCGCGCGGTCCCGCTAAGCCCGCACCCCAAATTCATAAGGTAATGGAACCGGTCATGTCGCACCATCTCTTATTAATCGCGAGTCGTTCAAATATTTTCCGCATCTTCGCGAGCGCGGCACTGGCGCTCGCGGTTGGGACCCTGCCCGGGTCCTCTTCCGGCCAATCGACAAGCAACGCTTCGGCAATAAAAATCGGCATCATCGGCTCCGGTAATATCGGCAGCACGGTAGGAACACTGTGGGTGAAAGCCGGTCATCCGGTACTGTTTTCGTCCCGCCATCCCGAGCAACTCAAACCACTCGTCGGCGGTCTCGGCCCGTTAGCCCGCGCCGGCACCGTAAAGGATGCGCTAAAGTTCGGCGACGTCGCCTTCATCGCCGTGCCCTATGGCGCTTACCCACAGATCGGCAAGGATTACTCGAGTGAGTTTGCCGGAAGAATTGTCCTTGATGCTGGGAATGCGGTTCCAAGGCGTGACGGCGAGATTGCCAACGAAGCGCGTCAGAACGGCATCGGCATCACATCGGCGAAGTATCTGGCGGGCGCACGCATCGTCCGTGCGTTCAACACGATGAGCTTTCGCAAGCTCGCAGACAACGCCAACCGGCCTGGAACGCGCATGGCGATTCCCATCGCAGGCGATGATAAAGAGGCGCTGGCCGTCGCGCAAACCCTGGTCCGAGACGCCGGATTCGATCCGGTCATCATCGGTGGCCTCGAAAGCGCCAGAATCTTTGCGCAAGGCGGGCCCTTGTACGGGCAGGACATCACCGCTCAGGAAATGCAGCAGCGCCTCAAGACGCTGCGGTGAAGCGAAATTATTTCGCGCTGGCGGTCGATCCCACGAACGACTATCGCAGCGACAGATACTTCGCGGGCACGTTCTCGACTAAAAACAGCGGCCCGGAGTGGTAGAAACGAATCCCTTCGGCGTGGGCTGTCCTGGCGTCAACGACGATAATCGCCGGGGCGGGGTCGCGCCTTTGGCCCACGGCTTGAGCTTCTTCAAGGGAAGCGCTCAGGTGAACGTAGCGCCGGTCGCGCGGCTTAAGGCCGCCCCGCAGGATCGATTGAGCGAGATCGCGTGCGGCGCCGATATACAGTTCCGCCGGTGGCTCCGCCGCTTCTAAACCAATATCCACGGGAAAAGAATGACCGTAGGTGGCGCGAACTTTACCCTCCTTAAGCTCGAAGCGCTGCTTGTCCGACTCCTCCACCACCCGGCGAACTTCCTCTTCGGTCACGTCCGCAAAGCGTTCCTGCGCCAGGTAAACGACGTCGCCCCAAGCGACGAACCCTTGCCGGTCAAACGACAGCGGGTATTCCCGCGGCTGGTGACGCAAGAGAAAACTCAGGAAACGGGAAATCCGTTCAGCTGGAACCACTCGCGCCTCCTCACACGCCTTTCTTTTGGCCGGTGATCAGATCGTAGACGTTGCAGGCGATGCCGGTGGCTTCGTAGCCGTCCATGCCGGCGGCCTGGGCGATGGAGAACATCTGGTAGGCCAGAGCGACAAAGGGCATCGGCACTTCCATCTCGCGCGCCATGTCGAGGCCGAAGCCGACGTCCTTGGGCATCCAGGACTTGCGCGGTTTGTACTTGCGGCTGACGACGATTTCCATGATCCGGTCTATGGCGACGGAATCTTGCTGCGAGTTTTTCAGGATCGTGCGAAAAGTTTCTTCCGTGAGACCGCCTTTTTTGAGCCACGAGCAAGTTTCCACGAGACTCAAGTGCTGCACGGCGGCGAACATCGCCATGGCGTTTTTCACGAGCTTCGCGTTGCCGACCTCGCCGACGTGCAAAATCTTGTTGCCCATCGCCTTGAATACCGGCTGATGCTGATCGAACAACCGCTTGGACCCCGATATCCATAGCGATAAAGTCCCCGCTGCCGCAGCCTCTTCCACGCCGCCCGCCGAGCCGTCCAGGACGGTCCAGCCTTTCTTCTGCAGCTCGGCATTGACTCCGATGATGGTTTTCTTATCGATGCTGCTGAAATCGACCCAGAGCTTGGCGCCACGGGTCGCTTCGTGCAAGCCGCCTTGGCCCAAACCGACCGCCTGCACGGCTTGATTGTAGGGAAGCATCGACAGCACCATCTCGCTGGACTCGGCCACGGCCTTGGGCGTTTCCTTGAACACCGCCCCTTGACTCTCCAGTCCGCGCGCCTGCTCGCGACGCAGATCATTGACGACAAGTTTATACCCCGCCTTGAGCAAATTCCCCGCCATGCCGCTGCCCATGCCGCCGGTGCCGATGAAACCTAATGTGTTCATTGCTCCCCTCCTCTTGATTGTAGGACGACTTCGGCTCGTATGCCGGTAGACTCCGAACCGACAAAATACTTTATAACCACGAAGTTCCTAGCGCGGCGTAGCCGCAACCAAAGCAGTAATCCTTATTATTTCACCACAGAGGCGCAGAGTTCGGAGTATTTCTTAATCCAAAACTCTTTACTCCGCGCCCTCCGCGCCTCCGCGGTGAGATCTCTTTTGGATCGAGACAATCAGCATAGCCACTGGAAAATTTGCGCAACTTACGCAAACTATCACTATTGTAGCACGAAGGGCCCGAAGAGTTCGGATAACCATGAATTTAAACTTCGTGTTCTTCGTGCCTTCGTGGTGAAATTTGTTTTCTGTTCCTTGGGACCTATTTCCTTCGTGTTTGAGGAATCTCACTCAATCCATGAGGCGCACGCCTTCGGGCCACAACACCAAGACCAGCGTATCACCGATCGCCCGCGGCGCGTGCACCGAGCGCGGGTCCAAGAACACCAGGTCCCCCGCATCATACTCGCCGGTCTCATCGGCGATCTTGCCCTTGAGTACGAGGTAGAATTCACCGCCGATATGTTCGTGCTTTAAGAATGCGTCCGGCGCCGCGCCCTCTCGTATACGATACAGCACCAATTCACGCGCCCCTTCGCGCGCCAAGCGGCACATCGAAAGTCCGTTGCCAAAATCGCGCCACGCAAGCCGTGCCAGCGCCTCCGCGTTCACGTCGACGCGCAACAGATCATTGAGCGATTGTCGCAGCAGTCCCACGGTGTTTCCTTCCAAGATGCCTAGCAGGCCGCTAAAAAACTCGGTTGCAGGCTGCTCAAAAAGATCTCAGAGGCGAGGCGCGAAAGTTCGCTAAGGGCTAAGGGCATGGCGCAAAGCATTCTCCTTTGCTCTTTGCTCCTTAGCGCTTTGCAAGCTGGTACGTTGTAGCGAGGCGATTGAGCGCAACGAAGCATATGAGTCTTTTTCAGCAGCCTGCTAGAAATATCACGACCGCCGGGCAAACAAAAGCAGCCCGCCGGGGAATTCACGGGCTGTTATTGACACTTGGAATGTTCCCGACTAATGTCCTTAGAAACCTCATATCGATTGATTTTATCAACTCGCCTTTACCACATCTCTCTTCACTTGGATCATAATGGAAGCCTGGGTTGTTTACAGCGTCATCGGCCTGGCTTTGGCTTTTGACTTCGTCAACGGATTCCACGACGCGGCCAATTCCATCGCCACGGTCGTCTCCACGCGCGTCTTATCGCCGCGCTGGGCAGTGGGGTGGGCGGCCTTTTTCAATTTCATCGCCTTTCTCTTTTTTGGCTTGCACGTAGCCGAAACCATCGGTAAGGGCGTGATTGATCCGACTTCCGTTACCGTCCCCGTGATCGCGGCGGCTCTCGTCGGCGCCGTCGTCTGGAACCTGATCACTTGGTACTACGGCATACCATCGAGTTCGTCCCACGCGCTCGTGGGAGGCCTGGCGGGAGCGGCGATTCAACACTCGGGATTTGCAGCTGTTGTTGTACCCGGAATCGTTAAGATCAGTATTTTTATAATCCTCGCGCCGCTGATCGGATTGGCAATAGGTTTTGCCTTTATGGTCGGTACCTACTGGACATTCCGGCGCGCCACGCGTGCCCGAGTCGGAAAACTCTTTCGCTCCCTGCAGCTCTGCTCCGCAGCCGCCTACAGTCTCGGTCACGGCGGCAACGACGCCCAGAAAACTATGGGCGTGATCTTGGTCTTGCTGATCGCCGGAAACTTGGTCGATGTCAAATCGGAAGTGCCTTTATGGGTCGTATTGGCGAGCCACACGGCCATGGGGCTGGGGACCATGGCAGGCGGGTGGCGGATCGTCAAAACCATGGGACAGAAAATCTGCAAGATTCAACCGGTGCAAGGATTCTGCGCCGAGAGCGCCGGCGCCATCATGCTCTATGTCGCCACCTGGGCCGGCATTCCCGTCAGCACCACGCACACTATCACCGGCGCCATCGTCGGCGTGGGGTCCACGCGCGGGTTTCACGCGGTGAAATGGGGCGTAGCGACGCGGGTGGTGTGGGCGTGGATTCTGACCATTCCCTGCGCGGCGCTTCTGGCGATGCTTTGCGAAGGGCTTTTCGACCTTATCGGCTGGCGCTAACTTGCCGTGGCGGGATTGGAGACCTCGAATCTCAGATCCCAAGCGCAGCGAGGATAAATAACCCGAGCCACTCGGTAGAATTTCCCGGCGCTCGATTTTTTGCGTTTCTAAGGTAGGATTGATGGTTTCGGGAGCGCGGTCCTCAAGCGGCCGCTTCCGCTTCTTTCGCAGCTTGCTTGCGCCTCGCCCGTCGGCTCATCTTCGCGCCGCCCGACTTTCCTGCGGCGGCGGCTTCGTCGGCGCCCCCCACCAGTTCGATCAAAGACATCTGCGCGGCGTCGCCGCGGCGCCAACCGATCTTGATGATGCGGGTGTAGCCGCCGGCGCGTTCTTTGAACCGCGGCGCGATGGTGTCGAAGAGCTTGCGCACCACTGCCTTATCCTGGACTATCCCAAGGGCTTGACGGCGGGCGTGCAGGCTCCCTTCTTTACCGAGCGTGATCACGCGGTCGGCCCAACGCCTGAGCTCCTTCGCTTTCGGATCGGTGGTCTGAATCTTTTCGTCGCGCAAGAGCGCGGTCACCAGGTTGCGCATGAGCGCCCAACGATGGCTCGAGCTGCGGCTGAGTTGTCTGCCCGATTTGCGGTGGCGCATGATCTATGCCGGCTCCTTAACCGTGGCGCGCTTGCGCGCCTCGAGCTCGTCCCGCGCCGGAAAATGTTCGATTCTCATGCCCAGTTCGAGCCCCATTTCACGAAGAATTTCTTTGATCTCGTTGAGGGATTTGTGGCCAAAGTTTTTGGTCTTCAACATCTCCTGCTCGCTCTTTTGCACCAGCTCGCCGATATACTTGATATCCGCGTTTTGCAGGCAGTTCTGCGAACGCACCGAAAACTCGAGTTCGTCGACGCTGCGGAACAGGTTGTCGTTCAACGCGACGGTGGGACCGTCATCGCGCTTTTCCGCCCGCGGCTCTTCCTGGAAATTGACGAAGATGCCCAGCTGGTCCTGGAGAATCTTCGCGGCGTAGGCCATGGCGTCATCCGGCTTGACGCTGCCGTCGGTGTAAACATCGAACACCAGCCGGTCGTAGTCGGTACGCTGACCCACGCGCGCGTTGGTGACCGTAAAATTGGCCTTTTGAACCGGCGAGAAGACGGCATCGATGAAAATGGTATCCACCGGCGCCCCTTCCTCCTTGTTTCGCTCCGCCGGCACGTAGCCGCGACCGAGTTTGGCGGTCATTTCGATCTCGAGCCTGGCGTCCCGGGAAAGCGTGGCGATTTTGTGGTCCGGATTAAGGATTTCGACCGGCGGTGGCACGATGATGTCCTTGGCCGTGATTGTGCCCGCGCCCTTCGCCTCGATTTTGAGAGTGTGCGGTTCACCGTCGCTCAGCCGGAGGCGCACTTCTTTAAGGTTTAGAATGATGTCGGCGACATCCTCTGTGACGCCCGGAATCGTCGAAAATTCGTGCAGAATCCCCTTGATGCGGACCGCGACGATGGACGCTCCCATGAGGGAGGAAAGGAGAATTCTGCGCAGCGCGTTACCGACGGTTTGGCCGAAGCCGCGCTCGAAGGGTTCGGCGTAAAATTTTCCATAGGTAGAAGTCAGGGTTTTCTCTTCGACCGCCAATTGCTTGGGTCTGATTAAATCCGTCCAATGCCTGTACGTTGTCGACATAGCGTCTCCCAGGATTCGAAAATTACTTCGAATACAGCTCTACGATCAGTTTTTCGTTAATCGGCATCGTGACATCGCTGCGAGTGGGCAAGAGCCTGATTTTGCCGCTGCAAGTGTCCCGGTCCAATTCCACCCACTCGGGCACTCCGCGCCGCTGCGCCCCTTCCATGGCCGTCAGCACACGAGCCATCTGGCGACTCCGTTCCCTTACCGACACCACTTCGCCGGCCCGAACAAAATAGGATGGAATATTGACTTTTTTCCCATTGACCAAAATATGGCCGTGGCGCACCAACGTTCTTGCCTCCGCCCGCGAGCTGGCGAAACCGAGTCGATAAGCGACGTTGTCAAGTCGCCGTTCGAGTAGCACCAACAGCGTCTCGCCGGTAATACCCTTGGTTCGCGCCGCCTGCGCAAACGTGCGCCGGAACTGATTCTCCAGCAAGCCGTACATGCGCTTGACCTTCTGTTTCTCTCGTAGCTGAATGCTGTACTCGGAAAATTTCGGCCGCCCCTGGCCATGCTGCCCGGGTGGATAGTTGCGCCGCTCGATGGCGCATTTGTCCGTGTAGCAACGCTCGCCCTTGAGAAAGAGCTTCAGGTTCTCGCGCCTGCAGAGCCGGCAAACCGATTCGGTGTATCTAGCCAATCCTTCCTCCTTGCTTGAAAAACAAAAACTCGACCATCGGGATCCTGCTCCAATGTCGATCCTCGATTCTCGATTCTCGATCCTCGACCTTCTTCTTCATACTCTCCTCCGCTTCGGCGGGCGGCAACCGTTATGGGGAATCGGCGTGACGTCCTTGATCAAGCTGATGTTGATGCCGGCGGATTGGAGCGCGCGCAGCGCCGACTCCCGTCCCGCCCCGGGTCCTCGAACAAATATTTGTACCGTGCGCAGGCCGTGATCCATCGCCTTCTTGGCCGCGCTGTCCGCCGCCTGTTGGGCGGCGAAGGGCGTCCCTTTGCGCGATCCCTTGAAACCCATGGCGCCGGCGCTGGACCAAGAGATCACATTGCCCTGGTAATCGGTGATGGTGACGATGGTGTTGTTAAAGGTCGAGTGAATATGCACCACCCCTTCGGCGATATTCTTGCGCCCGCGCTTTTTGCGCGCCGCCTTTTCACTGAGCTTTTGTTCTGTCTGGCTTTCGGTTTTTTCTTCTGTGACTTCTTCGCGTTTTGCCATCATGGTCTCCTAACGGCGTTTAACCCTTGGAGGGCGCGGTCTTCTTGCCCGCCACGGTCTTGCGCGGTCCCTTGCGCGTGCGCGCGTTGGTGTGGGTCCTCTGCCCGCGCACCGGCAAGTTCTTACGGTGGCGCAACCCCCGATACGACCCCATGTCGAGATGGCGCTTGATATTAGCGGTGATGTCCCGCCTGAGATCGCCTTCGACCTTGTGCCCCTGGTCGAGGATCTGGCGGATTTTTACAACATCATCGTCGGAAAGATCATCGCTCTTGAGATCGAAAGAGATGCCGGCTTGCCCGAGAATTTTCCGCGACGCGCTGCGCCCGATCCCATAGATATAGGTCAGCGCGACTTCCATTCTCTTGGCCCTCGGTAAATCTACCCCTGAAATACGTGCCATATGTCCTCACTCCATCCGAAATCGCAAATCTCCGATATATGGACCTTGAACTTTGAACCCTTGAACCTTGAACTTTTTACTACCCCTGCCTCTGCTTGTGCTTGGTGTTGACGCACAACACCCGCACGACGCCTTTACGCCGAATAACCTTGCATTTGTTACAAATCTTTTTGACCGACGCTCTGACTTTCACGTCCGCTCCTCGTTTTCTTAACGCTCCCGGAAAACGATTCTTCCCCGAGCCAAATCGTACGGAGACAACTCGATTTTGACCTTATCCCCCGGGAGAATTTTAATATAGTGCATACGCATCTTGCCGGATATATGAGCCAGTACCTTGTGGCCGTTTTCCAATTCCACGCGAAACATCGCGTTGGGGAGTGTTTCCAGGACCTTACCGGTAACTTCGATGGCATCTTCTTTGGGCATACGCCGCCTGGCTTTGCTAAATCAGCGCCTTAAAAAAATAGGCTTCCCCGGATTGCCTGTGAGTAAAATGGCGAAAAGAGTCTCCACCACGAAGGCACGAAGAACACGAAGTTTAAAATCATGGTTATCCGAACCCTTCGTGCCCTTCGTGTGCTTCGTGGTTGGAAAGGGTCTCGTCGTTGAAATAGCACTGGCCATGTTACCCACATGAAAGTCTAAACAGCCAAAAACTAAAGTTGGCTCAAAATATACGGGCCGTTCTTGGTCACGGCGACCGAGTGTTCGAAATGCGCCGCCAAGCTGCCGTCCTTGGTCACCGCAGTCCAACCGTCCTCTTTCATCGCGACTTCATGGCTCCCGGCGTTGACCATCGGCTCGATGGCCAGCACCATGCCCTCGCGCACGCGCACGCCGCGGTCAGGCTCGCCGTAATTTGGCACCGGCGGCTCCTCGTGCAATCGTTTGCCGATGCCATGCCCGACAAACGCGCGGACGACAGAAAAACCGGCGCTCTCGGCAACCTGCTGCACCGCCGAACCCAAGTCGCCCAATCGTTTTCCGTCGTGCAACTGTTCGATGCCTTTGTATAGGGCGCGCTCGGTGACCTCCATCAAGCGGCGGGCCTTCTCGCTCACTCGCCCGACACCCACGGTCAGCGCAGCGTCACCATAAAAGCCGTTATAGATAACGCCGAAGTCCAATCCAACGATGTCGCCTTCGCGCAGCGCGCGGTTCGTCGGAATTCCGTGAACGATCTCTTCGTTGATCGATACGCACAGGCAGCGTGGAAAGACGCGCCCCGCCACCTCGTATCCCTTAAACGCGGGGAGCGCCTTTTTTTTTAACGTCAGTTCTTCGGCGACACCGTCCAACTCCAGGGTCGTCACTCCCGGTGCGACCTTTTCTTTCAGTTCCTGCAAAATCTCCGCGACGATGACATTGGCTCGCCTCATGATCTCGATCTCTCGTTCCGATTTGAGCGAAATCACGCCGCGACATCCCCCAGTGCCTGAATCATCCGCTTGCCGATGTCTTCAACCTTCCCGACTCCATCGATACTCTTTAACAAGCCCCGCTCCCGGTAATAGCTCACTAGCGGCGCCGTCTGATTGTCGTAGACTCTGAGACGGTTTCTAATGGTCTCCGCGCGATCATCATCGCGCTGAAACAGCTCACCGCCACAACGATTACAGGTTCCCGCCGCCTTCGGCGGATCAAAAACCACATGATAGAGCGCGCCGCAACCTTTACAGGTGCGCCGTCCCGACAGCCGCTCGACGATTAATTCATGGGGCACCTGCACCGACAAAACACAAGTGAGCGCCAGCCCTATTTTTTTCAATATCTCTTCGAGGCCCTGCGCTTGAGCGATGGTTCTCGGAAAACCGTCCAGGACAAATCCCTTCTCGCAGTCTTTCTCCTTGAGCCGCTCAGCCACCAGGTCGATGATCAACTGGTCGGGAACCAATTCCCCGCGGCGAATATATTCAGAAGTCTGCTTGCCGAGATCGCCTTGTTCGGCCACCGCCTTGCGCAGGATATCGCCAGTTGAGATCTGCGGGGCCGCGAACTTCTCCTCAAGCAACTTCGCTTGGGTCCCCTTACCCGCTCCCGGAGGTCCAAGCAATACCACGCGCGCGCCGGCTGCCAATCCTCAGCCCCTTCTCCCGCGCAGCCGCCCCCGTTTCATGAAGCCTTCGTAGTTGCGGCTGATCAAATGGGTCTCCATCTGCGCTACCGTATCCAGAGCGACACCCACAACGATTAACAGCGCCGTCCCGCCAAAGAAAAACGGCACGTTGAACTGGCCGATTAACAGCGTCGGCAACAGCGAAACGATCGACAGATAAATCGCCCCGCTCAGAGTGATGCGTGAAAGCACGCGCTCGATGAACTCGGCGGTCTTTGGTCCCGGGCGGATACCGGGAATGTAGCCGCCGAATTTTTTCATGTTCTCGGCGACATCCACGGGATTGAACACCACGGCGGTGTAAAAGAACGCAAAAAAAATGATCAGGGCGACATAGACGATATCGTGCAGCCATTGACCGGGAGCCAGCGAGCTGGCCACCGCCTGCACCCAGGTAACGCTTGCGAATTGCGCCAGGGTGGCGGGAAAAATCAGAATCGACGAAGCAAAGATCGGCGGTATCACGTTGGCAGTATTGATCTTGAGCGGCAGATGAGAGCTCTGGCCGCCGTACATCTTGCGCCCGACCACGCGCTTGGCATACTGAACCGGAATACGGCGCTGGCCTCGTTCGACAAAAATGATCACGCCGACCACGACCACGCTCAAAACCACTATGACCAGCGCGACGAGCACGCCGATTTCGCCTTCGCGCACGAACTGCAGCATGGTGCCTGCCGCCGAGGGCAGCCGCGCGACGATGCCGGCAAAGATGATCAGCGATATGCCGTTACCGATGCCGCGTTCGGTGATTTGCTCGCCCAGCCACATGATGAAGGCCGTGCCCGAGGTCAACGTAATGACCGTCATCAGGCGGAAATTCCACCCGGGATTGGGGACGAGGCCAAAGCCGCCCGGTCCCCGCGTCCCCTCCAGTCCGACGGCGATCATGATACCCTGAATGATCGAAAGCACCACTGTGCCGTAGCGCGTGTACTGGGTAATTTTGCGCCGACCCACTTCACCTTCCTTCGATAGCCTTTCCAAATACGGGAAAACCACGGTGAGAAGCTGAAGAATGATCGACGCGCTGATGTAAGGCATGATGCCGAGGGAAAAAACCGAAAACTGCTCCAACGCGCCGCCGGAAAAAAGGTTTAAAAAACCCAAGAGGTTACCCTTCTGCTGCTCGAAAAAAGCCGCCATGGCGTGGCGGTCGATGCCCGGTGTCGGCACATGGACGCCGAGCCGGTAAACGGTGAGCATCGCCAGCGTGAAGAGCAATCGGCGCTTGAGCTCTGGCACTCGGGCCGCGTTCTGAAAACCGCTAAGCATGGACGGCTATCACCTCGGTCTTTCCCCCTGAGGCTTCGATCTTCGCTTTGGCTTTAGCGGAAAAACCATGCGCTTTGATCGTCAAGGGCTTGGACAACGAACCGTCGCCAAGAATCTTTATCCGTCGGTATTTCCCGCGCACCAAACCCTGCGCGCACAGCGATTCGGGTGTCACTTCGGCCCCCGAGGGAAACGATTCCAACTGCGTCAAATTGACCACCGACATTTCAACCCGGAAGGGGTTATGAAAGCCGCGCTTGGGCAGACGGCGTTGCAGAGGCATTTGCCCGCCCTCAAACCCAGGCTTGGTGCCGCCGCCCGACCGCGCTCCTTGCCCTTTGTGGCCGCGGCACGATGTCTTGCCATGGCCGGAGCCGTCTCCTCGCCCGACGCGCTTACGTTGCCGATTCGAACCGGCCGCCGGTTTTAGTTCATCGAGTGTCATAGTCAGCGAATCTCCGCCAAGGCCTTTCCGCGGCGATCGGCAATGTCCGCCGGGGCGCGTAGATCGCGCAACGCCTCGATGGTTGCCTTGACCATGTTATGAGGGTTGTTGGAGCCGATGCACTTGGTCAAGACATTCTGAATCCCCGACGCCTCCACCACCGCGCGTACGCCGCCACCGGCGATGACCCCGGTTCCATTGGACGCCGGCTTGAGGATGACGTAACCGGCGCCGTACTTGCCGGTCACTTCGAACGGGATGGTGCCTTCGGCAACCGGCACTCGGATCAAATTTTTCTTGGCCTGTTCCAGTCCTTTGCGGATCGCCTCGGGAACTTCCTTGGCTTTACCAAGTCCATAACCCACCACCGAGTGATTATCCCCCACCACCACCAGCGCGCTAAAGCTGAAACGGCGGCCGCCCTTGACGACTTTCGCCACCCGGCTGATGTGAACGACCTTTTCTTTTAGCTCTAAACCCTGCGGATCAATCCGTTCCAAAGCGACCTCATGCTTGTTGCGTCCGTTAGAATTCCAGTCCACCCTCACGCGCCCCATCCGCCACCGCTTTTACCTGCCCGTGGAAGAGAAACCCGTTGCGATCGAAAACCACCCGAGTGATCTTATTTTCCTGGCAAATCTTTGCCAGCGCCAGCCCCACTTGCTTCGCCGCCTCGACCCCTTTGCCCATCTTGCCCTTGGCCGCGCCGGGCAACTTAGCGGAAAGCGTTGACGCCGACACCAGGGTCGTGCCGCGGTCATCCGAAATGACCTGTGCGTAAATATGTTTATTACTCCGAAACACGCAGACCCGCGGCCGCGCGTCCGTCCCCAAGACTTTCTTGCGCACTCGCTCCTGTCGCCGCCGCCGCCCGGTCTTTTTTTGGTTGCTCGCCATCTTACTTACCGCCTCAAAATTTACGCTCCAGCCGCTGAGCCAACGGCCTTTCCGGCCTTGCGCTTGATGAACTCTTCGCGATACTTGATCCCCTTGCCCTTGTACGGTTCCGGCGGCCGCAGACCGCGAATTTTCGCCGCAATCTCGCCGAGCAAATGACGATCGGCGCTGATGAGCGTAATGATAACTTGGCGCTCCACCGTGGCCGTCACTCCATCCGGCAAGGGGAACACCACCGGATGGGAATAGCCCAGCGTCATGTGAATCTCTTTGCCCTTGACCTCGGCGCGGTAGCCGACGCCGTTGATTTCCAGCACACGGGTAAATCCCTGACTCACCCCTTGCGCCATGTTGGCGATCAGCTTGCGCGTGAGTCCGTGCAGTGCGCGAAATTTGCGCTCATCCGATTCTCTTTCGACGCGCACCAGATTGCCGTCGACCTTAATCTTGACTCCGGCGGGAATCGCCGTCTGCAGTTTTCCCCTCGGCCCCTCGACATGAACCGACCCGGCATCCACCGCGACCTTAACGCCGCTGGGAATCGCAATAGGAAGCTTGCCGATACGAGACAATGTTCACCTCAACTCTAACTACCAGACCGAGCAAAGCAGTTCGCCGCCGACGTTCGCCTTCTGCGCTTCGCGGTCGACCAGAATGCCTTTGGGCGTCGACAGGATATGAATGCCGAGTCCCTTGCGTACCGGGGTGAGCCCCTGGGCGCCGACATAAACTCGCCGGCCCGGGCTGCTGACCCGCTTCAACCCGGAAATAATCGGGCGGTTCTCGCGGTCGAATTTGAGCTGGATCACCAGATCCTCGCCGCCGCCCTGCGCAGCTTTGACCTTTTTCGATTCCTTCAAATATCCCTCTTCAATTAGAATTTTGACGATGTTTTCTTTAAGCCGCGACCATGGGACGGCGACTTTTTGGTGGCGCGCCCTGGCGGCGTTGCGAACCCGGGTCAACAGGTCGGCGATCGGATCGGTCATTGACATGATATTCTCCCGCGCCTACCAACTGGCCTTGATCAGGCCCGGAATATGTCCTTTGCGCGCATGATCGCGCAGGCATAACCGGCACATGCGAAAACGCCGGTAAAAGGCCCGCGCCCGTCCGCACAAGGGACAGCGATTGTACTCCCGAACCTTGAATTTGTTCGGCCTTTCAGCCTTGATCCTAAGACATGTCTTTGCCAATGGTAGACTCTCCCTTATCTCTCTAGCCGCCGAACGGCATACCCATCAATTTGAGCAGCGTCCTGCCTTCCTGGTCCGTCTTAGCGGTGGTGGCGATCGTGACCGTCATGCCATGCGCCTTTTCCACCTTGTCCGCCTGGATTTCGGGAAAAATAATCTGCTCTCTCAGGCCCAATGAATAATTGCCCCGGCCGTCGAATGAGCGGTCCGAGATCCCTTTGAAATCCCGCACGCGCGGCAGCGCGGCATGGATCAGCCGATCCAAAAACTCATACATCCGCTCGCGCCGCAGCGTCACCATGCAACCGACGGGCACTCCCTCGCGCAGCTTGAAATTGGCGATGGCCTTCTTGGCGCGGGTCACCACCGGCTTTTGCCCCGCGATGGCCGCGAGTTCCACCACCGCAGTGTCGAGCGCCTTGATATTCTGCGTCGCTTCGCCGAGTCCGATGTTCAGCGTGATCTTCTCGAGGCGCGGCACCTGCATGGCATTCTTGTAGCCGAACTCTTTCATCATCGCCGGCACCACGTGTTCCCGATATTTGTCTTTCAACCGCGCCATGATCATTCCACTACTCGAACGCCTCGCCGCAGCGCCGGCAGAGGCGAATTTTCTTGCCGTCGCCGAGAACCTTATGGCCGATGCGCACCGGCGCATTGCATTTGTCGCACATGATCATGAGGTTGGAAGCATGGATAGAGGCTTCCTTCTCCAGGATGCCGCCGGATTGCTGCGGGCCCCGCGGTTTGGTGTGCCGCTTGACCATATTGACTCTTTCGATGATCACCCGCTCCTTGTCCAACAGCACACGCAGCACCTTCCCGGTTTTGCCCCGCTCCTTACCCGCAATCACCATCACGCTGTCGTTTTTACGAATCTGCACGCCCAGTTTCTCCTCGATCGCCAACTACAGGACTTCAGGCGCCAATGAAATTATTTTCATGAACTTCTTCGCGCGCAGCTCGCGCGCCACCGGGCCAAAGATACGCGTCCCCACCGGCTCCTTTTGATTGTCGATCAAAACCGCCGAATTGTTGTCGAAGCGGATATAAGTCCCGTCCGGACGCCCGATTTCTTTCGCCGTGCGCACCACCACGGCCTTCGTGACCTCGCCCTTTTTTACTTTCGCGTTAGGGTTCGCCTCTTTCACGGATACCACGATAATGTCTCCGATCGAGGCATACTTGCGCTTGCTGCCGCCCAGCACCTTGATGCACTGGACCTTGCGCGCCCCCGAATTGTCCGCCACGTCCAACACCGTTCGCATCTGGATCATGAAGAAACCTCACTCGATCTGACTTAGACCGCCGCCTGAGCATCGTCTACGCTGGACCGGTTTACTTCCGTGGTTTTGGCGCGCTCGATAACCTTGCTCACGCGCCAGCGCTTGTCTCGGCTCAGCGGCCGGCACTCGACGATCAGCACACGATCGCCGACGCGGCACTGGTTACCCTCGTCGTGAACTTTGACCTTGGTGCGACGGCGAAGATGTTTCTTGTACTTGGGATGCATGACGGTGCGTTCTACGGAAACCACCACCGTTTTCTGCATCCGGTCGCTGACAACCAAACCGCTGCGCTCCTTTCTCAATCCTCTCGTGTTCATGCCGCGCCTTTCTTCGCCTCAAGCGCCTTTTCCCTGAGGACGGTTTCCGCACGCGCCAAATCCCGCCGCGTGTCGCGCAGTTTCATCGGGTTTTCCGTCTGGCTCGCCGCCCGTTTGAGCTTCAAATGGGCGATCTCCTCGCGCAGCTCGACGCTCTTTTGATTAAGATCTTCGGCGCTCATCTCGCGCAGCTCTTTAGCTTGCATGGGCCAAGCCCCTCCGTTCCACGAACATCGTCGCTATCGACAACTTATGACCCGCCAGCCGAAACGCTTCGCGCGCCAGCGGTTCTTCGACCCCTTCCATTTCGAATAGAATCCGTCCCGGTTGAATCACGGCGACCCATAGTTCCAGGGGGCCCTTGCCCTTTCCCATGCGAGTCTCGAGGGGCTTTTTGGTCAACGGCTTGTCGGGAAAAATACGAATCCAGACTTTTCCGCCGCGCTTGAGATAGCGGGTCAGCGCGACACGGGCGGCTTCGATCTCCCGGGCTGTCATCCAACCGCGCTCGACGGCCTTGAGGCCGTACTCGCCGAACGCCAGCGTCGCCCCCCGGTGCGCGGTGCCGCGCCGGCGGCCCTTTTGAATTTTTCGATATTTTACTTTTTTCGGTTCCAGCATTTTGGCAATTTTCGATATTCAGAATTTCGCCCGGCTCAGCCGCCCAGCATCGCTTTTTGCTGCTGCTCCTCTTCGGTCAAAACCTCGCCCCGGAAAATCCAGACCTTGACGCCGATCACGCCGTAGGTGGTGCGCGCCTCGGCGAAGCCGTAGTTGACATCGGCTCGCAACGTGTGCAGCGGCACACGCCCTTCGCGGTACCACTCCGTGCGCGCGATTTCGCCGCCCCCCAACCTGCCGGCGCACTGGATTTTTACCCCTTGCGCGCCCATGCGCATGGCCCGCGAGACGCTTTCCTTCATCGCCCGGCGGAACGCCACCCGCCTTTCCAACTGCAACGCGACGTTCTCCGAAACCAGCTGCGCGTCGAGGTCCGGGCGGCGGACCTCGTGAATATTGATGTAACTTTCGCGGTGGGTGAGCTTGGTCAATTCCTCCTTGAGTTTCTCGATTTCCGCGCCCTTTTTCCCGATGACGATTCCCGGGCGCGCGGTGTGAATATTGATCTTGGCCTTGTTCGCCGCTCTTTCAATTTCGATTTTCGCGATCCCCGCGTGATACAGGCGGCTCTTTAAAAATTTCTTTACCCGAAAATCTTCATGGAGCAGTTTGGCATAATCGTGCTTGGCAAACCATTTGGAATCCCAAGTCTCGATCACCCCGAGACGAAAAATTTTCGGATGTGTCTTCTGACCCATCAGCTCTTAACTCCTCTCGCCGGCTTCATCCAGGACGACCGTAATATGACTGAGCCGTTTGCGGATCTTGGTCGCCCTGCCCTGCGCCCGCGGCATGAACCGTTTCCACATGCCCGCGCCGTCCACCTTCACCCGCTTGACGAAAAGGCGGTCGACATCGACGCTCTGAGTGTTCTCCGCATTGGCCACGGCCGTACGCAGGGTCTTCGCGATAATATCGGCCGAGCGCTTGGGCACGAACTTGAGGATATTGAGGGCTTCCTCAACGCCTTTGCCGCGAATCTGGTCGACCACCAGCCGAACTTTTTGCGGCGAGAGCCGGACAAATCTTGTGATCGCGCGCGCTTCCATAATCTTACCAATTGCGACTGCCAAACCTCCGCTTGCTAGTTTCCGTCATCCGCGTTGTATCCGCCGGCTAAACTACGCCTTGGGCCCGGGCGATCCCGGTGCCGTCGCAGGCCTCGGTGTTCCCGCCGCCGGAGCCGCCCCGGGCGCCGCCGGCGTGCCTGGCGCTCCCACGGTCTCCTTGGCCTCCGCCTTACGATCCCCGGAATGCACGAAGAAAGTTCGCGTGGGAGAAAACTCGCCGAGCTTGTGCCCGACCATGTTCTCCGTGACGAAGACCGGAATAAACTTTCTGCCGTTGTGCACGCCGATCGTATAACCAACCATCTCCGGCGTGATCGTCGAGCGCCTCGACCAGGTGCGCACCAATTGCTTCTGGCGCATCTCGCTCATCGCCGCAATCTTCTTGGCCAAGTGCTCGTCGACAAAGGGCCCTTTTTTGATCGACCGCGCCATCGTTACACCTTTCTTCGCTGTACGATATACTTGTCGGACGCGTGATTCTTGCGCGTCTTGTACCCTTTAGTGGGCTTGCCCCAAGGAGTCATCGGATGGTTTCCTTTCGAGCGCCCTTCGCCGCCGCCATGCGGATGATCTACGGGATTCTTCGCGATGCCGCGGGTCGTCGGCCGCCATCCCAACCAGCGTATCCTGCCCCCTTTACCCCAGGAGATATTTTCCTGGTCGAGGTTGCCGATCTGTCCGATGGTGGCGCGGCACTCCGCCAGCACATTGCGCAATTCACCCGACGGGAGCTTGAGAAGCGCATAGGAACCTTCCTTCGCCATGAGCTGCGCGCCCGAGCCTGCGCTGCGCGCAAGCTGGCCCCCCTTGCCGATCTTGAGCTCGATATTGTGGACCACCGTGCCAACGGGAATGAACTTGAGCGGCAGCGAGTTTCCCGGTTGAATGTCGACGTTGTCGTCGCCGGCGATCACGGCATCCCCGACCTTGAGCTTCTCCGGCGCCAACATATAGCGCCGTTCGCCGTCGGCGTAGCAGACGAGCGCGATGCGCGCCGAGCGGTTGGGATCGTACTCGATCGCCTGGACCTTGGCCGGGACGTTTTTCTTGTCGCGCTTGAAATCGATCAATCGGTACAGGCGCTTGTGGCCGCCGCCGCGATGATCGGCGGTGATCCTGCCCGTGTTGTTGCGCCCGCCGCTGCGCATGAGACGCTCGCTCAAGCCTTTCTCGGGTCTCTGCTTGGTGATCTCCTCGAAGGTCAGACCGGTGCGAAAACGCATGCCAGCCGACGTTGGAGAATAATTCTTGATGCCCATCTGCGACTCTACTCTCTGTTCGTATCTCTATATCTCTTTTACGCCCCGCCGAAAAAGTCGATCTTGTCGCCTTCACGCAGCGTCACGTAGGCCTTTTTCCAATCGGACCGGCGCCCCATGCTTCGGCCGACGCGCCGGACTTTGCCGAGATAGCGCGCCACGCGGACCTTTTCCACCTTGACTTTGAAAAGCGTCTCGACGGCTCTCTTGACCTCGATCTTGTTGGCATCGGGCCGGACCTTGAACAACACCTGGTTGCCAGCCTCGGTTAGCAGCGATCCCTTTTCCGAGATCAACGGCGCCTGTATAACGTCCCGTAGCCCTTTCATGCCGCCAACCTTTCTTCTATGAGCTTGAGCGCGCCCTCGGTCAAGATCAGATGCTCATAGCGCAGCAGATCATAGACGTTCAAGCCTTCAACCCGCAGCACTTTGACCTTGGGTAAGTTGCGCGCCGAGCGCTCGATGCGCGCATCCGGTTGAGCGATGACGATCAGGGCGCTGTGGATTTTGAGATCAGCCAACGCTTTGGCCATGATTTTGGTCTTCGCTTCTTCAGGCTCGAACTTATCCACCACAATGATCTTGCCGTCGCGGTTCTTCGTGCTGAGAGCCGAAAGCAGCGCTTCTCGGCGCGCCTTGCGCGGCATGCGATACGAATAATCGCGCGGCCTCGGCCCGAAGGTCGTGCCGCCGCCGACCCAAATCGGCGACCGGCTACTTCCCGCCCGGGCTCGACCCGTACCCTTTTGCCGCCAAGGCTTTTTGCCGCCGCCGCGCACGAAGCCTTTGGACTGGGTGGCCGCGCTTCCCGCCCGGCGGTTGGCAAGTTGCATAACCACGGCCTGGTGCAAAAGGTGCGGGCGGGTTTTGATCCCGAAGATTTCCTCCTTAAGCCCTGGCTGAATCACATGGACTTCCATAGAGACTACCCTTTGGCCGCGAGCCGCACGATGACGATTCCCTGTTTCGCTCCGGGAACCGCGCCCCTGATCAGCATGAGATCTTGCTCAGCCCGGATATCAACGACCTCAAGATTTTGGATCGAGACCTGTTCGTCGCCCCAGTGGCCCGCCATTTTTTTTCCTTTGCGCACGCGGCCGGGATAGGAACGATTGCCGATGGAGCCGCCGTGGCGAAAATATTCGTGGGTGCCATGGGATCCCGGAAAGCCGGCGAACGACCAACGTTTGATCACGCCGGTAAAGCCATGCCCTTTCGAGATTCCGGCGACATCGATGCGGTCGCCGACCTTGAACAGCTCGCTCACCTTCAATTCCTGACCGATTTCATACTTTGCGACGTCGTCGAGACGAAACTCTTTGAGCACTACAAAAGCGCCCTTGCCGGCTTTCGCCATGTGCCCTTGTATGGGCTTATTGACGCGCTGGCTCTTTTTGCTGCCGAAGCCGACCTGGAGCGCGTTGTAGCCGTCCTTAGCGCTCTCCTTTTTCTGCACGACCACGCAGGGTCCAGTCTGGACGACCGTCACGGGAACCAGGTTCCCTTCGGCGGTGTAGAACTGCGTCATGCCGACTTTTTTACCGATAAGTCCTGTCATAAAAACATCGCTGTCTGCGCCACTTGTTCAGCGAATGGTCCGCTTCCCGTCATTGCAGTTTGATCTCGACGTCCACGCCCGCGGCAATATCGAGTTTGCCCAACGCGTCGATGGTCTGCTGGGTCGGTTCCAGAATATCGAGCAGCCGCTTGTGAGTGCGAATCTCGAACTGGTCGCGCGATTTCTTGTCGACGTGCGGCGAACGGTTCACGGTGAATCGTTCGATGCGCGTGGGCAAGGGAATCGGTCCTGCTACTCGTCCTCCGGTGCGTCTCACAGTCTCGACGATTTCACCTACCGATTGATCCAGGACGCGGTGGTCGTAGGCTTTGAGCCGAATCCTAATCTTCTCATTCATACGTCATCATCCGACTTGCCATCGTACTTGGCAATGATTCCTTCCGCCACCGCCGCTGGCACGGGATCGTAATGCGAGAACTGCATCGTATAGGTGGCTCTGCCCTGAGACATGGAGCGCAGGTCGGTGGCATAGCCGAACATCTGCGCCAACGGCACCCGGGCGTCGATCGCCTGCGCGGCGGGCCGCGTGTCCATGCCTAAAACTTTCCCGCGCCGCGAACTCAAATCACCGATCACGTCGCCCATGAAATCTTCGGGCACCACCACTTCCACCGACATGATCGGCTCCAGCAGCACCGGATGGGCCTTGCGTGCCGCCTCTTTGAACGCCATGGAACCGGCGATCTTGAAGGCGATTTCCGAGGAATCCACGTCGTGGTAGCTGCCATCGAACAACGTGACCTTGACGTCGACAATCGGATAGCCCGCCAGGGCGCCGTTTTCGGTCGCTTCCTTCACTCCCTTTTCGACGGCGGGTATGTATTCGCGGGGAATAGAGCCGCCCTTGACGGCGTCGACGAACTCGAATCCAGCGCCGGCAGGCTGCGGCTCGAGCTTGATCCACACATCTCCATACTGCCCGCGCCCGCCGGTCTGACGGATAAACCTGCCCTGCTGCTCGACCGCTTTGCGAACGGTTTCCTTGTAGGCGACTTGCGGCCTACCGACGTTGGCGCCGACGTTGAATTCGCGCAACAAACGATCGACGATGATTTCCAAGTGCAGCTCGCCCATCCCCGAGATGATCGTCTGGCCGGTCTCCTCGTCGGTGCGAACTTTGAACGAGGGGTCTTCGGTGGCAAGCTTCTGCAGCGACAGCCCGAGTTTTTCTTGATCGGCCTTACTTTTCGGCTCGATGGCGATGGAGATCACCGGATCCGGAAAATCAATGGATTCCAGAACGATCGGATGATCCTCGTCGCAAAGAGTATCGCCGGTGGTGGCCGTTTTAAGTCCCACGGCCGCCGCGATATCCCCGGCGTAAACCTCTTTGATCTCTTCGCGCTTGTTGGCGTGCATCTTGAGCAGCCGGCCGATGCGTTCCCGCTTCGATCGAGTCGAATTATAGACGCTCGAACCGGAAGTCAGGGATCCCGAATAGACCCGGAAAAAGCTCAACGTCCCGACGAAAGGATCGGTCATGATTTTGAAAGCAAGAGCGGAAAACGGCGCGTCGTCCCTTGCCGGCCGTTCCGCAATCGTCTGCGAATCGGGATCCTTCCCCTTGACCGGTGGGATATCGAACGGTGACGGCAAATAGTCAACAACCGCGTCCAGCATCGGTTGAACACCCTTGTTGCGGAAGGCCGAGCCGCACACAACCGGGACGATCTTCAACGACAGCGCGCCGGTTCGGATCGCTCTGCGCAGTTCGATTTCACCGATCTCTTTCCCCTCGAGATACTTTTCCATGATGGCTTCATCGCAATCGGCCGCTGCCTCGAGAAGCTTTTCACGATACTCCTCCGCCTGAGCGGCCATGCCCTCCGGAATGGGTTCCTCATGAAACTTCGCGCCGAGGCTTTCTTCCTCCCAAACCACCGCTTTCATTGAAATCAAATCCACGATCCCTGAGAATTTCTCCTCGGCGCCGATCGGCAGTTGCAGCACGACGGGACGCGCCCCCAGCCGATCATGGATCATCTGGACCACGCGGAAAAAATCCGCTCCTACGCGGTCCATCTTATTGACGAAGGCCAGGCGCGGCACGCCGTATTTGTCGGCCTGACGCCAAACCGTTTCCGTTTGCGGCTCCACGCCGCCCACGGAACAGAAAACCGCCACGGCGCCATCGAGCACTCGGAGCGAGCGCTCGACTTCAATGGTAAAGTCGACGTGGCCCGGGGTATCGATGATATTGACCCGGTGGTCGCGCCACAAGCAAGTCGTAGCCGCGGAAGTGATCGTAATGCCCCGTTCCTGCTCCTGGACCATCCAGTCCATGGTTGCTGTGCCCTCGTGGACCTCGCCGATTTTGTAGTTGATCCCCGTGTAATAGAGGATCCGCTCGGTGGTGGTCGTCTTCCCCGCATCAATGTGTGCCATGATGCCGATATTACGGGTCCGCTCTAATGCTACAGTTCTCGCCATCGCGTGATCACCGGAAAAAAAGGAGGCGGTCCAACCGCCTCCTCGCTGCAACCCCGAATGAGGTGCTGACATTACCATCGGTAATGGGCGAAGGCCCGATTGGCCTCGGCCATCCGGTGGGTATCTTCCTTTTTCTTTATCGCGGTGCCCCGGTTATTCGCTGCGTCGATCACCTCGGCCGCCAATTTTTCTTCCATCGATCTTTCGCTGCGTTCCCGCGCCGCGTCAATCAGCCAACGCATGCTGAGGGACAGACGCCTCTGGGGCCGGACTTCGACGGGCACCTGATAGGTCGCTCCACCTACGCGGCGGGAGCGGACTTCCACGGTCGGCCGGGTATTTTCGATCGCCCTTTTAAAAACGCCCAAGGAATCCTCCTTAGTTTTCGCCGTGACAATATCCAAGGAGCGGTAAAAGATACTTTCCGCTACGCTCTTTTTGCCCCGGCTCATGATCGTATTGACGAACTTCGCCACCAGCTTGTCCCCATACTTTGGGTCAGGCAGTATTTCTCTCTTGCGAACTTCCCCTTTGCGCGGCATATTGTTTTACTTAGGCCTCTTCGCGCCGTACTTGGAACGGCTCTGGCGCCTTTCTTGAACGCCGATAGAATCCAAAGTGCCGCGAATAATGTGATAACGCACCCCCGGCAAGTCCTTCACGCGGCCGCCGCGAATGAGCACCACCGAGTGCTCCTGCAGGTTGTGGCCAACACCGGGAATATAAGAGGTGACCTCAAACCCGTTGGTGAGTCGAACGCGCGCCACCTTGCGTAGCGCCGAGTTCGGCTTCTTTGGCGTGGACGTATAGACACGAGTACAAACTCCTCGCTTCTGCGGAGAACCCTGCAGAGCGGGTGCCGTGTTCTTACGCCGTTGTTGCTCCCGGCATTCACGGACTAATTGATTGATCGTTGGCATATTTTCAGCAAAATCTTCTTAGGATTCGTGGTATGATGCTGACAACATCGATTCCCCACTTAGCAAAACCTTTTTTTTAACAAATTAACTCGCCATTGTCAAAGTTCAAGCCTCCGCGGCTTCGGAAACTTCCCCATCAACCCCCTCCGGCTCGTCAACCTCAATGTCGATCTTGCTATACTTAGCGACGCCGGTCCCTGCCGGAATCAGTCGTCCCATGATGACATTCTCTTTAAGACCGCGAAGCAGATCCCTCTTCCCCTGGATCGCCGCCTCTGTCAAAACCTTCGTGGTTTCCTGAAAGGAGGCCGCCGAGATAAAGCTCTCGGTCGAAAGGGACGCTTTAGTAATCCCTAATAGCAGGGGTTCGGCGATCGCCGGCTTTCCGTTCTCCGCAATCGCCCGTTGATTTTCCTGTTCGAAGCTCCACTTCTCAACCTGGTCGCCAACGAGAAAATCGGTATCGCCAACTTCTTTGATTCTCACGCGGCGCAGCATTTGTCGCACGATCGTCTCGATATGCTTATCATTGATCCGCACCCCCTGTAAGCGGTAAATTTCTTGCACTTCATCTACGAGATATTTCGCCAGGGCCTTTTCTCCGAGGATATTGAGAATGTCATGCGGGTTGGATGAGCCATCCATCAATGCTTCTCCCGCCCGGATTCGATCTCCTTCGTGAACACTGATGTGTTTGCCTTTGGGAATGAGATATTCCCTCGACTCTCCGACGTCCGGCGTGACAACCACCTTGCGCTTGCCTTTGGTATCTTTGCCAAAAGAGACCATGCCGTCGATTTCGCTAATGACGGCGAATTCCTTCGGCTTACGCGCTTCGAATAGTTCGGCTACCCGCGGCAACCCCCCCGTGATATCTTTTGTCTTAGTGGTCTCGCGGGGGATTTTCGCCAGGACATCACCGGCGTACACGGTCTGTCCTTCCCGCACGTTGATATGGGCGCCGACGGGCAATAGGTAACGGGCCTCGGCCGTAGCTGAAAGACGCGTGGTTTGTCCCCCGACGTCTTTGATCGATATCCGCGGCCGCTTGTCCATGTCCTTGGAATCCGAAATGACCTTGGTGGAAAGACCGGTTCTCTCGTCGACTTTTTCTTCCATGGTCACCGCTTCGATGACATCGCCGAATTTTACTGCGCCGGTGACTTCTGTCAGGATCGGGGTCGTATAGGGGTCCCACTCCGCCAGCAGCTCGCCGGCTTTGATTTTGGCGCCGTCTTTCTTTTTAAACTTGGCGCCGTACACGACCGGATAACGCTCCCTCTCCCGCGCTCGGCCCTTTTCGCCTTCCGGATAGTCCACGATGGCGATTTCACCGTTGCGGTTCATCACCACCAGGTCGCCGGCTGGGTTGGCCACCGTGCTAACGTTGATGAATTTGAGAAACCCGTCATTGCGTGATTCCAACGTAGTCTGCTCGGCTCGCCGGCTCGCGGTCCCGCCGATGTGAAAGGTCCGCATCGTCAGCTGGGTGCCGGGCTCGCCGATGGACTGGGCGGCAATAACGCCGACGGCTTCGCCCAGATTGATCATGTGGCCCCGCCCCAGGTCGCGGCCATAGCACATGATGCAGACACCCCGCCGTGACGCACAGGTCAACACAGAGCGTATTTTGATTCGCTCAAGGCCGGCCTCTTCGATGCGCTGCACCAGTTCTTCGTCGATCTCATGGTTGGCTTTGACGATGATTTTTCCGCTGAAGGGGTCCTTGACGTCTTCCAACGCGACGCGGCCGAGCACGCGGTCGCCGAGGGGCTCGATGATTTCGCCGCCCTCCATGAGCGGTGTCATTTCGATGCCGTCCATGGTGCCGCAATCGCTCTCGCCGATGACGGCGTCCTGGGCCACATCCACAAGCCGGCGCGTCAGGTACCCGGAGTTGGCGGTTTTTAGCGCGGTATCGGCGAGCCCCTTGCGCGCACCGTGGGTCGAGATGAAATATTGCAGCACCGTAAGCCCTTCGCGGAAATTCGCGGTGATCGGCGTCTCGATGATTTCGCCGGAGGGCTTCGCCATCAAGCCGCGCATCCCCGCCAGCTGGCGGATCTGCTGCGCGCTGCCGCGCGCACCGGAGTCCGCCATCATGAAAATCGGATTGAAGCTCGGCACGGAAACCTCCCGGCCAGCGTCATCCTTAACTTTTTCCGAGCCTAGATCGCGCAACATTTCATCCGCGATACGGTCGGTTACCTCAGCCCAGATATCGACGACTTTGTTGTAGCGCTCGCCATCGGTGATCAGACCGTTCTTGTACTGCTCTTCGATCTCGCGCACGTCGTCGTGGGCGCTCTTGAGAAGTTGCTCCTTGCTCGGCGGAATCAACATATCTTTGATGGAAATGGATATTCCCGCTTTGGTCGCATGGCGGAAGCCCATATCTTTCAGCCGGTCAGCGAAAATAACCGTCGCCTTATTGCCGGCCAGACGGTAACTGATGTCGATAAGGTTAGCCAGCTCCTTCTTTTTCATAACTCGATTGACTTCTTTGAACGGGATCTCCGGCGGAACGATATCATACAGCAGCACCCGTCCAGCGGTGCTCTCCACGCGCTCGCCGTTGATTCTGACGGTGATCGACGCTTGAAGATCCACCTCGCCCTGATCGTAGGCGATGCTGACTTCCGCGGGATTGGCGAACAACCGGCCACTGCCCTTGGCGTGCAGCCGGTCGCGGGTCATATAGTAGAGCCCCAGCACGATGTCCTGGGTCGGCACGATGATCGGCTTGCCGTTGGCCGGTGACAGGATGTTGTTGGTCGACATCATGAGCGCGCGCGCTTCCACCTGCGCTTCCACGGAGAGCGGCACGTGCACCGCCATCTGGTCGCCGTCGAAGTCGGCGTTATAGGCCGCGCACACCAGCGGATGCAGTTGAATCGCTTTACCTTCGATGAGAATCGGCTCGAAGGCCTGAATGCCGAGCCGGTGCAGCGTGGGCGCGCGGTTGAGCAGCACCGGATGCTCGCGGATGACTTCGTCGAGGATGTCCCACACTTCAGGCACTTCGCGCTCGACCATTTTTTTAGCGCTCTTGATGGTCGTGACAAGGCCGCGCTCTTCGAGCTTGTTGTAGATAAAGGGTTTGAAAAGCTCCAGGGCCATCTTCTTCGGCAACCCGCACTGGTGCAGGCGAAGTTCGGGTCCCACGACGATAACCGAGCGGCCTGAGTAGTCGACGCGCTTGCCGAGGAGGTTCTGGCGGAAGCGGCCCGTCTTTCCCTTGAGCATGTCGCTCAACGATTTGAGCGGGCGGCGGTTCTGCCCGGTGATCGCCCGGCCGCGCCGGCCGTTGTCGAACAGCGCGTCCACCGCCTCCTGCAGCATGCGTTTCTCGTTGCGGATGATCATGTCCGGCGCGCTCAGTTCCATCAGCCGCTTGAGACGATTATTGCGGTTGATAACGCGACGGTAGAGGTCGTTGAGGTCTGAAGTCGCAAAGCGACCCCCGTCCAGCGGCACCAGCGGCCGGAGGTCCGGCGGGATGACCGGAATAGCTTCCAAAACCATCCACTCGGGCCGATTACCCGAAGTTTTGAAGGCATTGATGACCTTCAATCGCTTTGCCATTTTCTTGCGCCGCACCTCCGAATTGGCATCGCGCATTTCTTGGCGCAGATCTTCGGAGAGCTTGGCGACATCGACCGCTTTGAGAATCTTGCGCACCGCTTCCGCGCCCATCTCGGCGACGAATTTTCCGCCGTACTCCTCCACCGCCTTGCGGTAGCGGACTTCGGTCAAGAGCTCTTTGTACTGGAGCGGCGTCTCGCCCGGATCGATGACAATATAGGATTCAAAATATAGAACTTTCTCGATGTCTTTGAGCGACATATCAAGCAGCGCGCCGATGCGGCTCGGCAGGCTCTTGAGAAACCAGATATGGACCACAGGCGTGGCCAGTTCGATATGACCCATCCGTTCACGGCGGACCTTGGATTGAATGACTTCGACGCCGCATTTTTCGCAAACCACGCCGCGGTGACGCATGCGCTTGTATTTACCGCAGTTACACTCATAGTCCTTCGTCGGACCGAAAATCTTGGCGCAAAACAGACCGTCGCGTTCCGGCTTAAACGTTCGATAATTGATCGTCTCCGGCTTCTTGACCTCTCCATGAGACCACGAACGGATCTTGTCCGGCGAGGCGATGGAAATTTTGATGGCATTGAAACTTAACGGGTTCTTCGGCTTCTCAAATAAATTGAACAGATCTTCCATAGAAGGAACACCTCCGAGTTTAGCGGTCCGTCCTCACCGGGGTTACCTGCTTTTCCTCGACCAAATCGACATCCAGCCCTAAGCTCTGAAGCTCCTTCACCATCACGTTGAACGATTCCGGCAACCCGGGCTCCAGAAGATTGTCGCCTTTGACGATCGCCTCATACATGCGCGTCCTGCCGACGACGTCGTCCGATTTTACTGTCAACATTTCTTGCAGCGTGTAGGCGGCGCCGTAGGCTTCCAAAGCCCATACTTCCATTTCGCCGAGGCGTTGGCCGCCAAACTGCGCTTTGCCGCCGAGCGGCTGCTGGGTCACCAAGGAATAGGGTCCGGTCGAACGGGCGTGGATCTTGTCGTCGACCAGGTGATGGAGCTTCATGATATACATGACGCCCACCGTCACTTGGCCATCGAAGGGTTCACCGTTCCGGCCGTCATAGAGCGTCACCTGCCCGGTGACCGGAAGGCCGGCCTTTCTGAGCAGATTGAAGACCTCCTCTTCTGCGGCGCCGTCGAACACCGGCGAGGCGATGCGCACACCGTCCCGGTATTTTTCCGCCAGCTTGAGCAGGTCGTTTTCTTTCGCTCCGTCGATGATCTCGTTGGCCTCACGGCTATTGAGGTGCTCCTTGAGCCGCCGGCGCAGCCCGTCGCCGTCCTGGCGGTGCACCCGCAGCAACTCATCGATCTGGTGCCCCAGACTGCGCGCCGCCCAGCCGAGATGAGCCTCGAGAATTTGCCCCACGTTCATGCGCGAAGGCACACCCAATGGATTGAGCACGACGTCCACCGGGGTGCCGTCTTCAAGATACGGCATGTCTTCTTCGGGCAGGATGCGTGAGATGACCCCCTTGTTGCCGTGGCGGCCGGCCATTTTATCACCAACTTGCAGTTTGCGTTTGATGGCGACAAAGACTTTGACCATTTTAATGACACCCGGGGGGAGCTCATCGCCGCCACGCAGCTTTTCGATCTTGGCTTCGAACTGGTCTTTGATCAGCTTGACCTGCGCCGCGGTGCTTTCAACAATGCGCCCGAGCTCCGCTTCCACGGATTCGTTTTCGACCCGAATCTCGCTCCAATAGGACATCGGCAGCTGATCGAGGTCCTCCTCGGTAAGCTCCTGCCCTTTGTTCAAGAGCACCTTGCGGCTATCGTCACTCAAGCGCCCCGCCAAGCGCCGCCCCACCAGCAGCTTTTTGAGCCGTCTTAGAGCGCCTTCCTGGAGAATGCGCACCTCGTCGTGCTGGTCCTTTCTGAGCCGCGTGATCTCTTCGTCTTCAATCGCTTTGCTGCGCTCATCCTTGCCCAATCCCTTGCGCGAAAAAATGCGCACATTGATGACGGTGCCTTCAACCCCCGGCGGCACCCGCAGTGAAGTATCGCGCACCTCGCCGGCCTTTTCGCCGAAGATCGCGCGCAAGAGTTTCTCTTCCGGCGAGAGCTGGGTCTCTCCCTTGGGCGTGATTTTTCCCACTAAAATGTTGCCCGGCTTCACTTCCGCGCCGATGCGGATGATGCCGCTGTCGTCGAGATCGGTCAGCGCTTCGTCGCCGACATTGGGGATATCCCGGGTGATCTCTTCGGGACCGAGCTTGGTGTCGCGTGAGACACACTCGAACTCTTCGATGTGAATCGAGGTGTAGATGTCCTCCTTAACGACCCGCTCGCTGATCAGAATCGAGTCCTCGAAGTTGTACCCACCCCAAGGCATAAGCGCCACGAGCACGTTTCGCCCCAGAGCGAGCTCGCCCATTTCGGTTGACGGGCCATCGGCGATCACGTCGCCGGCTTTCACCTGATCGCCGACCATGATGATCGGCCTTTGGTTGATACAGGTGTTTTGGTTGGACCGCTGGTATTTGATCAGATTGTAAATATCGACGCCGGTATCGCGCGCTCCCGAGGGCTTGTCGGCCTTGACGACGATGCGGGTCGAGTCGACGCTTTCCACGACCCCATCGCGCCGCGCCACGATGGTCACGCCGGAATCCCGGGCCACAGTTTTCTCCATTCCCGTGCCGACGAGGGGCGCTTCAGTTCTGAGCAGCGGCACCGCCTGGCGCTGCATGTTCGATCCCATGAGCGCTCGGTTGGCGTCGTCGTTTTCCAAGAATGGAATCAAGGACGCCGCCACGCTCACCAGCTGATTTGGCGAGACATCCATTAAGTCGACTTCTTCGGCCCGCGCCATGATAAACTCGCCGCCCTTGCGCGCTGAAACCAAATCGACGGTAAACGTGCCGCGGCCATCGATCGGAGCGTTGGCCTGAGCGATCACGTGATCTTCCTCTTCGAGCGCGGATAGGTAACGGATGCGGTCGGTCACCCGGCCGTTTTCAACTTCCCGGTAGGGAGTCTCGATAAAACCGAATTCGTTGACCCGCGCGTAGGTGGTGAGCGAGGCGATCAGCCCGATGTTCGGGCCTTCCGGCGTCTCGATCGGACAAACCCGGCCATAATGGGTTGGATGAACGTCGCGCACTTCAAACCCCGCTCTTTCGCGAGTCAACCCGCCCGGTCCGAGCGCAGAAAGGCGCCGCTTGTGGGTGATCTCGGAAAGCGGATTGGTTTGGTCCATGAATTGGGACAACTGGCTCGATCCGAAGAACTCTTTGAGCGCCGCAGAAACCGGCTTGTAGTTAATCAGCTCCTGAGGCATCAGCGTCTCGATGTCCTGCAGGCTCATCTTTTCCTTGATCGCCCGCTCCATGCGCACCAGGCCGACGCGGAAATGGTTCTCGACGAGCTCGCCCACGGCGCGCACGCGCCGGTTGCCCAGATGGTCAATGTCGTCGATGGTGCCGTTGCCGTTTTTGAGCTCCATGAGATAACGGACCACTTCCAAAATATCTTCCTTGCGCAACGTTCCCTGCTCCAACGGGATGTTGAGCTTGAGCCGGTGGTTCAACTTGAGCCGGCCAACTTTGGAGAGATCGTAGCGATCGGGATTGAAAAAGAGGTTGTTGAAAAAATTAGTGGCCGAATCCACCGTCGGCGGATCTCCCGGCCGCAAGCGGCGGTAGATTTCCAATATCGCATCCTGGGGGGAACGAATGCGGTCTTGGAGCAGCGTCTGGCGCAAATAAGGACCGACGGAAGAGTCCTCGATGAACAGGACTTCGATCTGATGAATGCCTTTAGCGCGAATCAGGTCGATCTTCTCCTGGGTGATCTCGTGGTTGCACTCGACCAGCACTTCCTTGGTCTGCGGATCGACGATGTCGTGGGAAGCGACCCGGCTGGGAATCTCCTCCCAGGTTATGGGAACTTGCTTGATCTTGGCGGCCTCCATCTGGCGCAACACCGGGCGGGTAAACTTTTTGCCCTCCTTGACGATGAGCTCGTTCGTTTTGGGATCACGCACGTCCGATCCGACCTTGGCGCCGAGCAAGTGATTGGGATTGAACACCAGAGCGGGCTTGCGCCCGTCGAAGACGATGGTATCACTCCGGTAGTAATAGTTGAGCAAGTCCTCCGCCGTCATGCCCAACGCCCGCAATAACACGGTGGCGTGGAATTTACGGCGTCGATCGATGCGCACATAAACAATATCGCGCGGATCGAATTCCAGATCGACCCACGAGCCGCGGTAGGGAATTATCCGCGCCGAATAGAGCAATTTGCCGCTGGCGTGGGTTTTCCCCTTGTCGTGTTCGAAAAAAACCCCGGGAGAACGGTGCAACTGGCTTACGATCACCCGCTCGGTCCCATTGACCATGAACGTGCCGTTGGTGGTCATCAATGGAATCTCGCCAAAATAGACTTCCTGCTCCTTGACGTTCTTAATGCTGCGCGAACCCGTCTGGCTATCGACGTCCCAGAGCACGAGTTGGACCGTTACCTTTAAGGGCGCAGCGTAGGTCATCCCCCGTTGATGGCATTCTTCGACGTCGTACTTGGGCTCGCCCAGCGAGTAGCTGACGAACTCCAAGGAGGCGGTCTCGTTGAAGTCTTTGATCGGGAAAACCGACTTGAAAACCTCCTGGAGACCGAGATTCTGGCGTTGCGCCGGCGCCGTATCCCTCTGCAGAAAAAGCTCGTAGGAATTCTTCTGAATCTCGATTAAATAGGGAAGATCGATAATCTTCCGTATCCTTCCGAAACTGCGGCGAAATCGTAAGTTATTGGCAATCTGATACGGCATGCCTGCTCCTCTGTCGAATGGTCGGCCAAGAGTTCGTCATCGTATACACAACGGCAAACGCCGAAGGCCTATTTGATTTCGACTTTCGCTCCTTGTTCCTCGAGCTTCTTTTTGATCGACTCCGCTTCCGCCTTGGCCACGCCCTCCTTCACGGGCTTGGGCGCGCCATCGACAAGGTCCTTTGCTTCTTTAAGTCCCAGCCCGGTGATCTCGCGGACCACTTTGATGACTTGAATCTTCTTCTCGCCGACTTCGGCGAGAATCACGTTGAACTCCGTCTTCTCTTCCGCCGCCGCCACCGGTCCGGCCGCCGCCGCCACCGCAACCGGCGCCGCCGCGCTAACCCCCAACTCTTCTTCGAGTTCCTTGACCAGAGCCGCGGCATCGAGCAGCGTCATGTTTTTGATGTAGTCTTTTACCTGTTCCCGTGATACCTCTGTCATAAAAATTCCCCCTTTGATTATGTTCTCCTCAAGTACCTTACTTATTCAGATTTTCCCTTGCGCAAGGTTTCCAACAGGCGCACCACTCTGGCGCCCGGCTCTTGAATCAGCCGCACCAACTGGGTCGCCGGCGCATTGATCATCGCCAGCAGCTTCGCTTGCAGCTCCGGCTTGCTCGGCATCTGCGCCAAGATTTTGACCTTGGCCGAATCCATGAACTGCCCTTCGAAGACCCCGCCTTTGATCGCCAGCTTGTCGTTGTCGTTGGCGAATTTGACGAGCGCTTTTGTGAGCATGACCGGATCATCATAGGCGAAGATCCAGCCGTTCGGCCCTTGAAGCAATCGCTCCAGGTCGCCGTACGGGGTATCCTTGAGCGCGCGGCGCACAAGAGTGTTCTTGATAACCTGATATTCGCCTGAAGCCTGGCGGACCTCGCGCCGCAGGCGAGTCATCTGCGCGACCGTGAGCCCTCTATACTCGGTCACGATCGCCATCTTGGCTGCCCTTAAACGCTCGTGAACGGCTCCGACCGTCTCGGCCTTTTTTCCATGACTGGCGCGTGTTGTCGCCAACTCTGTCATCATCTTCTTCTCCTGACTTTGACCCCGATAAAAATGCGCCTGAGTTAAGCAGCCATGGACCTGATCTGTGACAAATCTACTTTGATGCCTGGACCCATAGTCGTCGATACCGTGACGCCACGGACAAAATTACCCTTTGCCGAAGCCGGCTTCGCTCTGAGAATCGACATCAATACAGCTTTCGCATTATCGATCAGTTGCTCCGGGCCGAATGACGCTTTACCCACGGCAACGTGGATGATGCCGGCCTTATCGACGCGAAATTCCAGTTTGCCGGCTTTGATTTCCCTCACCGCCTTACCGATTTCGACGGTCACCGTGCCGGTCTTGGGATTGGGCATGAGACCGCGAGGACCCAAAACCTTACCGATGCGGCCGACGGCCGCCATCATATCCGGTGTTGCCACCGTCTTATCAAAATCGAACCAACCTTCGTTGATTTTCTTGATCAGCTCGTCGCTGCCGACGAAATCGGCCCCTGCTTCCTGCGCTTCCTTTTCCTTTTCCCCTTTGGCAAAGGCGAGAACCCGAACGGTTTTACCCATGCCGTGCGGCAAATTCACCGTGCCGCGAACATTTTGATCCGCCTGCCGCGGATCCACTCCAAGCCGGATTGCCATTTCCACGGTTTCGTCGAATTTCGCGCGCGCCGTGTCTTTCACCAGGCGCAAGCTGTCCTCCAAGGGATAGCGTTGAGTGCGGTCAACTTTGGCCAACGCGGCGCGATAGTTTTTCCCATTTCCACTCATGTTTTTCCTCTACACTAGCGATGGTCTCGACTTTTTCTGCCATCGACCCAGGATTACAACCATCCGTACTTCAGCCCTCTATTTCCACTCCGAGGCTGCGGGCCGTGCCTGCCACTGTTTTTTCTGCGGCCGCTATGTCCTTGGCGGTAAGGTCCTTCAACTTAAGCTCGGCGATTTGCCTAATCTGCGCGCGGGTTACCGTGCCGACCTTGTTCTTCCCAGGTTCTGACGAACCTTTTTCCAGGCCGGCGGCTTTCTTGAGCAGAACCGACGCTGGCGGAGTCTTGGTGACAAACGTAAAGGAGCGGTCTGCATAAACCGTGATGATGACAGGAGTAATCATGCCTTGCTGGGCCTGGGTTGCGGCATTAAATGCCTTGCAAAACTCCATGATATTTACGCCGCGTTGGCCCAATGCCGGACCCACCGGCGGGCTCGGATTCGCTTGCCCGGCTGGGATTTGCAACTTGATTTCGCCGATAACCTTCTTCGCCATTTTTCGTCGACCCTTCCGTTTAGTTCCGTTCGACCTGCACGAACTCGAGCTCCACCGGCGTCGCCCGCCCAAAGATGCTGATCAGGACTCGTAGTTTTCCTTTGTCCGGGCGTACCTCTTCGACGACGCCATTGAAATCAGCAAACGGACCATCGACGACCTTGACGTTTTCGCCCACCGAAAACAAAACGCGCGGCTTCGGTTTGATCGCTCCTTCTTCCATCTGCTGGGTGATCATCCTGACCTCTTCGTCGCTCACCGGCGGCGGCTGGGTGCTGCCGCCGACGAAGCCCGTCACCTTCGGCGTCTCCTTCACGATATGCCATGTGTCGTCATTCAGCTCCATTTGAACGAGAATATAGCCGGGGAAAAACTTCCGCGAAGAAGTCTTTTTCTTTCCCTTAACCAACTCCACGACTTTTTCGACAGGCACGAGAATCTCGCCGAAAGAGTCCTGATGGGCGAGCGATTTAATGCGCTCTTCGAGAGCGGCCTTCGCTTTCTGTTCGAACCCGGAGAACGTGTGAACGATGTACCATTGTTTCGCCATACAGGGGAACCTAAGACGTTAGTCGATAATCGCCTGAATGGCTTTGGTCAGGCCCAAATCCACCACGGCCAAAAAGATCGAAATCAAGACCACCAAGACGATGACAACCAGCGTCGCCGCGTAGGTCTCCTTTCGCGACGGCCAGTAGACTTTTTTTAGCTCCTGCCACGCTTCCTTGAAGAAGTCGGTTCCTTGCCGAACACCGTCTTGCACTTTTTGTATCCACTCTCCCATGAAGTCACCTAACGCGATGAGATGGCGGGTCAGGCAGGACTTGAACCTGCAACAACCGGATTTGGAGTCCGGCGCTCTAGCCAATTGGAGCTACTGACCCCGGTATCTCTGTTAGACTTTGACCTCGCGATGCAAGGTGTGGCTCCGGCAAGCCGCACAAAACTTCTTGAGCGCGATTTTTTCCGTAGTTGTTTTTCGGTTCTTGGTGGACGTATAATTTTTCCGCTTGCATTTATCGCAAGCAAATCCAATGAGTTCCCGCATGGCCGCAACCTCCCTAGCCCCGAGCTACTCGATAATTTTTGTCACGACGCCGGCGCCCACGGTCCGGCCGCCTTCGCGAACGGCGAAGTTTAAGCCCTGATCCATGGCCACGGGAGTAATTAGTTCGATCTCCACGTTGATATTGTCACCCGGCATGACCATTTCAGTACCCTCAGGCAGCTTCACGACTCCGGTAACATCCGTGGTCCGGAAATAAAATTGCGGCCGGTAGCCATTGAAAAACGGAGTGTGCCGTCCTCCTTCTTCTTTGGTGAGCACATAGGCTTCGGCATTGAACTTCGTGTGGGGCGTTATACTGCCCGGCTTAGCCAAAACCTGTCCTCTTTCGACCTCTTCGCGTTTTGTTCCACGCAGGAGAACTCCAATATTATCACCGGCCTGCCCTTCGTCGAGAAGTTTGCGAAACATTTCGACACCGGTGGCCACCGTCTTTTGAGTCGGTTTAAAACCGACGATTTCGATTTCCTCGCCGACTTTGACGATGCCGCGCTCAACTCGGCCCGTAACTACGGTACCGCGACCACTGATCGTAAAAACATCCTCCACCGGCATGAGAAACGGCTTATCGATGGCCCGCGCGGGTTGTTTGACGAAGGAATCCACTGCGTCCATGAGTTTTAGAATAGAGCCTTCTCCGAGTTCCGAAGTGTCGCCTTCCAACGCCTTGAGCGCGCTCCCGATCACGATCGGCGTATCGTCTCCCGGAAATTTGTACTTGGAAAGTAACTCTCGAACTTCCAGCTCGACGAGTTCGAGAAGCTCCTTATCATCGACCATGTCGGCTTTGTTCAAATAGACTACGATGGCTGGAACCCCGACCTGACGCGCAAGCAGGATATGCTCCCGAGTTTGCGGCATAGGGCCATCGGCAGCTGAAACGACTAAAATCGCGCCATCCATCTGGGCGGCGCCGGTAATCATATTCTTGATGTAATCCGCATGGCCCGGGCAGTCCACATGGGCGTAATGGCGGGTATCGGTTTCGTATTCAACGTGAGCGATATTGATCGTAACCCCTCTTTCTCTTTCTTCTGGGGCTTTGTCGATTTGATCATAAGCCATGAACTGTGCCTTGCCCGTCTTTGACAAGACCTTGGTGATGGCAGCGGTCAAGGTGGTTTTGCCGTGATCCACGTGACCAATCGTGCCGATGTTCAGGTGGGGTTTTTTTCGTTCAAACTTCTGCTTGCTCATCTCATCCTCCTAATTGATCCGCCAGTCGTTGAATTGCTCGACATTTTTCATTCGTTGCGCGACACCCGCATAGGCACAACCCGGGCAAAAGCCCAGGAGCGGGATTGAACCGCTGACCTCGTCCTTACCAAGGACGTGCTCTACCGACTGAGCTACCTGGGCCCATTCATCATTGGCTTATGAGCCTATGGCTGCTTTCTCTACATTGCAGCAGTCGTACGCCATCCGCTATCAGCCAAGTTCAGATTGGAGCGGGAAACGGGACTCGAACCCGCGACCCCGAGCTTGGAAGGCTCGCGCTCTACCAACTGAGCTATTCCCGCGCGATATATTTTTTGGTGGAGAGGGAAGGATTCGAACCTTCGAAGGCATCGCCGGCAGATTTACAGTCTGCTCCCTTTGGCCACTCGGGAACCTCTCCTCTTTCTCCCCAATTCCAACGGCCTCAAAACGAACAATAAGCCCAACACCATGTCATTCTGTTTGAAGTTCGTGAAACGTCACGGCGGTCTAGCTGGAGCTGGCGATAGGACTTGAACCTACAACCTGCTGATTACAAATCAGCTGCTCTGCCGTTGAGCTACGCCAGCTTGGTCCATAATAAAACTTCGCGCGCCAACGCCACCGCTTCCTGCTCGCTTCGAATCCCGCAGCAGTAAGAGCTACTTGCCAACAGCTTTTAGTAATTCGTTTTGTATGGATCCTGGACCCGAAAGACAATCCACACCGTTGTGGCTATTTACCCATTCACAAACGAGTATTTAAACCATCTTCATTTCAAGAAGTCAATAGGAAAGGAGCTAAATTGCTTAATTTCCGGCACTCTTCCCATGAATGACCTATTATCTTTTACCCTCACCGTTGTCAATGCGCACTTTGCGGCGCAGGAGCTCGTAGAGAAACACAGCCCCAGCGACCGCGACATTGAGGGACCCGATTTTACCCAGCATCGGGATGCCGACAAGAAAATCGCATTCCTTTTGAATCAGCGGCCGAATCCCGTTACCTTCACTGCCCAAGACAATTCCCAAGCGATCGGGAAAATCCCGGCAGTAAAAATTCTCTTCGGCCTGAGCGTGAAGACCTACGATCCAGAAACCTTGCTCCTTTAGGGCGGCTATTGCCCGCCGGAGATTTGTAACTTTGTAAATCTTGAGATGATGGACCGCACCCGCGGATGCTTTAACGACGATGGGGGACAACCCCACCGAGCGGTCCTTAGGAATCAAAACGTGCTGAACGCCCACGGCCTCCGCCGTGCGCAAGACGGCGCCGAAGTTTCGAGGATCCGTCAGCCCATCCAAAAGCAGGATCCACTGCGAATTCGGAGAATCCGAAAGGTCTTGCAGTAAATCCGAGAAGTTCGAATAGCCGAGCCCGCGGACTTTCGCCACCACCCCTTGGTGTCGCTGTCCGTTCGCTAAGCGATCCAGAAGACCGGACTCGACATAGGTCACGCGCAATCCAAGCTGGCGGGCTATTACCCCAATGGAACTTCGGGTCGGCCTTTCGGAGCCTTTGCCAATCAGGATTTCCCGCACATCGGCCGGCGATGCTTTCAGCTTTTCCAGGACCGAGTTGAGGCCAAAGACAAGATAGGGGTCATTTTCCATAGCCTGAGATCCTTTTTACATCGGAGGATTTTACAAAAATAGCGCTACAGGATAACATTAGCGCATCGTGATGCCAAAGACGCTTTCCCGTTACCTCGTTAGCGAAATTTTGCCACCTTTTTTATTCGGGCTTGCGGCTTTCACCTTCATTCTCTTTATCGCCCGTCTGTTAAAGCTTATCGAGCTTGTGATAGCTCGGGGGGTTCCTATCGTTCAAATCGGCAAATTGCTCTCGCTCATCTTGCCCACTTTCCTTGAAATGACCTTTCCGATGGCATTCCTCCTAGCGATCCTGCTGGGACTGGGAAGACTTTCGAATGACCAAGAACTTCTCGCGATGAAGGCCTCGGGCGTGGGTCCGCATCAGATACTTGGTCCAATCGCCATGGTAGCGGTAATCGTCGCCGTTATCACCCTGAGTTTGACTTTGTTCGCTCGACCCGCCGCCAATCTCGCTCTTAAGAAAGAGCTTTATCACATCGCCAAGAGTCGCATCGGAACTGCACTGAAGGAAAAGGTATTTAACGACGACTTTCCAAAAATCCTCATTTATGTAGAGGAATTAATCCCGCCGGGTGATACGGCCCAAGGAGTTCTCATCGTCGATAAGCGCGAGCCTGCCCGAGAGCAAATTATTCTCGGAAAAGTGGCGCTAATCACAACCGACGAAGAAAGCAATACATTGCGGTTCAAGCTGTTTGACGGAACCGTTTATGAAAAAGAGAAAAAACGCGCGGATTTCAGCCAGACCCGTTATAATATTTTCGACTTCAAGCTTGATTTGGATGACATGATGGGCTCGATCAAGCGTAGAGAACCGGGACCCAAAGAGATGTCATTCCGGCACCTCAACAGGACCATTCGAAAGAAGCTTGATGAAGGACACATGGCGATACCGGAACGTATAGAATTGCAGCAACGGCTCTCTTTTGGTTTTATTCCTCTCGTTTTCTGTCTGTTAGGCGTGGCACTCACACTCTTGCCAAGATCGACCCGGGCCAATCGCTCGTGGGGGTTGATGCTTTCTTTATTCTGGTTGCTTGCCTATTATGTGGTGTTATCGTTCGGCAAGGCGCTGGGAGATAAAGGTCTTCTTCATCCAATCCCGGCCCTGTGGCTTGCCAACATATTGGTGGGAGGCGTCGCCGTCTATTTCTACTTTAAGGCGGTCCGAGAGTCGCCGTTATCATTGCAAACGAGAATGGAACAGGCTTGGGGCACAACCCGCCGTTATCTAGCAAGCATTAAACGAACTAGAAACGCGTAAGAGCAAAAACGTGGAAACAAGAGTTAGAATCGGCTTTCTTCCCTTAGGCAGCATTCTCGATAGCTATTTGGCACAGGGATTCCTGCGCATATTTGCGACTACTTTAGTTTGCACTACGTCTCTCTATATGATTGTAGATTTTTTTGACAACATCGGCGCTTTTATCACCACGGACGCTTCCACCTGGACTGTTATCCGGTACTTTTTCTATAAGGCCCCGCTATCAACCTCGCGTGTAATCGGCTTCGCGACTTTGTTTTCAACGTTATTTTGTCTTGGAATGCTCACACGATCTCAAGAGATTACCGCCATGCGGTCTAGTGGAATCAGTGTTCCGCGTATCACGCTTCCGCTTCTGATTCTCTCGGTGATCATCTGCCTATTTACGTTTTTTTGGAACGAGACCCTGGTACCGATTTTTGCCCACCAGGCTCAAACGATCTACAGGACCGAAGTCCGGAAGAAGCAGCAGAAAAGTTTGTTAGGAACGGCGGACATATGGATGCGGGGATCCGCCAGCTTCGTCAATGTCGATGACTTCGACCCGGCGACGAATACCCTGCATGGCGTCACCGTCTTCCTTCTCAATCGTGATTTCACTCTGCGGGGCTTGGTGGAGATCCCCTCCGCGAAATGGAACGGTCGCATTTGGGAAGCCGTTCAAGCAACCGAATGGAGGGTTCCAATGGACGGCAAAATCGTAAGCCAAAAGATCACCGACGCTGTCCCGATATCGGACTCTCCTGAGGACCTAAAACTCCTCGCCCGGGACGCGGACGCATTTTCCTATTTCGACTTGCAAAAACAGATTGCCGACATGAGAAGTAAAGGGATGGATGCGACTCGCTATGAAGTCGATCTTCAGTCAAAGTTAGCCCTGCCGTTGATCTCTCCGTTGGTGGTCCTTATCGCGATTCCATTCGCACTGAAGCGACAAATGAGCGGTAGCATGGCATTGAGCTTCGGAGTCGCGATGCTAATCGCCTTTGGATATTGGGTCGTTGCAGCCTTTTGCATCTCACTCGGTCACAGCGCCGCGTTGCCGCCGTGGGTGTCCGCATGGATTCCCAATTTCATATTCGCCATGATCGGGCTCTTCTTCTTTACCGCTGAAGAATGATCGGACGGCCGCGGAACCAAAACGGCGCGCTCCCGAGCTCGCGCGCTCAACGGATTAGCGTTTCGAGTACTGCGGACGCTTGCGCGCTTTATGGCGGCCGTACTTCTTTCGCTCCACCGCGCGCGGGTCCCGAGTTACGAAACCGGCTTTTTTCAACGGCGAACGAAACTCCGGATTGGCCCGCATGAGTGCCCGGGTAATCCCGTGGCGGATGGCACCTGCTTGGCCCGAACTACCGCCGCCCTTGACGTTCACGTCGACATCAAAACTCGTTCCTGTTTGCGTCACGTCGAAGGGCTGCAGAACGATCATTCGCGCCGTCTCACGGCCAAAGTATTCCTGCAAGGAGCGGCTGTTGATCGTGATGAGGCCCTTGCCTTGCTTTAACCAGACTCGAGCTACGGATGTTTTCCTTCGCCCGGTCGCGGTGAATGCTTTTTCCGCCATAGATCCAGTACTCCTATGCCTCGATTACCAGAGGTTGCGGCTTCTGCGCGTCGTGAGGATGCTGCGCGTTCGGATAAACTTTGAGTTTGGTAACGAGCTTTCGGCTCAGGCGATTTTTCGGCAGCATTCCTTTGACCGCGAGCCGCACCAACTCCTCCGGTTTTTCCGCCAGCATCTTTGCCGCGGTTCGTTCGCGAATGCCGCCCGGATATTCGGTGTGTCGGTAATAAATTTTTTTGTCCAGCTTCTTGCCCGAAAGCTTAACGCCACGCGCATTTACGACGATGACAAAATCACCCGCGTCCACGTTGGGCGTAAAGACCGGCTTATGCTTTCCGCGCAGCACCCTAGCGATCTCGGTCGCCATGCGTCCCAGTATTTTACCCTGCGCATCGACGACGTACCATCGTCGTTGCGCCAAAGCTTCTGCAGTCTTCATCTTCGCTGTCCCCACTCACAAAAAATCTCTCTTGCCGCACCGCAAAGTAAAGGTGGCGGGGCCGACGAGACTCGAACTCGCGACCTCCGGCGTGACAGGCCGGCGTTCTAACCAACTGAACTACGACCCCGACAATTGATGCCAGAATGAATATTGCAAATTGCCAAACGCAAAATAGGGCTCCCCTTCTGAAGCTTACTTTCGATTCCCCGTTCGGCATTTTTCATTTTGCGCTTTGCATTTCGTCTATGCCTGGTGGGCGGTACAGGATTTGAACCTGTGACCCCCGGCTTGTAAGGCCGATGCTCTCCCGCTGAGCTAACCGCCCTTTCGGCTGAAAACACCCAGCCTCCGCCTCCGCTGGCAACGGCCCTTTTGCGTGGTAACTTACGCCTGTCGTCAAACTGAGGAGAAGAATCTAGCTGAGGGAATCTTTTAAAGTTTTGCCGGCCTTAAACTTAGCGGCCCGAGAAGGAGCAATTTCGATTGTTTCTCCGGTCTTAGGATTTCTTCCCAATCGACCTTTTCGCTCGGAAACCGAAAATGTGCCGAACCCCGAGATGTTGACCTTCTCTCCGTTCTTCAGAGCACTTACCAAATCGTCAAATAAGCCGTTAACAAATTCCTCCGCTTTCGGCCGGGGCATTCCATTGCGCCTCGCGAGCGAATCGATCAAGTCAGCTTTAGTCATCCTAATAACTCCGCCCTACGATACCATGAGCCGCAGGGCAATGATGGGGGTTTATAGCAGCAGGAGCGCCGGGTGTCAAATCACCCGGCGCTTTTTGCGCACGTAAACCCGCTACTGCGGCAGGATTTCTGGGCTTGGAGCTTCTTCTACTTTGTCCGTGAATGGCGGAGTTTCGTCTTTGGATTCTTCCTGGTCGGCACGGCTCTTCAGGAAATTCTCCGGATCGCGGATCACCAATGCTTTCTTGAGAACGTCATCCATATGAGCCACCAGCACCAACTCCACGGTTTTCAATACCGTGGCCGGTATCTCTTCGATATCTTTCTCATTCTCCGCCGGAATCAAGACTTTCTTGATTCCCGCGCGGTGCGCCGCCAAGACCTTTTCCTTGAGACCGCCGATCGGCAGAACCGCGCCCCGTAGAGTAATCTCCCCGGTCATCGCCAGGTCATTATAAACCGGGACCTTGATCAACGCCGAGACTAGAGAGGTCGCCATGGTGATTCCCGCCGATGGTCCGTCTTTGGGGATCGCCCCTTCGGGTACGTGAATATGCACGTCAACCTTTTGATAAAAATCCTTTTCCAATCCTAGGTCGACCGCCCGGGAACGCACGTAGCTCATGGCCGCCTGAGCCGATTCTTGCATAACGTCACCGAGTTTACCCGTGATGAGGAGCTGCCCTTTGCCCGGCATGATAGTCACTTCCGTCGCCAGGATCTCACCGCCCATTTCGGTCCAAGCCAACCCCGTGGCCACGCCGATTTTCTGCTCCCCCTCCACTTTGCCGTAACGGAATTTAATCGGGCCCAGATATTTGTGCAGGCTCTTGGTGCCGACTTGAATGTGCGCGTTACGGTCCCTTTTCACCACCTCCACGGCGACTTTCCGGCAGATCGCGGCGATTTCCCGCTCAAGACTTCTCACACCGGCTTCTTTGGTGTAATGGCGGACCACTCCCAGGATGGCATTATCGGTAAAGGCTACATTCTGCGCGGAGAGGCCGTTCGCCTCGATCTGTTTGCTAAGCAAATATTTCTTCGCGATGCTGAGCTTCTCGAGCTCGGTGTAACCGGCGATGCGGATAATTTCCATGCGGTCCTGGAGCGGCCGGGGAATGCGGTCCAGCGTGTTCGCCGTGGTTATGAACATCACCTTCGAGAGGTCATAGTCCAAATCCAAGTAGTGATCGTTGAATGTAGTATTCTGCTCCGGATCCAAAACTTCGAGCAGAGCCGAGGACGGATCGCCGCGGAAATCCGTCGACATCTTGTCGATCTCATCCATCAAGAACACCGGATTACTCGAACCCGCCTTTTTCATCGATTGGACGATTTTTCCCGGCAAGGCGCCGATATAGGTGCGCCGGTGGCCGCGGATCTCGGCTTCATCCCGCACGCCGCCGAGCGATACCCGGACAAACTTTCTACCGGTGGCTCGCGCAATCGAGCGCCCGAGCGAAGTTTTGCCGACCCCGGGAGGCCCGACCAAACAGAGAATCGGCCCTTTGATCTTTCCCACCAAACTCTGGACCGCGAGGTACTCCAAAATCCTTTCCTTTACTTTCTCCAGGCCGTAGTGATCTTCTTCAAGCACCTTTTCGGCTTCGTTAATATCCAACTTGTCGTCGGTAAACTCGTTCCACGGCAAACTCAATATCCAGTCGATGTAGTTTCGCACCACCGTCGCCTCGGCCGACATGGGCGACATCATCTTGAGTTTTTTCAGCTCCTTATCGACTTTCTCCTTCGCTTCGGCGGAGAGTTTTTTCTGCTTGAGCTTGTCCTCGATCTCTTGAATCTCGTTTTTGAATTCATCCTTTTCGCCCAGTTCTTTCTGGATCGCGCGCATCTGTTCATTCAGATAATACTCTTTCTGCGAGCGCTCCATCTGTTTCTTGACCCGGGAGCGAATGCGCCGCTCGACCTCGAGGATTTCGATTTCCGCGCGCATATGCCCCAAAACCTTTTCCAGGCGCTCGGCCGCGTTGAAGGTTTCCAAGAGGTTTTGCCGGTCTTCGATCTTGATGCCGAGGTGGGCGACGATCGTGTCGGCCAAGCGCCCGGGGTCGTCGATGGAGGACACAGACATGACCATTTCAGGAGGAATTTTCTTTTTCAGTTTTACATAGTTTTCAAACGTTGTATGCACTTCCCGGGTCAATGCTTCGACTTCCGTGCTTCGTTCCATAATATCCGAGAGTTCTTCGACCTCGACCAGGAAGAAATCCGGATTATTGGCAAAGCGGAGAATTTTCGCCCGCTTCTTGCCCTCGATCAGCACCTTAACGGTTCCGTCGGGAAGCTTGAGCATCTGGACGACCGTCCCCAACGTGCCGATCCGGTAGATGTCGTCCTCGGACGGTTCGTTGGTTTTGGCGTCCTTCTGGGAAGCGAGGAAGATCAGGCTTTGCTTTTGCGTCGCATCCTCTAACGCTTTGATCGACCGCTGCCGGCCGACGAAAAGCGGCACCACCATATGAGGGAAAACGATTATGTCCCTCAGTGGGAGCAACGGAACTCGCGTCTGGCTCCCGGATGGGTCTTTGTCGTCCTTTTTGTCGTTGCGAAATAGCATAGGATTCCCTTCTAAGCGCTTTCTGCGGCCTTGGTGTATACAACGATGGGGGGTTCGTTCCTATCAACCACGTCCTCGGAAATGACAACTTCCTTAATATTGGGCTGAGAAGGCATGTCGTACATGATATCCAACATGATATTCTCCATGATCGCCCGCAATCCGCGCGCGCCCGATTTTCTTTTCATCGCTTCGCGCGCGATGGAACGAAGCGCCTCTTCGGTAAACTTAAGATGCACGCTTTCCATATCAAAGAGCTTGGAGTACTGCTTGGTGAGCGCGTTTTTGGGCTCTTTGAGAATGCGCACGAGGGCGGATTCATCCAATTCGTCGAGCGTCGCGATCACCGGCAGGCGGCCGATGAATTCGGGGATGAGGCCGAATTTCAGGAGATCTTCCGGCTGCACGTCATGGAGCAGTTCGGTGGCTCGTCTGCCATCTTTGTCATCCAACTGGCCGCCGAATCCCATGCGTTTGCGCCCCGTCCGCTTACGGATAATATCCTCCAGCCCGACAAAAGCGCCGCCGCATAAGAAAAGTATGTTGGTGGTATCGACCTGAAGAAACTCCTGCTGCGGATGTTTTCTGCCCCCCTTGGGCGGCACGCTCGCCATGGTGCCCTCGATGATTTTCAGCAGCGCTTGTTGAACTCCCTCGCCCGACACGTCGCGCGTTATCGATGGGTTATCCGACTTCCGTGAGATCTTATCAATCTCGTCGATATAAACGATTCCCCGCTGCGCTTTTTCCACGTCGTAGTCGGCGGCCTGAAGGAGATTGAGAATAATATTTTCCACGTCTTCGCCGACGTAGCCGGCTTCGGTCAGACTCGTGGCATCGGCGATGGTGAAGGGAACCTGGAGGAAGCGGGCCAGCGTTTGGGCCAGCAGAGTTTTTCCCGAACCCGTCGGACCCAGAAGCAGTATGTTGCTTTTTTGCAGCTCGACATCTCCGGTCACCATTTGGCTGTCGATGCGTTTGTAGTGATTGTGAACAGCCACCGCTAAGATTTTTTTCGCGCGCTCCTGGCCGATCACGTATTGATCGAGGACCCGTTTGATCTCCGCCGGCTTGGGAACGTTGGACGAAGAGCTGAGGTTCTCATCGCGGTCAACCTCTTCGGCGATGATATCGTTGCACAGATCGATGCATTCATCGCAGATGTAAACGGTCGGCCCGGCGATGAGCTTGCGAACCTCGTCCTGGCTTTTGCCGCAGAAAGAGCAAACGAGATTGCCGGACCCGTGTTCACCGTGCTTTGGCATAGAACCCCCGCTGGCTGACGTTATTTCTTCAAACTTCCTTCCGGCCGGGTCGTAATGACCTCATCGACTAGACCATATTCTTGAGCCTGTTTCCCGGACATGAACATATCGCGATCCGTGTCCTTCTCGATTTTCTTTAGACCCTGTCCGGTATGCCTCATCAATATACTATTGAGTTCTTCGCGCATACGCAGGATTTCTCGCGCTTGGATATCGATATCGGCGGCCTGCCCCTGAAACCCGCCCAAGGGCTGATGAATCATGATGCGCGAATGGGGCAGCGCGAAGCGCTTTGCTTTGGCGCCGGCGGCCAATAATATCGCTGCCATGCTGGCCGCCTGGCCGACGCAAACCGTCGAGATTTGCGGCCGGATGTATTGCATGGTGTCGTAAATCGCGAGACCCGACGTCACCGATCCGCCGGGACTGTTGATGTAGAAAAAAATATCCCGTTCGGGGTCTTCGGATTCGAGAAAAAGCAACTGCGCGGTTATGACGTTGGCAACGTCATCCGTGATCACCGATCCGAGAAAGACAATTCGATCTTTGAGTAGGCGAGAATAGATATCGTACGCCCGCTCTCCGCGTCCCGTCTGTTCAACCACCATCGGGATGAAGTTCATGTTTCGGGAAACTCCTTAACGACAAAAAGCATTTTAGCTTTTTTCGCCCGGCTCATCAACCATTGAGGGCGACGGATCGATCTCCATAACCTTCGCCCTTTCAAGTAAATAGCTCACCGTCCGGTCAAAGACCAACTGGGCGCGTAAATCGTCACGGGCATCCGGCCTGGAATAAACTTCCCGCACCGTTTTTCCGCGCTCGCCGGCGGCGCGGACCAACTGATCGACTCTTTCCCGCACGTCGTTTTCCGTGACCTCGATTTTTTCGAGCTGAGAGATCCTCTCGACGAGCAGCGTGGCCCGGACTTGGCGCGCGGCCCGGGTCTCGAGACTCTTTCGCGTCTCATCCAGAGAAGGCGCCGGACTGGAATCGGACGGCGGCTGTCGAGAAGCCTGCTCTTGATATCGCTCCATGAGGTACCGGGTTTGGCGTTCCACCATCGAGCCGGGCGGCGTTATGGGATGCTTCTCAATGATCCGACCGATGAGCTGCTCCGTCAGCCCCTCATTCTGAATATGCTTGATCTCATCTTCGAGGCGGGTTCGAATTTTTTCTCTCAACTCTGCCAAAGACCCGCATTCGCCGTGATCCTTCGCGAAGTCATCGTCGAGAGCGGGCAATACCTTCTGTTTGATTTCCCGCGCTACCAGAGAGAAATCGACGGTTTTGCCGGCGATTTCCTTGTTCGGGTAATCGTCAGGATACTTGATCTGAACCGTTCGCTGTTCGCTCAATTCGAGTCCGGCAACCGCGTCTTCAAATTGCGGCAACGCGTGCCCGCCGCCGATTTCAAGCACGTAGTTTTCTCCCTTGCCGCCGGCAAACGGCTTGCCGCCGATGGAACCTTCAAAATCCAGAGTCACAAAATCGCCCCGCTGTACGATCTTCCTGTCACCCACCACCTCCAAACGCGCGTGTCCTTCTTGAAACCTGCCGAGGGCCGCCTCCACTTGAGCGTCCGAGATGGTTAGCTTAACTTTTTTGAGTTCCACGCCCAAGTAATCCTTGGCCTCGATTTCGGGTTTGACTTCAAACACGGCAGAAAAAGAAAATGGCCGGCCCTCCTCCAGCTCATTGGCTTCGACCTCCGGCCGGGAAACGATTTGAAGACCCCTTTCCTTAATCACCTCGCCAAGGGATTCCTCTACAAGATGGGATCGAACCTCTCCCTTGATCTCGTCACCATAGATCCCTTGCAACACATGGCGCGGTATCTTACCGGGACGAAAACCTTTGACGCGCACCCGCTGTCCAAGGTTCTTATAGGCGCGGGAAAATTCGCTCGTGACCGTTTCAGGCGGCAGCTCGACGCTGATTTTTCTCTGGACGGGACCTAATTCATTGACATCTATTTTCATGACTATACCCAAAGCGTGATTTGATTCCTTCCCACGCAACACAAAATAAGCACAAACGCGCGCTTATAGCCACACAGGGTAACCACCCAGCAACTAACCTTTCTCGTGGCGCGATACGCGTAGTCCTTGGTGCGAGAGGGGGGACTCGAACCCCCACGGTTGCCCGCTAGATCCTAAGTCTAGTGCGTCTGCCAGTTCCGCCACTCTCGCACGCAAACTATCCGAAAATAAGAGACCTTTCCGCGTTTGCCAATTGCATACGGAGAGTAGGAAACGCGCTGTGGCAAGTCAAGCGCGGGAGATGCAATTTCCGATGGGAGCACCACAAAGCGCTCCGGGCAAGCATCAGACCCGCTCAGATCCTTGGCGCCACAAGAACCGAATAAGTCGTAAATAATGAATATAAATCCGGGCCGAAGATTTCTCTCGTCAGACTATCGCCTTCAATTGCCAAAATTCCCGTGCGGTGGACGGATCTGAAACTGCGGCATCACAAATCCGCTGCTGCTCAAGCCGAATCGGGGCGCAGCGCGGCGCATTCGGCGCAAGGACAGAGCGATCTTAAATAATCGTAGGTGTAAATTCCTGTGCTGTGACCGTCGCGCCATCTAAATTCAACCGCATAGTTTCCCACCCCGCGAATCTCTTCCACGGTCGCCCCCGGGACTGAAACAAAGCGGGTTTGCGCTCCATGCCCCTGACACAACGCACATGGGCAATAGCCGCGAAGATATTCTTGCTCATACTCCCCCACATGGCCGTCATTCCAAGTGATCCGAATGGTCCCTTTTGCTTTGGCATGGTTAATTTCCGTGGGGAAGCAAGTATTCATGGAATCGGTGTTAACTTAGGTTCGTGATGAGCCAGAGTCAGACTGGATCTGGTAGTGGTTACAAGAACAACGTCACAGCGAACCGTAATTACAGTTCGACCAAAAAATCTCCCGACACCGTCATGAAACCAACTTTTGTCCGGTTGACCAGGTAGGGTCGTGGTCCGAGATCGGGACGGTTAATCAGCGTCGCGTCCGTGACGGGAATAAATCTTGTCTTAGCCATCAACAGCTCCTGAAGCGCGCCTCCTGGAACGACATGAAGATCCCCCTGGAGCCAATATGGGCCGACACTTAGCAACGCTCTGCTGGTATCCTTTTTGACGTACAGACTTTCGAGACCCGGCCGGTCATTGCGCAACTGGGAACTGAGATCGGCAATCAAGAACACCTCCTGCATATAAATGAGGTATTGATCAGAACCGGCCACTATGATTTTCCGCTCCAAGTTTTCCAGCGTAGCATCTCGCAGCGAGAAAACCTCGTCGCCGCCGCACAACGTCAGATAGTTGCTCAGCCGATCCTGGTTGGTGACTAGAACCCCCCGCACCACCGCCGATTGGAGGTAGACTTCCAAAGGCATTGTATACGTCAGGTTTTCTTGCGGAGCCATCTCTTGTCCGAACTGGGAGCACCAATCCCGGCATCATTCGGGCGCAAAGCACACTTAATTATCTCACTACTAGGCCGGATAGACAACCGGCCGGCGCCCAGCGAAGCGCGAACATGGATGGAAGGACGCGGCAATTAAACAACCCTCGGATGCAAGCCGAGGAATTTAAAACATGTCGGCTTGAAGCCGACCGGAAAATGGCCCCGACCGTCATTCCCGCGAAAGCGGGAATCCAGTTCTTTCGCAGTCCAGCCTGGATGCCCGCCTCCGCGGGCATGACGAACTAGGTTGCCGTTGTCGCTGCATAAGGTGCTCATGTTCACTTGGCTCACATTTCGCCGAATCTTGCTTCGCCTGAAGGCGAGGGATTTCAACCATCCCCGAGAGGGACATTAAACGCCTCCGAGATCAAGCCTTGAGACGATTCGCCAGCGCCTTCTGCTCTTCTTTGATGCCGGCGGGCAGCCGATCGCCAAAGGTGTCGAAATACTCGCTCTGGCTCTTGAGATTATTTCTCCAGCCTTCGCGGTCGACGGACACCAATTGATCGATATCCGACTGGGCAATTTTGAGTCCGTCGCCGACTAAGCTCGCGGCCTTGGGCACGTAGCCGATAGCGGTTTCCTGCGCCTCGCCACCACCCTTGCAGCGCGCGATGATCCAGCGCAGCACGCGCAGGTTCTCCCCGAAGCCCGGCCAGAGAAATCGCCCGCGCTCGTTGCGCTGGAACCAGTTGACGCGGAAGATCTTCGGCGGGTTGGTCGCTCGCTTGGCCATCGACAACCAGTGTTGCCAATAGTCGCCCATGTTATAGCCGCAGAAGGGCAACATCGCCATCGGGTCGCGGCGCACCACGCCTACGGCGCCGGTGGCGGCGGCCGTGGTTTCGGATGCGAGGGTGGCGCCAAGAAACGTTCCATGCTGCCAGTCAAAGGACTGATAGACGAGCGGGATTAACTTTTGCCGCCGCGCGCCGAAAAGCATCGCGCTGATGGGCACGCCTTGCGGCTTTTCCCACTCGGAGGAATAGCTCGGGCAGTTCTTGATCGATACGGTGAATCGGGAATTCGGATGGGCCGCCGGGGAGCCGCCCTCGGGATCCCACGGCTTGCCGCGCCAGTCCTGGGCGTTGGCCGGCACCGGATCATCATGCCCTTCCCACCAGACCGTTCCGTCCGGACGCAGCGCCACGTTGGTAAAGATCGTATCTTTCTTGACTGTTCTCATGGCCGTCGGGTTGGTGTTCGAGCCGGTTCCCGGCGCGACGCCGAAAACACCCGCCTCGGGATTGATCGCCCAGAGCCTGCCGTCGGCGCCGACGCGGATCCAGGAAATATCATCGCCGATGGTGTGGATCTTCCAGCCTTTCATGGTCGCCGGCGGCACCAGCATCGCCATGTTGGTTTTCCCGCAGGCGCTGGGAAACGCGCCGCAGATATAGTGAATTTCGCCGTCGGGGCTTTCCATGCCGACGATCAGCATATGCTCTGCGAGCCAGCCTTCTTTGTGACCGAGCTTGCTCGCGATTCTCAGGGCCAAGCACTTTTTCGCCAGCAACGCGTTGCCGCCGTAGCCCGAGCCAACGCTCCAGACGGTATTGTCCTGAGGGTAGTGGCAGATAAAGCGCCGCTCGATGTCGAGGTCGGCCTTACCGTGTAGGCAGCGCGTGAAGTCGTCGGAATCGCCGAGGTGGTCCAGGGCTATCTTCCCCATGCGCGTCATGATGCGCATGTTGAGCACGACGTAAATGCTGTCCGTGATTTGAATGCCGACCTTGCTGAACGGCGATCCCTGCGGCCCCATGAGAAAAGGAATCACGTACAATGTCCGCCCGCGCATCGAGCCGGAAAAGATTTTTGACAGCTTGTCGTAGGATTCGGCCGGAGCCATCCAATTGTTGGTGGGGCCAGCGTCTTCTTTTTCATCGCTGCAGACAAAAGTCAGATCCTCCGTGCGCGCCACGTCGTTGAGCGCGCTGCGGTGCAAATAACAACCCGGCAGCGCCTTTTGATTGAGCTCTATCAGATCGCCGCACTGGACTGCGGCCTGGGTCAGCCGCTCGCGCTCGCCTTCCGAACCGTCGCACCAGTGGACGTCATCGGGCTGGCACATCGCCGCCATGTCCTTAACCCACTTCTGAACGAACCCGTTTGTAGGAATAGTTCCCGATATATTACTCATGAGCAACCTTTTCTCCCTTTCCCAACATGTCGAGCTTCTTGCCCTACGTTTGGACTCTCTGCCTTTCGAAACAACTACCGAGAAATCTCTATGAAATCCAGGGGCATCTTGTAGATTAATCGGGACGCTCCGGCCTCAGTCTCTTCTTTCAAAGCTATCCAATGACGCGCGGAGATGTCAACATGAAGACGCGCGGACGGCGACGATGAGCGGCAACGACGGCAAGCTCCCCGCCGACACCGCGTTCTGCCCGCAGCGCAGCGTGATCACGTCCGCGCCGCGGGCAGCGTCGATGAAACTGGCGCAGAGAAACGCGCAGGCAATTAATATAACTCGCTGATTCATGCTCCCCTCCGGACGATCCTGACGGACTCTGCCTTGCCGCTCGTCTGTACGCGACCTTGCGGCCCCTTATATCGCGCTCAGCTCCTTCCGTCGAGGGGAAACTGTGATCGGGGCACGCGTGATAATCGTCGAACGCAAAAAAGAGGGGCGGCTGTTTTGCAGCCGCCCCTCTTTCAACCAGCAAAGTAATTTACGTTTCAGCCTTCGATCACTTTCTTCCACTTCGCCCGGATCTTTTCGCGCAGCTCGGGAGAGGATTCCGCCACCGGTGGGAAGTCTTTCATCCACTCGAACGGGCGGCAGGCGTCGATCACCGCGCGGGAGTTGAAGCCCTTCTTGCCCGGCTGAATGCGCGGGTCGAGCGGACCGCTCCAGCAGCGGCGCAGGATCTCGATGGACTCCACCGGATCGGAGCGGCTGGCCAAGGCCCAGAGCACATCGAAGGTGTTGGTCGGGTCAATATCCTCGTCGACGACGATCACGTAGCGGCCGAGGTACGCTCCGGCATGGACTTGCGACGCGGCAAGCATCGCCTGACGCGCGTGGCCCGGATAGCGCTGCTTAATCGAAATGATGTTGAACAAGCGACCGCCACCGGCCTCGTGACACCACACGCCTTTGACATCGGGAACGCCGGCCTTCTCGACCTGTTCCCAAATCAGCGCCGCTTTCACCATGCATTTGGCGATGGAATAGTCCGACGGCGGGCGACCCGGGCGGGCGCAGCAAAGAATCGGATCGTTTCGGTAGTAAATGTTTTCCACGCGGACCACCGGCTCCGGCCGGCTCGAGCTGGCATAATAACCGGTCCATTCCCCGAAGGGTCCTTCGGTCTTTCGGTCGGTCGGATCCATCCAGCCTTCGATGACGATCTCCGCGTTGGCTGCAAACGGCAGACCGGTGGATTTTCCTTCGATCACTTCGATGGGCGCGCCCTTCAGACCGCCCGCGTAGTCGAACTCCGACACGCCGTAGTCGATTTCGTTACCGGAGACCATGAACAGCACCGGGTCTTGGCCGACGGAGATGACGACCGGGCAAGGCTTGCCGCGCTCGAAATATTTCGCGCGCTGGATGCTGCCGTGCTTGCCCGGCGATATGTAAAGCCCCATGCTGTTTTTGTCGTGGACCATGCCGCGATACGCGCCGAAATTCACCCAACCTTCGTCCGGGTCACGCGTCGTCACCAGGCAGGCGGTGCCGATGAAGCGGCCGCCATCGAGCTCATGCATGAAGGGGACGGGGAACTTGAGCAGATCGACCTTGTCGCCGCTGTCCACGTTCTCAAGGATCGGACCCTTGGAAACGACTTTATGTTTGATCGGCTCATGGGTGACGAGCTTCTGGCGAAAAGCGCGCACCAAGTCCAGATTGGAAAGCTCCATCGGCAGACCTAAATTCAATGCCATCCGTTTGAACGAGGCGTTCTGTGCGAACAGGGCTCGGTAGCCTTTCGGGTAGCCCGGCACGTTGTCAAAAAGAACCGCCGGAACAACGCCGCTCTTAGACTCGCGTGATAGAATCTCCGCGAGGGTGCCCATTTCCAAGTTCCAATCTACGCCGTCGACTTTTTTCAGCTCGCCGAAGCTGTCGACGATCTCAAGCCAGTCGCGCAGATCGGTGTATTTCGGCGTCGTGCCGGACTTGATTTCGTCTTCGGTTAATTTTCTCGCCTCCAGGGCCGTCATGCTCAATTCTCCTTTCGTCTTTAGCGATGAGTTATTCTAGTCACCTAGCATCGATTCATCAACACCTTCCGTGTCATCGGCAGGTAATCCATTGCAACTCTTTGGGTCCAAGTGGAGATAAACCTTTTCTCCGGGGCTGATTGTGTTAAACGGGTGGGTATGCACCGCCAACAGGTCGTCTCCCACCGCGATTTTGCAGTGATAAGCGTCGCCCATGAAAATCGCCTCTTTGACCATTCCCTCGACGACATTGTCTAAGGATTGCGGTTTTTCTTTGTGCACCGGAATATTTTCCGGGCGAATCGAAATGACCGCCGCCTGGTCCCTTTTCAGGCCCGGTGCCGGTATGAAGCTTAGAATGCCTTTCTTCGTCTGCATCTTGGCAGGCCTGGAATCCCCATCCACCTCAAGCACTTTGCCCTCAATCAGATTGGTGAGTCCCAAAAAGGTCGCCGTGAACCTTCTCTTCGGACGACTGTAAAGCTGGTGCGGTGAGCCGATTTCAATGAGTTTTCCGCCGTGCATCACGGCGATCTGATCGGATATGGCCAGCGCCTCGGCTTGATCATGCGTTACAAAGATCGTCGTGATGCTGGTCCGTCTTTGCAGCGACTTGATTTCCGAGCGCATCGCCACGCGCAGTTTGGCGTCGAGGTTGCTCAAGGGTTCGTCGAGCAGCATGACCTTGGGCTCGTTCACCAGCGCGCGCGCAAAGGCGACCCGCTGCTGCTGGCCGCCGGAGAGCTTGGGCGCGGGCCGGTCTTCCAATCCGTCGAGGCCGACGATCTTCAGCACGTCCGTTACCCTCTGCCTGATCTCGGCCTTGGGCCGGCGCTGGATCGTCAACGGATAAGCGACGTTCTCCGCCACCGTCATGTGCGGCCAGATTGCGTAGGATTGGAAAACCATGCCGATGGGGCGCTTGTTGGTCGGCACGTAGACGCGCTCGCCGGAAGCGAAAACCGCATGGCTGTCGATGCTGATCCGGCCGCCGTCGGGCCTTTCGAGACCGGCGACGCAGCGCAGCGTCGTGGTCTTGCCGCAGCCGCTGGGCCCCAGGAAAGTATAGAGAGAACCCTCGGGAATGTTCAGCGAAACGCCCTTGAGGACGTGGACTCGTTCCTTGTCCTCGCCGAAATATTTTTCCAGGGCTTCGATCTGGACCATATCTCTTTTCTCTGCCATAAAACCTCCTGAAATACGCCGGCTGTGACCGATCGGGTCGCGACGAACTTGCGTAGCGCCTGGTTATTCGGCGATGCCGACTTTCGCGCCCAATTTGCGCGCTGTGAATGCCATGACAACCAGCAGCAGCACCATCAACACCCCAAGCGCGCAAACATAGGTGTATTGTCCGCCTTCCCATAAGTCAAATGCCATGATCGACAACACGGTGCTGTTATAGGAGTAGAGCAGAATCGAGGTCGAAAGTTCGCGCAACGCGATGATGCTGATGTAGATCCAGCCCGCGGTAAAGCCCGGCATCAAAAGCGGCAGGATGACTTTTCGAAAAGTCTGAAACCAGGTTCCGCCCGCGGTCAGCGACGCTTCTTCCAATTCTTTATTGATCTGGATCATCGACGCCGACGCCGCTCGAATGCCGTAGGGCATAAACTTGGTGATGTAGGCCAAAAGCAGCACCCAGATGGTACCGTAGATCGGAATCGGCAGCGTCAAATAGACCCAAATGAGGCTCACTCCCAAAACGATTCCCGGCATGGCAATGGGAATAAAGGTCATGTTGTCGAGCAGCGCCCGGCCGGGCAGCTTAGTCTTGACGGTTATCCAAGCGATGATCGAAGTGAGCAACATCACCAGCGTCGCCGAACCGACGGAGAGATAGAAGCTGTTTTTAAACGCCGTCATCGCGAGCGGATAATTCAGGATATAGTGATAATTGGCAAACGTCATCTTCTCCATGAGCTCCCGCGACGGCACGCCGTAATAGGGAATGAACGAAGACCAGAGCAGCACGAAGACCGGCAGAATCACCGCCAGGAAGAAGATCGCGAACGAAATTGCGAGGGTCAGATACTTCCAAGCGCCGAGATCGATCACTCGCGGGCGATAGCCCTTGCCGGTCACGGTGGCGTAGCGCTCTTCGCGCCGGGTGATCCGCCCGTAGATCAGCACCCCGGTCGTGCTGATCACGAGCAACGTCACCGCATAGGCGCCGGCCAAACCGAAGTCCGACGGGAATTGGTGGATCGCCAGAAAAATTTTCGTCGTGAAGACGGAAATCCTCGCCGGCACGCCGATCAACGCCGGCACCTCGAAGGCTTCGATGCCGCGAATGAAATTGATCAACAGCACGCTGAACATCGCCGGACGCATGAGCGGCAGCGTGATCCGCCAGAAAGTCGCAAAGGTGCTCGACCCCGCCGTCAGCGCCGCCTCTTCCAGCGAGGTGTCCATGTTGCGAAACGCTGCCGACATGAGCAGAAACACCAGCGGGTAGAGGTGGATCGCCTCGGCCCAGATCATGCCCCACATGGAATAGATATTGAGCGGCGCCGAGGCCAGTCCCAAAAGCTCCTTGATCGCAATGTTGATCAACCCGATCTTCGGGCTGAGCAGGAGAATCCAAGCAATGGTGCTGAGTATCCCGGGAATGATGAACGGGATCAGCGACATGACAACGAAGAGCTTTTTGAACGGCGTGTTGGTCCGTTCGCTGACCCAGGCCAAAAATGTCCCGATCAGAAAAGTTAACGTGCAGGTGCCGATGCCGTAGTAAATCGAGTTGAGAAGGAGAAAGTAAAATTCCTTATCGAAGTACGCCTTGACGTAGTTTTGAAGCGTGTAGGCCGCGCCCGGCTCGCCGATAGGCGCGCTGCGGATGCTGCCATAGAGCAGCATGACTAACGGCACCCCCGCCAGGTACAGGACAAAGAGTATTGCCCCTATCAGAATAAGGGCCTGGGAGTTGAACCTCCTCACCTGTTACCCTCGGACCTGGCCGACTAGTTATCGATGTTATGAGTGACTTGGTCCTGAACCATGGTCTTTTTGACTTCTTCTTCGATCTGCTCCCAAACCTGATTTTCATATTCCAAAAACCGCGGATCGCGCTTGAGGGAAAGATCGCGGGGACGCGGCAGGTCGATTTTAATCGTCTGCTTCACCCTGCCTGGGCGGGCGCCGAAGATAATGACGCGATCAGCCAAATAAATCGCCTCGTTGATCTGGTGTGTAATAAACAGCACGGTCTTCCGTGCCTCGCGCCAGATGCGCAGTAGTTCTGCCTGCATGATCTCGCGGGTCTGCGCGTCGAGGGAGGCAAAAGGCTCGTCCATGATCAAAATCTTCGGGTCCACGGTGAGTGCCCGAGCCAGGTTGCAGCGTTGTTGCATGCCGCCCGACAGCTCATGAGGATAGTGGTCTTCGAAGCCCTGCAAGCCGACCAGCTTGATAAAGGTCCGCGCCCGTTCCTGACCTTCGGCATTATCCAACCCCTGGCATTCCAGACCAAAGAGGACGTTTTTAAGCACGGTGCGCCACGGCATCAGGCAAGAATCCTGAAACACCATGCCGCGATCGGTCCCGGGCCCTGTTACTTGCTTACCATCGATATGGATCTTCCCCGCCGTCGGTTTGAGCAGGCCGTCGCAGAGATTGATGAATGTGGTCTTGCCGCAGCCGCTGGGTCCGACGATGGTAACGAACTCGCCGTCATCGACATGCAGGTTGATATTATCCAACGCCAGCAACCTGCCGCCGGTTCGCGGTTGATAGTATTCGTGCCGTAAACCGGTCGCCTGTAATTTGATCTGTGCCACAATGCCTCCTTGAGAAGGATTTTTTAGCGGCGACGCCGCAATTAAATTCTGGCTTTATAAATCCGCGCGTGCATAGCACTTATCATTTCTATTGTTTTTTTCAAGTATGAAAATCCGCTGATTGACAACCCGGTTTGGATCGGATAGGTTCGCGCTGATCATTTCTTGCATAAATTTTTTCATGCAACTCTAAACAGCCATGCCTCACGCGCTCCACCAGGTTAAAACGCGCGCTGCCGAAAACCTTTCCGCCCGCGTCCACAACCCAATCAAGAACCTTATCTTTTCCAACGAGGTCATGCCGGGCCAGAAGCTTCACCGTCAACATCTGAGCGAACGCCTGGGTGTGAGCCGCACTCCGGTACGCGAGGCGTTGACCCGGCTGGTACAGGAAGGGTATATTTCCTTTCTACCGAACGGGGTTTTACCTGCAAAGAAATTAGAATGCAAGAGGCCGGCGAGCTTTAGGATTTGCGCGAAGCGATGAAAGCTTTTGCGGTCGAAAGGGCGACGGCCCGTTCGACCCAAGCGGCACACGACCCATTGCGCCGCAAAATGGACTGCTACGGCGAAGACGCGCACAGACGCTGTAGGCGTGAGCGGCTGGTATATGATCAGGATGTTCACCTGCAAATCGCGCAACTGGCGGGCAACGGAACGCTGAAAAATTCCCTGCGCGACGTTTTCGAGCACATCGTCTTGAAAAAGAGAACCGACGGCCTGTACGATCCGGCGCGCGGCGCCGCCGCCCATCGAGAGCACCGGAAGCTTTTTGAAGCGATGGAGCGCCGGGATGTCGACGCGGAGGTGCGCATCATGCGCGCGCATACCCGGGAAGCCAAGAGCAACGAGGTCGCCGATCTCAGACGGCGCCAGGCGATCCGCGATCCGCGCGTTGCCGAGACCATCGACTAAGAAAGACAAACCGAAGAAGGAAAGGAAGAAAAAAATGGCAGCAGATTTAGTCATCAAAAACGGCTGGGTGGTGACGCCCAATGAAACCTTCAAAGGCGGCGTGGCGATTACGAACGAGAAAATCGCCGCCATCGGTTCCGACGACTCACTACCCCAGGGGAAAGAGGAGATCGACGTCAAAGGGAGACACATCCTGCCTGGAATCATCGACGGCCACGTTCATTTTCGCGAACCCGGCATGACCCATAAGGAAGATTTTCAGACGGGCTCCACCGCGGCGGTGTGCGGCGGCATCACCTCGGTCGTGGACATGCCCAATACCGTGCCGCCGACCGCGGACGCGGAACAGGTGAGAGTCAAGCAGCAGCTCGGCGAAGCGAGATCGTTGGTCGACTTCGGCGTCACGGGCGTGGTCGTGCAGACCAACACCAAAAACATTCTGCCCATGGCCGCCGCCGGCGCCATCGGTTTTAAGATCTTCTTCGGCGAGACCATCGGCAACCTGCCCTTCCCCGACGACGGTATGTGCGTGGAGGCGTTCGACTACATCGCTCAATCGAAGCTGCCGCTGGGCATCCACGCCGAAAACCGCCAGATCATGGCCTACTGCACCAACAAGCTCAAAACCGAAGGCAAGAACGACGCGCGCTATTGGGAAGCATCACGTCCGGATATTTGCGAGGCGGAGTCCGTGCACCACGCGCTGTTTTTCGCCGAGACCTTCGGCACTAAGCTGCATGTCTTCCATATGAGTTCCAAGCAGGCCGCTTTCATGGTGCGCGACGCCAAGGCGCGGGGACTGCGGGTTACGGCGGAAACCGGACCGCATTATCTGCTGCGCGAGCCCAACGACATGGACAATGTCGGCTCGCTGCTCAAGATGAACCCGCCGGTGCGCACCAAGGACCACGCCGACGTGCTCTGGCAGGGCCTGCGCGAGGGCTTCGTCGATACTATCGCCACCGACCACTCGCCGCACACGCTCGACGAAAAGGGCTCGGACCTCTACGGCAAGCTCACCAAGCCGGCGATTTGGGATTGCATCTCCGGTTTCTGCGGCGTTGAGACCGGCGTGCCGCTAATTTTGACCGAAGTGAACAAAGGGCGGCTGACGCTCAACCAATACGTCAAAGTCGCCTGCGAGAATCCGGCGCGGGTATGGCAAGTCTTTCCGAAAAAAGGCGCGATCCGGCTCGGCTCCGACGGCGACATCACAGTCATCGACATGGATAAGCAAGGCACGATCGACGTCAACCAACTGCATAGCAAGAACAAGCCCTCGCCCTGGCATGGCTGGAAAGTCAAAGGCATGCCGGTGCTGACCGTCGTGCGCGGCCACGTGCAGATGCGCGACGGCGAGCCTTGCGGCAACGCGATCGGCAGGATGCTCAAACCGATCATCTAGAGTAACGAGTCCTGAGTCCTGAGGTAATTGACTCAGCACTCGTTACTCAGGACTCAGGACTTTCCGATGAAACGCACCGAACCCTTTGAATTCTACCAACCCGCTTCGCTTCAGGAGGCGGGCCGGCTAATGCGTGAGAACGGCCCCGGCGGCCGTTTTCTCGCCGGCGGGACCGACCTGGTCATCGCCATGAAGGAAAAAGGCTTGGTGCCGAAATATATCGTCGACCTCAAACGGATTGCCGGTCTCTCCGGCATCCGTGAGAAAGGCGACGGCAGCATTGCAATCGGCGCGCTGACAACCATGCGCGAGATCGAGACCTCGTCGCTCATCACAAAAAAATATCCCTTTCTGTCCCAGAGCGCCGCTGAAGTTGGCTCGATTCAGATCAGAAACCGCGCCACCGTCGGCGGCAACATGGCCAACGCGACGCCGTCGGCCGACGTTGCGCCGAGCCTCATCGCGCTGAACGCCACGGCAGAGATCACCGGCGCGAACGGCGATCGCACCGTTGCTTTGGAGGAATTCTTTCGCGGTCCGGGCCAGACCGTCATGGGCACCGACGAGATTCTGACCGAAATTACGATACCCAAAATCGGGCCGCGGCTCGTCGGCGAATATATAAAATTCTCGCCGCGCGAGATGATGGACCTCGCTTACGTCGGCGTCGCCGTCGCCTACAATCTCGGCGACTTAGACAAGAAATGTGACGGTGTGCGGATCGTCCTCGGCGCCGTGGCGCCGACGCCGATCCGCGCCAAGCGCGCGGAAGCCGCCCTCGAAGGGCAGGTTCTGACTGACGCGCTGGCGGAAAAAGTCGGCCGCATCGCGGCGGAAGAAGCAAAACCGATCAGCGATGTCCGTTCCTCGGCGGATTATCGCCGCGCCATGGTCGGCGCCATGACCAAGCGCGCCCTGCTCAACGCCGCCGTCGGCCCGGCGCAGTCGTGGTTGGAACGGCGCGAGAAAAGATACTGATAACATCCTGTCAATGCAAAATGCAGATTGAAAAATGCAAAACGACTGCAAAAAACAATCATCGGTTTTGACTTTTGCATTCTGCAATTTGCATTTTGTATTAGATCGAGAGACAGCATCGGAGCCAAACGATGAAAATTAACGTTCAATTCACCCTGAACGGTAAACCCGTCACCCGAGAAGTTCCGACGCATCGTCTCTTGCTCGACCTGCTGCGCGACGAGATCGGCGTCACCGGCACCAAGGAAGGCTGTGGGACCGGCGACTGCGGCGCCTGCACCGTTATCATGAACGGCAAGCCGGTGAACTCCTGCCTGGTGCTTTCCGGCGAGCTGGATGGCGCGGAGATCGTGACCATCGAAGGGCTCAAGATCGGCCCCGAGCTGCATCCGATTCAGAAGACGTTTTTGCAGGACGGCGGCGCGCAGTGCGGCTACTGCACGCCGGGCATGTTGATGATGTCGAAGGCGCTGCTCGACGAAAATCCAAACCCGAGCGAAGAAGAGATTCGTTTTGCGCTGGCCGGCAACCTGTGCCGCTGCACCGGCTATGCCAAGATCGTCCAGGCGGTCCAAGACGCCGCGGCGATCTTAAGAAACAGATAAAGAGGTTCAAAACGTTCAAGTCGTTCAATCGCTTCGCTCCGTTCAAACCGTTGAACCCTTCAAACGGTTTTCAATACGCGTCCCCCGCGACGAAACGGCTTGAACGTTTTGAACGATTTGAACGGCTTGAACCATCCTTGGGGAGTTAAAGATGTCTGAACTGACAGTCGTCGGCAAACCGATCCAGCGTATCGACGCGGAAGAAAAAATCACCGGCCAGGCGGTTTACGGCTACGATCTTGTCCTACCCAACATGCTCTACGGCAAAACACTGTTCAGCCCGAAAGCCCACGCCAAGATCAAACGGATCAACACGGCGAGGGCTAAAGCTTATCCCGGCGTCGTCGCCGTCGTCACCGCCGAAGACGCGCCGTGGACCCACGGCGAGTCTGTCAAGGACAAACCTTTTCTGGCCCAGGGCAAAGTGCGCTGCATCGGCGAGCCGGTGGCCGCGGTCGCCGCCGAGGATGAAGACACGGCCGAGGCCGCAGTGAAGCTCATCGAGGTCGAGTACGAAGATCTGCCCGTCTACACCGATCCGGAACAAGCCTGCAAGCCGGGCTGCGTGGAGATCCACGAGGACTTCGACAGATACCGCAAGGCCGACTTCATCGTGAAGGGCGCGGCGCCGAACGTAGCCGAGCATTTCAAGCTGCGCACCGGCGACGTGGTTATTGGCTTCAAGCAGTCCGACGTGATTGTCGAGGAGCGCTACTTCGTGCCGGTCATCCAGCATGCCGCCATGGAGCCGCATTCGGCCCACGCGCAGTTTGACAAGGAATCTGGGCGGCTGACGATCTGGGTCGCCAACGACGCGCCGTTTCGCGCGCTCCATGAGATCAGCGAAGCGCTGGGCATGCCGAAGGAAAAAATCCGCTTCATCAATCCGTTCCAGGGCGGGGGCTTCGGCTCGAAAGGCGGGCTCAAAGTAGAGCCGATCGCCGTGGCGCTCGCGTTCAAAACCAACGGCCGGCCGGTGCGCGTAAAATTCACCCGCGAGGAAACCTTCATTTCGACGCTGACGCGCCACGAAGCGGTGGTCTATGCCAAGACCGGCGTGAAAAAAGACGGCACGCTGATGGCGCGAGAGATGACAATTTACTGGGGCGCCGGCGCCTACGCGGAGAAAAGCCCGACGGTCTGCATTCGTGGCAGTCTGCCCGCGCCGGGTCCCTATCGCATTCCGCATGTCAAAGTGGACGGCTACGCGGTCTATACCAACAAGCCCGTCGCCGGTTCCTATCGCGGCTACGGTATTCCCCAGGGCGCCTGGGCCGGCGAGCAACAGATGGATGAGATTGCCAAGCGCCTTGGCATGGACCCCATCGCCATTCGCATGAAAAATATGTTCGTCGAGGGCGACATCTCGTACTGGGGCGAGCAGCTCCACGCCGTCGGCTTGAAAGAGACGCTCATCAAAGCGACCGAGGCGATCGACTGGGGCAAGCCGAAGAAAGCGGCCAAGCCCGGCGTTAAGATCGGCAAAGGCTTCGCCTGCATTCAAAAGCCGACGCGCTCGCCGACGACATCGGCCGCGGGCGTGCTGGTGAACGCCAAGGGTGAAGTCATCGTGCTCGCCGGCACGGTGGAGATCGGCCAGGGCTGCAGCACGATTCTCTCGCAGGTCGCCGCCGAAGAGCTAAAAGTGCCGATTGAAAAAGTTCGCATGCACCCACTGGACACCGACGTGATCCCCTTCGACGCCTCGACCACCTCGAGCCGGAGCACCTATCACATGGGCAACGCGGTGCGCCGCGCGTCGATCCACGCGCGCGAGCAGATCATGGAAGCGGCCGGCCCGATGTTGGAGACCAAGGTGCAGGATCTCGGCTACGCCAACGGCAAAGTCTTTTTGCAAGACCAGCCCCAGCAGGCATTGCCCATCGGCGAAGTGGTGCGGCGCAAGCTCGGCATCCACGGCGAGGTGCGCGGCGATGGTTCCTACACCTACGAGATCGGCAAAGATTTGGATCTCGAAACCGGCCACAGCGACCACGCCTCGGCGTTTTACATGTACGCGACCCAGGCCGCCGAGGTCGAGGTGGACGAAGAGAGCGGCCGCGTCCGCGTCTTGCGCATGTCAGCGGCCCATGATGTAGGCAAGGCGATTAATCCTTTGAATTGCGCGGCGCAAATCGAAGGCGGCGTCGTGATGGGCATCGGCTCGGCTCTGCATGAAGAATTGGTCATCGACAACACCGGCAAGGTGCGCAACCCTTCCTTTCTCGATTATCATCTGGTTACGTCCCTCGACATGCCCGAGCTAATTCCGATCGTCGTCGAGTGCCCCGAACCTGAAGGCCCCTACGGCGCCAAAGGTTTAGGCGAGCCCGGCCTAGCGCCGACACCAGCTGCGATTGGCAATGCGGTGACTGACGCCGTCGGAGTCCGGGTTTATGACCTGCCACTCAAACCGGAAAATGTCTTTTGGGCGCTGCAGAAGAAGAAAAAAGACGCCGCGTAGCTCACCAATCTCGTATTGCCGCTATTTTTCGTCTAAAATTCAAAACCACCGGTCAAGCGGTCAACGCTCGGTCGGTGAGCGTGCGTCGAGCGGAGGTAAAGTAATGAACGTTGGCAAGACTTTCTTCATCGCCATCGGCGCATCCGTAATGACGGTTTTCGCCTCGCCGCCGCCCACTGCCTTCGCCGCGGAGCCCGCGCCGAGGACGATCAAAACCGTTCCCGGCATGCCTCTGGCCGGAGATCCCAACAATCTCTATAGCGAGACCCGGCCCGAAAAGCTTAGCCCGACGGTCGCGAAGCATTTGTCGCGCGTCTACGTGCCCGCGCGAAAATCCCACGACGTTGCAGTGATCGATCCGGCAACCTTCAAAGTCATCGATCGTTATCCGGTCGGTCGCAATCCGCAGCATGTGGTGCCGTCGTGGGATTTAAAAACGCTCTGGGTGAACAACAACGCCGAGCACCGCACCGATGGCAGCGTCACGCCCATCAATCCGCTGACCGGAAAACCCGGGACGCCGATTCCCGTCGACGATCCCTATAACATGTATTTCACGCCCGACGGCAGCGCCGCCATCATCGTCGCCGAAGCACATAAGCGGCTCGACTTCCGCGATCCGCACAGCATGGCACTCAAATATTCCATCGCGACGCCCAAGTGCGGCGGCATCAATCATGCCGACTTTGCCATCGACGGCCGCTTCGCGATCTTCACGTGCGAATTCACCGGTACGCTCGCAAAAATCGATCTCGTCGAGCGCAAGGTCGTCGGCTATCTCAAGCCCTCCAAGAGGAAAATGCCCCAGGACGTGCGCGTTTCGCCGGACGGCAAAGTTTTCTACATTGCCGATATGAAGGCCAACGGTGTGTTCTTGGTTGACGGCGATAAGTTCACCGAAGTCGGCTTCGTTGCGACGGGCTTTGGCACGCATGGACTCTACCCCAGTCGCGACGGTACGCAGCTCTACATCGCGAACCGGGGCTCGAACAAAGTTTTCAACAAGTCAGGCGGAAAAGGCAGCATCTCGGTCCTGGATTTTTCCACGCGCAAGGTCGTCAAGACCTGGCCGATTCCCGGCGGCGGCAGCCCCGACATGGGCAACGTCAGTATCGACGGAAAAACGCTATGGCTTTCCGGCCGCTTCGACAACGTCGTCTACGCCGTCGATACGACATCGGGCGGCGTCAAAAGCATCCCGGTTAAGACCGAGCCCCACGGCCTCACCGTCTGGCCGCAGCCGGGGCGCTACTCGCTGGGGCATACGGGCAACTTGCGCTGAGCGGATTAGCTACAGCCCACGTTTTGCGAGATAAACCCGGAGGTTCGGCCGCGCCTGGGATGCTTTGAAACAGTTGTTGCTAATTCTTGATCAGTGCCGCGCATGTGATTTATCAAGTATCAAAACATGAACAACACGTATCTTCCTACGTTCGGCGATTTGGTAAGCGCGGGACGGTTTCTGGTTAATCTACCCAGAGTACTGCGTCATCCCATCACTTCAAAGGAAGCTCACGCGACGCTTCGTGATCAATTGCAGAATCGTGAAGCCAATTTCCTGACGCATGCCAGGGATGCGATTTATCAGAATCATGCGAGCCCTTATTGGCGGCTCCTCAACGTTGCCGGGTGCGAGTACGGCGATCTGGAGCGACTGGTCCGCAAAGAGGGACTGGAAGGTGCCCTGCATTTTCTCTATCGGCAAGGCATTTACCTCACGGTCGAGGAGTCTAAAGGTCGGAGGGCGGTGGTAAGGGGCAGCACCACTTTCGAAATCGCACCCGCGGCTCTCAGTAACCCCAGACTGATATCGGACCTGGTCGGCCAAACCAGCAGTAGCCGCGGGAACTCTACGCTGGTGCCCATCGAGTTTGCATCAGTTCGACGCCAAACAACGGATCTCTTTATCGATCTACAGGCCCGCGGAGGCCTGAACTGGCTTCATGCAATCTGGTTGATGCCGGGTGGCGGCGCGCTGGTCCGAATGCTCCGGTACACGTTCTGCGGTGCGGCGCCGGACCGATGGTTTTCCCTGGCCGATTCAAAGTCGTCCGGCGTGCATCGTCGATATCTCTGGAGCAGCCGCGTTCTCCGCTGGGCGAGCTTTATGGCTGGATTTCCGTTACCGCGACCGAAGTACGTTGGACTGCAGAACCCGCTACCGATCGCGCGATGGATGGAAAACGTGTTGATGAGCGGTAGAACTCCTCATCTTCATTCTTACCCGAGCTGCATCGTTCGTATATGCCAGACTGCGTTCGACCACGGCATCAATTTGCGCGGCGCACAGTTTACAATGGGTGGCGAGCCTACCACGGCTGCCCGTCTCGCGGTTGTTGAGGCGGTGGGCGCACGAGCATCGATCCGTTATGCGACCACCGAAGCCAGCATTCTAGGCCTAGGTTGCATTGCCCCGGAAGCACCCGATGACGTCCATTTTCTTCATGACCGCTGTGCCGTAATTCAGCCGGGCAATGAATCACCACGGGGCATTCCTGCCGAAGCACTTCTGGTGACTTCGATCCTGCCTAGATCTCGGTCAATTTTGCTGAACGTTTCTCTCGGCGATCAGGCGACCGTAATACAGCGGCATTGCGGCTGCGCGATGGAAGCGTTGGGCTGGACCACCCATCTTCATACGATCCGTAGCTTCGAGAAGCTCACCGCCGGCGGTGTGACTTTTCTCGATACCGATCTGATTCACGTGCTGGAAGAGATACTGCCGGTGCGTTTCGGCGGCGGTCCTACCGATTATCAACTCCTCGACGAAGAAAGCCCTGACGGCAAACCAAGAGTTCGCCTCCTCGTCCATCCCCGTCTCGGACCTATGGATCCGGCGCAGGTGAGACAAACCTTCCTCGACGCGATCGGCGCGGGCTCGGGAGTCGAACGGGTCATGATGCTGGTCTGGCGCGACGCCGGGCTGCCGAGCATCGTGCGGGAGGCGCCGAGAGTCACCAGCGGAGGAAAAATTTTGCACGTCCACCTGGATCGTTCAAACCGGCTCGCGGTTAATAACGCTGATTGACAGGGAGCGCCTGCCTTCGATAAAAGGCTCTTTATTCATCGCAGTCGACAGCATCTCTGAAAATCGTTTTCATCGGAGGGAAAATGGCCGGTGAATTGACACTGGATGATTTGTCCAAAATGGCGGCGCGGGCGGGCCTGAAGCTGGCAGAGGATGAATTGCAGAAGTTGCTGCCGGGAGTCAATCGCGCGCTGAGGCAAGTCGCGGAATTGCGGGAACTCATCGCGGATGGCACGGAGCCGGCGAGCGCGTTCAGCGCGCTGAAAGTAGAGAGGGTCTAGCAGCCATGACCGCCGACGATCTCAGCTATCTCAACATCTCCGAAGCTGCCGCCGGTCTACGGCGCAAGGAATTTTCACCGCTGGAGTTGACCAAGGCTTGTCTCGCAAGGATTGGAGCCATCGACGGCAAACTGCATAGCTTTATTACCTTGACGGCCGAACACGCGTTGCGGCAAGCCGAGCAAGCGGAGAAGGGGCTGCATTCCGGCAACGATCGCGGGCCGCTGCACGGCATTCCGATCGCGCTCAAAGATCTCTACATGACCAAAGGCATTCGCACGACCTGCCACTCCGCCGTGCTGGAGAATTGGACACCTGATCACGACGCAACTACCGTGGCGAAGCTCCAGGAAGCGGGCACGATCCTGCTCGGGAAACTCGGCATGCACGAGTTCGCTTTCGGCGGGCCGTCGATGGACGCGCCCTTCCCTGCCGTGCGCAATCCGTGGAACACCGCCCATATCCCGGGCGGCTCGAGCAGCGGCTCCGGCGCGGCGCTTGCTGCCGGTCTCTGTTACGGCGCGCTTGGCTCCGACACCGGCGGTTCCGTTCGCACACCGTCATCGCATTGCGGCATCGTCGGCATCAAACCAACCTATGGCCGCGTCAGCCGCTTCGGCGTGGTTCCGCTCAGTTGGTCCTTGGATCACGCCGGGCCGATGGCGCGCGGCGTCGAAGACTGCGCCATCTTGTTACAAGCCATCGCCGGCTACGACGCCAAAGATCCCGCGTCGGCCAACGTCGCAGTGCCAGACTTTCGCGCCGGATTACGAGATGGAATCAAAGGACTACGCGTCGGCGTGCCGCGCGTTCACTGGTTCGATGAAAACAAAGGAACCGATCCGGAAACCGAGGCGGTCTTTGACAACGCACTGAAGACTCTGGAAAGCCTCGGCGCCGTCATCGTCGAAATCGACGGCAAAGCTTTTTCAATCGCCCGCAAGGCGAATCAAACTGTCTTGGTTTGCGAAGCGTACGCCTATCACGAGCAAACTCTCCAGACTACGCCGATGAAGTTCGGCAGCTCGGTCAGAAGGAGGATGCTCGAAGGAGCTTTTTTAAGCGCGGCGGACTACATCACCGCGCAGCGCGCCAGATCCGTATTAAGCGATCAAATTCGCGCGAATTTCTCCCGCGTTGATGTCTTCGCCGTGCCGGGCGCCGCTCGTCCGCCGGAAGCCTTCGAAAGCATGGATCCCAACGAACAAAATCTCCGCCCGAATTTCACCAATCCGTTCAACCTGACCGGCCTGCCGGCGATCTCCGTGCCCTGCGGCTTCACGCCGGGAAATCTGCCGGCGGGACTTCAGATCGTCGCGCCGCCTTTCGAAGAGGCGACCTGCTTCCGCATCGCCTACGCCTACGAGCAGGCGACGGAGTGGCGTAGCAAACGGCCGGTTTTCTGAAAGCCTGTAGGATGGGTGGAGGCGCCGTGCGCCGATACCCATCGATGGGCTTAAGCCGACTCAGCGTACTCGATTCGGGGCCGGATAATTCGTGATTTCGGAGAGGCAAGTTTCTTGAGGCGAATGAAAACGATTTTATCGCCCGCTGACATTCTCTGTCGTGCCAGCTTGACATTAGCGGCATAGAGTTCTCTGTCGTATTCAGGTAGAAATACCATGGTCGACCGGCTGGGAATCTTGTTGAGGATCTCGGGGTGCTCAATCATGTACTTGTCAAACTCCACTCCAAGAGCGAGATTTTTGTAAGCCAGCTCTTTGCGTTTCATCTTAAGATTCCTTCATATACGTTTCGACGTAACGCTCCCAATTTGTCACGAGGTCGGCAAAAGCTATGTGCAGGGCCTCATTGAAATCCTTCGCAACCATTCGAATTTTATCTGTTGTGCCGTGACGGTGCAATACGTCCAAGTGGGCGAATCCGTGGTGAGTATCATAACGAGCCACCGGGCTCCAGTCATCCGCTAATAGAATTTCCAGTTGGACCATGAATCTCGTCACGCGCCCTTTGTCGGTAACTACAGTAACTCGCAATTGGGTCTGTTGGTCAATGACCCGAAAGAATTCTTTGCGGCCCATTATTTCACGTTAAAAGCTGGTGGCGAGGCCCAATTCGGCAACTTTTCGAAAATCATCGTTTCCCAAACACCCGAAAATACATCTCCGCCAAAGCAGGCTCCATGGTTCGCGCCGCTTCCAATTCGCGCTGAATAGACGGATCGAGCCGCGCGCGGGCTTGCTGTGCCAGTCGAAGGACTTCCTGCTCATCGACCTTCGTCAAACGGCCACCTTCCACGATGACTTCGCCGTTGACGATGACGGTATCGACGCCGCTGCCATTCTCGCAGAAGACCAATTGGCCCATGACGTCGTTGAGCGGCGTGAAGGCCGGAGTATCGCGCCGAAGGAGAACCAAATCCGCGAGCTTGCCGGGCTCGAGCACGCCGGCGTCGAGTCCGAACGCGCGGGCGCCGTTGCGCGTTGCCATGCTAAGCGCCTGAACGGGCGTCACCCACTGGTTGAAGTCACTGCCCGCCTGGTTGTGTATCAACGCCACGAAGCGCAACGCGTCGAACATGTTCTGCCCGTCGTTGGACGCCGAGCCGTCGGTGCCCAATGCCACATTCACACCGGCGGCAAGAAATTGCTTCACCGGCGCGAGGCCGCTGCCGATGCGCAGATTGCTCGCCGGATTGTGCACCGGCGTCGCGCCGCTCTTGGCGAACAGCTCTATGTCCGCCGGTTCGATCCAGATCGAGTGGGCCAGAGAAAGATTCGGTCTCAGAACGCCGATGGAGGCCAGCTGCTGCAGCAACGAGGTTCCGTAAAGCTGTTTGCCCATGACCGCCTGCGCCTTGGTCTCGGCGAGATGGATATGAATCGGCAGGTTTTTCTTTTGCGCCAGCTCGGCCGCGCCGGTCAACAATTCGTCGGTGCAGCGCTGGACCGCCGAGGGTCCGGGGCAACACACCGTAAGCTTCTCCGGATGGTGAAAAGTGTCGATAAAAGCCTCGCACTCGTCGAGCCATGCCTGCGTTGCCTTGGCTTCGCTCGCGCTCATACGCTTGACCTCATCGGAAAGTTTGGAAGCCGGCTCTCCGAGCGGAATCGTCTCCTCATAGTTCTTGTCCGAGAGCGTCAACGCAACCACGTGGCGCAGTCCGAGATCGCGCATGGCGAGAACCGCTGCTCCCGCGCCCATGAAGGGGCAGGCCTGATTGCCGAAGAAATGATCGAGCACCGTCGTCGCGCCGGCTTTCAGCATCTCCAAGCCGCCGAGCAGCGCGCTGGCGTAAAAATCTTCATCGCGCATGTCGCGCAGCGATGCCCGATAATACGTGCGCCATATTTCCAGAGGCTTGCTCGGCATCATGCCGCGCACGAGATTGGCCGGCGAGTGGCAGTGCGCATTCACCATACCGGGCATGGCGATCAGCCGGCCGGCCTCGATCGTCCGGTCAAACGGTCCGGGGGGCGTCCATTCAACCGGGCCGACGTAAGAAAGCCGAGAGCCGTCGATGACGACCGAACCGTTGTCGATCACGTCGTTCTGTTCGTTCATCGTGACGACGACGGCGTTGCGGATGAGTGTTTTCATCGCGGCCTCACACACAAGTAAACGGGGACAGACAACTTTTTGCGGGACTGGCTGCTTTTGTATTTCAAAAAGCTGCCGGTCCCCCTGTCTCCGAAAAAGTAGCCAGTCCCTTAATCCTAACGGCTTGAACGACTTGAACGCTTTGAACTTCTTGAACCTGCATCGCGCAAACGGTCTTACACGAAGCCCATTTTTCGTCCCCAATTCTCCGCGTCCTTGAGAAAATCGACGATTTGTTCGCTGGCGTTCGCGCTGAAGTAACTCTTGCTGAGACCGGTGTCCAAGACATCGTCCCAGTTGGCGAGCACGTGCAGAACGATATCGTTCTTGGCGAGATTGTCGCGCCCTTCGTGCTGGTTCAGCCGGTCGGAAGCATAGTCGAAAACGCACAGGCAGTGGGTCATCTTGGCGCCCGCGCCGCGGATGCCGATATTGAAGCGCAGCTTGCTCAGGCCGTCGGTGATCAAGTCCTCGACCAATAGAACTCGTTTCCCAGCTTCGAGGATACCCTCGATCTGTTTCGTGCCACCATAGCCTTTCGGCTGTTTGCGAACATAGATCATCGGCTTCTTGATGATGTGCGACACGAATGAAGCGTAAGGGATCCCCGCGGTTTCCCCACCGGCGACGACGTCGATGTTTGCCGCGCCAATATCGGTTTCCGCCACCTTTGCGAGCGCGGTGACGATATAATCGCGCTCCGCCGGAAACGACAGGAGCTTGCGGCAATCGATGTAGACTGGTGAGATGCGTCCCGAGACGAAGACGAACGGTTTGTCCTTGTAAACCTGAATCGACTCGGTGGAAAGCAGCATCTCGGCAACTTTTCTCGATACGTCGCTCATGAGGAAGCACCTCTCTCGATATTTGGTTTGAGTCTCACATAACATAGCCCGGCTGCGTTGCCAATATTGCGTCAGGGGTCAGAGGTTTTCCTGCGGCAAGCTGAACTGATAGAATGAAGCCCGATGACGATGACCCCAACTGCATTGCCCCGGGCCAGCATCAACCAGCGCCGCCTGATGCGCGATTTGAACGCCGTCGGGCGCATCGGCATCGGCGACCACGGCGCGGTGACCCGGTTGGTGTTCTCGATCAAGGAGCTGCGCAGCCGCCAGTTGCTGATTCACCTTATGCGCCAGGCGGGGCTCAAGATCCACATCGATGCCATCGGCAACATCTTCGGCCGGCTCAATGGCCATGACCCCAAAGCGCCCGCAGTCCTAGCGGGCTCCCACCTGGACACGGTAATCCACGGCGGCAAGTACGATGGGCCGGTGGGCGTGATCGGCGCGCTGGAAGCGGTGCGGACCATCCGCGAAAACCAGATTCCGCTTCGTTCGCCCGTCGAAGTGGTCTGCTTCATCGGCGAAGAATCGAGCCGTTTCGGCTTCTCGACCCTGGGCAGCAGCCTCGTCGCCGGAGAAGTGCATGCTAAAGACTTGGCCAACGCCGTCGATCAACAGGGAACCAAACTAGAATACGTGCTCAACAGTTTGGGCATTACGCGGCGCAACCTGACTTCGTTGAAGCGCGCCCCGAAGAGTCTGAAGGCGTATCTAGAGCTCCACATCGAACAGGGGCCGATTCTGGAAGCAAAGAAAAAACAGATCGGCCTGGTGACCTCCATTGCCGCGCCGAGCCGTTTCAAAGTGGTCTTCAGCGGCCGAGCGGATCACTCCGGCACGACGCCGATGGAAATGCGCAAGGACGCCCTCGTCGCCTCCGCCCAATTGATCGAATACGTCGAGAAAGTTTGCCGTAGATTTTCTTCGATAGAAAAAGGGCGGGTGGTCGGCACCGTCGGCGCGATGAAGATCGAGCCGGGGGTGATCAACGCCGTACCGGGCAAGACCGATTTATCGATTGATATTCGCAGCACCACGGCCCAGTCGAAGGACCGCGTGGCGCGCATGGTAAAACGACGCGCCCAGGAGATCGCCAGCAGGCGCGGTATCGGCGTCGAGATCTTGCCCATTCGAGAAGAGAATCCGGTCCCTCTCGACAAACGGCTCTTGCGCGTGACCCAAGCGATCTGCGATCAGAAAGGCATCGAGTACGAGATCATGCCTTCGGGCGCGGGCCACGATGCCATGCAGATGGCCAAGATTACTCCCGCGGGCATGATCTTTATTCCGAGCCTGCGCGGCATCAGCCACAATCCCCTCGAATGGACCGACCCGGAGGATATCGGTCTCGGTGCCCAGTTGTTGATGGAAACCATTATTCGAGTCGCCAATGAATAGCGTAAATGGACAAAAGACTCGGGATACCTCCCGCAAAGGCGCAAAGACGCGAAGTTAAGAAATCCGGAATTTAAATTCTCCCTCCTTTGCGCCTTAGCGCCTTTGCGGGAAAAAATCTTTGACGCTATCTGGGTTGGAGCGACAATGGCCAAACCAAAGAACAAATCGAAGAAGCAACGTATCTTGAACGCCGCTCAGGTCAAAGTGATCTTCGAGCGGTTTGCTCGCGAGATGGCGAAACAATACGGCAGCCTAGACCAGGTCGTTTTCATCGGCGTCAGGACCCGCGGCCCCTATGTCGCCAAGCGGCTGGCTGAGATCATCAAGAAGCGCCACGGCAACGAGATTCCGGTTGGCGAGATGGATATCACTTTATATCGTGACGACTTGAACGCGCTCCTGCCGGGCGGCACCATCGACCATACCCGCATTCCCTTCGACATCGCCAACAAGAGCGTAGTGCTCTTCGATGATGTTCTCCACACGGGGCGCACGGTGCGCGCCGCCGTCGATCATTTAATCGATCTCGGCCGCCCGCGCATGATCCATCTGGCGGTAATGATCGATCGCGGCGGGCGGGAGCTGCCGGTCGCGGCGAACTATGTCGGCAAAACGATCAAGCTCGCGGCCGGGGGCCAGGTTCACGTCAGGCTCAAAGAGGTGGATCGAACCGACGAAGTCGTCGTCGAGACCTGACCTCGAGCTAAAATTGAAAGGGAAGCGAAAAGCTATTAAGCTAACGGCAAATTTGATTTGATGCCCGCATAGGGGACACTATGAAAATACCATGCGCCATTTATCGCGGCGGCACGAGCAAGCCGATCTTTTTCCTTGAGAACGACCTACCCAAGGATCCTGAGAAGCGCGACAAAATCGTGCTCGAAGCCTTCGGCACACCGGATGTGCGCCAGATCGACGGCCTGGGCGGCGCCGACCCGCTCACCAGCAAGGTCGCCTATATCGGGGCCCCCGCGGTTCCCGGCACCGACATCAACTACACTTTCGGTTACGTCGGCATCGCCAACCCGGTGATCGACTACACCGGCAACTGCGGCAACACCTCCGCCGCGGTCGGACCCTTCGCCCTGCTGCGCGACTTGATCAAACCCGTGGAACCCGTCACCAAGGTGCGCATTTACAACACCAACACCAAGAAAATCATCCTGGCCGAGTTTGAAGTTCGCGATGGCCAATTCGTCAGCGAGGGAGACTTCCGCATCGACGGCGCGCCGGGCGCCGGTTCGAAGATTCTCCTCGACTTCATCGGCTCCGGAGGCTCCGTCACCGGCAAACTTCTGCCGACCGGCAAAGTGAGAGAAGTAGTGGAGTTCCCCACGCTCGGCACTTTGGAAGTATCGATGGTGGATGCCGCTAATCCATTCGTCTTCGTGCGCGCCAAGGATCTGGGCCTGCGCGGCAATGAAAACATGGATGAGTTCGGCAACAACGAAGAGACGCTAAAGAAGTGCGAAGAGATCCGCTCCGTCGTCGCCGAGATCATGGGCATCGCCAAGGCCGGCGAAGCCACACAAAAAAGCCCCGGCGTTCCCAAGATCGCCGTCGTCGCGGCTCCCGCAAGCTACGACACGCCCAAGGGCAAAGTCGAAGCCTCGCAAGTCGATGTCGTCGCGCGCATGACGGCGCTGCAAAAACTGCACAAGGCTTACGCCGTCACCGGCGCGGTCTGCCTCGGCGCGGCGGCAAAGATCGCAGGGACCATCGTCAACGAGATCTATACGAAAGCTCAGCCGCAAAATTCGGCGGCGGTGCGCATCGGCCACGCCTCCGGCAAATTGCAAGTCGAGATCGAAATCGAAGAACAAAACGGCCAGCTCGAATTAACCAAGGCCGCCCTCGCCCGCACGGCAAGGCTTTTGATGGACGGCAACGTTTACGTGCGCTAGACGACATCCGACTGCGCAGTGATACTCTTGTAGCAGTCTCTTGACAGAACCGGGCCCTCGTGGTGAGTTGCCGCCGCGGGGGCTTTTTCATTCTTAAAGACCATGAGGTTACTATGCGACTCACAGGTTTGCTCGTAATTTCGGCTTTTCTATTGGCATTCACCGGCGGCACCTCGGCCAAAGACGTGGTCATCGTCACCTCGTTTCCCAAGGAGCTGTTCAAGACCTACAAGAAAGCCTTCGAGTTAAAAAACCCTGGAATCACCGTGCCGAATACGCGACGGTGCAGCGCTCGGCGTTCATCGCGCGCAGGCTGCAAGGAAGCAAAGTGGCGCTCGCTTGGCTGACAATAGCGATCATTCTCGGCGTGAGCCTCCTGCCCCACATCGGCATCCTGATTCTTTCGTTCTCGAAAGTCTGGAGTTTCACGCTGCTGCCGACGATGTACACTTTGAGCAATTACGACGAGATTCTCTTCCGGGTGCCGCACTTCGTTCTGAACACGCTGCTCTATACGCTGCTCGCGGCCGCGCTCGATATCGTGCTGGGCGCGGCGATCGCATACGTGCTTTTGCGCAGCCGAGTGGCGGGCAAAAACCTCCTCGACGCCATCGCCACTATGCCGCTGGCGATTCCGGGAGTCGTTTTGGCGGTCGGCTACTTACGCGTCTTCCACGGCTGGGATTTCCCCGGCGCCGGCGGGCCGCTGACTTCCTCCTGGTTTATGCTGGTGATCGCCTACACTATGCGCCGTCTGCCCTACACCGTGCGCGCCTGCTATGCCGCGCTTCAACAAGTTCACATCAGCTTGGAAGAATCGGCGCAGAATCTCGGCGCCAACCGATTGCGAACCTTTATGCGAATCCCGCTCCCGATGATCGCCGGAGGGGTGGTGGCCGGCGGGCTGATCGCCTTCGTGACTTCCTGCGTGGAACTCGCTTCGACCATCATGCTCGTGCCGCGCATCGAGCTCGGCCCGATCTCCTATGGCATCTACCTTTACATGCAGAGTCCGCTGGGGCGCGGCGCGGGAGCCGCTCTCGGCGTCGTCGCGATCCTGTTGGTGTCGCTGGGAACCTACCTGACGCACCGGAAATTTGGCGGCCGCGCCGGCAGCGCGTTTAGAATCTAGCCAAAAGTATTTGAAATTCGGAAACGAAAACGAGATCGGAAAAAACCATGTCTCCTGCAAAGGCGCCAAGAACAAAAAATTCGAAGCACGAAATCCGAAATTCGAAACAAATCCGAATGACCAAAAAAACACGAAATTCCAAACAAATTCGAATCGGGTTCGTCGTTTTGGACTTTCCCAGTTTTGAGCTTTATGTGGCTTTCGTTTGTTTCGGATTTCGATATTCGGATTTCGGATTTTCCTTCAACGTTGTCTTGGCGCGAGGAATTTTCTTGAAGCCATTTTGTCCAACATTTCTGAGGTGAGCGCCTAACCATGCAGGCGGCGGAAGTCAGGCTGGAAAACATCGGCAAGCGTTACGGCGACCCGTGGGTCGTGCGCGGTGTCAGCCTGCGCATTCGACGCGGGGAATTTTATACCTTCTTGGGACCGAGCGGTTGCGGCAAGACGACTCTGCTCAGGATGATCGGGGGATTCACCTCACCGGACGAAGGTTCGGTCTATCTGGACGAGAGGGCGGTAAATCAAGTTCCGCCCTGGGAGCGCGATATCGGCATGGTGTTTCAGAATTACGCCTTGTGGCCGCACCTCACGGTGTTCGAGAACATCGCCTTTGGCCTGCGCGAACGCAAAGTGCCGCGCCGAGAGATCGAAGTTCGCGTGGCCCGCGCACTGAAACAAGTCGATCTCAGAGGCGCCGACAAACGCCGTCCTTCGCAGCTCTCCGGCGGCCAGCAGCAGCGCGTGGCGCTGGCGCGCACGCTGGTCATTCAACCCCGGGTGCTGCTGCTTGACGAACCGCTGAGCAACCTGGACGCCAAGCTGCGGGTAGAGATGCGGCTTGAGCTGCTCAAGCTCCAACGCGGCCTGGGACTGACGACGATTTACGTTACCCACGACCAGGAAGAAGCGCTGGCGCTGTCGACGCGTATCGCGGTCATTAACGTCGGCAAGATCGTCCAGGAAGGAAAGCCGCGCGAGATCTATGAACAGCCCGCCGACGATTTCGTCGCGGCGTTCGTCGGCCAGTCGAACTTATTCACCGGAACAGTTCGGCAAATTATCGGTCAGTCTATTGAGATCGACCTTGGGAGCCTGATGGTCCACGTGGCCTTGCCTGCGGCCGAGGCCCCGCCCAAATCCGGCGCGAAGGTGGTTTTTAGCATCCGCCCAGAGGCGATCGAGCTGTACGGAGAGGGCGGCGGCACGCCCACAGACCGTAACTGTATTGACGGCGAGGTTGTCGCCTCGGCCTATCAGGGTTCTTCCGTCGAATATGAGATCATGTCCATCGGGCAAACGATCAAGGCCCGCGCAATCAATCCAAAAGGGAAGCGGCTCTATCAGCGCGGCGAGCGCGTGTTTATCGTCTTCAGGCCGGAGGATGTCGTTCTGGTGCCGGAGAACGTAGAAGCCGAAAGTTCAAATTTCAGGAACTAGCGTGGAGGACTGTGCCGAGGCAGTCCAATGATGGACAGAATTATGTCTGCGGCGGCGAATGAACTTACCGCTAACCGTATTTCCGCTGTTCAAGGGGAACAGCAGTCGCGGCGTTCGCCTGCGAGGGGAATTTCATCAGCACCCGCGTGCCGACGTTGGGTTTACTGGTGATTTCCAATTTGCCCCCGATGAGGTCCGCCATGCGGCGCGCCACGGTAAGACCGAGTCCAAGACCCGCGAAGGATCGTTGGAGTGAGCCATCGACCTGTTGAAACGGCTCGAAGATCGAATTGATTTTATTTTTCTCGATGCCGATTCCCGTATCCAAAATTTCAATCTCCACGCCGCTGCCGTCGCCCGCCATTCTGGCGCTGACGTCGATTTTTCCCTGGGAGGTAAATTTCACCGCGTTATTGAATGTGTTCTGAAAAATCCGCTCTACTTTAGAACGATCGCTGACGATGTCGACTCGCTCTGCGAATTTCTCGACATGGATCTGCAGGCCCTTTTCCTTCAGCGTGCGGTCGTAACGCTTGACGGTCTCGTCAATGATTTCACCGGCATCGAATTTATCGATGGTCATTGCGCTATCGCCCGCGTTCAATGAGGTCATCCACAGCACGTTATCGATGAGTTCCAGAAGTTCTTCGGAATTACGGTAAACCGTTTCCAGGACCTTTTGTTGTTCGTCCGTCAGCTTGCCGATCACTTGGTTCAGCAACAGATAGACAAATCCCACGACAACGCTCAGGGGCGTGCGCAGTTCGTGCGAGATGTTGCAAAGAAAATCGGATTTAACCTGCCTGAGCTTCGCCTTGGCGCGCCGCCTCTCGAGTCCGCGTTTGACCAGCGACAGTATGTGATTGACGTCGAAGGGTTTGGAAATATAGTCGAACGCGCCTAAACGCAGTCCCTCAATGGCCGTGTCCAGCGAGCCATAGCCAGTAATGATAATGGCTTCAATGTCCGGATCATGCTGCTTAAGTTTTTCCAGAACATGGATGCCGCTGAAGCCCGGCATCTTGAGGTCCAAGGTTACCAGGTCCACCGGATATTGCTCCAGCATCTCGATGGCCTGCCCGCCCCGTTCCGCAAGATGAACGGTGTAGTAGGGATTGAGGATCATCTTCAAGGATTCCCGCGGACCCATTTCATCGTCGACCACGAGCACATGAGGCTTTGTTGCGTCCATGTGACGCACAAAACAGCAAGGAACATGCCACGGCCAGATTGATATTAAGCCGTTAATATAAAAGAAGATTCTAAGACCGGGAGGGAAGTCTGGTGAGTTCCGAGTACATTTTTGTACATCACGTCGATATTTTAACACCGTTGCCGCCGTCCTTGGGCTCGTTGATCTTTAGCTTCTCGATGCGGTACTTGAGGATGCGGCGGCTGGTGCCAAGAAGCGAGGCGGCTTTGGTTTGATTGAAGCCGGTGCGTTGCAATGCTTTGACGATAAGCTCGCGTTCAAACTCGTCCACCGCGTCGCTGAGCGGGCGATCTCCGGTGATCACGTCCTCCTTGAGCGTCGCCGTTCGGTCTGTCGTGCGCATGTTTGCGGGCAAATCGCGCAACATGATCGTTTCATGCGGCGTCAGGATCATCAGCCGTTCAATCAAATTTTCCAGTTCGCGGACGTTTCCGGGCCAGGGATACGATGTGAAGAAATCCACCACCTCGGGGGAAAGGCCTTTGGGCGCGATCGAATGCTCGTGCGCCTTGAGCCGCAGAAAATGATCGAGCAGCAACGGAATATCCTCCGGCCTTTCCCTGAGCGGCGGTAGAAACAGCGAGATAACATTCAGACGGTAGAATAGATCGGCGCGAAATTCTCCCACTTTGGCCAGATACTCGAGATCGCGGTTGCTTGCGGCGATCACCCGGACGTCGACCTTGACCTCGTCCGTGCCGCCTAACCGGGTAAACGTCTCTTGCTCGATGGCGCGGAGAAACTTCGCCTGGGTGGCGAGATTAAGTTCCCCGATCTCATCGAGGAAAAGAGTGCCGCCGTGGGCCAGCTCGAAGCGCCCGACTTTTCTTTGCGAGGCGTTGGTAAACGCTCCCTTCTCGTAACCGAACAGTTCGCTTTCAATCAGCGTGTCCGGCAAAGCGGCGCAATTGACGACCACGAACGGCTTGGCGCGCCGGTCGCTGTTAAAGTGGAGCGCGCGGGCGATCAGCTCTTTACCCGTGCCGCTATCGCCGGTGATCAATACCGTGCTTTTTTTGGCCGCCACCATGCTGACCGCCTTGAACACATCGACGATCTGTCTGGACTTTCCAATGACGTGATCGATCCCGTACTTGCGCCCGACCTCCTCCTTGAGCCGCTCCAATTCCCGCGATAGTTGAATTTTTTCCAGCGCCCGGTCAACGCGCATTCGCAGTTCTTCGACATCAAAGGGCTTGGTCACATAATCGAAAGCCCCCGTCGCTCCGGCAGTGAAAGCCGTCCGCGCGGTATGAAGGCCGGTCAGCATAATAATCTGGCACTCCGGCTGAATCGACTTTATTTGCTTGAGCACCGCGAGGCCATCTTCGCCCGGCATCACAATGTCCAGCAACACGACGTCCGGCCCCTCATCGGCGACCTTCTGCAGGGTTTCATCGGCGGACTTCGCCTCCAGAACGCGAAAATTCTTGTTAAAGACCATCTGAAGCGACTGCCTGACCCCGGCTTCGTCATCGACTATTAATAGTAGCGGTTGATTCATCATATGTCCGTGCGTTTCCGAATTAGGCGAGCGGGAACTCCAGCCGCAACACATCGCGCTCGCCGCTCACCCCTTCCAGCGCCATGCGGCCGCCGTTTCTTTCCACCAACTGTTTGGCCAACAACATACGGAGCGGCCAGCCCGGGTCGTCAGAACTCGGCGCCGGCGCGTTAAAGTAGTGAGTGATCGAAGCCAGTCGCGCCCCCTCACGCAAATAAGAAATCAATACACAACCTTGCTTCTCAATGTCAATTTCGATTTCGCTGCCGATTCTGGCCTGGGACAAGACCCCAAGGATCGTGTTCTTCAACACATATCTGAGCTGTGACTCATCGGTGCGAATTTCCCGGCCAAAGCCATTTCTTTTCCATTTGATGCGGGTTTGACGCTTGTCGCATTCGCTGCTGGCCTCTCCGAGCACGATTCGGAGTTTCTCTTCGAGCGGCACGTTGGTCATGTGCGGCTGCGTAAAATGGGTGAACTCGATCATGACCTCCAAAAGATCATCCATCCGCTCGATGTCGTTGCCCACCACATCCTGGAAGCGCACGCGGAAATTCTCGTCCTGGTACCTGTCCTCCAAGAGCTGGGCAAACGTTTTGATCGTCACCATCGGGTTTTTCAACTCGTGGGCCAATTCATGGATCATCACGTTCAGATCAGTCGCCTTCGTGTCGCGGTTGCTCGGAGCCGAGGGCGAGCTATCGGACACCCGCGGTTGATCAACGCTAGATTTTAGTTCTCTTTCGATCTTCAGTCCAGCTGACGGAACATCGCCTGAATCCCGCGCATCCAAGGCGTACCCTGCGCTCGGGAAGTCAAACATGAGATCCGACGCCTCTAGTCGATTTTTTCGACGAGCCGTGAGCGTCCGGGCAATCACCGTTTCCAACTCACTCACGTTGCCAAACCAGAGGTAGTTGCTCAACCGCTCCATGGCGGCGGCCGAAAAAGAAACCTCCGCCAACCCCAATGCCCGCGCAAAATACCCGGCGAACCAGCCGGCCAGCGCCGCGATATCTTCCTTTCTCTCCCGTAACGGAGGCAGCCTCAAGGTAAGCGTCGCCAGTCGGTAGTACAGGCCGTCGAGAAAGTCTCCCCGATAGACTTTTTCCAAAAGATCGCACCGCGACGTGGTTACTACCCGCCACCCACCCGAATTGCCCTCTTCCCGTTCCAAGAAGTCCAGTAACAAAGACTGCCCTGAAAGTTCGATTCGGTCGAGGTTCTCAACTAATAAACCCGTTGGCGCCCCGCTGGAACCGCGCTCGGAGCGCAGCTCCAATGCCTTGAGGTCCAAAGAGTCCGCGCTGATATCGGCAGCGTTCAGCGATATCGGAGGGACCGGGCCGACCTGCACGCTAAAGATGGCGCGGGCAACCCGCTCCTGGCCACTTCCCACTTCACCCAGAATCAACACCGGCAAGCCGCTCGTCGCAAATCGATGAACCAAACTGGCCGTGGTTCGGCCCAGGTAAGGATATTCGAGGAATCGGTGAAACGCCCGGTTTTCTCTGCCTCCCAAAGCGTTCGGGCCGTTTGGTAAAATTTCGCGACGGGCCAACAGCTCCTTGACCTTGTCGAGGAGTTCGTAAGGATTGAACGGTTTGGCGAGACATGCGAATTCACCGCGATCTTCGATGGCGCGCGCCGTGGTCTTGGACTCCATCAGAAAAAGCACGGCGCAAGCCGCTTGTGCGGCAAACCGCACCAAGCTCGATACATCGGCCGCCACTGGAGAAGCGACTCCATAAATCAGCAGATCGATGTTTTCATCGGCTCGGACAAGCGCATGAACGCCGGTCTCAAGTGGCCGTTTTAGAACGAGGAACTCGCTCCCTAAAATGAGAGCAAGGGTTTCCCTAACCACCGCCGATTCATCTATGACTAAGACTCGCTTCATTGGCGGAAACTTGACCGTTTACTGGAGGGCGGGCGGTTTTGCCGACGGGGATATTGACGAAAAACGATGTCCCGACCCCAGCTTGACTTTCGACTGTGATATAGCCCCCATGCTCTTGAACAATTTGGTGGGAGATGGAAAGTCCCAAACCGCTCCCTTCGTCCTTGTTAGTAAAAAAAGGATCGAAGATATGGTCCAGATTCTCTTCCGGTATTCCCATGCCGGTATCCTGTATTTCCACCTGAACGAATTGCCCGGCCTGCCCCGATTGGTCTTTGGAATGGGGGCGAGTCGCAATTGAAATCGAGCCACCTCTTTTCATCGCTTGAATGGCGTTAAGAATAAGGTTCATAAATACCTGTTTCATCTGCTCTCTGTCAATCCATACTGCGGGCAGGCCCGCGGTGAAATCCCGAGCGATCTCAACGTTTTTTTCTTTGGCTTCGCTCTCCAGAATACGGATGGTTCCGTCGACGACGTCGTTCATGTTTTCTTGGATAACTTTGGGCCGAGACGGCCGGGCAAAGCTCAACAGATCATTGATAAGCCCGCAAATGCGGTCTACTTCCTTCAGGGCCAACCCCTGGAACCCGTCTCGAAATTCGGCGTCGTTATAGCGCTCCGGCAGTAACTGCGTGAACGTGCGAATCGCCACCAACGGATTGCGAATTTCGTGGGCGAGACCCGCGGTAAGCAAACCCAGGGAGGAGAGTCGATCGGCGCGCCTGAGTGTATTTTGGGATTCTTTGAGTTCCTTCTCCCGCTGCATTAAGCGCTCGGACATCTCATCGAAGGCCGTGGCGAGGCTGCCGATCTCGTCATCCCTCTCGATACGAACGCGATATTCCAGATCACCCTCTTCTATGCGTTTCGCTGCTAACGTGAGCTGCTCGAGCGGCTTGATCATTCTTATCGTGATCACAAAGATGACGATCAATCCCAATATTAAGATGACCGACGCCACCGCTACGGCTCTGTAGGTAGCTTCCGCTATTTCGTGTTCGATCGGTTTCAGATCGAACCCTAATCGAATTCCCCCTAACCTTTCATGTCCCAACTTGACCGGCTTGGAAATGTCTAAGATCCCTTTTCTTTCTTGAGTATCTACGACAGTCTCGTTGGATCTTATAATCCTCTTTCCCAACTCGTCGGTAAACGTCGAAAACAGCTCGCGCTGGTCGGCGTGGAAATCTCCCACAATCCTGCCTTGGTTATCGAAGATATACGCATAATCGACGTTAGGCAGCGCCTTCGCCTCCCGGGCAATCGTTTCAAGTCGGAATGTGTCCAGCTTGTAAAGAGCTCCGGATACACTGAGCTCCATCAGGTTGATACCCGCCTTGGCCCTTTCGCCCATCTGCGCCAACAGGAGGTTTTTCTGGGAGCGAATCGTTAGGTAGGTGATAGTGCCAACCGCGGCGAGATAAAAGAGTCCGAACGAGAAAAAGATCTTTAGTTTCAGGCTGACTCTAAGCTGTCGATTCATTGCCCAATGTTACCACGAATCTACCTCTTTCCCCAGGGATGAAAAGACAAATTTATCTATTGACTTGAATTGCGCCAGCGAGCCTGGAGGGATGTCGTCGAATTTGGTCGTATTCTGCTGCCGCGTCAATACCCCTTGACCGGTTGGGTCCTTTTCCATGCTGATCAAGATTTCCTTCACAGCATTGATGATTTTTGGATCGAGGTCCTTGCGCACCGCCATGAGCTGCCTTGGAACACTCATCGTCTGGCCGATAACCTGTAAGCTTTCTCGAATCTCAGGCTTCAACCTTTCAATTTCTCTGTGGATCGTCGCAGCGGCATCCGCTCGACCGGTGATGAGAACGTTAGTCGCGTTACCGTCCGTCCCATACACATACCCGACCACATCAGGCTTAACCGTGCCGGGAGTCTTGATCTCGACCGTTTTTAGCTTTTTTTCCTCCAAAAGCATTCGCGGCAGAACGCTTGCAGAAGTGGAATGGGGCTCGTCAAATGCGATGACTTTACCCCGTAGATCAGCGAGAGTCTTGATACCGCTGTTTTTCTTTACCACGATGATCCCCGCGTATTCGGCCTCCCCGTACTTCCATTGCCTCAGAATCGGGACGGAACCGGTCCGCTTCGAGAGCACCAGCGTTGGCACAAGGCTGTCATGAAAAAGGTCCACTTTGCCCTCTTTAAGAGCTTGGGCAAGTAAATGCATTTTTTCGACGACCAGGATCCTTCCGGCAGTGATGCCGAGCGGAGTTAACTTTGCTGCCAGGTAGTCAATAAATTCTTGCCGGTCTTTTATCGATCTAACGGGATCGTCGTGGACTCTGCCAAAGACCAGCACCTTTCCCTCGGCCGCGAACAGGGAAGAATTGAAAAATAGCGGAAACTGAAGGAAAACGAACAAAAGTAGAAATGTTCTGACAGCGCCCATTGGTGTCTCCTTCATCATTTGTGGGCTAGAGATCCGGCGGCAAGAGAAGCTGTAACATCCGCCTGTTCGCTCGATGACCTGGGAAGTGCCAGACAGGCCAAAGCGGAAAAAAGCGTAAGCAGAGCGGCAAAATAATAGGCCCAACTAAATCCCATGGATTCGGCCAAAAGACCTGAGGCGAAAACCCCGATCGGTTTAAAGACGTTGCTCAGGGTTGTGTAGGTCGCAAGATCAAGGGATGTCTTTTCTTCAGTGGCAAAGTCTAGCATCAGATGATTATAATAAACCATCGCCGCGCTAAAGAAAAACATATAAATAAAGACCAGTACCAGGAAAGGATAGAGCGTCGTCGTCAGGGACAAAGCCAAGCTCACCGGGATGAGCACCAACCCGCCCAGGACCAACAGTTTCCTGGGCTCCCAGCGCAGGTTCACGTACTTGGAAAAAAAGGTGACGATCAGGCCTTGGAAGATATATTCCGCCATCATGACGGTACCGACGAATGCCGGAGCGACGCCGAGAACTTTGGTCAGATAAATAGGTAGAACAACCACTCCCCAGGCGTCTAGAGCGCCGTTAAGCAATCCAAACCCCAGCCCTAAAGTTTTGATCTTTTTGTCGACCGCTCCCCATATTTTGTGTACCGGCAGCTTAACTTGTTCCTGCAAATCCGGCAGATAGCGCACAGCCACCAGAGCGGAGACCGCGGTAAACACGGCGAACACCAGGAGCGTATCCTCGATCGTCATAACCGCAATCAATAAGCCGCCACCGATCATTCCTATTCCCTTGGAGGCCTCTTTGAGACCAAGGATCATGTTGATGAGGAATCGCTGCTTTTCCTTAAGGGAAAAATGCTTGACATAAACCGCGCTGATATCGGCCATGTAGAGCAGTCCGCGGATGAATCTCTCCATGTATATCAAGGCAAAACTCGGAACCATGTAAAAGGATGAGATTAGACTATGGATCGTCAGTCCGGTGATGAAGGTGCGTTTATAGCCCCATCGGTTAAGCATCACGCCTATACCCAGCGGCGCGAAGATCTCGGCGAACTTGAACAGGAAAAAGAGAAAGGCGATCTTAGATAGCGACACTCCGATGGAGGCATAATAGACGGGAACGATGACCCTGAGTGCGCCATTGGTGAGGGCCGCGCTCCAGTACCCAAAAGCAACCATCGCAATAGTCCAGTTTTGGCTCACCGTTGTGTTATCCGTTGATGGCATAACGCCTGCTACCCCAGCGGTTGGCTATTGGCCAGGTAACTCTCGATCATCCGGACAAAAGTATCCGCTTCTTTATGCTGTTTGAGCGGCCCCTTGAATAAAAAACCCATTCCCTCAACAGGCTTTAAAAACTCCCTTCGCCAAATGGGGTACCTGCGCTGTAATTCGCCGAACCAAACAGGAACACCGCCCGCTACGTACTTCGTCTCCAAAATGACCTTGCCCGCCTTGCCCGCCGGCTTTTCGGCAAGATACTTCCAAGAATCGTTGTCGAAAATATCATTCGAGACGTGATGGTACTGTACATCCCAGTCAATCGATAGGCGTTCGCCCTTGCCCTGAAAGGCTACGCGCTTACAAAGAACCAAGAGGATAGGTTTCAAGCCCATAGAAAGGACCGTTTCCTGAGTCTCCCGATACAAGTCGCCAACGACATCCCGTCCGGCTCCGTTTTCGTTACACTCGAACACGGTTTCCCCGGCGTCTCTACCTTCCAAAAGTTCCAGAAGCGCAGATTTTGTTAGTCGGATTCGCCTTTTTTTCCTACGTTCGCCTACCGCAGTCTTAACCTCGACCCAAAAATCCGTTATCGGCTTTGGCAGGCGGCCGAACATTTCGTAAATCCT